>Ga0079224_100003089_pt1 | contig 20724 bp, 18 predicted proteins | sample Stecom2015_FD_80414 | JGI IMG/M metagenome (GOLD analysis project Ga0079224, IMG submission 80414) | Agricultural soil microbial communities from Utah to study Nitrogen management - Steer compost 2015 | ecosystem: Environmental > Terrestrial > Soil > Agricultural land | place: USA: Utah...
CGATGACGTCGACAGCGTCGATGACGTGGGAAACGTCGTGCAGGTCGTGCACGAGTTCGCCGGACCCGAGACGCTCGAACGCCTCCTCGAGGCCCGCCTCCACGGGCGGGCACGGCGCACGTGGCGGTGGCTGGCCTCGCTCGGCGCAGGCGAACGCGAGGGCAGGAACCGACCGTTCGTCGCCGAATTCGACCTGGTGGCAGGCATCACGCACGGCACGCTCGGCTTCGGTGCCAACCCGGACGGGCTTCCGCTCGATCCGCAGAAGGCGTTCGCCGCGGCCGCCGCGCACCCGGACGCTCCGCCGTTCCGCGGCGATCCGGTCAACCTGCCCGCAGTGTTGCCGACGTTCGCGTGGCCCACGGCGGTCGTGTCGGGTGGCCGCGATCTGCGCACTCCCCGGCCGATCGCCGACCGCGCGGTGTCACTGCTGCCCCACGCCACACTCGTCGACCTGCCCGGCGTTGGGCACAGCGCGATGGACACCCACCAGCTCGCCGCGCTCCACGTCGCCCACCACGTCCGGCTCGGCGATCTCAACGGCCTGGCCCGGCGTTCGCGGCGCATCGAGGCCCTCCCCCGCAGGGGTCCGTCGGGCATACTCGGCCCGCTGATTCGCACCGCAGTCCGCCTCGCCCGCTGACCGCGGCCATCCCCCGCCTGTGCTCGCCTTCGCCAGGTGTCGGGGCCGGCGGTGTCGGTGAGGATCGCGTCGCAGGCCGCGCTGATGCGGCCCTGCAGGTCGGGGCGGCGCAGGTCGGGGCGGCGCAGCACCCGGACCTCGTTCGTGGGCACCGGAGCGAAGGGAACATTCGTCGCGTTCAATGCGCCCGAGGGCCCCATGGGTGCGTTGAACGCGACTATGGGGCCCTCGGGAGCCCTCAGACGAGGACGGTGTCGACGGGCAGACCCGGGTTGGCGGACAGGTCGAGCGCGCTCGGCTTGTGGCCGGCCGCCACGACGTGCGCACCAAGCGCGGCGATCATCGCACCGTTGTCCGTGCACAGCCGGGGTCGCGGGATGCGCAGCTCGATGCCCGCCTCGGCGCACCGCTCCTGCGCCAACGCCGACAGCCGCGAGTTCGCCGCCACCCCGCCGGACACGACGAGGGTGCCGATGCCTGCCTCGGTCGCGGCCCGCACGGCCTTGGCGGTCAGCACGTCGGCGACGGCCTCCTGGAACGACGCGGCCACATCGGCGACCGGCACCTGTTCGCCACGTGCCTGCGCGCCTTCGACCCAGCGGGCGACGGCGGTCTTCAACCCGGAGAACGAGAAGTCGAACTTGGCATCGCGCGGACCGGTCATGCCGCGGGGGAAGGCGATGGCGGCGGGATCGCCCTCCCGTGCCGCCTTGTCGATGGGCGGTCCGCCGGGGTACGGCAGGTCCAGCAGCCGGGCGACCTTGTCGTAGGCCTCCCCCGCCGCGTCGTCCACAGTGGAACCGATCTCGGTGATGGCGCCCGCGATGTCGTCGACCCGCAACAGCTGCGTGTGCCCGCCGGACACGAGCAGCGCCAGACACGGCGTCGGCAACGGCCCGTGCTGCAGCGTGTCGACCGCGATGTGGCCCGCCAGGTGATTGACGCCGTACAACGGGACGTCCAGCGCAGCGGCGTAGGCCTTCGCCGCCGACACCCCGACCAGCAGCGCGCCCGCGAGGCCAGGACCCGCCGTCACGGCGACGGCGTCCACATCGGACATCGACAGTCCCGCCGCGTCGAACGCGCGCCGGGTCGTCGGCACCATCGCCTCGAGGTGCGCGCGGCTGGCGATCTCGGGCACCACGCCGCCGAAGCGCGCGTGCTGGTCGACGCTGGAGGCGACCTCGTCGGCCAGCAGCTCCACCGTTCCGTCCTCGTGGGAGGCGACCAGGCCGACGCCGGTCTCGTCGCACGAGCTCTCGATGCCCATGATGATCTTCGGCATCAGTGGATGTCCTCCTGTGACCGGGTGGCCGCCGCGGGGCGGCTCATCGTGTAGGCGTCGGCGCCGGAGGGCTGGTAGTAGCCCCTGCGGACACCGAGACGTTCGAAACCGTGGGCCGCGTACATGGCCAGCGCGGGCTCGTTGTCGACCCGCACCTCGAGGAACACCGGAGCGGCGAGCTCGTCGGCCTTGGCCAGTACGGCACGCAGCAGCGCCTTGCCGATCCCGCGCCCCTGGTGCTGCGGCAGCACGCCGATGGTGTGCAGGCTCGTCTCGTGGTCGCCACGCTTGCCCATGATCGCCAGACCCGCGTAGCCGAGCACCTCCTCACCCTCGACGGCCACGAGGTAGTAGCCGCCGAGGTCGAGTTCGCTGTGGAAGGCGGCGGGCGGCCACGGGCTCTCGTCGGCGAACAGGACCTGCTCGATCGCCGCGCACGCGCGCACGTGCCGCCGCCGCATCGGCTCAAGACGGACGGTCTCGGGCAGGCCGTCGACGGACGTCACGTGGTCACCCGTTTCCTCGCCGACGGCTCGGCCGCGTCGGGCCTGCGCAGGTAGAGCGGTGTGAGCGGGCCCGGTTCCGCGTCGGCGCGGATCGCCTCCGCCGCGACGGTGACGAGCCCCAGCGGGGTGGGTTGTTCGTGGTCGAGGAGCGTGGCTCCGGGCGACTCGGGCACGTCGGCGCGCGGGCCGACGTGCGGACCGTCGAGCCGCCGACCCCACTCGGAGTCCGCGGTCCCCGCGTCGTAGGTCGCCCAGTACACCTCGCGGCGGCGGGCGTCGGTGACGACGACGAGCGGTCCCGCGGCGGACGAGCCCGCCGCGATCGCGTCGAGCGTGCAGACGGGAAAGGCGGGCACGCCGAGGCTGTGTGCCAGCGCGGCGCCGGTGACGAGGCCCGCGCGCAGCCCGGTGTACGGGCCGGGGCCCGTGCCGACGACGACGGCCGCGACGTCGGCCAGGCTCGCCCCCGCCTCGCCGACGGCGTCGAGGACGTGCGGGGTCAGCAGCTCTCCGTGAGCCCGCGCGTCGACGGTCACGCGCGCGGCCACCTGCTCGGGCGCCTCCGCCGCGGACTCCGGCAACCGGACGAGCCCGGCGGTGACCGCGGGGGTGGCGGTGTCAAGGGCGAGAATCAACACCCTTCGAGCCTACGACGGCCCGCAGGCGCAACTCACCCGCCCGCTTCGGAGTCGCCGTCGGTCTCGTCCTCCGGGTTCCAGCTGAGCAACCGCACCTTGGCGACCGTGCGCAGATGCCTGCGCATCGCGGCGGCGGCGCGCTTGCCGTCGCGGAGGCTGATCGCGTCGAAGATGGCGATGTGCTGCGTGAGCGACCGGGCGGGGCGGCCCGGCTGGCGGAGCGATTCGTTGCGGCTCTCGGTGATCTGGTCGGCGATCGAGGACATGAACTCGGCGAGCAACACGCTGTGGGCGGCCTCGGTGACGGCGGCGTGGAACCGCCGGTCGCCCTCGACGCCGTGTTCCCCCTCCGCGACCTCCTGCCGCATGTGGTCGAGCGCGGCCTCGATGGCGTCGAGGTCGCTGGTGGTCCTGCGTTCGGCGGCGAGCTCGGCGAGCTTCGTCTCGATCGCCTCGCGGGCGTCGAGCACGTCCGGCAGACGCTTGCGCCGTTCGACGAGGTTCTCGACGGGTTCGGCGTCGAGCGTGTCGGCGACGAGGTACGTGCCGCCTCCGTGGCGCGCCTCGACGAGGCCCTGCACCTGCAGGACGACGATCGCCTGTTTGATCGACGTCCTGCTCACGCCGAGCCGCTGGGCCAGTTCCCGTTCGGCGGGGAGTTTGTCGCCGGCACCGAGGCCGGCGTCCGCGACGTACTCCCGCAGCCGGTCGATCACCTGCTCGTACAGCCGAGGACGGGCCATCGGCCGCAAAGCGTCACCCACGGTCGACCCTTCCCCTCACGCTGACCTGCACTCCTGCCGAAAGGCTAACAGCAGCCGCCGCAGCCAAAGTGGCTGAGCCACTCAGCCAATTCGTGCTTGACACCGCTGACCCGAGCCCCGCAAAGTGGTCCAGCCACTGGTCCTGTGGACCACTGGGCGGCAGCAGTGCACTTTCGCCGGGGCACTTCGCCGGAAAAGTGCCACGACAGGGAGCCCAACGACGGGAGATCCGCATGTCCGCCGAACTCGTCTCGATCCTCGTACTGGTCGTGGTGTTCGTGATCGCCACGACGAGATCCATCAACATGGGGGCACTCGCCTTCGCGGCCGCGTTCGGCGTGGGAACACTCGCCGCGGACATGGACGCCGACGCGATCTTCGCGGGCTTTCCCGGCGACCTGTTCGTCGTGCTGGTCGGTGTCACCTATCTGTTCGCCATCGCCCGCGCCAACGGCACGACCGACTGGCTGGTGCACGCCGCGATCCGGCTCGTCGGCGGACGCCTGGCACTCATCCCGTGGGTGATGTTCGCCGTCACCGGCGTGCTCACGTCGATCGGCGCCGTCAGCCCTGCGGCCGTCGCGATCGTCGCGCCCATCGCGCTGAACTTCGCCAGGCAGTACGGCATCAGCCCGCTGCTGATGGGCGCGATGGTGGTCCACGGAGGACAGGCGGGCGGATTCTCGCCGATCAGCATCTACGGCACGATCGTCAACGGCATCGTGGCCCGCGAGGGCCTGCCCGGCAACGAACTCGTGCTCTTCCTGGCCAGCGTGGTCGTGAACCTCGTCGTGGCCGCGATCGTGTTCGTCGTCTGCGGCGGGCTCAAGCTCTCGCGTACCGCGGACCGTGTGCTGGCCATGGCGGGCACCGGCAGCTCCGCCGGCACGGACTCCGTGAACTCCACGGCCTCCACGAACTCCACGGCCTCCACGGACTCCACGGACGCCGCCGCCACGGACTCCACGGCCTCGACCAACGCCGCCGCGCTACGGCTGACTCCGGCGCGCATCACCACGCTCGTCGGACTCGTCGCCCTGGTCGTGGGCGCTCTCGTGCTGGAGCTCGACGTCGGGCTGTCGGCGATCACCCTGGCCGTGGTGCTCTCGGTCGTCTGGCCGGACACCAGCAAGAAGGCGATCGAGCACATCACGTGGCCGACCGTGCTGCTGATCTGCGGCATGCTCACCTACGTCGGCGTGCTCGAGGAGATGGGCACGATCGCCTACGCGGGCAACGCCGTCTCGAGCGTCGGCGTTCCTCTACTGGCGGCCCTGCTGATCTGCTACATCGGTGCGATCGTGTCGGCGTTCGCCTCGTCGGTCGGCATCATGGGCGCGCTGATCCCGCTGGCCGTGCCATTCCTGGCCGAAGGCACGATCGGCCCGATCGGGATGATCGCCGCGCTCGCGGTGGCCTCGACCGTCGTCGACGTCAGCCCGTTTTCCACCAACGGCGCCCTCGTGCTCGCCAACGCCGAGGGCGCCGACCGGGACCGTTTCTTCCGGCAGCTCATGATCTACGGCGGCATCGTCGTCGCCGTGGCACCGCTGGCCTGCTGGCTGGTACTCGTCGTACCGGGATTCGGTTGATGCCCCCGGTACGCCGAGCCAGTGCACCACCGTCGTTCGAAGGAGTTCGCGTGACCGCACCGTTGTTCCCGTCCCTGGCAGCACCGACCGACGACACCGCGGTGCGATTCGGCGACCGGACGCTGACCTACCGCGAGCTCGCCCACATCGCCGGCGGCATCGCCGCGCGGCTCCGCGACTGCCGCAGGGTCGCGGTGTGGGCGACCCCGACCCTCGAGACGGCGCTCGGTGCCGTCGGCGCGCTGCTGGCCGGCGTCCCCGCGGTGCCGATCAACCCGAAGATCGGGGAACGCGAGCTCGCCCACATCGTCTCCGACAGCACCCCCGACGCCGTGCTGGCCGCTCCCGGCGACGACCTGCCGGGCGAGCTCGCGAACCTGCCGCGTATCGACCTTCCCGGCGAGTCGTCCACATCGGACCGTCCGGCCGAGCCGGACGCCGAAGCACCGGCACTGATCGTCTACACCTCCGGAACCACGGGCGCCCCGAAAGGCGTGGTCCTGCCTCGCCGCGCGATCGCGTCCACACTGGACGCATTGGAGGACGCGTGGCAGTGGACGTCGGCCGACACCGTCGTGCACGGCCTGCCGCTGTTCCACGTGCACGGGCTGATCCTGGGCATCCTCGGGCCGTTGCGGCGCGGCGGAACGGCCTGGCTCCTCGGGAAGTTCTCCCTCGACGCGCTGACCGACGCCCTGGCAGGCGGCGGCACGATGATGTTCGGCGTTCCGACGATGTACCACCGGATCGCCGAGGAGGTCGGCAGCCGGCCCGCTCTGGCCGAGGCGCTGCGGGCCGCCCGGCTGCTCGTTTCCGGATCGGCCGCGCTGCCGGTGCACGACCAGGAACGGATCTTCTCCGCGACCGGGCAGCGGGTCGTCGAACGCTACGGCATGACCGAGACGCTCATGAACACCAGCGTGCGCGCCGACGGTGAGCGCAAACCGGGCACGGTCGGCCTGCCACTGGGTGGGGTGGAACTGCGGATCGTCGACGAGTCGGGTACGCCGATCGAGACGTGGGACGGCGAGACCGTCGGCGAGGTCCAGGTGCGCGGAACCAATCTGTTCACCGAGTACCTCAACCGGCCCGACGCGACCGCCGAGGCCTTCGCCGCCGACGACGCGGGCGGTGACCGCTGGTTCCGCACGGGCGACATGGCCGTCCGCGACGGCGACGGCTACGTGAAGATCGTGGGGCGCAAGGGAACCGACATCATCAAGTCCGGCGGATACAAGATCGGCGCGGGCGAGATCGAGAACGCGCTCCTGGAGCATCCGGGTGTGGCGGAGGCCGCGGTGACCGGTGAACCCGACGACGACCTCGGTGAGCGGATCGTCGCGTGGGTCGTGCCTGCGGGCGAGCGGCCCGGCGACGCCGAACTCGTCGACCACGTCGCCCGGCTGCTCACGCCGCACAAGCGACCGCGTGTGGTCCGGTTCCTGGATGCGTTGCCGCGCAACGACATGGGCAAGATCATGAAACGGTCGCTCCATGCCTGAGACCGCCAGGCAGCTGCTCGGCTCGTTGACGCCGGCGTTCGCGGAGCTGGCCTACGACGACGCGGCCGATTCCGGTGTGGACGGTCCGATCGGCTGGGACGGCTACGACGCGGCGCGGGCCCGTGCGGCCGGCCGCACGGGCGAGTCGGAGTCGGTGCTGTGCGGGGTCGGAGCGGTCGACGGCGTCGAGACGATGCTGATCGCGTTCGAGTTCGGTTTCCTCGGCGGATCGATCGGCGAGCGCACCGGCCTGCGGATCGAACGCGCCTTCGCCAGGGCACGCGAACTCCGCCTGCCCGTGGTGTCGCTCATCGCGACCGGCGGCAGCCGGATGCAGGAGGGCATGCGTGCGCTCACGCAGTTGCAACGCATCGCGCGGGCGTCCGGACAGGCCCGCGAGGCCGGACTGCCCCGCATCGCGGTTCTGCGGGACCCCGCCACGGGCGGCGGCTGGGCCACGCTCGGCGCGGGGGCCGACGTCACGCTCGCCGTCACCGGCGCCCAGGTCGGGTTCGCGGGCTCCCGCGTGCGCCCGGAGGGACATCCCGACGGGTACGCGGCGTACACGGCGGAAGGCCAGCACCGCGCGGGGCACGTCGACCTGGTCGTGGATCCGGCCGACCTGCCACGGCGACTCGGCCGGTGGCTCCGGCTGCTCACCGCGCCGTCCGCCGACCCGGCACCGCCGCCCGCACCGCTCGGGGCCACCGCGCCGCCGGCCTCGGGGTGGGACGCCGTACAGGCGGCACGGTCGCCCCACCGGCCACGAGCAGAGTCCTATCTGGACTCCTACTTCGAGTGGCGGGAGGACATCAGCGGCGACCGGTGCGGCGGCGTCGATTCCGGGGTGTCGTGCGGTTTCGGACGGCGCGACGGGGTGACGATCGCCTACGCCGCACAGTGCGGCACGCCCACCACGCCCGCGGGCTTCCGCACCGCCGCACGGTTGGTGCGGCTCGCGTCGCGGCTGGGTGCCCCCGTGCTGACCCTCGTCGACACGCCGGGCGCCGCCAACGACGCCGATGCCGAACGCGCAGGCGTCGGCCCGGCGATCGCCGAGATGTTCGACGCCGTGGCCTCCGCGGCCGTGCCCGTGACGACACTGGTGATCGGCGAGGGCGGTTCGGGCGGGGCCTTGGCGTTCGCCGCGGCGGGGCGTACCTGGATCACCCCGGACGCCTACTTCTCGGTGACCTCGCCCGAGGCCGCCGCCCGCATTCTGAAACGCAACCCCGGCGACGTTCCCGCCACGGCCGGTCAGCTCCGGCTGAGTCCCCAGGACCTGGTCGACCTCGGCATCGCCGAGGGCATCACGGGGTGAATCACCCGCTCAATCACCCACGGAACCGCTGCGGGCCCGGGCTCAGGTGAGGCTGTCGACGCGGCCGGTCCAGGTGCCGTGGGGTTCGAACGTGACCGTGCGGGTGTCGTCGGCGTGGCGCTCGATACGGACGACCAGGCGGTCCTCGGAAAGCGGTTCGGCCAGACCCTCACCCCACTCGACGACCACCGCGGACGACTCGAGTTCGGCGTCCAGGTCCAGATCGTCCAGTTCGGATAGATCGCCGCCGAGGCGGTAGGCGTCGACGTGCACGAGCGGCGTGCCACCGTCCGCACCAGCCGGGTGGACGCGCGCGAGAACGAACGTCGGCGAACTCACGCGCCCCGAGACGCCCATGCCCTCGGCGATACCGCGCGTCATGGTCGTCTTGCCCGCGCCGAGCGGACCGGCCAGCAGGACGAGATCGCCGGGACGCAGCGCGCCGCCGAGGGTCCGTCCGAATCGGATCGCGTCGTCGGCCGTCGTCAGCTCGATGCTCACCGGCGCCACCACCGGGACCTCCGTTTCCTCGTACGCTCACGGGTGCCGCCCGCGCAGGCGCGCACCAGGTCGAGCACGTGTTCGTTGACCTCGTCGGAACGTTCGAGCTGCAGCATGTGCCCCGCACCGGGCAGCCGCAACAGCGAGGCGTCGGGCAGTTCGGCCGCGATGCGTTCGGTGTGCGAGTACGGCGTGATGCGGTCGGCATCGCCGCCGACGACGAGGGTGTGGACGTGTTTGAGCCCGGCGAGCGCCGCGTAGCGGTTGTGGGTGCCGAACGTGTCGGCGAAGCTCGCCAGCTGCTTCATCGACGAGACCCCGAGCATCTCCTGCATGAAGGTGACGACCTCGGAGGGCACGTCGTGTTTGCCGAATGCCAGGTGGCGCACGGCGGTGCGGGTGAGTTGGCCACCCGCAGCGCGGACGAACTCGACGAGCCCCGACTGCCACCCGGCGAGCTCACCGACGCCACGCGTGATCGGATTCCTGCGCGACAGCAACGATTTCGGCAGTCCCTGACTGCCGACCTCCCCGGCTGCGGTGGCGAGCAGACCGACACCGCACACCTGACCGGCGAACAGCTCGGGCGCCTGCTGGGCGAGTTCCATCAGCACCATCCCGCCCATCGAATGTCCCATCAGGACGAGCGGTTCGTCGAGTGCGACGGTGCGAATCACCGAGTGCAGGTCCGCGGCCAGCTGTTCGATGGTGCAGGCCGACTCCTCAGCGGGCGCCGACTCGCCGTGTCCGCGGTGGTCGTAGTACACCTGACGCACGGCCGGGTCGGTGAGCCCGGTGAGTGCCTGCCGTTGGAAATGCCAGCTGCGGCGCGACAACGCGAATCCGTGCACGCCGACGACCGTCAGGGCGGGTTTCCCCGCCGCCGGCACCTCTTCGACCGCGAGCGGGGTGCCGTCGTCCACGGCGACCCGCGACACCCTGCCGTCGTCGAACACCCCGAGGCGCGCCGCGGCGTGGTCCGAGCCGGTCGTCACGACTCGCCGCCCGTGTACACCCGGCGCACCCGCGGGCGGTACATGCCGGTGACGATCTCGTAGTCGATCGTGCCGATCCGGTCGGCCCATTCGCGCGCGGTCGGCCCACCCTCGGAGCCGGTGCCGAACAGCACGACCTCCGTACCGAGCGCCGGTTCGTCGTCACCGCAGTCGACCACGAGCTGGTCCATGCACACGCGGCCGCGCACGGGCCGCCTGCGCCCGTCGAGCCACACGTCCAGTCGACCGGACAGCGTGCGCGGCACGCCGTCGGCGTAACCGACCGGCACGAGCGCGAGTGTGGTGTCCTCACTCGCCGTCCACGTCAGACCGTAGGACACCGATTCGCCCGCGGCGACGCGTTTGGTGAGCACGACCTGTGACGAGAACGTCATGGCAGGCGTGAGTTCCTCGTGCTGCGGCACCGGATTCAGCCCGTAGACGGCGATGCCCGGACGCACGAGATCGAAGTGCAGGTCGGAGCGGGTCAGCGTCGCGGCCGAGTTGGCCAGGTGGCGCAACGGATTCAGTCCGGCCTCGCGCGCGAGGGCGTAGGCGTCGGCGAACCGCTCGGCCTGGCGGTCGATCGACGGATCGCCGGGCTCGTCGGCGGCGGCCAGGTGCGACCACATCGCGATCACGTCGACGTCCGGTTCGGCGGCGGCCGCCTTGACGAGGGCGGGCCACAGGTCGGCGGGACAGCCGTTCCGCGACAGTCCCGTGTCGATCTTCAGGTGCACGCGGGCCCGCCTGCCGGTGCGGGCGGCGGCGTCGGCGACCCTGGCCAGCTCGGCGGCCGAGCTGACCGAGACGTCGATGCCGGCCTCCAGCGCGGGCGCGAAGTCGGTGTCGGGTGTCTCGAGCCAGCTGAACAGCGGGACGTCGATCCCCGCGGCACGCAGGTCGAGGGCCTCGTTCAGCGAGCACGCGCCGAGCCAGGTCGCGCCGCCGCGCAGCGCGGCCCTGGCGACCTCTGCGGCGCCGTGGCCGTAGCCATCGGCCTTGACGATCGCCATCGTCTCCGCCCCCGAGGCCGCGGCGCGGGCCGACAGCAGCGCGACGTTGCGGCGGATCGCGTCGAGGTCCACCGTCACCAGGGCCCGGTTCGTGTGCTGCTGTTCGGTCATGGACTTCCTGCGCTCTCGTCGCACGCGCTCACCTGCGCGCGTCATCTTCCCACAGCGCACGGACGCGCCGGACCGCCTCCGGAACGGCCTCGAGCACCTGCGCGGCCGACGTCGGCACCCCGTCCGCGGCGAGTTCGCCCGCGCGGGCGTGCACGTCGGCGGCGACCCCGGCCGCGAGCCACGGGTCGAGGCCTGCGGCCAGCAGTGCGCCCAGGATGCCGGACAGCACGTCACCCGAGCCGGCCGTGGCCAGCCACGCGCCACGGGGCCGGTTGACCAGCACCCGCCCGTCGGGTGCGGCGACGAGCGTGCAGTGCCCCTTCAGCAGGACGACGGCGTCGAACCGGCGAGCCGCGTCCCGCGCCGCGGCGACCCGGTCGTGTCCCGGCCGGTCGCCGGTGAGCCGGGCGAACTCGCCGTCGTGCGGGGTGAGCACGAGCGGGGTGTCGGGGTCGCGCGCGTCCAACACCTCGGGGCGGTTCGCGAGGAGGGTGATGGCGTCGGCGTCCGCGCACACGGGCACGCCCTGGCAGAGCACGTGCGCGAGGACCTCGAAGCCGGTGTTGCCGGTACCGAGTCCCGGTCCCGCCGACCACGCCTGCACCCGGCCCGCGTCGGCGACCGATCCGGTGGCGACGACCTCGGGCCACCACGCCCGCACCTCGTCGGCTGCCGAGCCCGCGTAGCGCACCATGCCCGACGTCGCGCGCACCGCGGCGCCCGTGGCGAGCACCGCAGCACCGGGATAGGTCTCCGACCCCGCGGCGATCCCGACCACGCCCTGGGTGTACTTGTCGTCGCCCGGTCCGGGAATCGGCCACGCCGCGGCGACGTCGGCCGTGTCGAGCTGGTGCAGGTGGGGCGGCCTGCCGTGGTCGTCGCCCAGCGGCAGGCCCAGGTCGACGAGGGTCACCTCGCCGCAGCGGCCGGGGTTGAGGACGTGCACGGGCTTGCGGGCACCGAAGGTCACCGTGGCGCTCGCCTGCACGGCCGGTCCGTCGACGGCCCCGGTGTCCGGGTCGACACCGCTCGGCAGGTCGACGGCCAGCACGGGCGCGGTGACCCGATCGAACACCTCGGCCGCCTCCTGCCGCAACGGACCGCGGGCCGAGATCCCCACCACGCCGTCGACGACCAGGTCCGCCTCGTCGATCCACTGTGGAACGTCCGCATCGGACAACACGCGCCCACCGCGGCGGCGCAGTGCGGCCAGGCCGGCGGGGTGCGCGTTGTCCGGCGCGAGCAGCACCGCGCCGACGCCGACACCCCGACGGCGCAGGAACGCACCCGCCCACAGCGCATCACCGCCGTTGTTGCCCGCACCGACCACGAGGACGACCCGCCGTCCCGCGACGCCACCGGTGTGGTCGGCCAGCAACGCGGCGGCGCGCGCGGCGACGGCGTGGGCGGCTCTGCGCATCAGCGCGCCCTCGGGCGTGCGTGCGAGAACCTCGTCCTCGGCCGCACGCACCAGGGCGGTCGTCCACACGCCGCGCACGGCTCACTCCACCGTGACGGACTTGGCGAGGTTGCGGGGCTTGTCGACGTCGTAACCGCGGGTGCGCGCGATCTCCGCGGCCAGCACCTGCAGCGGCACCGTGGACACCAGCGGCTGCAACAGGGTCGGCACCGCGGGCACCTCGATGAGCTCGTCGGCGAAGGGCCGCACCGTCTCGTCGCCCTCCTCGGCGATGACGATCGTGCGCGCGCCGCGGGCCTGGATCTCGCTGATGTTCGACACGAGCTTGGCGTGCAGCACCGCCCTGCCCCGCGGGGACGGCATGACCACGACGACCGGCAAGTCCTTCTCGATCAGCGCGATCGGGCCGTGCTTGAGCTCGCCCGCGGCGAAACCCTCGGCGTGCATGTAGGCCAGTTCCTTGAGCTTGAGCGCGCCTTCGAGCGCCACCGGGTAGCCCACGTGCCTGCCGAGGAACAGCACCGCCTTCGAGTCGGCCAGGCGCGCACCGAGGTCGCGCACCTGGTCGACGGTGGTGAGCACCTGCTCGACGGCCTTCGGCATCGCCTCCAGGTCGGCGAACTCGCGGCCGACCTCGTCGGGATACTTCGTGCCGCGGGCCTGCGCCAGCGCCAGTCCGACGAGGTAGTTGGCCGCGATCTGGGCGAGGAACGCCTTCGTCGAGGCGACGCCGATCTCCGGGCCCGCGTGCGTGTAGAGCACGGCGTCGGACTCACGTGGGATCTGCGCGCCGTTGGTGTTGCAGACCGCGAGGACCCGGGCGCGCTGCTCGCGGGCGTGGCGGACGGCCTCGAGCGTGTCCATCGTCTCGCCGGACTGGGAGACGGCCACGACGAGCGTGTCCCGGTCGAGCACCGGGTCGCGGTACCGGAACTCGCTGGCCAGCTCGACCTCCACCGGCAGGCGGCACCAGTGCTCGATGGCGTACTTGGCGACCAGGCCGGAGTGGTAGGCCGACCCGCAGGCCACGACGAAGACCTTGTCGATGTCGCGCAGATCCTGGTCGGAGATGCGCTGCTCGTCGAGGACGATGCGGCCGCCCGCGAAGTGCCCGCGCAGCGAGTTTGCCAGCGCGTCGGGCTGCTCCTCGATCTCCTTGAGCATGAAGTACTCGTGGCCGCCCTTCTCGGCGGCCGACAGGTCCCAGTCGACCGTGAACGGCTTGCCCTGCGCGAGCTCGCCGTGGAAATCGCTGACCTCGTAGCCCTCGCGCGTGATCGTGACGAGCTGGTCCTGACCCAGCTCGACCGCCTCACGGGTGTGCTCGATGAACGCGGCGACGTCGGAAGCCACGAACGTCTCCCCCTCGCCGACGCCCACGACGAGCGGCGAGGACCGGCGAGCGGCGACGATCATGTCGGGGTGGTCGGCGTGCGTGACGACCAGCGTGAACGCGCCCTGCAACCTGCGGCAGACCGCGCGGACGCTCGCGGGCAGGTCGCCCGCCGCATCCGGGTCCTTCTCGTAGGCGCGGGCGATCAGGTGCGCCGCGGTCTCGGTGTCGGTGTCACTGGCCAGGTCGATCCCGTCGGCCTCGAGCTCGGCCCGCAACTCGGCGAAGTTCTCGATGATGCCGTTGTGCACCACGGCGACGCGCTGCGAAGCGTCCCGGTGCGGATGCGAGTTGCGGTCGACCGGCGGACCGTGGGTGGCCCACCGGGTGTGCCCCAACCCGGCCGTGCCCTCGAACCGCGACCTCCCGGCCTCGTCGAGCGCCGCCTCCAGGTTGGCGAGCCTGCCCGCCTTCCGTTCGACGGTCAGCGAGCCCGCTCCGTCGAGCACGGCGACACCCGCCGAGTCGTAGCCGCGGTATTCCATGCGTCGCAGGCCACCGAGCACCACGTCCAGTGCTTTCCGGTGCCCGACGTATCCGACGATTCCACACACGTCCCCCAGCGTATCGACACCGCGCGCCTCGCCCCTCCCGGCCGCACCCAGCGCGTGTTAGCCCAGCCGCGCCGCGGGTGGGGCTGCGCCGCGGGGTAGGGCTGCGTCGGGGAGCTCCCGAGGGCCCCATAGTCGCGTTGAACGCAACTATGGGGCCCTTGGGAGCTTCATCGAGGTGGTGGGGCTGTGTCGGGGGGAACAGCGGCGGGGTGGGTCGAGTAATCTGCGCGCCATGGCCAAGGCGAAGCAGTTGCTCGAGGACCTCACCTTCGCGGGACCGCACGAGGTGCTGCGCGGCGACCTGGCGCTGGTGGGCCAGCCCGGCGTGGTCTACACGCCGAAGGAGGGCCGCGCGCTGCCCGCCGTCGCGTTCGGGCACGGCTGGCTGCAGCCCGCAGGCCGCTACCGTGAGCTGCTGCGACACCTCGCGAGCTGGGGCATCGTCGCGGCCGCCCCCTCGACGCAGCGTGGACCGCTGCCGTCGCATCGGCTGTTCGCCGACGATCTGCTCTCCACTCTCGAGATGGTGACGAACGTCCGCCTCGGTCCGGGCGCCATCAGCGTCGATCCCCTCAAGCTGGGCCTGGCCGGGCACTCGACCGGTGGCGGCGCCGCCGTGTTGGCCGCCGCGAAGGCCCCGGCGGTGCGCGCGGTGGCCACGTTCGCCCCCGCCCAGACGATCCCGTCGGCGTCCAGGGCCGCCGAGCAGGTGGAATGCCCCGGCATGCACCTCGCGGCCGACGACGACCTGGTCGCGCCCGCGCAGGGCAACGCCGAGGTCATCACGCGTGCCTGGGCGGGACCGGCCCAGTTGCGCACCCTGCCGAAGGCCTCGCACCTCGCGGTGGCCGAGGGATCGCACTGGAGCCAGCTGCTCGTGCACGGCAAGCCGCACCGGGCGACGCAGCGCACCGTGCGCGCCCTGTTCACCGCGTTCTTCCTCACGCACCTGACGGGCACCGACAAGTATCGGCCGCTGCTCGACGAGAGCGTGAAGGCCGCGAAGATCGTCGACCTCGACGAGAAGGAGAAGGCCGCCCACTGACCGGGCGCTCTGAGCGGGCGCTCAGGCCTCCAGCACCTCACCTAGCACGTCGTGGACGCCCCGCAGGTGGACCAGCCGCGCGAGGTGGTCCTCGTCGATCCGGACGTCGAACTCGACCTCCAGGTGTGAGAGCAGTTCGAGCAGGTCCATCGAGTCGGCGCCCAGGTCGTCGACGAACCGCGACTCGAGGCCGACCTCCGACGGCGGGACGTCGAGCACACGGCACACGATCGCCTTGATCTCGTCGGCCCTCCCGCTGATCGCCTCGTTGCCGTCGGAGGTCATGTCAGATACGTCTCGTTGCTGAAGTCGTCGTCCTCGTCGCGCGGGGTCACCGTGCGCGCGGTCTGGGGAGGCGGCACCTCCTCGGTGACGTCGGCGCCGGTGTCGTCCTCGACGCCGAAGGTGAGCACGTTCTCCTCGCCGGTGCGGGAACGTTCGATGGCCCAGCCGCTCTGCGCCCGCGCACGCCTGCCCAGTTCGGCCAGGTGCTGCGCGGCGCGCTCGGCCACCAGGCCCCGCTTCGTCAGGCTCTCCGAGGCCTGCCGTTTCGCCTCGGCCGCCCTGCGTTCGCGCAGCGCACGACGGTCGGCCAGTTCGCGGTTGATCTGGTCGAACCGGGCCAGCGCGGCCGCAGCCCTGTTCCCGCCCGCGGTGTTCCCACCTGCTGTGCCGTGTCCTGCCGTGCCCTGTCCTGTCGTGCCTGTCGAGTCAGCCACCGTGTCTCCTCGGCATCACTTGTCGTACTTCACGGGCGGCTGGCGCTCCTCGCCGATGGTGCCGCTGATCGCCTTCGGGGTCTCGGAACCGTCGAACAGCTGGCCGTCGATGCGGTAGCTGGCGCTGCGGTTCTGCTCGCCGCCCTGGCCTGCGCCCGCGCCGGCTGCACCCATCGGGGCGCCCATCATGCCGCCGCCCATCATTCCGCCACCGCCGCCGGACGCCCCGGCTGCCGCGGGCGCGCCGCCCGGGGCCGGAGCCGCCGGTGCGGCACCACCGCCGCCGGGCGTGCCGGTCGTGGCGCTGGTGCGCGAGCCCTCGTCGAGCGGCTGGGCGTCCGCGCCGGGAGCCGCCGCGGCGATACCGCCTCCTGCACCGCCGACGTCTCCGCCTCCTCCGAGGGAGCCGGTGAGGCTTCCGGACGTCGAAGGCGCGGACGGGGTCTGCACGTCGGCGCTACTTCCGGCACCACTTCCGGCACCACTGTCGGCGCCGCTGTCGGACGTGCCGCCGCCGAACGGGTCGGGTAGCTCGATGCCGTCCTCGGTGGCCGGCGGCTGCGCTGGCAGCGCGCGGAGACCGTCGATGTCGCTGCCGGTATCGCCGTCGCCGAAGCCGTCGAGCGTGTAGGTGGTGGGTTCGCCCGTGCCGTCGTCGACCGTCACGAGCGTCGGGCCGTCGGGGCCTTCGGGCTGTTCGGCCACGATCGTCAGGTTGCCGTCCTCGATGCGGATCTTGCCGTCCGGTCCCGGCCGGTACACCTTCTCGGTCGGGTCACCGCCCTGCGGGCCGAACTCACCACCCTCGGCATCGCCGTCGTCTGCGGTGCGGGCGTCCCGGTCGCCGGTGCCGAAGTCGAGCTCGTACTGGGCGGGCTCGCCGGAGCCGTCGTCGACGGTGATGCCCATCCGGCCTTCGGCGTCGGGTTCACCGATCTCGAGCTTCTTGTCGCCCTGCTCGACCGTGAGCGTGCCCTGCTCGTCGTCGCCGCGCAGGAAACCCGGATCGGCGGTGCCGTCGGTACCGTCGTCCCTGGAGCCCTCGCCGAGGATGTCGCCGACGTCGGGGGTGCCGGCGCCCGGCTTGCCGTCGTCGCGGCCGTCGGGACGCCTGCCCGGGGTGAGCCCGTCGAGGTCGGGCTGCGGGGTGTCGATCTTCGGCATCGACGGTGCCGACGGGCTCGTGCCTGCGCCGGAACCTCCACCGGGCCCGCCGGTACCCGCTCCCGAGCCGCCCACACCGGACGTGCCGGTACCCGAAGCGGCACCTGAGCCGTTGCCCGTTCCGGGACCGGCACCCGCGTCGATGCCGGGATCGTGGCTTCCGCCGGGCGCTCCCGGGTTCTGCGGGTCGCCCTGACCAGCGCCGTCGCTGGGGAAGTCGTTGCTGTACTCGCCGAGATACTTGTTGAGCGTGGTGTAGGCCTCGTCGACGGCTTCCTTCGTCGAGTCGCACAGTGACGTGAACGCCGAGTAGAGGTTGTCGTAGAGGTCGACGTTCCACGACTCGCGGATCCACGCCTTGCACTCGCGGATGACGAGCTGTTTGTTCTCGTCGTTGAGGTCGCAGTTGTCGTGGCGCATGGTGGATTCGATGTTGGTGCCGCACTGGGCGTCGATCCACGCGGCGACCTCGAGCACCTGGTCCTGGCTGTCGAACTCGCCGCGGGCCAGCGTGACGACCTTCTGCGCGATCTCCGGGGTCGCGGCGCCAACGGTCGGCGAGTACAGCCGAGTGACCTCCTCGGCCTTGCTGCGCACAGCGTTGAACACGGACTCCACCGCCCGCTCGATGACTGCGGCGGCTCCCTCCACATGGGACACGAGGTCCTTGGCCGGCGGATCGATGTCCTCGCTGTACTTCTGGTACGAGGCGTTCGCGGCGTCGCCGGTCCAGTCGCGGTAGAGCGCGTTGAGGTCGTCCTCGGTGCTGGAGCGGAGCTCGCTGAGCGTGCCGTGGGCCTTGCGCAGTGCGTCGGCGTCGTCGAGGAGCTTCTGAAAGTCGATGCCCGCCTGTTCCCAGTAGCGCTCGCGGATGTCGGAGGCGTAGTCCAACGGGCCGTCGATGTGCTGTGAGTCGGCTGGCACCTGCGCGTCGATGGGCAGGAACTTGTGGAACGTGTCGAGTCCGTCCTTGGCGAGTTCGAGCAGCTCGTCGGACGTGGTGTAGCCCGTGCTGCCCGTTCCGAGGGTCGCCTCGTCGAGTTTGCCGCGGTTCTCGTCGAGTTCGGACTCGATCTGGCTCGACCGGTAGCCCTTCTCCTCGGCTTCGGCCCGCGCGTCCTCGTACGGGTCGGCCGACCGGTCGTAGGGTCGACGGCGATCGTCCCAGATGGGATCCGCCCACCCCGGCCTGACGTTGTACTTCTCGTAGTAGGCGTCGGCGGCGGAGTCGTTGTCGCCGCGCAATGAGTAGTGTTTCAGGACGGCCTGTTTGGTCTCGGCGGAGACGTGCGGATCGTCGAGGAGCTCCTTGGTCTCGGCCCAGGTGTACTCGGGCTCCCTGCTGAAAATGCCGGTCACAGTCCGCTCCCTGAGTTCGTGGCCGCCTGGGCCTGGGTGTCCTCGGCCGAGCCGTACCGGCTGCCCGCGGCGCCGATGGTCGAGGCGAACGAGGTGAGCGCCGAGCACATGGCCTGTGCGGCCTCGCCGATGGTCTGGATGCCCGCGGTGTAGTCGCCCGCGAAGCCGGTGTGGGCATTGCCGAACCCCGCTTCGGCGACGTTCGACGTGCCGACGTCCTTGACGTCGTCGAGTGCGCCGTCGGCGGCGTCGCTGATGTTCGTGGCCCGGCTCGCCATGGAGCTCTCGTCGACGGTGTATCCGTCCGGTGCGTTGACTCCGCTCACGGCTCCCACCCCCTGTGTCTGCTGTCGTCTGTGACTACGACGTCGGCGAGGCCCGGTCGGTGCCGTCGCATATGCACACGAAATGTACCGGCACGGGGTTTTTCGGGGCGGGTCCCACGACAGCAGAGCACCCGTCCGGAGGAACGTCCGGACGGGTGCTCTGCGGTGGTCGAGTCGGGTGCTGCCGGCAGGCGGAGTGCTGCTCAGCCGGTGGGGCTCAGACGAACGGGTTCAGACGAACCAGTCGCGGTTGGCGAAGTCCTCGTCGTCGTCCTCGTCGCGACGGGGACGACGGTGCTTCGCCTGCGACGGCTGCGCCGATTCGGACGCCGGCAGCTGGGTCGGCACCGTGGTTTGCTGCGACGGCGCCGACTGCGTGGACTGCTGCGCGTCGGCAGCCTCGTCGAGCTCGTCGGCCCCCGGCCCGAAGTTCATCGTGCGCTCCCCACCGTCCCGGCGGTTCAGCCACTCGTTCTTCGCGTTGGGATCTTCCCTTGCCTTCTCGTTGGCAGCCGCCCGTTCGTCCAAGGCTTTGCTCTGAGCTTCATTGGCCTCGCGGCGCCGTTCCGCCGCCTCACGGATCTCGCGCTGCTCGCGTTGTTCCTGCTCCGTGATGTCTGCTGCCGTCGCGCGGAACGCGGCCCTGTTCTCAGCCAGTTCGTCGAGCAATCCGGGGCTCGGTCCAGTCGTCATCTCCTACATCCCCTCGTCACCGCGTGAACGGCAGGACACTCTGAGAATCGTCGCCCAACGCGCCGCTGATGCGTTCGTTGGACGGGGTGGCGTCGAACAGTTCGCTCACCGCGTCGAGGACGAACTGACTCTGGCGGTCCTGGTCGTCGCCACCACCGCCGCCTCCGCCGGCTGCGCCCATGCCGCCGCCCATCATGCCGCCGCCACCGCCTGCGGCGGCGGAGCCGACGCCACCCGAGCCACCGTCGTTGCCCTGGCGTTCCTGCTCCTGGTCGGTGCCCGGGGTGTCGGCGAGACTGCTGTCGCCCGTGGGGTCACCGCCACCGCCCAGTGCATCGCTGGGCATGGCCTGAGCTGGGGACGTCGCGTCGTTGGCCGCTGGGGCGGTCGAATCGGACGCCTGCTCCTCGGGTCCAGACGACTCGGCTTCGGACGACTCGGCTTCGGATGCCGCGGAGACAGGCGCGTCGGCGGGCAGGTCGCCGCCGGTCGAGGCCATCGGACCACCGCCGAGGTCACCCTGCATAGCGCCGGAATCTCCAGCGCCCGCCGCGCCGGAGATGTCGCCCTGCAGTGCTCCCGCATCGCCTGCCGCGGCCGCGGCCGGGCCTGCCTGCGCCGCTGCCGATGCCATGTCGCCACCGAGGTCGCCGGACTGGACGCCGCTGGTTCCGGGGTCGGGCACACCGCCACCCATTGCGGTATCGCCCATGTCCGGCCCGGCCATGCCCGCTGCGCTCATACCCGCATCCGAGGCGGGGGCGGCGCCGCCGGTGGCCCGCAGCGGACCGTCGCCGTCCGGGCCACCCGCCATGCCCGCTCCGCTCGCACGCATGCCGTTGCCACCTGCGGCGCTGGAGCCGGTGGATTCGCTGTTCTCCTCACCGAGGGTGTAGGTGGTGGGCTCGCCCTTGCCGTCGTCGACGGTCACCGTCGTCGGGCCGTCGGGGCCGTCCGGCTGCTCCGCGGTGATCTTGAGGCCGTTCTCCTCGATGCGGATCTTGCCGTCCTCGTCGGGCGTGTAGACCTGTTCGCCCTTCGAGCCGTCACCGGCGGAGCCTTCCGGGCCGAAGTCCTGTGCGCCCTCGGCCTGGCCGGGCCCGCCGCCGGTCTGCCCGCTCGGCTGCGCGCCGCCCGAGGCCTCGTCGCCCGCGCCGGGCCCGTTTCCGTCGCCGGA
>Ga0079224_100003090_pt1 | contig 20723 bp, 18 predicted proteins | sample Stecom2015_FD_80414 | JGI IMG/M metagenome (GOLD analysis project Ga0079224, IMG submission 80414) | Agricultural soil microbial communities from Utah to study Nitrogen management - Steer compost 2015 | ecosystem: Environmental > Terrestrial > Soil > Agricultural land | place: USA: Utah...
CAGCGCGCCCGAGCCGATCGTCTCGCGCAGGCCCTGGATCGCGTCGCCGTAGATCGCTTCGCCGGCGATCACCATCTTCAGCCCGTTGTAGTCCGGCGGATTGTGGCTGCCGGTGACGGCGACGCCGGTACCCGTGCCCAGCTCGAAGGTCGCGTAGTAGACGACCGGCGTCGGCACCATGCCGATGTCGACGACCGAGACTCCGGCGGCGCGGAAGCCGTCGGCCAGCGCCGACGAAAGCTTCGGGCCCGACAGGCGCCCGTCGCGACCGATTGCGGCCTCGCGGGTTCCCGCCTTGCGGGCGAGCGTTCCGAGCGCCAGGCCGATCTCGCGCACGGCGGGAACGGTCAGCGTGTCATCGACCACGCCGCGGATGTCGTAGGCCTTGAAGATCGAAGGAGAGATCGGGGACGCCATGCGACTCGGGGCTCCAGTGGTGTAATGGGGTGAACGGCGCGATGCTATGGAAATCGGGGAACTTCGTCAGCAGTCGCGGTTCAGGCCCCGCCCGACGCCGCGCGCTCGCCGACCGCGGTGCCCGCCACGACCCGCAGCGCCGGCTTGGCCTCGTAGGGCGTGTATTCGGGCACCCAGCGCGCCAGCGCAGTGCGGACCTCGTCGTCGGAGACCGGATCCTTCTGTTCGAGCCAGGCGCGCAAGCCAGCGAGGAAGTCGGCCGCGACCGGGCGCGAGCGCGCGATGCGCAGCTTCGGATGCGGCGTCTCGCGCGTCTGCTCGGCATCGGCGAGCAGCTCCTCGTAGAGCTTCTCGCCCGGCCGCAGCCCGGTGAACTCGATGCGGATCTCTTCTTCGGTGAACCCTGACAGGCGGATCATGTTGCGCGCGAGATCCACGATCTTCACCGGCTGGCCCATGTCGAGCACGAAGACCTCGCCGCCCTCGCCCATCGTGGCGGCCTGCAGCACGAGCTGCGCCGCCTCGGGAATCGACATGAAGTAGCGGGTGATCTCGGGGTGCGTCACCGTGACCGGCCCGCCGCGTGCGATCTGCGCCTGGAACTTCGGGATCACGCTGCCGGTGCTGCCCAGCACGTTGCCGAAGCGCACCATCTCGAACTGCGTGCGCCCGCCCTCGGCCTGCAGCGCCTGGCAGGCCATCTCGGCCAGCCGCTTGGTCGCGCCCATCACGTTGGTCGGATTCACCGCCTTGTCGGTGGAAATCAGCACGAAGCGTTCGGCGCCGTAGCGCTGGGCGCACTCGGCGACCAGCAGCGTGCCCAGCACGTTGTTGCGCACCGCCTGCCAGGCGTTGCCGACTTCCATCAGCGGCACGTGCTTGTAGGCAGCGGCGTGGAACACGACCTGCGGGCGATGGGTCGCAAACACCTCGTCGACCCGGGCCGCATCCTTCACATCACCGGCCAGCGGGACGATCGGTACTTCCGGGCGATTGACCGCGAACCACTGCTCGAGCGTATAGAGCGCGAACTCGCTCTGCTCGAACAGCAGGATTTTGGCCGGCGAGAAGCGCACCAGTTGCCGGCACAGCTCGCTGCCGATCGAGCCGCCGGCGCCGGTGACCAGCACGGTGCGGCCTGCCAGCATGTGCCGGACGTTTGCGTCGTCGATCTCGACGGACTCGCGGCCGAGCAGATCGTCGATCTCGACCGGGCGGATCGAGGACACCGCCACGCGTCCCGACAGCAGGTCATCGACGCCCGGGATCGTGAATACATGCGCCCCCGCGCGGATCGCCAGGTCCGCCGCGCGCCGCCGCACAGCGATCGCCGCGGAGGGCAAGGCCAGGATCGCGTGCCGCGCCTTTTCCTCGAACAGAACGCGCGGCAACTCCTCGATCGCGCCGAATACCGGCTTGCCCAACGCTTCTCTGCCCCACTTCGCCGGGTCGTCGTCGACGAAACCGACGACGCGCCAGTCGGGCACGCGCTCGAGTTCGCGCACCAGCATCGCGCCCCCCCGCCCCGCCCCGACGATGACCACCGGCTTGCCCTCGGCGTTGAGGCCGCCGTACAGGCGATGTTCTTTCAGCATCCGGTACGCGACGCGCCCGCCGGCCATCCAGGCCGCAAGCAGGATCGGGTAGAGGACGAGCGTCGACCTCGGAGTTGCCGAGGCCCCGCGATACATTGCGACGAAGACGAGCAGCACCAGTGACGAAACGGCGACTGCGCGCAACACGCGCTTGAGATCCGGCAGGCTCGCGAAGATCCACAGGCCCCGGTAAAGCCCGGCCCGCAGGCAAATCACCGCGTGGGCCGGAACGAGGATGGACAGGCCGACCAGAAGGTGGTCCTCGTACGGAATCGGGTACCCGAAATTGAAGCGCAGCAGGAACGCGCCGATCCATGCGACGGCCGGAGCGGCGAGGTCGAAGAGAAAGACGAGGAGGGAGCGGTACGAAGTGGTCATCGCCGCCTGATGCCAGGTGCCCGGATTGTCTTGCGTCGTCTGCGCGAGAAAAGCTGCATTCTACGACCGTCGGCGTGCCGACATCGAGTCACGCCTGGGTCGCCTCGGGCACACCGGCGCGAAAGTACACTGCGAGCACCACGAGCGGAGCGTAGGCGATCACCACGCCAGCGAGCCCGTCCAGTCCGCCCAGGCCCACCCACGCCGCGATCGGCAAGAGCCAGAAGATGTTGATGACGCCGACCGCCAGCGTCACCGGCAAGTGGCCCCCAAGACGGCGCGCCGCGTGCTGATACGCGTGGCTTCGATGTGCTTCGTACAACTTCTCGCCGCGCGCCAGCCGCCTCAGGAGCGTCACGGTCGCGTCGGTCACGAAAACGCCGAGCAAGATCAGCCAACTCCAGTACAGGTCGGGGGCGGACGCACCAGCGTACAGCGAGAGCGCACCCAGCACGATCCCGAGGAAACCGCTCCCTGCATCGCCCATGAAAACCGCCGCTGGCGGCAGGTTCCAGCGCAGGACCCCGGCCACTGCCGCAGCAAGCGCCATCGACACGATGGCGATGGCGGGTTGGCCGATCATGGCGTGCAGGCATGCAGCGCCGAGGCAAACGCATACGGCCTCGACACCGGCGATGCCGTCGATGCCGTCCATGAAATTGTAGAGGTTGAGAACCCAGACCAGATACAGGGCCGCCATGACGAATCCTGTCCAGCCGAGGTCGACGGTTTCGCCGAACAGAACGAATGATGGCGCGCCGCCCAGCCAGATGAGCACCCATATCGCGCCGACGAAATGCGTCAGCAAGCGCCACCGAGGCGGGACGTGTCCGAGATCGTCGAGAAAACCGACAACGGCAACGAGCGTACCCGCGCCAAGCAGGCCCCACAGAAGCGAGGGCGGAAGGACCCCCGCAGCGCCCAGGAACAGAAGCGACGCGACGAAGCTGAGCACGATCGCCACCCCTCCACCGCGGGGCGTGGGAACGGAATGCGAGCTCCGCTGATTTGGCAGGTCGAGCAATCCGCGCCGAATCGCATAGCGGCGCATCGCCGACGTCAGTCCAAGGGACACCACGGCGACCAGTGGTAGGAGCCACCAGACCGTCATGCGGCGTCGTGCTCGAGAAAGTGCCGGACCGTTCGCGCCAGGGCCTCGTCGACAACGACCGGTGGGCGCCAGCTGAGCAGTCGGCACGTCCTTGAAATATCGACCTGCAGCGATCCGCAGAGGCGGCGCGCGAGGTCGCCGTTGCCGACAAGACGGGCTCCGAGGCGCAGCAGCGTGGCCGGCACGGGAACCAACCGGGGTGGTCTGCCCAGCGCACGGCCGACGCGCTCGAGGAGTTCGGGCGTCGAAAGATCTTCGCCGTCCGAGACGAGAAAGACCTCGCCTGCGGCCGCCTGATGTTCGAGGCAGGTCCCGACCAGGTCGAGGAGATTGTCGAGCGCGACGAGGCTGCGCTTGTTGCGGATTGCACCGAACGGCAGCGGAACGCCCCTGCTCACCCAACGCATCATGCGTCGAAAGTTGGCCTTCACCCCCGGACCGTAGACCAGAGGCGGCCGGATCACCACGACTTCCATGCCCGTCTCGGCCTCCAGGTCGCGAAGACCGCGTTCGGCCTCTAACTTGGAGATCCCGTAAGGATCCACCGGCGCGGGGACGTCGTCGTGACCGAAGGGTCTTCCCGGCGCGGTCTCCTCGCCGTTGACCTTGACCGAGCTGAGGAATACGAACCGGCGCACTCCTGCGCGGGCCGCGTGCCGTGCCAGAGCCAGGGTGCCGTCCACGTTGACCCGGCGGAACTCTGCGAGGCTGTCGCTGGCCGTCTCCCGCATGACGTGGACGCGCGCCGCAGCGTGGACAACGGCTGCACACCCCCCGACCAACGGTGACCAGTCCGCGTGCGCATCGAGTTCCGGCGCTCTCCGCATTCCCGGGAGCGGGTGCGCCGATCGAGTCGCGCCGGCGATGTCCCATCCCCTTGCGCCGAGCGACGTCAGCAGCGCACCACCGATGAACCCGGTGGCGCCCGTGATCAGTACCATTCCGCGGGACATGCGCTGCTCGCCTCGATTGCGTGTCGAAATTCGTTGTCCAGGTGCACTTGCGCTACCTGGTTGGTGGCGCCTGCAACAGTTCCCGATAGACGGCGAGCGTCGCCGCAATGACCTTGTCGTCGGTGAACTCGCTTTCGATCCACTTTCGGCCGTTGATTCCGAACGTTCTACGCTTGTCTTCGTCGACCAACAACGTGCGGATAGCCTCGGCGAGTGCCACAGCGTCGCGCACCGGCACGACCAGCCCCGTGATTCCATGTCGGACAGCATCGCGACATCCCGGGACATCGGTGGTGACGACCGCGCGACTGGCGGCCGCCGCCTCCAACAGTACCTTGGGAAGGCCCTCGCGGTAGGAGGGAAGGCAAACGATGTGTGCGCGACTCATCACATCGACCATGTCGTCCCGCCACCCCCAATATTCGACGACACCCTCGTCGACCCACGCGTCGATCTCGGCCTGCGAGACCGAGGCCGGGTTCTCGTTGTCGGGCGCCCCGACCAGTGCGAAGCGCCCGGGCACGCCCGCGCTACGGAGTCGGCGCGCCGCGTCGACGAACTCGTAGACGCCCTTGTCCCTGAGCAAGCGCGAAGGCATGATGACCAGCAATGGCGGCGGAGGTGGTTCGCTTGGCGGAAAGGCGCGTGTATCGACACCCGCTCCCCGGATGAGCCGGATTTTGGTCGCGGCGATCAGCTTGCGCCCAATGAGCAGTGCGCCATCGTCATCGTTCTGAACGATGAGCCGGCTTCGTTCGTTGCCGAATGCGACCCGAAGGAGTGCAAAGACCAGGGGCCTGAGCACCGCCGCCTTCAGCGATGAAGAGGCAACCACGTAACCCAGGCCACCTAGCGCATTCACCACGGCAGGTCGATTCGCGAATCGCGCTGCTATCGAACCGAGCGCGACGGGCTTGATTGCCACGTTGTGGACGATATCCGGCCTTATTTCCCTGTATATCCCGATGAGGCGGGCCACGATGGCCAGATCCCTCAACGGATTCAACCCAGCGCGACGGAAAGGCAGATCGATCAGGCCCACCCCCGCTTCACGGATTGCCGGCCCGTGCGCCCGCACGCGCGTCGCCACGGTCACGCGATACCCGGCGGCGATCGCGGCGCGCGCGAGCCTCAATCGATGCGAAACGAAGTACCAGTCCTCGGTCACGACGAACAGCAGATGGCCGGCGCGTGGACGCACCGACACGTCCTGCGACCCCTCTTCGCGTCCTGCCTCCGGCACGTGGCTCATCGCTCGACGGACTCGAGCCAGGCCTGGAACATCAGCACGTCCCACAGCAGGTACTGGTAGTTCCGGCGCCCGGACAAGTGTTCCGTCCAGGCCGAACGGATCGGCGTTGGATGGAACCACCCCTCGTTGCGGAGCCGCCGTTCGTCGAGCAGCGCCTCGGCCCAGTCGCGCATCGGGCCGCGCAACCAGCGGTCAATCGGCACTCCGAATCCCATCTTCGGACGCTCGATCAAATCCCTCGGCACGTAGCGATAGAGAACCTCTCGCAGCGGCAACTTGCCGACGCCCTTGCGGATCTTCTTCGCGAGCGGAAGCTGCCATGCGAACTCGACGACCGCCTGGTCGAGAAGCGGCACCCGCGTTTCCAGGCTCACTGCCATCGCCGCGCGATCGACCTTCACGAGGATGTCGTCCGGCAGATAGCTGACCGAGTCCAGGAACATCATCCGCTCGGTGAAGTCGTCGAGTTGCGGCCATTGCTCCGGAAGGTCAAGGATCGTCGCCGGCTCGCGGGAGCCCACCACTACCGCCTCCGGATTACGCCAATGCGAGACCAGCCGCCGGTAGAAATCCGCCGGACCGGCCGCGTCGAGGATCTCGGCGAGTTTGTGCAGCTTGTCGCCGGGATTGCGCTGCCGAGCCATGCGCGGCAGGACCGGCCCCAGCCGGGCGAGAACCTGGTCCCATCGATCAGGCGGAATCCTCGTGACCATTCGCGACGCGTGTCTGCGGAGCCCCGGGGGGATCCAGCCGATGCGGTCCCAAATTCGGCGGCCGAGAAAATACCGGTTGTACCCCCCGAAAAGTTCATCGCCCGCATCGCCCGAGAGGCACACCGTCACCTGCGAGCGCGCGATACGGGAAACGAGGTAGGTGGGGATCTGCGACGCATCGGCGAACGGCTCGTCATAGAGCGTCGGGAGGCCCGGGATCACCGACATTGCCTCCGCAGCCGTCACATAGTGCTCGGTGTGGTTCGTCCCAAGGTGTTTCGCCACTGCCCTGGCATGCGTCGCTTCGTCATAGGCGTCCTCCTCGAAACCGATGGTGAACGTCCGAATCGGCACCGTGCTCTGAACCTGCATCAAGGCCACGACGGTGGAAGAGTCGACGCCGCCAGAGAGGAAGGCCCCAAGCGGCACGTCGGCGACCATCTGCCGGCGAACCGAGGCCCTGAGAAGATGATCCAGGTGGTCGGCCGCCTCCCGGTCGCTTCCCGGAAAGCGGCTGCCGACGGCGGAATCGACGGCATCGCGAAAACTCCAGTAGCGCCGGATCGGCAAAGGCTCGCGTGCATGATCCGCAGGTCCGCGCCGAACGCCGTCGAGCGTGACCGACACGAAGCTGCCCGGTTCGAGCTTGAACACCCGTCGGTAGATGGAGTACGGCGCCGGTACGTAGTTGTGGCGCATCAGCAGCGCGATCGAATCGCGGTTGATTTCGGGCTGCCAGTCCGGCCATCGCCGAAGTGCCTTCAGTTCGGATGCGAAGAAGAAGGTGTCGCGCGCCCAACCATAGTAGAGGGGCTTCTCGCCGATCCGGTCGCGAGCAAGCACGAGCCTGCGTTCCGATCGGTCCCACAGCGCGAAAGCGAACATTCCGGTGAACCGTTGCAGCGCTCGTTCCAGGCCCCATGCGCCAATCGCGGCGAGCACGACCTCCGTGTCCGAATGACCGCGCCATGTCGGTGCCAGGCCTGTCGCCTCCAGCTCTGCCCGCACCTCCATGAAGTCGTAGATCTCGCCATTGAATGCGATCACGAAGCGTCCGTCGGCGGACGCCATCGGCTGGTGCCCGTTCGGCGAGAGATCGACGATCGATAGTCGTCGATGCCCGAGCCCCACCTCGCACTCCGAGTCGAGCCAATACCCTTCGTCGTCCGGCCCCCTGCGCACGATCGCGGCCGTCATCGACCGCAACACGTCACTGGCAGCCAACGTCCGCGGGAATCCCAGGAAACCGGCAATACCGCACATGCTCGTTCAGTGCTCGCGCCCGATGAATCGACGGTAGTAGGTCTCGTAGCGACGCGCGACGGCGTCGATGGAGAAGTTCGCGACGATCCGGGCTCGTGCAGCAGACCCGAGTGCGGCGCGCCGCGAAGGATCCATGGCGGCAAGGGTCAGGATCGCCCGAGCCAGTGCCGGCGGGTTCCGGACCGGCACCACCTCGCCGCAGTCACCGACGATCGATGCCGAGTCGCCGGTGTCGGTCACCGCGCACGGGACACCGCACGCCATCGCCTCGCCGATGACGTTCGGAAAACCCTCACCCCATGCGGAGGACGAGCACGCAATGTCCAGCCCTGCAGTCAATCTGGGGACGTCACGTCGCTCACCCAGACGATGAACGCGCTTGTCCAGCCCGAACCGGGCGATGTCCGAGGCCAGGTCCGGATTGGCGCGATCGACGCCAGCCCCGGCCATCACGAAGTGGAGGCGATGATCCATCCGGACGGCCTCGGCAGCCGCCGCCAGAAAGCCGGAGTGATCCTTCATCGGGTGATGCCGTCCCACACAACCAACGAGGATGTCGCCGTTCGTCAATCCCAGTTCGGCACGCAGAGTGCGCCCGGCCTCGTGGTCAGGATGAAACTCGTCGCAGTCGAATCCGTTCGGGATCACCTCCGTCCGGCTAGCCAGGTAACCCATTTCCTCGTGTTGATGCGCGCTCGCCCTCGAGTTGTAGACGATGCCGCGCGGCAAACGCGACATCCATGCACCAACGCGTATGGCCGCCGCCGTCGATCGCTTCTCGTTGGCGAAACCATCCAGCGAGGCACGGATGTTCCACAGAACCGGCGCCCGAGTGCGCGACGCAATGACCGCGCCCGATGCGAACAGGTTCGCATGGTACATCCATGATTGAACGAGGTCGGGCCTCGTCTCGGCGACGATCCTGCCCAGTGCGCGCAGGCCCGCGAGAACGGAGACCCTCCGCTGCATTCCGAGGGCAAACACCGGCACGCCCAGCGCCTCGATGCGCTCCCCGAGCGTCCCCTTGTCGATCAGCGAAACCACGATCGGGCGGAAGCGCTCCCGGTCCATTGCCCGGACCAGTTTCAGCAACATCATCTCGGCGCCGCCGGTGGAAAGCCCGGTGATGGCGTGAAGCACGGTCGGCATTCACCCTACTCCGCGGGATACCGATCCTCTTCGGCGGGATTCAGCGCGCTCGACTTGCCAGTTGCGGCGCGCCGACGGATCAGCCGCAGGGCTGCCCAGACCAGGAAACCCGCCAGGAAGCTGGCGCCTATGATCAACGGCAACGGCGGCAGGTGCTTGCGCGACGGAATCTGTGCCTCGAGCGAGTAGCCGCTGCGCTTCAATCTCCTGGTCTCGACGGCTTTCAGCGCGTAGTTGACGTCCTGCAGCGCTTGCCGTTCTGTCGGTCCGAGCGCCTCGACCGTCGCCCCGGACGGCGTACTCAGCGTGAGCACCGAGCCCAGGATGGCGGCACCCGACGGCAATTCTCGCGACGCCGCTTCAAGTCGCTCGCACAAGGCACGCCTGAACTCTGCGGACCTCAGGCTCTGCAGAAGAAGGCTTTCCCTCTCGGCAAACTCCGCCAATTTCGACTCCAGGCCTGAAATCTGCGTTTCCAGCGGCAGAAACTGGACGGTGTTCTTGTCCAGCGATATCACCTGTCGAACGTCGACGCTCGCGTTCTCCTGCCGCCCCGAGAGTTCCCGGAGTTGACCGATCCGTATGTCGACGCCACGCCGCTCTGCCGCAAGCTTCCCGAACTCGCCGATCGACTCCTTTGCGTCCTTGCTCGCGGTGCCAAGGCACTCGTAGAGCGTGCGCAGGACGTCGAAACGTAGCAGCCCGTCGGCTGCGAAGTCCCCCGCCAACCGGGAACTGGCCCAGGCGGAACGTGGCCGCCGAGAGTCGTAGACTACTCGCAGGCCGAGCAACGTTGTCGGCGGAATACTCTGGGGACCCTCGGCGGGCGCATTCCCGATGACGTCCCGGATATCGGCTCTCGAATACGGGTACACGGGCTCGACGACCTCGCGCAGCTTCTGCGGGCTCTCGAAGACATCGGCAAGCGCCGCAAGATCGGCATCGGCATAGTCCCCGGACGTCGCGGCGAATTCCCGAAGCCTCTTCGTGTCGGCCAAGTACGGCAGCGCCTGCTTGAAATCCGCCAGCGACATGTCGGCAGTCGCGAAGAAGGCTTCACTCCGATACTTGGCGATCGCAGTGACGCCGACCGAAAAGAGCAAGCTGAATACCGACGCGAAGACGAGCGCGCCGAGTGCCTGACGTATCGAGCTTCTGGACATTGGGAGAATTCCCTCGTTCGGTTCTAGCTGACCCTGCCGGCCTCGCTCGGTCGCAGATCGGGGGTATGAGGACTCGACGAGACCGAGCATCGTGCCGCCATCCAGGCAATGACAATCACAAAGCACTTCTCGCCGAAGATGCTGTTGCTGAAAAGCGCCCATACGAGGAATGCCATGACCAGCAGAACGTGATGCAGCGGCAATCCCCCTCTTCGGAGCGCCGACCAGCCGCTGGCCATCAACAGCGCAGGAAACAGCAGCAATCCGAACAACCCCGACTCCGCACCGAGATAGAGATACATGTTGTGCGTCGGCACTTCGTCCCAGACTCGCGTGATCCCCGGCCCGGCGCCGAGAAACGGATTGTCGGACAGCACCCTCAAGGCCGCCAGCGACGCACTCTCACGCTCCAGCGTGCTGTAGTCGCGGAGGTCGAAGGCCAGCATGCTCTCGAGCCTGGATTCCATCTGCGTCGAAAGGACCCCAAGCGTCTCGAGGGTCCCGCTGGTTGCCGCCCATCCCACGAGCGAGGCCAACGCGACAGCAGCGGCGAAAACGGCCAACAGCCGAAGGACGAATACGTCGAGCGACTTCCGGCGGTCGAACGCAAACGCGAGCGAGGCCAGGGCCATCAGCAGGATTCCTGCCCTCGATGCGGTCAGCAGGACGCCGATCCACGTCAACACCAGCTGGAGCGTCCGAAGGCGGCCGCGAAGGGTGGCCTGCGCAATCAGGTGGCCGAGGACCAGGGCGAAGGCTGCCCGGTTCGGGTTGATGTACACGCCCGCCGGGCGCCCGACATTGAGCGACGAAAAGTACTGGGGCATGAACAGATCGACGATCAGCATCGGCACGACGACGAGACAAGCCGATGAAGCAATCAGCGCGAAATCGCGGGTGACCGTGGCGCTCCCCTGGAACATGAAGAACGACACGCTCAGAAAGACGACGAACGACACGCGTGCGCCGACTTCCCAGATGGCGCCTTCGCTGAGCGGCCCCGCCGACAGCCCCAGAAGGGTCCACGCCGTGAAGACCAGGCACCAGACATAGAGCGCGACCTGGCCGTCGATCAGGCGCCTTTGCGGCGCCAGCGCAACGACCGACGCCGCGAACGGAGCGACGAGCATCGCGTGGTGAAACGGCAGCACGCCAGTCTCGAACAAATACTGATCGAGACATAGAAAGTAGAATACGCACCAACCCGCGAGCACGAGTCGCGGGAGGTTGCCCGCAGATGCGCGCAGCATTGAATCCGCTGAGGCAAAGTACACTGGAAATGGACCGCGCCCCGTATGCCAGACGCGAGCCGCGCGCCCCCTTGACCGTGAACGAGCGCAATTGTATATGAGTAGGCCTTGATCCACCGACGTGTCGTTGCCTTGTCGCTCGCGACGGCGCTGGTGGGCGTCGCATGGATAGCCCGCGACATCGTCCTGGTCCGCATATTCGGGCTTTCGACCGAGCTGGATCGATTCGTCGCGGTCGTCGTGGTGCCGACGATCATCGTCACGCTCGTTGCCGGTGCGCTGGCTTCCACCGCCGTGCCCGAGTACATCCGCCGCAGGTCGCTCTCCGCCGCGGACGCGTCGGCGTTCCACTGGAACCTCTCGCTGGCCGGCGCCCTCCTGGCCGCGCCAATCGGCATGCTGGTGACGATGATTCTCGCCGAGGCGGGACTGATGCACCTGGATTGGGTCGCCTCCGACTTCACGCAATCGCTGGTCTACAGCGGCGGGGTGGGTATCGCCGCCGCCGCCGGCGTCTTCGGACGCCTGTCCGCCGCCACGATGAACGTCCACGAACGGGTATTTCTTCAGCCCGCCCTCCTATGCCTGCCGCTGGTCGGACCGATCGTGTCCGCACTGCTCCGCCCCGATGCGGGGACCTCGGGACTGTTCACCGGCTTCGTGGCGGGCTCGATCCTGCAGGCTGGCGTTGCGATCGTCAGCGTGGCTCGCGAGGTGCCGATCGGGCTGCGTGCCCCCTCGAAAGACGTACGCCTCTTCGAACGTGGATTCCTGCGGGAGAATGTCCGTCTGGGGCTGGGCACGACGTTGATGTCGCTGTCGGAACTCGCCACCAACGCAATGGCCGCAGCCATCGGCCCCGGGGCACTCAGCCAGTTCGCCGTGAGTCAGCGGCTGCCACAACTCTTCCAGACGTTCGTCGGCGGCGTGATGGCCACCGCGGCCTACCCGGCACTCGCCAGGGAATTCATTGCCGGAAACCATGGCGCAGGGCGCACCCTGGCCCTCCGCCTGGCCTTCCTGGTCGGTGGGGTCGGTTCCATCGCGGCGCTCGCCATGACCACGACCTCGCAGGATCTCAGTGGCGTCATCGTCGGACCACACAGTTCACCCGCCGACCGCGAGGCAGTGGCCGGCCTGTTGTCGCTGACGGCATGGCAGATGCCACCTGCGGTCGTCGGTATCATGCTGTCACGAGCGGTCATTTCGACCGGCAACAGCCAGGTCCTGACCTACGGCGCGATCGGTTACCTGGTTGCCGTCAGCGCGATGGGCCTGGCGGGGGTCCAATCCGGAAACGTGGGATGGGTGGCAGGCGCTCCGGTGGTCGGCTATACGATCAGCGCTGCAGCCGCGCTCGCCTTCGTCACACGGAGGATCGGGCGCACGAACGGGATGGCACCGGGTGGATAGGACGACCGTCGAATACTGGACCCGCTTCTGGCAAGGCGCGAAGCCTCCGCGGCAGATTTGCGTCGATGGAACAGCGCTCGGGCACACCGTGGACCGCGCGTATCACGCGGCCGTCGAGCGCTACGTTCCAGCCGATCGCGGCGCACGCCTGATCGAGATCGGGTGCGGAAACTCGGCGTGGCTGCCTTTTTTTTCCAGGCGATTCGGGATCGGCATTGCCGGTCTCGACTACTCGGAATACGGTTGCGCCCGCGCCCGGACGTTCCTCGAAATGTCGAAGGTGTCCGGCGATGTGCGGTGCGGCGATTTCCGGAATCCACCCGAGGACTGGCTGGAGGCATTCGACGTCGTGTTCACGAACGGTCTCGTCGAACACTTCGACGACACGTCGGCGGCGCTTTGCCAGATTGCGCGGTTTGCGAAGCCCGGCGGAAGGCTGTTGACGTTCATTCCCAACATGTACGGCCTGAATGGTTGGCTCCAGGAACGCCTCGGCCCGAAAACGTTCGCAACCCACCGGCGCCTGGATGACGTGGCACTACGCATCGCGCACGAGCAAGCCGGGCTGTCGACGATCGAGTGCCGTTTTCTGCTGCCGATGAATCTGCTCGTTGTGAATCCCGATACGCGCGGAGCTAGCGCCAAGCTCTTCACGTCCGCCGCGCGGGCACTCACGGCAACGGCTTGGTCGCTCGATCGACTTGTCAGGCTTCCCCGCACTCGTGCTGCGTCCCCTTACGTGTTCTGTTGCGCCGAGAAACCATAGCCAGATGGATCATCTGAGCGCGTTGCGTCGATTCGAACTGGATTTCGCTCTTCCCGGTTTTCCGGCGACCGGATCCAGGGTGCTCGAGGTCGGCGGCGGCACCGGCTGGCAGGCGAGGCTTCTCTCGGAGCAGGGGTTCCAGGTGGAAAGCATCGACGTCGCGAGACCCGATGCGCCACTCGTCTTCCCGGTGCGGCTGTACGACGGACGGAAGATCCCCTACCCGGACGAGACGTTCGATCTGGTCTTTTCATCGAACGTCCTCGAACATGTTGCGGACGTCGAATCGCTGCTGCGCGAAATGTCGCGGGTATTGCGCCCCAACGGCTGGATGCTGCACATCCTCCCGACGCCCGCCTGGCGCTTCTGGACCATCGTGATGCACTACCCTTTCCTGTTGAAGTATGCGCTCGGAGGCGGTCGATCGAATTCGACGATGCAGCACACGCCCACCTTGCGCGGCACCATCGCGCGTCGCGGGCTGGTCGAGACCCTGCAGCGCATTCTGATCCCGCCTGCACACGGGATCGGCTCCTCCGCCTTCAAGGAGATGACGACGTTTTCGTCGCCGAGCTGGCGACAAACGTTTGCCCGAGCGGGACTCGACGTCGTCCGGCACGCCGATGTCGGTCTGTTCTACACCGGACACGCCCTCTTCCCCCACATCGGAATTCCGTTGCGACAGAAGGCCAGCCGGTGGCTCGGCTCCGGCTCGGCTGTCTTCGAACTGAAGCGCGCCGAGAGCTGAGGGCGTCATGGCGTAGTGCAAGTTGCGACGGCGAGCACCGCCTTGACCACGAAGTCCTCCCAGTCGCCGGACCAGTAGTAGATCATCCGGTCGTGGGAGTTCGCGGCTTTCGAGACCTGCTCGATGCGGCCACCGTCGTAGCCGTGGCGCGCGAACACATCGATCCGGCCCGGCATCCAGGACGATTGCCAGGCGGCGTCGACTACGGTTCGGCGAACGCGCGCTCGACGACGTAGTCGCCGGGTGTCGACGTGTTGCCCTCGCGGAACCCGCTCGCCTCGAACATCTGTTTCAGGTCGCGCAGCATTGCCGGGCTGCCGCACAGCATCACCCGGTCGTTGGCCGGATCGAGCGCCGGTACGCCGAGATCCGCTAACAGCTTGCCGCTCTCGATCAGCTCGGTGATCCGCCCCGTATGGACGAACTCCTCGCGCGTCACCGTGGGGTAGTAGCGCAGCTTGCTCGTCACCAGGTCTCCCAGGAACTCGTGCGAGGGCAGGTGTTCGACCAGGTAGTCGTGATAGGCCAGTTCGTCGACCTCGCGCACGCTGTGCACGAGGATCACCTGCTCGAAGCGCTCGTAGGTCTCGGGGGCGCGCACCACGCTCATGAACGGCGCCAGCCCGGTGCCGGTGGCGAGCAGGTAGAGCCGCCTCCCCGGGCGCAGGTAGTCGATCAGCAATGTTCCGGTGGGCTTGCGGCCGACGATGATCGTGTCGCCGGGCTTGATGTGCTGCAGCTTCGAGGTCAGCGGCCCGCCCGGCACCTTGATGCTGAGGAACTCGAGGTGGTCCTCGTAGTTCGGGCTCACGATGCTGTAGGCGCGCATCAGCTTCCTGCCGCCGTCCTCCAGGCCGATCATCGTGAAGTGGCCGTTGCTGAAGCGCAGCGACCGGTCGCGGGTGGTGGTGAAGCTGAACAGGCGGTTGGTCCAGTGGTGAACGCTGAGCACCTGTTCTTCGTGGAACGCACTCATGAGCCGATGGATTCGTGTGGCGAGCCGGACATTTTAATGCCGCGGCCGCTACACCCGGGGGTATTCGCCCGAGCCCCGGAATGGTCGTTTCCGAGGCGGCCCCGATTGCCGCGTCGAGCGATCGGTGCACATGGAATGGAGCGCGATGCCGGCGCGCCCGGATTCCAGCGATAATTTCATGATGCCCTCACCCGCCGCCAGCGAGAACGCCGAAACCTGGGCCATCGGCGACCTGCAGGGCTGCCTCGACAGCCTGCTGCGCCTGCTCCCGCAGTTGCCTGCCGACGCCCGCCTGTGGATGCCTGGCGATCTGGTCAACCGCGGGCCGCGCTCGCTCGAGAGCCTGCGCTGGGCGATCGCGCAGGGCGAGCGGCTCGTCACCGTGCTCGGCAACCACGACCTGCACCTGCTGGCGGTCGCGGCCGGCATCCGCCGCGCGCACCGCACCGACACGCTCGACGACATCCTCGGTGCGCCCGACCGCGACGCGCTGATCGACTGGGTCCGCTCGCGACCGCTCGCGCACTACGAACATGGCTGGCTGATGGTGCACGCCGGCGTGCTGCCGCAGTGGTCGGTCGAGCGCACGCTGGAGCTGGCCGGCGAGGTGCAGCGCGTGCTGTCCGGTCCCGACTGGATGGGGTTCCTGCGCGAGATGTACGGCAACGAGCCGGCCGCCTGGTCCGATTCGCTGCGCGGCAACGACCGGCTGCGGGTGATCGTCAACGCGCTGACCCGGATCCGCTTCTGCACGCCCGGGGGGCGGATGGACTTCGCGGCGAAGGAAGGCGTCGATCACGCGCCCGAAGGTCACCTGCCGTGGTTCGAGGTGCCGGGCCGTGCGAGCGCCGGCACGCCGATCGTGTTCGGCCACTGGGCGGCGCTCGGCTTCATGGATCGCCCCGACCTGCTGGCGATCGATACCGGCTGCGTCTGGGGACGTGAACTGACCGCGGTGCGGCTAGCGGACCGCGCCCGCCGCTCGGTGGACTGCAGTCAGCCCGGGCGTCCGATCGAGTCGTAGCGAAAGCCTGCGGCGCGCACCGACTGCGGATCGTACAGGTTGCGCCCGTCGATCAGCACCGGTTGGCGCATCGTCGCCCGCAGCCGCGCGAAGTCCGGGCTGCGGAACTCGCGCCACTCGGTGACGACGAACAGAACATCCGCGCCGTCGGCGGCGGCGTACGGATCGCCGACAGTGCGGAAACCATCGCGACCGGCGAACGCAGCCTGCACCTTCCCCGCCGCCTCGGGGTCATAGCCGACCACGGTCGCCCCAGACCCAAGCAGTCTGTCGATCAACACGAGGCTCGGCGCCTCGCGGATATCGTCGGTGTCGGGCTTGAACGCCAGCCCCCACAGCGCCGCGCGCAGCCCGGACAGCCTGCCGTCGAACGCCTTCGTTGCCTTCTCGAACAGCACCTGTTTTTGCCGCTCGTTCGCGTCAAACGCAGCCTGCACGATGGTCAGCGGCGAGTCGTGCTCGTGGCTGGTTCGCAATAGCGCCCGAAGGTCCTTCGGGAAGCACGAGCCGCCGAAACCGGCGCCCGGATACAGGAAGCTCGGCCCGATGCGCGGATCGCTGCCGATGCCGCGACGCACGTCCTCGATGTCGGCGCCGAGTCGCTCGGCCAACGCCGCCAACTCGTTCATGAACGAGATGCGCACCGCAAGCATCGTGTTGGCCGCGTACTTGGTCAACTCCGCCGAGCGCACGCCCATCACGATCAGCTTCTCGTGGTTGCGCGAGAACGGCGCATACAGCGTGCGCATCACGTCGGTGGCCCACGCGTCGCGGCTGCCGATGACGATCCGGTCCGGACGCATGAAGTCGCCGATCGCGGCGCCCTCCTTCAGGAACTCCGGGTTCGAGACCACCGAGAATTCGTGCGCGGCACCGCGCCGGGCGAGCTCGCCAGCGATGGCCTCGCGCACCCGGTCGGCGGTGCCCACCGGCACCGTGCTCTTGTCGACGACGACGCAGCGGTCCGCCAACAGCGATCCGATCGCCCGCGCGACGGCGAGCACGTGCGACAGGTCGGCCGAACCGTCCTCGGTCGGCGGCGTGCCGACCGCGATGAAGACCACCTCGGCGCCGGTCATCGCGTCGGCCGCATCGAGCGTGAAGCGGATCCGCTGCTGCGCGAGTCCTCGCTCGAGCAAGGGCACGAGGCCCGGCTCGTGGATCGGCACCTCGCCGCGGTTCAGTCGCGCGACCCGGTCGGCGTCGACATCGACGCAGGCCACGTGGTTGCCCATCTCTGCGAAGCAGGCGGCGGTGACGAGCCCGACGTATCCGGCTCCGAAGACTGCGAGTCGCATCGTTTGGGCGTTCCTTCCTTCAGTCGATCCGGTGGTATTCGCAGAACCACTTCACGAACGCGCGCAACCCCTCATCGAGTGGCACGCGCGGCACGAAACCGGTCATCCGCGCGAGCTTGTCGGTCTCCGAGAACGTGCGCTCGACGTCGCCCGGCTGCATGCCCATCTCGTTGCGCACCGCCTTGCGCCCGGTGATCGCCTCGAGCCGCTCGATCAGCTCGTTGACGCTGACCGGGTCGCTGCGGCCGAGGTTCACCACCTCGAACGGCGCCCAGCTGGTGTCCGGGCCATCGGCGTTCCAGTCGGCCGGATTCGCGGAGCTGCTCGCCGGGCGCGGCACGCCGAGCAGGCGCATGGTGGCCTCGACGGTGTCGTCGATGTAGGTGAAGTCGCGCGACAGCACGCCGCCGCCGTAGACGTCGATCGGCTTGCCGCGCAGCAGCGCGTCGGTAAACTTCCAGATCGCCATGTCGGGCCGCCCCCAGGGCCCGTAGACCGTGAAGTAGCGCAGCCCGGTGACCGGCAGCGCGAACAGGTGCGCGTAGCTGTGCGCCATAAGCTCGTTGGCGCGCTTGGTCGCCGCGTACAGGCTTACCGGGTGGTCGACCGGGTCGCGCTCCGAGAACGGAACCTTCCGGTTGGCGCCGTAGACGCTCGAGCTGCTCGCGAACACCAGGTGGCGCACTTGCAGCCGCCGGCACGCCTCGAGCATCACGGTCATGCCGGTCAGGTTGCTGTCCGAGTACGCCATCGGGTTGGTGAGCGCGTAGCGCACGCCGGCCTGCGCCGCAAGGTGCACGACCTGCTGCGGCCGGTGGCGGTCGAACAGCGCATCGATCGCCGCGCGGTCGGCCACGTCGACCTCGTGGAAGGCGAACCCCGGGGTTCCGTCGAGCGTCGCCAGTCGCGCACGCTTGAGCCGCGGATCGTAATAGTCGTTCATGTTGTCGATGCCGACGACGCGACGGCCGTCGCCAAGCAGGCGCCGGCACAAGTGCATGCCGATGAATCCGGCCGCGCCGGTGACCAGGACAGGATGGCTCATCGCCTGCATTATCGCCTACCGCCCTCGCCGCGCCGACTTGACCGCCTCCGGCACCCGGTCGTCCAGCGGCAGCGACAGCCGCTCGCCGATCGCCCGTCGCGCGTGCTCGACAACCTGCTGCCGGTTCGCGCCCTCGGCCGGCGGCAGCGGGTGCACCTCGGCGACGATCAGCGGCGCGCTCAGAATGCGCGCCAGCGACGTGACGAACGCCATGCTGCCGATGAAGACTGCGGCGTCGGTCGGCCGGTGATCGCGGTCCAGGTAGCGCAGGCCGACCGGGATCACCGGTGCCCGCGCGTGCAACGCCGCCTCGACCAGGTTAGCGTGGAACGGCAACAGCTGCCTGCCGTCGCCGGTCGTGCCCTCCGGGAACACCGCCACCCGCCGTCCGTCGCCCAGCGCTTCGGCGATGCGGCGGTTCAGCCGGTGCACGGCGTGGCGCTTGCCGCGCTCGATGAACAGCGTGCCGACGCGCGACACCAGCGTGCCGAGCACCGGCCAGCGGGCGATCTCCGACTTGGCGACGAACTGCGACGGCGCGATCGACATGATCAGGAAGACGTCGAGCCAGGACACGTGATTGGCCAGCAGCATGCAGCCGCCGCAGCCGGCCAACGTCCCGGCGCCCTCGGCCGGGCGTTCGTGCAGCCGCACGCCGCACACGCCAAGCAGCATCGTCGACCAGCGCCGCACGATCCGCTCGCGCCACTCGTGCGACAGCAGCTGGAACCCCGACACGACCGTGAGCAGCCCGCCCAGCAGCAGCAGGACCAGCAGCGGCGAGCGGACGGCGAGCCGCAGCGAACCCGCGAGCAGTGCCATCGAGACGTGGATCGACGCCGACCTCGCGCGTCAGCGCTCGAAAGCCACGCGACCGTCGACGATCGTGAAGCGTACGCGACCCGCCACCTCCAGGCCGAGGTATGGCGTGTGGCGGCCCTGGCTCACGAGCCCCTCGCGGGTGACGGTCCACGGCTGCTCCGGGTCGAATACGCACAGGTCGGCCGGCGCGCCGACCGCGATTCGGCCGGCCACGCCGGCCAGGCCGAGCACGGTGCTCGAACCGACCGTCAGCCTGGCCAGCGCGGACAGCAGGTCGGTGCGCGTTTCGTGTGCCCACTTCAAGGTCAGCGGCAGCAGCAGTTCGAGCCCGGTGACGCCCGGTTCGGCTTCGGCGAACGGCAACTGCTTGGCGTCGTCGTCGACCGGCGTGTGGTCGGAGCAGATCGCATCGAGCGTGCCGTCGGCGAGTGCGGCGCGGATCGCAGCGCGGTCGCGTTGCGAACGAAACGGCGGATCGACGCGGTACTGGCTGTCGAAGTGGCCGATGTCGACGTCGACCAGGTGCAGGTGGTGCACGGCGACGTCGGCGGTCAGCGGCAGCCCTTCGGCCTTGGCGCGGCGCACCAGGTCGACGCCCGCCGCCGACGAAAGCCGGCACAGGTGTACGCGGCAGCCGGTGTCGCGCACCAGGTCGAAGATCGTGTTCAGCGCGATGGTCTCGGCGGCGACCGGGATGCCGGCGAGCCCCAGGCGCGCCGCCACCGCGCCGCTGTGCGCGACGCCGCCGCGCGCCAGGTGCGGATCCTGCGGCCGCACCCAGACCGTGAAGCCGTACGTGTTCGCGTACTGCATCGCGCGCAGCAGCACCTGCGTGTCGACGATCGGCGCGCCGGCCTGCGAGAACCCGACGCAGCCGGCCTCGGCGAGTTCAGCCATCTCGGTGATCACCTCGCCCTTGAGGCCGACGGTCAGCGCACCGAGCGGATACAGGCGCGCCTGGTCCAGCCCGCGCGCGCGGTGCTTGAGCATCTCGACCAGCCCCGGTTCGTCGAGCGGGGGATCGGTGTCCGGCGGGCACGACAGCGACGTGACGCCGCCGGCGAGCGCAGCGCGCATCTCCGACTCGAGCGTCGCCCTGTACTCGAACCCGGGTTCGCGCAGCCGCGCCGCGAGGTCGACCAGGCCAGGCGCGACCACCAGGCCCGCGGCGTCGAGCGCGCGCTCGGCGCGAAAGCCCTGGGGCGCGGCACCGATCGCGACGACGCGGCCGTCGGCGGCATGCACGTCGGCGCGGCGATCGAAGCCGGAGGCCGGATCGACGACCCGGCCGTTCAGGATGGACAGTCTCATGCGTTCACGATTGCGCGAGGATGCTCATCACGGCCATGCGCACCGCGATGCCGAACGTGACCTGGTCGAGGATCAC
>Ga0079224_100003091_pt1 | contig 20722 bp, 20 predicted proteins | sample Stecom2015_FD_80414 | JGI IMG/M metagenome (GOLD analysis project Ga0079224, IMG submission 80414) | Agricultural soil microbial communities from Utah to study Nitrogen management - Steer compost 2015 | ecosystem: Environmental > Terrestrial > Soil > Agricultural land | place: USA: Utah...
AACACTAAAACGATCACGCAGAAATAAGGCCGCACCTATCAACGATAAATTTAACAGTATCGGGGTGGCGGCAGGTACGGCAAAACGGTGAAAGCTATTAAGAATTCCTGAAGCAAAAGCCACCAACGAAATCAACAACAAATAAGGTAAGGTGATACGCAACATATAAACAGCGCTATCAAACACCTCTGCCGGCTCGCTCAGGAGCCCGGGCGCAAATAAGACAATGACACCGGGGGCCAGTAGCTCCATAATGGCCACAACTATCAGCAAAGTAGCTAGTAGCGCCCCCAAAACATGGTTAATATAGGCTTTTAAATAGGCTTCGCTTTGTTGAACTTTAACTTCATTTAAAACAGGAATAAAAGCCAATGAAAAGGAACCTTCCGCAAACAACCGACGCATAAAATTAGGAATTTTAAATGCCACAATAAAAGCATCAGTCCAAATAGTGGCGCCAAAAAACCGTGCGATTATGACATCACGCGCAAAACCTGAAAAGCGCGAAATAAGGGTAAAAAAGCTGACTACAGCCGTTGATTTTGCTAAATTCATGCGAATAAATGTTGGGGACGTTGACTATTCATGAAAAGAGTGGGAAAATGCGTCGTTTTTTAATATTCTTATTAGTAAGGAGACCCGTTTTGGCCAATTCAGCATCAGCAAGAAAACGCATCCGACAAGCGATCCAAAGTCGCCAGCATAACATGGGCTTGCGTTCAAAGGCACGCACCAAAATAAAAAATGTGATTACTGCCATTGAAAAAGGTGATAAAGAGCAAGCGCAAAAATTATACAACGAAATGGTTCCTGTTGTAGACAATATTGCTCGCAAAGGCTTATACCACAAAAATAAAATTGCTCGTCACAAAAGTCGTTTAAACGCAAAAATTAAAGCCATGGCATAAAGCCAACTTTAATCAGTAAACAAATTAAAACTCAGGTTGGTAAAATTACCAACCTGAGTTTTTTTTACGGCCTTATATTTTTTCGATACCACAAACTAGCTGCAATAAAAACCAATATTCGAAACAAAACCGGCATACGGCAGAAATCCACCTAAAAACCAAATGCCCGCCATTTTTGTATGTCCTTACAAACTAAAATTGACATTTTTCGTCAGTTTTATAGGTTTTTTTGTGAATTACATCACGCTTACCTTTAAACTTTATGATAAAATCATCACAGGTATAAGCATTTACACGGTACACAATTATGAGCATAGAAAAAGAAAAAGTTTCCGTAAAATTCCTTAAAGTCGGTATGTACGTATGTAAATTGGATTGTTCGTGGTTAGACACGCCCTTCCCGTTTCAGGGTTTTTACATTCGCAGTCAAAACGAAATTAATGATTTGAAAGCCTTTTGTGAACACGTTTACATTGACGTAGTTAAAGGTAAATCTTTGGTCGCAGAACCTGCAATCTCAAAGCCTTCACCACTATTACGAAAACAAGAAAAAAGTCATAAGTACCGAAGTCACGCTCAACCACTGGTTATAAGACATGATTACTATACCGCCCAGCTAAAACCCATTAAAAGTGAATTTAGTAAAGCCCATGCTTTAATGGTTGATTTAGGTAGCGCTGTGGAAGAAACCAGCTTCAATCTGCGAGTTGGTAAACGTCTTGATATCAAAAAAACCAAACAAATTGCTTCACAAGTTGTTAATTCAGTGATTAGAAACCCCAACACCTTAGTTTGGCTAACCCAATTAAAAGAAAAAGGACAATACGTTTATGGTCACTCACTTCGTTCGGCTATTTTAGCGGCTGTATTTGGGCGACATTTGGGTATTGTTGAAGACAAACTTGAAACCTTGGTCACCGGTGTTTTGTTGGCCGATATCGGAAAAACCAAAATCAGTCGTAAGCTACTTAACAAAGCCGATGTTTACACTGAAAATGAACGAAAAATTATTGAATCTCATGTCGAGCTAGGCGTTGAACTGTTAGCTTCCGATAGCAGTATTAGTCATGACATTCTAACCATTGCCGAAACCCATCATGAGCGTTTTAATGGCAGTGGCTATCCATACGGCTTGGTAGGTGATGAAATTCCAGCATTAGGTCAAATTGCCGGTATCGTTGATACCTTTGATGCCATGACCAGCAAAAAACCATACGGAAAGGTTTATTCGTCTTCCCAAGCCATGGAATGGTTATTTAAACAAAAAAATAAACTATTCAGCGCCCAATTGGTTGATGAGTTTATACAAGCCATTGGTCTTTATCCGGCCGGCTCATTAGTACAATTATCAGATGGGTCAATCGGCTTGGTATTATCACACAATAAACAAAAACGTTTAAAGCCGGAAATATTACTGATTAAAAACAATCAACGGAAAACATTGGAAAAACCTCGTTTTATCAATTTGTCAAAAAAACCAGCTTTTTCCAATAAAGAACGGCCCTGTATTACCGGCGCTTTAAAGGCTGACGAATTGCATATTGATATCAATCATATTCTGAGTGGCTTCAACAGAAGCCGAAATGTGGTTCAAAAACTGTTCGCATAAAATACAAACAACGCTTTAACCTTAAAATCTTGCTATAATTAAATTTTTAGCAAGATTTTTTTATGCAGAACTATCTGAATTTTGCGCGCCATATTATTAATAATGGTGACCGTAAAAATGATCGCACGGGTACCGGAACAATCAGTGTTTTCGGCCATCAAATGCGGTTTGATTTAAACCAAGGCTTTCCGTTATTAACCACTAAAAAACTTCACTTAAGATCTATAATTTATGAATTGCTGTGGTTTTTAAAAGGTGACACCAATATTAAATATTTAACCGATAACGGAGTCCGAATCTGGAATGAATGGGCTGATGAAAATGGTAACCTTGGACCTGTTTATGGCCATCAATGGCGCTCTTGGCCTACTTCGGATACAGAATCGATAGATCAAATTAGTATGCTAATTGAGCAACTAAAAAACAATCCTGACTCCAGGCGGCATATTGTAAGTGCTTGGAATGTGGCTGATATTAATGACATGGCTTTACCTCCTTGCCATTGTTTGTTTCAGTTTTACATTAATAACGGTCGGTTATCCTGTCAGCTCTACCAACGAAGTGCAGATGTGTTTTTAGGTGTACCCTTTAACATTGCTTCATATGCTCTATTAACTCACATGGTTGCGCAAGTTTGCGACTTACAAGTGGGTGACTTTGTTCATACTTTTGGCGACGCCCATATTTATGTCAATCATCTTGAGCAAATCCAGCAACAATTACAACGTTCACCCTACCCGCTACCGCGGTTACAAATAAATCCCGCTGTAAAAGATATTTTTGCTTTTGAATATGAAGATTTTAAACTTATCGATTATCAAGCTCACCCACACATTAAAGGCAAGGTGGCAGTATGAGTTTTACTCTGGTAGCCGCCATCGATGAAAACCTTTTAATAGGACATAATAATGAGTTGCCTTGGTATCTGCCCGCGGATTTGAAGATTTTCAAGAAAAACACATTAAATAAAGATATTCTGATGGGGCGAAAAACCTGCGAATCGCTTAAAAAACCGTTACCCAAACGAACTAATTGGGTACTTACTAGGCAGAAAAACTTTAACCCACTGGGCTTTAATATCCTTCATGATTGGCGAGAATTAAACCATGACCGTGAAATTATGGTGATAGGAGGTGCTGTTATTTTTGAATTATTATTACCTCATGCCAATAAAATGATTTTGACACACATCGAAGATCGCTTTGTCGGAGACACTTATTTCCCTAAACCAGATTGGCAGGAATGGACCATAAGTGATTGTGAATCATACCCTATTGATGAGAATAACCCACATCACGCCTTTAAAGTCGTCACTTATAACAGAAACTAAATTGGCCTTAATTCGTGTCGAGTTCACGATGTAGCAGCATGTTATTGATATCCTGCTGTTCTAAGTAACTGTGTAAAGCTTCAGCCAAATACACGGACCGATGGCGACCACCGGTACAGCCGATGGCTACTGTAATGTAACTGCGATCATTAACCTCAAAGTTTTTTATCCATTTCTTGGTAAACATACACAAGTCAGTTAAATAATCTTTTACTAAAGGCTCTTTATTGAAGAACTCGACAATCTGTAAATCTTGGCCTGAATACTGGCGTAATTCTTTTTCCCAGTAGGGGTTTGGCAAACAGCGGGCATCAAACACAAAATCCGCATCAAATGGAACCCCGCGCTTAAATGCAAATGACTTAATAATCACAGCTACGTGTCGGTTGGATTGATTCATGATTTGCCAAATATGTTGTTTTAACTGCTGCACTTTTAGTTGGCTGGTATCAATCACTAAATCAGCCATCTCCTTCACCGGCGCCATCAATTCGGCTTCTAGGCGTATAGCTTCTGTTAAGGAGTGCTTTTGTTGTGCAGTCGACAATGGATGCCGTCTGCGGGTTTCGTTATAACGGCTGTGCAACACTTTCTCAGTCGCTGATAAAAATATAACGCGGACATGTAAGTTATGGGCTTTCAGTCCATTTACTAAGCTTTCGAATTGTGCCAGATGCTGTTGTTGACTGCGAATATCTATTCCCACACATACCTTAGGATAAAAATCCACATCTTCACTAATATGTTCTGCAAATTCCGACAACATACTAACCGGTAAGTTATCTACACAGTAATATTCCATATCCTCTAAAGAGCGTAATACGATGGTTTTACCCGATCCGGATAAACCAGTTATAATTACTAACTGTTGCATGCTTCAAAAGCCTCCAAAATAACCTCCATAATTTGATTTTTTTCTTCCAAATGCATTAACTTCTCATACAGCACATGCTGCCTGAACAAGCCGGCTGTTTCTTTTAACAATCTATGATGCTCGGGCTTAGTTACTTCCGGAAAAACCAGACCAATAACGATACTTACCGGCTGATTATCTACCGCATCATAGTCCGCAGGCTGAGATAATTTAATCAAACAAACCCGTATATCACCGGGCTCTAAGCATTTACCGTGAGGAATGGCAATTCCTGTACCCAACGAAGTATTACCTAATTTTTCTCGAGCCAACAAACTATGGTATATAGTTAACCCTTCGGATTTAGTGTGCCCGAGTAATTGCCCTACTTGTTCAAACAATCTTTTTTTACTGATAAAGTGATAATTAATCAGCATGCTGTCTTCTTCTAGTAAATCGATGAATTTCATTGAGTTAATAAAATGGCCTAACCAAAAAGTTAAGCCATTATCTCATACTATGATGCTGGGTTAGTATTGTGATCGATTAATCGCTAACGCTTCCTTGTTATTATGGTTATTAAGTTTGCTCTTATGGCGTCGAATCTGTTTATCCAGCTTATCAACCATCGAATCAATTGACTTATAAAGGTGGTCTTCAGTGGATTCCGCAAAGAAATCTTTACCACCAATATGTACAGTCGCTTCAGATTTATGGCGAATCTTTTCAACATTAAGCACCACATGTACACTCAGTACCTGGTCAGAATGTCTTTTAATGCGGTCAAATTTTGTTTCAATATAATCTTTTATGGGTTCAGTCACTTCAAGTTGTTGACCTGTAATATCTATTTGCATATTGAATACCTCTGATACGATTTAAAATAAGCCAAGCGCAATACCCAGTCTTGTTTTACAACAAACAGATATGTGGAATCAATGGGTATATACTTGGCAGGAAGGTAAAGGAAGTTTTTTGCACAAACCACAAGCACTTCATGAAAACTGTGGTTAAATTCAATTGGGGCGTATTTTTTTGTGATTTTTTGCGACCTCCTTACTATCAATAGGATACCGAAATAAGAGGGTAATTACAATCTTCAGTGGCAGACTTTATCAGCCTTTCGTGATTATATTTAATTTCCTAGGCTTTACATGACAAAATCTTGGCCTAAATAGACCTTTCTGACTTCTTGGTTACTAATGATTTGTTCCGGCTTACCTTCGGTCAGCATTTTGCCGGCGTTTAAGATATAAGCCCGATCACATATACCCAATGTCTCTCTGACATTATGATCTGTAATTAAAATGCCGATGCCTTTACTTTTTAAGTGATAGACAATTTTTTGAATATCAATGACCGAAACCGGATCAACGCCAGCAAATGGCTCATCCAATAAAATATATTTAGGCTCCATGGCTAAAGCACGGGCAATCTCTACCCGCCGTCGCTCACCACCTGATAAACTAATACCCAATTGATTTTTAACATGCTCTACGTGCAATTCCTCAAGCAGTTCCATGCAGCGGTTCTGGCGCTGCTCTTTATTCAAATCTTTTCGTAATTGCAAAACCGCCAACAGGTTTTCTTGAACAGTTAATTTGCGAAAAATAGAAGCTTCTTGAGGCAAATAACCAACACCTAAATGTGCCCGTTGGTGCATGCCGTAGCTTGTGGCATCAACATCGTCTATATAAATTTTTCCTTTATCTGCATCGATTAATCCGACTATCATATAAAAGCAGGTGGTTTTACCTGCTCCATTGGGACCCAACAATCCAACCACTTCACCTTGCTTAAGCGTCAACGATACCCCGTCAATAATGGTGCGTTTATGATAACTTTTAACAATACTTTCTGCTTTAATCATTACTGGGGTCTATCTCTAAACGAAACGGCTGTTTATTTTCACCTACGGCCTTAAGCTCTTGGGTCTTTAAATTAAATTCCATGGCATCACCGCTACTTACACCCATATTATTTTCAATCACCACATCACCGGTTAAAATTGCTATTTCAGCGCTATACAAGTAATTAATTTCATTAGCACGAATATGCATAACAGTTTGGTCTTCCATGGTTTGTTGCATATGCACAGGTTGTCCTTTCATTAAAACAGTATCAATTTGATTGTTTTTATGAGTTATCAAGCCATAATCTGCCTCAATCAACAAACTACCTTGTTTTATCACCATACCATTGGGGCACTCGGTTTGCCCCAGTTTAATTTTACTGACACAACCGGCACCTTCTAATGATATTTTTTGTTGACGATCACTTTCTAGAGCCACCGCAGAGAGGTTAACCATTAACAGTAATAAGATAACTACTGAAGGCTTATAAATGAGGTTCAAATTCTGCATAAACATTATCCATTATCTCAACAACTTGCGTATTTAAAAATATTTTGGCGCCAATACCTTGCATCTCAGTGCCCGGTTGTCGCATTTTAATGGCGGCCTCAGTGGTCGCTAATTCTGTGGTTAAATCAACTGTCATGACCGAAGTATGTAGTTCAATAACAGGTTCATCTTGCGAATGAATAGTAACCTCTTCGGGAAAAAACAATCGGTCCTCAAGACGAGTAAATTCAGCTATCGGTGAACTAAAATACCAATTACCGGTATCAGCAAAAACTGTAACCCGTGGTTGCTCGATAACCGTTATTTCAGTGTCCACATAATGGACTAAATTGGGTGCTTTTAAGGTGCTACTGATGCGACCGGTTTCATCGGTGGTATTCATAGTCACTTCAGTCAAGGCATAGCCTTTAGTGAACGGCTCATAGAGCGCGTCATCCTGATTACCTAATAAGCCATCGTAAACGGCATAGCTTAACACGGCAACAATAAGTAAAATAATTAATTGTTTCGACTTAAAGCTCATTATTGTTGGTTAGGCTTAAAGCTATAATCAATGACACCATTCTGGCTTTCAAGTAAGACATCACAGACAATCCTAGCAGCTGCATCGCCACCATTTTTAGTCAGTACCCAATTGGCTTGCTCTAGTACCAAATAATGCGCATCAGCAACGGCGACCGATAAACCGCACTGAGTCATAATCGGAATATCAATCACATCATCACCAACAAATGCCACTTCATGGTCAGCAATTTGTAGTGCAGCTTTCAGATTTTCATAAGTTTCAAGTTTATTCATACGACCTTGATAAACATGGTTAACCCCCAAAGAACGCATCCTGTCAGCGACTATCACAGATGTACGACCCGTAATCACAGCCACTTCAATATTATTTTTCAACAATAAGGTGATACCCAATCCATCTTTGACATTGAATTTTTTAATTTCCCGACCATCGTCAGTAAAATACAAACCACCATCGGTTAAAACACCATCCACATCAAAAATAACCAGTTTAATCTGTTTCGCTTTGGCGATGATTTCTGCAGGTATCGTTTGAAAATACTTAGACATTAAACTACTCCGGCTCGTAATAAATCATGAATATTAAGGGCGCCTACTAAACGTCGAGACTTATCAACCACCAACAAAGAGTGTATTTTATGACGCTCCATTAATTGAGCGGCCTCCACCGCCAATTTATCATCATCAATGGTTATGGGGTTCTTAGTCATAAAATCCTTAACTTTGTGATTTTTAAAATGATCTATGGTTTGCAAAGTGCGTCGTAAATCACCATCGGTGTAAACCCCAAGTACATAGTGGTTACTATCTACAATAGCAACCATGCCCAATGCTTTTTCTGTCATGACGAGTAAGGCTTCGCTAAATTGGGTTTCTTCACTTACAGCTGGTAATTCATCGCCACTACGCATAATGTCAGAAATTCCGAGCAGTAAACGTTTGCCCAAAGTTCCTGCCGGATGTGAACGGGCGAAATCTTCCTTAGTAAAGCCCCGTAATTCCAATAACGTTATCGCTAACGCATCACCCATAACTAACGTGGCAGTGGTGCTGGCCGTTGGCGCCAAGCCTAATGGACAAGCTTCTTCATTGACCGACACATCTATATGTACTTCCGAGTTTTTGGCCAGACTGGACTGTGGTTTGCCGGTCATAGAGATTAACGGAATACCCATGCGCTTTAAAACCGGCAGAATAGTCAATACTTCTTGAGTTTCTCCGGAATTGGATAAAGCCAGAACCACATCATTGGCGGTAATCATGCCCAAATCGCCATGGCTGGCCTCTCCGGGATGAACAAAAAAAGCCGGTGTACCGGTGGAAGCTAACGTTGCTGAAATTTTATCCGCAATATGACCCGATTTCCCCATACCAATAACAATCACATGCCCGGTACAATTAAGAATCAATTCAACTGCAGCAACCAGACCATCACCAAGCCGTTGTTGCAAATCTTTAATGGCATTAAATTCAATGGCAAACACGCGTTGGGCATGGGCAATAGCTTCCTTAGGATCAATCGTTTTTTTCATGTCGCCTTACTCACAAATAACCAAACCATATAAGCCACATATAGTAACACCAAAACAAAGCCAATAAGACGTGAGATAAAACGATCTTTAAGCACAAAGTACACTGACACGGCAAATAAAAATACAGTTAAAATAACCATATACAGAAAGTCGAACATCAAAAATCGCTGAGAAAACTCATACGATCTAATCACACCGGAAATACCAAGTACCCCTAAAATATTAAAAATATTGGATCCAACAATATTCCCGATAGCCAAATCATGTTCGTTTTTTCTGGCGCTGGAGATAATGGCCGCTAATTCCGGCAAAGATGTTCCTAAAGCCACAACGGTCAAACCAATAACCAAATCCGAAACACCAAAATACTCTGCAATATCAGTGGCGCCAATAACCATTAGTTGCGAGGCCAAGGGCAGGATGATAATACCAAAAATTAAGAATAAAATCGCATGGGACAATTTAATACTCAAATCATATTCAGTTTCAATTTCTTGAGTATAACTGTCTTTAGATTGCGACAAACCTAAGTAACTTAACAGTAAAGTGACCAATAACATGGCCACCAATAGAATAACGCCATCAACAAATGAAAGTTCTAAATCCAGCAGCAGGAACAAAGCCAACAAACAAGTCAAAATTAAAATCGGCATTTCGCGCTTAATGACCATAGATTTAACTTGCATAGGAACAATAAGTAAACCAACCCCCAATACCAAGGCAATGTTTGTTATATTTGAACCGACCGCATTACCCATGGCCAATCCCGAGTTGCCTTTAAAAGAAGCGATTGCAGAAACCACCATTTCAGGGGCAGAGGTACCAAAACCAACCACAATAAGACCAACCAGCATGGTAGAAACACCCAAATGTTTCGCCAAAGCAGCCGCGCCAATAATAAATTTGTCAGCCGCAACAATCAATAAAATGAGGCCAACAATCAGGTAACTCATGGATATCAGCATATAATTAGTATTCCTTTGAAAGTACAGTTATATAAATAATGTACTTGATGACTTTATAAAGTGACCATTATAAAAGATAATGCGCTATCTCGAAACAAACAATTAAATATCATGCAGCCAAAAGAGATTGAACAACTGATAAAACAAGCCATAGAGTGTGACTACGTCCATATCCATAGCGATGATCTCAGACACTATGCCGCCATTATTGTTTCATCTGTATTTTCGGGACTTTCCAAAATCAAAAGACATCAACAAGTTTATAGCGCCTTAGGTTCAACTATGGGCAATGAAATACATGCCATGAGCATTCAAGCCATGACTCCGGAAGAATACCAAAAACTACAATCATGAATAATAAAATAGTTATTAGTGGCGGCTATCCGCTAAGTGGCCATATTCGTGCCTCGGGCGCAAAAAACGCAGTATTACCCATTCTTGCAGCAACGTTGCTTGGTGAAGGCAATTCACATATCCAACACGTACCTCATTTACACGATGTAACTACAATGAATGAGCTATTGGCTCATATGGGTGCCCGCTTAACAGTTGGCGCACATTCCGATATACATATTAATACAGATCATTTACAAAACCACACCGCCCCCTTTGAAATTGTCCGAACCATGCGTGCCAGTATTCTGGCATTAGGTCCCTTACTGGCCCGCTACGGTCAAGCTAAGGTATCTTTGCCTGGCGGCTGCCAAATTGGCGCCAGACCAGTTGATTTGCATATCAAAGGACTAAAAGCCATGGGTGCTGATATTGAAGTAAGCGATGGTTACATTAATGCTTATTGCAAAAGGCTACAAGGGGCGCGTATTATTATGGACAAGGTTACAGTCACCGGCACCGAGAATATTCTTATGGCAGCCTGTATGGCCCAAGGTGAGACCTTAATTGAAAATGCAGCGATTGAACCCGAAGTGGTGGATTTAGGTAAATACCTGATTGCCATGGGGGCAAAAATAGAAGGTTTAGGCACTGCAAAAATTCGCGTTCAAGGCACCGATAAACTACAAGGTGTCGCTCACCAAGTGATGCCTGATCGTATTGAAGTAGGCACCTTTCTGGTGGCAGTTGCCATGACTGGTGGCGCCATTACGGTTACCAACAGCAACCCGGAAGATTTGGACGCAGTATTAATGAAATTAACCGAGGCTGGCGCCGAAATTACTACCACTGAAAATACCATTAAACTTGACATGCAAGGCAAAAGGCCACAACCGGTGGATATTCGGACTGCACCGCACCCAGCGTTCCCCACTGATATGCAAGCCCAATTTTGTGCTTTAAATGCCATCGCCGATGGAACCAGCGTCATTACCGAAACGTTGTTTGAAAATCGTTTTATGCATGTAGATGAGTTAAAGCGTATGGGCGCAAAAATTAGCGTCGAAGGTAACCAAGCCATTATTACCGGGGTTACTGCGCTCAGTGGTGCGCCGGTCACTGCCACTGATTTAAGAGCATCAGCTTCCTTAGTAATTGCCGGATTGGCCGCACGTGGTCAAACTGAAGTCCATGACATTCATTTTATCGATCGTGGTTATGAAGCCATTGAAGAAAAGCTTAATCAATTAGGCGCCCATATCGTACGCCAGTAAAATATAAGAGCAAGCCCATGACATTTCTAAAAAATGCTGTTTTAATTGTATTAATGTTGCTGCTTATTCGCGGTACTTATGAACTTAGTTACCCCTCGAAAACAACTCCCTCATTAATATTTCAAAACATCCAATTAGAAAATGTCATTAACCATATCCACGAAATCATCCGTTACCCGCATGCAGTTGGCCAACCCACTCATAAAATTACCCGACGCTATATCGAGCGACATATTGAACAATTAGGCAACCCCCAAATAATCATTAATCAACACAACAGCAGTTACTACAACATCGGCAATAAACGCGCAGCAGCCGTAAGCAATTTAATAATCCAATATCCCGGATCAGACGCAGAAGCACCGGCTTTATTGTTAATGGCTCATTATGACTCAGCTCGATTCTCAGCAACCGGTGCCGCGGACGATGCGGCCGGTGTTGCAGTGATGTTGGAAGTCTTTAAAACTTTGATTCAACAAACTCCAAAACCAAAAAACAAACTCATGGTGTTGATTACGGATGGTGAGGAGTTGGGATTATTGGGGGCTCGTGCTTTTATTGAAGAGCAATTGAGGTACCACAATATTGGTGCCATCATTAATCTTGAAGCGCGAGGTAGCAGCGGCCCCAGCATTATGCTTCCGGAAACTCTCAACGGAAATAAAGGACTAATTAAAGCCTTTAAATCCGCCAATGTGCCAATGCCAGTCAGTAGCTCTCTGGATGCAGAAATCTACGCCTTAATGCCAAACGATAGCGACGTCACGCCGTTTAAAAATGTCGGTATTCCAGCCTTCAATTTTGCTTTTATAGATGACCATTTTAATTACCATACTCAAGCGGATAATTTAGCAAACCTATCATTAAATTCATTGGCCCATCACCTGATACAAAGTAAAACATTGGCCAATTACCTAAGCCAGGCTGATTTAAGTGAACTAAATAGTGACCAATCGTTGGTTTACTTTAGCGTACCGGAGCTGGGTATTATTGATTACAGCCGACAAACATCACTTATAATGTTGATAATTGCATGGATAGCTTGGCTGCTGTTGTTTATATTGACTTTACGACATAAAACACTGGGCTTATCAGCGATTTTAAAAAGTCTAAAACCACTGTTATTTGCTGTTTTTTTTGGTTTTATTGGCTGTTATATATTGTTGGCTGCAGCCTATACATTTGCACCTGGCTGGAAGGATATTTTACAGGGCTTTCCTTATGCCGGTCAGCATTTAATTAACGTACAATTAATTTTTACTTTAGTGGTTGTCGTACTGTTTTATCGTCGCCAGTCTGTTGCCCTTAGCGCCGCGGCTTCACTGGTGGCAATAACCGCATGGCTGGCTTTAGTTACCTTCATGGTTAGTTATCTGCCGGGAGCCGGATTTTTAGTTATCCCCGGCCTGTTGGCATTACCGGTTGCTTTTTTAGCACTCTACAAACCTTATTGGGCCGGTCAATTGGCAGCCTTTATGCTGCTGCCCGCATTGCTAATTATGGGCGTATTGATAATGTCTCTGCCAATAGCTATGGGTATTTGGATGACACCGGCTGCCATGCTTTTATTGGTGCTTTTAATTGCCCAGTTTAATGCCGGGTTTGAACGTACACTTAGTTCTGACAAGCTACCTTGGCTATTGTTAATACCAGTCATTTACAGCGGCTGGATTATATATCAGTACCGTGTATTTACCCCACAACAACCTTTACCCACCAGTATTAATTACTTGATCGATGTCGACAGTCAAGAAGCTTATTTTTATCATGCTGATAACCGCCGTGGTCAGTGGTTGCGCGATTTATTTATGCAACCTTTACCCGAACAAGAACTGAAAGCTTTTCAACAAAATTACAGAAAAGCGCTTACAACAGTCGCAAGTACCCATAAACACAAGCCCTACCCGGCAATAATTACAGCTAAAAAGCCGTTAAGACAAAGCCCTCATCAACGTATAAATATTACGATTGAGAGCCATCCTCAAACAGCGATTGTATCGATTTACAGCAAACGCGATTTAACTTTACACAGTTTTGCTGTGGGTAATCGCATAACTCGCTTTGCCGAGCCATTACAGCTGAAAGCCGGTCATCGTATTTTGGAATATTATATAAGTGATAATCCGACCCTTGAGCTACAGCTAGAAGTGGAACATGGCCAAAGTTTAGAATGGCAGATACAAACTCACCAAGACGGCTTAATCGAGAAATTTGAATTAGCTGAACGGCCAAAAAATCAAATGCCGAAAGCGTTTATCCCGTCAAACACGATAACCACGGTACAATCATGGACGTTTGGCGATAATCAATAAAGGGCGTTTATCATTGGGCTTTTTAGCATGGCCAATTTGGTTATTGTCAAAAACCATATAAAAGTAATCACCATCAACTGCCAAACCTTCGGCATGGCCAAAACGCATAGAAGCATAAGCGTAATCAGGATGACGAACGATCGCTTCATAAGACCAAGCCTGCCCCTCATAATATCGTCCATCACCACCACGATTTAATTCATGAACCACATAAGCATTACGTTGTAATCCAAAAACCTGTTCATTCAAAACGAATAGACCGGTCAAATCCGGATGCCGATTATGCAGCTTTTGGCGACTGAACGGTAACAGTTGATTGGTTTGTGTTTTAATTTTTGATAATGACTTATCAAAGGTGACTTCAATTAGGCCACGAGGCTGCCGTTCCGCAGCTATTAAAAATTGATTATTACCCAAATAGGCCAGCCCTTCCAAGCCGGCATTGTGCAATTGCAATAAACCCGCTTGATAAGCAGATGCATACAATGCATTATTAGCCGGCAGCCAATGCATTGTATGATCACTGTCCAAAAGAATTAAACGATGATGTGCTTCACTAACTAACACAAAATCATCATCCATGACTGTAATACCCTCTAAATCCAGTACCGAAACATCCAAATCCCGTTCACTATTTAGCCTAATGGCTAATTCTAAATGAGCCTCTTCATCGTGGAAGGTAATTTCATAAATGGCATTATGTTTATCACCGACGGTATATAAACGACCGTCTTTAAGGGTCAAACCGGAAGGTTCAATTAACTCAGGACTGTTCAGTCGGTAGGCCCGATAATCTGTTAAGGGAATGGGGATAACTTCTGCATAAGGCTGAGCCCAACTTGCTCCAACAGCCAATATCAGGCACACTCGCAGTGACGTCAAATAATCAATTTTCATTCAACTGGTCTTGCATTGCTACTTTTTCTTTATTAACCAACTGACCGTAGTAAAAAGTCAGTTCAATGGCATCGTTTAAGGTGTCAGCAATCAATGATGGGTAATTGCTCAAATGTTGCTGTTCAATATTTTCTAAAATATGAGCTCTGGACTTAGTGCGTGGATTCTTGCTAATTAAAGCACAACAATCCTTATGCGGTTCACGACACACATCAAACAAACCCAATTCAGTCGATAAGGCGATAATTTCAAGTTTGTTATAAGTTAACAAAGGTCGTAATATCATGGCTTCCGTACTCTTATTCATGGCTTCCATATTTTCCATAGTTTGTGAGGCGACTTGACCCAGGTTATCACCGGTTATCAACGCTTGTGACTCCACGGCCGGCATTAGAGTGGTTGCCACCCGCGCCATAAAACGTCGAAATAAAATCAAATCATACTCTAAATCTAAATCCATTAACGCCAGATCAAAATAGGTATAGGGTACTAAATATAATCGAACATAACCGTTACTTTCACTAACAATTTGTGCGGTACGAACTATTTTGTCCTGCTCAATAGCCTCTAAAGGGTGATGGCTGGCAGTAAAATGAATAAAGTCTGTTTGACAACCACGTTTAGCCATTAACCATGCGGCCACCGGCGAATCAAAACCACCTGATAACAGTGTCAGCACCTGACCGGTGCTACCAACCGGCAAGCCCCCAACTCCTGGCATTTTTTGACTGTGAACCGAAATGCCGTCTGAGGCAATATCCACATAAAAATACTGATCGGCTTGATTGAGGTTAACATGTTGCCACGGGGTGTTTTGTAAAATAGTGGCACCTAAAGCTTGTTCAAATTGCTGTGTTCCTAAAGGAAATGATTTATCTCGCTTTTTAACGCGTACTGCAAAACTGGCACTCTCGGAAAAACTGTCATTGGCCAGTTGCATAACTTTATTATGAATAACCGAGATATCAGCATTAGGCTTTAAAAACCGGTACTTACTTTCAGCAAACCAATAAACAAAACTCAACCAAGCTATACCCGGTAAGCGGGCGAGTTCAGCAACCACAGATTTAACTGTTGATTCGCCAACCTCAGTAGCGCTGTCGTCAGGTAACTGTACATATATACGGTCATGAATGGCGCGAACTGTCCAGTCGTAGCCTAAAACCTTTATTCTGGCAGCCATATTTTTTCGTAGCCTTGCGACGAAGCGATGGCGATTTTTACCTTTCAGAGCCAACTCGGCGTATTGGACATTAATTCGATATTGCATAGTTTAGACTAAGAAAGCGTATTAACCGCTTGTTGAATTCGAGCCACTGCATTTTTCAATACATCTAGACTGGTAGCAAAGGACAAACGAACAAAACCCGGCGCCCCAAAAGGTGTGCCCGGTACGATTGCTACACCTGCTGATTCCAGTAACCACCCGGCGAAGGCCACATCATCTTTAGCCGTTGGGTGGCGCGCTATTAATTCACGGACATCAGCAAATGCATAAAACGCACCGGCACCCGCTAGGCAATGGATACCATCAATCCCATTCAAAGCAGAAATTAAATAATCATGGCGTTCTTTAAACGCATTTTTCATAGTGACTAAACAATCTTGTGGACCATCAAAAGCTGCCACTGACGCGGCCTGAGATACTGAACACGCATTGGACGTGCTTTGTGATTGTAGTTTTCGCATAGCCGTGATTATATTGGCATCAGCAGCCGCAAAACCAATCCGCCAACCGGTCATTGCATAGGCTTTAGAGACACCATTGATAAGAATAACCCGATCTCTAATTTCCGGACACAAGGCGACTAAATTAGTTAATGGCTCACTGCCCCAGTAAATATGCTCGTATATATCATCAGTCATCACCAACACCTGCGGGTGTTGTTTAATCACCTCAGCCAATGCCGTTAACTCATCTTTAGAATAGGCTTGACCGGTTGGATTACTCGGTGAATTAAGGATAATCAATTTAGTTTTTGCCGTTATGGCGGCAGTCAACTGCGCTGCAGTCATTTTAAATTGTTGCTCAGCGGTCGTTTCTACAATCACTGATTCACCACCGGCCAATAAAGTCATATCAGGATACGACACCCAATAAGGTGCCGGAATAATAACTTCATCGCCGGGATTAATAACTGCATTCAGCAAATTAAATATACAGTGCTTGGCGCCGTTGGAAACCAGCAATTCATTAGGACTATAATCGACATCATTATCACGCTTTAACTTATTGATTATGGCCGTTTTTAGCGCCATTGTTCCATCCACAGCTGTGTACTTAGTTTGACCGTCTTTAATGGCTTGAATAGCCGCTTGTTTAATATGCTCAGGGGTATCGAAATCTGGCTCACCGGCACCTAAACCAATCACATCGTGACCGGCGGCTTTTAATTCGGCTGCCTTCATGGTTACCGCAATGGTGGCAGACGGTTTAACTTTCTTAACTAATTCAGCAATAAAATCGCTCATGATGGCCTCTATGATTAAATGCCACTTATCTTAAGCCAAATAAACTCAGACTCAATAGTTTTTGCTGACAATTAGCCCTTTCGTGTCCTTAACACAGTTTAAATCCGTTAAAATAAGGACCATGGAAATTGTCAACCTTCAAATTAAGAAAACCCCGAAGCCTTTTCGAATTAACAGCCCCTTTGAACCGGCCGGTGATCAACCCCAAGCTATAGCCAAATTAGTAGAAGGTTTTAATGATGGCTTAAAAGCTCAAACACTATTGGGAGTAACCGGTTCCGGCAAAACCTTTACCGTAGCACACATGATTCAGCAGGTACAAAAAACTACCATGGTGATGTGCCACAATAAAACCTTAGCGGCTCAGTTATACACTGAATTTAAAGAGTTTTTTCCTGATAATGCGGTGGAGTATTTTGTCTCTTACTATGACTACTATCAACCGGAGGCCTATATACCCGCATCGGATTTATACATAGAAAAAGATGCCTCAATTAACGAGTACATCGAACAGATGCGCTTATCAGCGACTCGCGCGCTGATGGAGCGTCAGGATGTTATTATCGTCGCCACTGTTTCTGCTATTTATGGCTTAGGTGATCCACAATCCTATTTACAAATGCTGATTGCGTTACAAGTGGGTGAGCACATTGATCAGCGGGCTTTACTGCGTCGTTTAGCGGAACTTCAGTACACCCGCAATGATTTAGTTTTAGAGCGCAGTACGTTTCGAGTTCGTGGAGAAATTATCGATGTATTCCCAGCTGATTCAGAGCGCAATGCGGTGCGTATTGAGTTATTTGACGATGTCATTGATTCGTTGCAGTATTTTGACCCTTTAACCGGTAAGAAAGTCAGCAATGAGGAGCAGATTAATATCTTTCCAACTTCTCATTATGCCACCCCCCGAGAGCGGGTTCTTAACGCCATAGAAAATATTAAAATTGAATTAAAGGAACGCCTCAAAGAACTGTATTCAGAAAATAAGCTAGTTGAAGCACAGCGCTTAGAACAACGTACTTTATATGACTTAGAAATGATGCAGGAACTTGGATATTGTTCCGGCATTGAGAACTACTCAAGACATTTAACCGGCTTACCACCGGGCCATCCACCTCCTTGTCTATTTGATTACTTACCAGCGGATGCACTACTGATTATCGATGAATCTCATGTCACCATTCCACAAATTGGTGCCATGTATAAAGGTGACCGTTCGCGTAAGGAGAGTCTGGTTAATTTTGGCTTTCGCTTACCCTGTGCGCTCGATAATCGCCCGTTAAAATTTGCCGAATGGGAAGAACGCACGCCCAGAATGGTGTTTGTATCTGCAACCCCGAGCAAATATGAGACCGAGCATCAGGCTCAAGTGGTGGAACAAATTGTTCGACCAACCGGATTAATAGATCCACAAATAGAAGTCCGACCAGTGGCTACCCAAGTGGACGATTTACTGTCGGAAATTAATAAACGGGTGAAACTAAAAGAACGGGTTTTAGTCACCACATTAACCAAACGCATGAGTGAAGATTTAAGTGAGTACTTGGCCGAACAAGGCATTAAGGTTCGTTATTTACACAGCGAAATTGCCACCGTTGAGCGGGTCGAGATTCTCCGTGATTTACGCCAAGGTGTATTTGATGTGCTGGTAGGAATTAATTTATTGAGGGAGGGATTGGATTTACCGGAAGTTTCTTTGGTCGCCATTTTGGATGCCGATAAACAAGGTTTTTTACGTTCTGCCAGCGCTTTAATCCAAACCATTGGTCGCGCCAGTCGAAACCTGAAAGGTAAGGCCATATTATATGGCGACACCATTACTGCTGCTATGCAACAAGCCATCGATGAAACGGATAGACGGCGTGACAAACAGGTTTCTTTTAATGAGGAACATGGTATTACCCCAAAATCAGTGGTTCGGAAAATTCACGATTTACAGGCTGTATATAACCAAGACCATCCACAGGAAATGGTAAAAATAGCGAACGACAAAGGTGCTTATAATTTGGATAAGGCGAAAGACGTTAGTCGCTTGCTGGATAAATTAGAAAAACAGATGCACAAATATGCCGCTGAATTGGAGTTTGAAAAAGCAGCCGATACTCGCGATGAGATTGAACGGATTAAAGCAGCGGTGTTTTAGCACCGCTGCCAATTATTAGACTCCGTTAAATTCCAGAATCCGGACCAGGTTCGGTCACAGCTTCAGTGTCTTCTATAGGTTCAGCTTCTTCATGGTTGGGTTTGATTTTCTTTTTAAACAAGCCTTCTAACAACTCCCGTTTTAATTTGTCTTTACGATCTTCCGGTGGTTCCGTTTGAGCACTGTCATCGTTTTCATTCGTAGCTGATTTAATTTCTGTCTCAGAATTGCTGTCACCCTGCTCTGCTGACTCAAGTTCAGAATCAGGATTTACGGCATTTTCAGTGTCTGACGCTTTGTTTTTCTTGCCTAAAATAGAATCAAATAAGTCCTGTTTTAATTCCTCTTTTTTGGTTTCAATTTTATCTTTTTGTGAATCGAGAATCATTTGTTTTATATCGATACCAATTTTGGGTGATAGCATCGAGCCCGACAAACTCACCGGAATTTGTTGATTGAGCAACTTCTCAAATCGCTGATCTAATAGCCCTTCAGGAATATGGGTCAATATTGGCTTAATGGTGCCTTTAATGGTTTGCGTGGTTAAATCAATCTCGACATCACCGGTCAAATTAAAGTATGGTGATTTCAGTGACAGCTGACTGGTTTTAAGTACACCATTAACCACATCGGCCACTAAATCCATCGAAGCAAAGTCTGTTTTCAGCGTTTCATTAGCGGCAGCCGCTTCCGTTTTATTCAATAAAGTCAGTGCTTGTTGCATAATTTGCACTATGTCAATACCGTTAAGGAAGCCATCAGACAAGTGATAGGCAATACGCCCATTCGCGGTCGCTAAAGGTGACTCTGCAAAAGGTTCATCAACTCGAATATCCGCCTCTAAACTGCCTAAACCGGACAGAAAATCATTACCGATTAAATCAGATAATAACGGTGCTGCCTGAATGTCACGCATGGAATGCTTTAGAACTAACTTTTCACGGCTTTTATCAGGTGCTAATAGCAGTTCGGTTTTTAGTAAACCTTGATAAAAATCAGCGGTTAATGGTGTTAATGACAATTCGTTACCATTGCTAACCAGCGTCAGTTGGATGTTGTTAAGATGGGTACCCATTGCGGTTATTTTTCCGACTTTAACTTGACCTTTTAAATGACCAAAATCAAGACTATCTTGACCACTTTGGGCGCTGGCTGCTGAGTCTTCTCCGCTCGGTAAGTAATCATCCAGATTAATTTGATCAATCG
>Ga0079224_100003092_pt1 | contig 20715 bp, 17 predicted proteins | sample Stecom2015_FD_80414 | JGI IMG/M metagenome (GOLD analysis project Ga0079224, IMG submission 80414) | Agricultural soil microbial communities from Utah to study Nitrogen management - Steer compost 2015 | ecosystem: Environmental > Terrestrial > Soil > Agricultural land | place: USA: Utah...
GCCGCCACCGAGGAATCGGGCGAGGCGACCCCGGTGAGCGGAGCCGAAACGGCGCCCCCGCCGCAGGCGTCTCCTCTGGAGCTCGCGCGCCGCTACGCGCCGGCCATCGAGCAGTTCCAGCGCGTGACGCGCATGCCGCACAAGACGGCGGCAGAGCGTCACGTCATCGATCTCGCCTGGATGGCGATCGGTCGGCTCTCGTACGAGTCGAGCGACTACTTGCGCGCCGCGGAGGCCTACACGCACGTCGATCGCGCCTCGCCCGAGTTCGCGACGATGCTCTACGAGCTCGCGTGGGTCTACGTGCGGCTCGGCGAGTACCAGCGCGCGCAGCGCGCGCTCGAGGTGCTCTCGGTGCTCGACCCGCAAAACATGGAGGCGGCAGACGGCTCGCTCTTGCGTGCCGATCTCATGCTGCGGTCCGGGCAGTTCGCGAAGGCGCTCTCGCTCTACCGCTCCGTGCACGCGAAGTTCGATCCCATTCGTCAGAAGCTCGAGGGTTTCCTCGCGGCGACGAATACTCCGGCTTTTTACTACGATCGGTTGACCACGGACACGCGCCTCGAGCTCGAGGGCGCGCTCCCGCCCATCGTGCTGCGCTGGGCGCGCGAGGAGTCCGAAGACGAGCACGTCTTCGGAATGATCGAGGACATGAACCGCTCGCGAGAGCTCGTCCGCGAGGCACGCCGGATGGCCGCTCGGCTGAGCGCGGTCCTGCTCGTTCCGACCCGTATCAAGGCGTTCCCCGAGGTCCGTGCGCGCGTTCAGCACGCGCTCGAGCTCTTGAACCAGGCGGCCACCGCGCGGCGGCTCCTCGCCGAAGGGCTCGACGACGTCGCCGACGACGATGCGCGCGGCGAGTTCGCGGCGGTGCACGCCGCGCGGCGCGCCCTGATGGACCGCATGAGGGCCCTGCCCGTGAGCGAGGAACACTTCGTTCTGCGCGACGAGGCGGGCGACAAGCAGTGGAACAAGGTGTCTCAGTCGCTGCAAGCGTTGCTCTTGGAAGTGGATCGACTGAACGCGGTCGTGAACGGCCTGCGGCGTGTCTTGGCCGAGCCGGAGGCGCACGGGGTCACGGCGGATCCGGCGAGTCGACAGCGCTTCAGCGACGAGGTGCTCGCCAACGAGCGTGAGCTCGCCGAGCACCGGCGTCTGATCGCGGAGTACCGGGAAGCGGTGGCGCTCGGCCGAGCCCAGACCGGATTCGGCGACCAGCGCTACGTGACCGATGACGAGACCCGCAAGCGATTCCGCGAGCTCTTCGACCGGGAAGTCGCGCTGGCGCTCGCCGGGCAGGCGGGAAGCAGCGCGGCGCGATACGCGCGAGAGATCGCGCCGCTGCTCCGGCGCATCCAAACGGCCGAGTCGCAGCTCGAGGAACGACTCCAGGGCTACGACATCCAGGTCCGCGCCTTGTCGGCGGACCTCGAGCGGAAGGTGAACGCGGAGGTCGGGGAGCTCGAGCGCTACGCGCAGGAGCTCGAGGGCGTCGGGGGAGAGGCGCGCACCGCGATCGGTGAGGTCGCTCAGCGGAGCTTCGGGGTCGTGCGCGATCGACTGAAGAGCGTGGTGCTCCGCGCGGACGTCGGCATCGTGCAGGAGGCCTGGGAGCTCCGAGAAGAACAGCGCGTGCGGGTGCGCAACCTGCTCCGCGAGCGCTCGCGCGAGGAGCAGAACTTGAACGACGAGCTCCGTGAGGTGCTCGAGGACGCGGAGGACGATCGATGATGCGCTCGCGTCTCCTCGGCTTCTTCGGCGTGCCCGCGCTGCTCGGGGCGCTCGCCTGTGCGAGCGCTGCGTTCGCACAGAGCGCGACGCCTCCGGCGGCCGACGCCAAAGCCGGCGCGGCGTCTTCCCCTCGCCGCGTACGTGAGTCGGTCCCGCGGGCGAGGCCGCCCACGCCCGAGCAGCTCCGGGCCTACGAGATCTTGCGGCAGGAGGCGGACGAGTACGAGCGCGGCGCGAAGGAGTTCCGGCGCACGCTGACGCAGATCGTCCGGTATCACTACGAGGATCGTCGGCGCCGCGTGCTCGCCGCGCTCGATCGCGAGCTCACCACGGAGCGCGCGGGGCTCGAGACCGCGCGCAACGAGGCCATCGCCCGCATCGAGTCGTTCATCGTCCGCTACAGCGGCGAGAACGCCGATCCCGAGGCCACCCCCGACGCGATGTTCCGGCTCGCCGCGCTCTACGAAGAGCGCGCGCGGGAGAAGGACACGGAGCTCGCCGCCGGGCTCGAGCCGGCGATCCAGCTCTATCGGCGGATCATTCGCGAGTATCCGAAGTACGAAGAGGTCGCGGCCGTTCACTACTACCTCGGCCACGCGCTCACCGACGCGGAGCGCATCGAGGAGGGGCAGCAGGCGTGGCGGGCCCTCGTCTGCAACAACCGTTACCCCGTGCGGGACTCCGCGACGGACCCTTCGCGCATCGAAGTTCGAAAGCTGGTTCAGGATCACGACGAGCGCTTCTGGGCGGAGTGGAACCAGCGCAACACGCAGCCGATCGACAAGCTGCGTCCGGGCGCGCGCCCCGCGGGGCGCGCCGGGAACGAAGAGCTCGCGTTCGCGGACCCGTACGACGGGTGCCAGCCGATCCCCCAAGAGACGCTCCCGGGGAGCGAGCCGCGCTACGTCGCCGAGGTGTGGTGGCAGCTCGGCAACTACCACTTCGATCAGGTGGATCCGGGCGGCGGACCCTACAATCTGAATCGCGCGGTGAGCGCGTACTCGCACGCGATGCAGTACAAGCAGCCGCCGATTTACGGCGTCGCGCTGTACAAGCTCGCCTGGACCTACTTCAAGCAACAGCGCTACCGGACGGCGGTGCAGGAGTTCGTCAATCTCTTGCACTACGCCGACGAGCAAGAGGCAAAGACGGGCGATCCCGGGGCGGATTTCCGATCCGAGGCGTACACGTACATCGCGGGATCGCTCACGTACGTGGACTTCGACGGGCCACGCCCGGAGGACCCGTACATCGTCCGCAGCGACGTGCTCGACACCGAGCCGGACCCGCTCGAGGCCGAGCGCAAGATGGCCATCGCCATCGAGCGCGTGCAGGATCCGACGCTGATCCCGCAAGACCGCAAGTGGACGGTCGAAATCTACAAGTCGCTCGCCCAGGAATTCATCGAGATCACGCAGCACCAGAACGCGATCGCGACGCTCGAGCTCACGCTGCAGAAGTTCCCGATGGATCGCGACGCGCCGCAGATGCAAAACCGCGTCTCCGAGCTGTACGAGCAGCTCGCGCGGCTCGCCCCCGAGGGGTCCGCGGCGCGCACCGAGTACTCGGCCAAGTCGCTCGAGCGGCGAACCAAGCTCGCGGAATACGTGGGGACGACGCCGTGGGTGGAGGCGAACCGCGACGATCCGGAGGCGCTCGCCGCCGCCGAGCGCCTCGTGCGCGACGGCGTGAAGCGGGCCGCGGCCGACCATACCAATCTCGCGCGCTCCTACTACGACAAGGCGCTCGAGCTCCACGACGAGGCCGAGCAGCGCGCGCTCATCGAGCGCGCCGTCGCCGAGTATCGCCTGGCGGAGAAGGCCTGGGCGGCGTTCATCGACCAGGATCCGACGGCGCTCGACGTCTACGAGAGCCGCTTCTGGCTCGCGGACGCGCGCTACTGGGTCGTCGTGCTGCAGGTGGCGCTGGGGCGGTCGCCGACGGCCGAGGAAGTGCGTCTGGCGCGTGAGGCCGCGATCGGCGTTCGGGACTCGAACGAGGACGACAAGTACCTCCAGCCCGCGGCGTACTACGTGGTCGCCATCGCCGACAAAGTGCTGGAAGACGCCCACCGGCGCTTCGAGGAGAGCGGCGGCCGCGAGGGTATCGAGAAGCGCGAGGAGGTGCGCCTCGACGGCGAGGGCTCGAATCGCAAGGTGGTCCGCGAGCCGCTCAACGCGATGGTGCTCGACACGATCCGCGCGCGTGACGAATACATCGCGCGCATCCCGGTCGAGAACGATCCGCAGAAGAACGGACCGCTCTACGCGTTCCAGGCGGCGGACACGTTCTTCTTGTACGGTCAGTTCGGCGACGCGCGAAAGCGCTTCCTCCCGCTCTACGAGCAGTTTTGCGGCAAGAACGAGTGGGGCTACAAGTCCTGGGAGAAGCTCATCAGCATGAGCAACCTCGAGGGGGACGCCGACGAGAGCCGACGGCTCGCCGAGGGCAAGAGCTGCGCGTTCGACGAGGAGACCCAGCGGGCCGAGGCGTCGATCCGAAAGCCGGTGCGTGACTTCGGCGCCTACGTCGATGCGCGCCGCCTCTACGATCAAGCCGAGAAGATGCCGGACGGGCCGGAGCGCGAGAAGAAGTGGCGGGAGGCAGCGGCTGCGTACAAGGTCGCGCTCGACGCCGCCCCCGATCGCGACGAAGCGCCCGAAGCCGCGATGAACGGCGCGTTCGCCTACAAGCAGGTCGGCGAATACGACAAGGCGATCGAGATGTACGAGCTGTTCATCTCGCGGTACGGCAGCGAAGACACGCTCCGCAAGCTGAAGAACGGGGATCCCAAAGCGAAGCCGCCGGTTGCGGCGCGGCCCAAGCAGTACGAAGAGCGCACGCAGTACCTGAAGGGCGCCTACGACGCCCTCGCCGCAGCCTACGTGCTCTTCTTCAACTACCCGCGCGCCGCGGAGACGTACGACAAGATCAGCAGCACCCAGCACTTCAGCGAGGCCGAGCGGCGGGAGTCGGCTCGCCAGGCGCTCACCTTGTACTCGAGCCTGAACGATCAGACGGGCATGGCGCGAGCGCGCTCGCGGATGGCGGCGCTCAACGCCCCGCCCGAGGCGATGGCGGAGGCCGACTTCATCGTGGCGAGCGCTGCGCTGAAGCGCTGGGATCCGTTCAGCGCCGATCGGGGAGCCAACGCCACGGCGCGCCTCGCCGCGCAGCGCGCGATGGACGCCTACTACAAGCAGCACAAGGGCAAGAACGCCGCTGCACAGTACGTGGTGCAGGCCGCGTACTGGGCGGCGCGCGCGCGGCCCGCGGGTCAACGCGCGGCCCGGTGGAAGAGCACCACGGCGGCATTCGAGGAGTACCGGCGCGTCGCGGCGCAGACCGGCAAGGGCAACGTGATCGGCTCCCGTGAGGCGGCCATGGCCGCGGAGGCGGAGTACTCCCTCATCGACGACGAGCTGCAGAGGAAGTTCGACTACGAGGCGGGATTCCACCGCTACAAGGGCTCGGCCGTCGAGGTCCTGAAGCGCTATCGGGCCGACGTGGCCGAGGCCAAGCGCTGGGACGACCGGCTCCAGCGGGTGATCGACCTGTACGGCGCGCCGGAGTGGACCGCGGTCGCGCTCGCACGGCAGGGCACGGTTTGGGACTCGGTGCGCACGGGGCTCTACAACACGCGGCCTCCCGACCTGCGCATGTTCGACGCGAAGCAGGAGGCCTTGCTCCGTCGCGCGGAGAACAGCGACAACCTCGATCTGCAGGCGCGCGCGGACGAGATCCGCGTGTCGGTGCAACAGCAATGGCGCGACGCGCGCGAGAAGGAGCTGAACGGCGCCGACGAGGTGATGGTCGATCGCTACGCGAAGTCCGTGGCCGTCGCGCGCCGCTTCAGCGTCTCGAATCCCGCGTTGACCCACGCCATTCGCCGGCTCGCTTTTTTCACGGACGTGATCGGCGAGGCCAAGATGAAGCAGTTTGCCGGGGTCGTTAAGGAGCTCGGGTACACGGACGGCCTGTTCGTGCGGATGCGCCCGGGGCAGGTGGCTGCGCCCGTCGCGGCCGGGTTGCCGGAGCCCTTGCCGGTGCTCGTCGAGTGAAGCGGATCATGATGCGAATTCGTGACAATCGCCGATGGGGAATCCTCGCGGCCTGGCTCGTCCTCGGCTCGGTCGCGGGCTGTGGCGGGGGCGCCCAGCAGACGACGCCGGTGGCGGTGCCGGAGTCGACTGCGCCGCCCCTTCCGCCGGCAGCCGACGAGCCGCCCCTCGAAGGGCAGCAGTTCGCGATCAGCGACGAACCGACCAGCGGAAAGACGGCGAGCGAACGACCGAAGATGAACGCGGCCGCCGCGAGCGCCTACGCCTCGGGGATGACCGCGTTTCGGCGGCAGGATCTGGCGCGGGCGAAGGCGGGCTTCACCCAGGCGACCCAGGCCGACCCGCGCGCGTACCAGGCGTACTATTCGCTCGGCGTCGTCAAGGAGCGCCTGGCCGATACCAACGGCGCGCTCGCCGCGTACGAGCGCGCTGCCGCGATCGTGCCCGACTACGAGCCGGCGATCGTTGCCTACGCGGTGTTGCTCGCCGAGTCGAAGCGCGCCGACGACGCCGTTCGCTATCTCAACGGGCGGCTCGCGGCGATGCCGAACAGCGCCGCGGTGCTCGCGGCCATGGCCGAAGTGAAGTCGATCCAAGGGGACTCCGGAGCGGCTCAGCGCTTCGCGCAGGAGGCCCTCAAGAAGCGCCCCGACTACAAGCCGGCGATGGTCACCATCGCTCGCGATCACTACCGCTCGCGCCGGCTCGACCTCGCGCTCTACGCCTTGCAGGGGATCCTCGACGGCTACGGACCGGAAAACCCGCCTCGCGACAAGGACAACGCCGAGGCGCGCCTCATCCGCGGGCTCATCTACAAGGAGCAGAACCAGCGCGGGCCGGCCATGACCGAGCTCAAGCGCGCGGTCGAGCTTCGTCCGGACCTCGTGGAAGCGCGCGTGCAACTCGGCGCGTACTTGCTCGAGGCCGGCAACGCGGGCGAGGCCGCGCGGCACTTGGAGGCCGCGCTCCGGCATCGTCCGGACCACGTGCTCGCACATCTGAACCTCGGCGACGCGTACCGGTTGCTCGGCAGACCCGCGGAGGCGCGCCGCGAGCTCGAGTGGGTGGCCAGGAAAGACCCCTCGCTCCACCAGGTGCACTATAATCTCGGTCTCTTGTTCCTTTTCTCGGAGAACGTTCCGGGCCTTACGCCGATGCAGGCAGTCGATCGCGCCATCGCCGAGTTCGAGCAGTACAGAAAGCTCCGGGGCCGTCGGGCGGGAGCGGACGACACCGAAGAGCTCATCACCCGCGCCAAGACGAAGAAGGGTCTGCTGGAGGCGAAGGAGGAAGAGGCGAGCGCCGCCGCGCGACCGGCGAGCGCGGCGCCGTCCGGCGCGAAATCGGCGCCGGCGGGAGGTACGCCGTGAGTCGCGGGCTCGGGCTCGTCACGCTGCTCGCCGTGACCACGCTCGCGGGGAGCGCCGCCGCGCAGAATCAGCCGAGGCGCGGGCGCGTGATCACCATCAGCGAAGTCACGATCGTCGGGCGCGTGCAAAAGCCGATCGCGGCGGTGGACGTGAGCCGCATCCAACCGAAGCTCACTCTCGGCGAGCTCCGACAGCCGTTCCTCGACCGGATCGAGAAGGCGATCTCCCGCGATCCGTTCTGACGACCTCTTTGCTTCCGCCATGACTCAACCGCAGCAGCAACCGATTTCGTCCCAGCGCACCGGTCAGATGACCGCGCTCATGCGCTCGGTGGCAGCCACGGGCCCCAAGGTGCTGCGCATCGGCGTGGTTCAGGGCGGGCGCGTGATCGAAGAGCGCATCATCAAGCAGCGCGGGCACGTGAGCATCGGCCCGAGCGAGCGGAACACGTTCGTGGTGGCAAGCTCGCAGCTTCCCTCGATGTTCCGGCTCTTCGAACTCGTGGGTGGCGACTACCACCTGAACTTCCTCGAGGGCATGCAGGGACGGGTCGCGCTGCCGACCGGCGTGTCCGATCTCGCCGTGCTGCGCGGACAGGCGCGCCGCACGTCGCAGGGGGCGTATCAGATCCGGCTGACGGAGGACTCGCGAGGCAAGGTCGTCGTCGGGGAAACGACGCTTCTGTTCCAGTTCGTCGCGCCGCCGCCGGTGCAGCCCCGACCGCGCCTGCCGATCGCCGTGCTGCGCGGCACGAACGCGATCGACTGGAACACGACGATCATCGCGGCCTTCTCCTTTTTGCTCCACTTCCTCTTCCTCGGGGCCATGTATTCCGACTGGCTCGACCCCGTCGTGGACGAGGACATCGCGGTCGCTGGGCTCGTCGAGACGGTGAAGAACCTGCCCGCGCCGCCGGCGGTCGAAGAGAAGACCGAGCCGACGGCGACGGAAGAAAAAGCGACCGAGAAGAAAGCGGAAGAAAAGACGGAAGCACCGAAGGCCACCGCTCAGAAGGCTCCTCGGGGCGACGGACGGATGAGCGCCGGCGAGGCCGCGGCCGTGGCCGATCAGCTCGAGCAGCTCGAGATGGCGACGCTCGGCGCGCTGACCGCTCAAGGACCGGCCACGCAGGGCGTGCTCCGTGGCGAGCTGGCGCTCGGCTCTTTGGATCAGGCCGCGGCGAGCGGAGCGGGCGTCGGCGTCGGTGCCGGCGATCTCAAGCTCGGCGGTGCGGGCGGCGTCGTCCGGCCGGGAGCTCTCGGCTCGGGCCTCGCCGGAATCGGTCAAACCGGTCGCACTGGCGGGACCCAGGGCACCGGGAAAGTGCAAAAAGTCGAAGGTCCGCGCGGAAACGCGAGCGCGACGGTCGAGAGTCAGCGTGGCGGCAAGGTGGGCAATGCTGCCTCGGTCGTACAGCGCATGCGCGCCGGGTTCCGCAATTGCTACCAAAAAGGCCTGAACGAGAATCCCGACGCACAAGGCAGCATTCGGCTCACGATCCTGGTCGGCCCTGGTGGTGAAGTGAGCAACGTGACGGCGGTGCCGTCCGGCACGCTGCCTCCATCCGTCGTCTCGTGCGTGCAGGCGCGCGCTCGGGCCGCTCAGTTCGACCCGCCGGAGGGCGGCAGCGCCGCGATTGTGGTTCCGGTCACGTTCGTGAAGCAGTAAGACGGTTCGCGTGGTACTGGAGCGGACGCAGGGCCGGGCGTCCGTTGGGTCCCGAATCACCGTGGAGAGTGGGTGGAGAGCCCCGGCGTGGTGGGCGCACACTCGCGTTTGACACGGGAAATTCGCTGTTTCTATACTAGGTGAATCGTGGATGACGCGAGGGAGGCCAAGAGCTCACATGCCAGCCAAGCTTGAGATTCGAGTCCTGATCGGCTCGGTAGCCTTTGTTGCTCTGGCGGGTGTTGCCACCGCACAGCCCGGAACTGCGGCGCCGACCCCGGGGACGGCGCCGGCACCTCCGCAAGCGGGGCAAGGGGAGCCCACGCTGACTCCCTCCCAGATGTTGTCCGAGGCGAAGAGCTACCTCCCGGGCATGGATCGGGCGGCGGCCACGGTTCGGCGACAGCTGGCCGATGCCCGCGAGAAGCGCGACGTGGTGCGGGTGCTCTGCCTGAACGACAAGCTGAATCAGATCGATCTCGCCATTCGCACGGCCACGGATCGGGTGGAAACGCTGGCGGCCGCGGTCGCGCAGAACGATCCCATTCGCAGCAAACACGAATTCACGGTCGTGCAGGTGCTCCGTGATCGCGTGACCGCGTTGATCGGTGAGGCCAACCAGTGCATCGGCGAGGAGGCCGGCTTCATCGGGGAGTCGAGGGTCATCGTCGATATCGATCCCAATATCCCGGGTGATGGTGACTTCACCGTTCCGACCGACGTTTTGATCAGTGAGCCGCCGGTTCTCACCAGTCCGGTCCGCTGACTCGTGCTTCTGCTCTCGCTTTCGAACCGCTGACGCGAACGGACTCGCTTCATGAAAACACGGGTGTTACTTGCGGCCGCGCTCGCCCTCACCTGTGCGCGCTCCGCGCACGCGCAGCAGGCTTGGCTCGGAGATCGACGAATCGGCGAGGGTATCGGGATTCGAGTCGGCGACCTCGAGTTGCACCCTGGCATCGCCGCGGAAGGCGGGTACGACAGCAACTACTTTCAGCGCGCCGACGACGAGGCGCCGGTCATCGCCGCCTGGCGGTTGCGGATCACGCCCTCGCTCAGCCTGAGCACGCTGGGTCCCCAGCGCCTGGGCGCGAATCCGGGCGCCCCGCCGGCGCTCCGCTTTCGCGCGACGGCCTTCGCGGCCTACAACGAGCTCTTCGCCGCGAATCCGGATTTCTCGGACGACGTCTCCGACCAGCGGCACGTCGATCTCGGCGGCAGCCTCGATCTCGACATCGCGCCGGAGCGTCCGCTGGGCGCCGATCTCTACGCGAGCTACATCCGCATCGGCGAGCCGTCGAACTTGCCGACGGAGGATTTTGCGTTCGATCGCGGCACCGTTCGCGGGGGGGCTGGCATCACGTTCCGTCCGGGGGGCGGGCTGTTCGAGTGGCGGTTCGGCTACGAGGCTCGCTACAACTACTTCGAGGCGCAGGCCTACCGAGACCTCGACAACCTCCAGCACAGCTTCAACACGCGCGGGCGTTGGCGCTTTCTCCCGCGCACCGCCCTCGTCTACGACGGCGCGTACACGCTGATTCGCTACACGCAACGGGATGTGGTCCGGCCAGAGAACGGCGAGCTCTTGCGGTCGCGCGTCGGGCTGAGCGGCCTCATCACGAACCGCTTCGCGTTCCTCGGAATGATCGGCTGGGTCGCGTCGTTCTACGACGCCGTTCCCGAGAACGCGAACACCCTGATCGCGCACGCCGAGGCGCGGTACTTCGTGATGCCGCAGCCGACGCTCGATCCCAGCGCGGCGGGGCTCGGGTTGTCGAGCATCGCGGCTGGCTACCTGCGTGACGTCTCGAACGCGTATCTGTCGTCGTTCTACCGAGCCGATCGCTTCTACCTGAGCTTCTCGTACCTGTTCGGGGGCGCCGTGGTCGCTTCGCTCGAGGGCGGCTACTCGTTCATCACGTTCCCGGACGACATCGATTTCGAAGGAAACGTGCAGCAACGCCTCGACGCGCGGCTGTTCGCCGAGTACCGGCTCAGCGACGTGGTTGGCTTGAACACGACCGTGCGCTACGACGCCAACATGGGCGACACGATCGTCTCCAGAGCCGGTGACGAGATCGAGAACCTCGACTTCGAGCGATGGCAAGCCTACCTCGGCCTGCGTGTATTCTGGTGAGGCCCGCGGCCGTTCGGGCAGGTGAACAGGATCGAGACGGGCTCGTCGGGCGCCGGCCGCTCCTCGGTTGGCTGATCGGGCTCGCCGTGCTTTCCGCGTGCGCCTCGAACCGAGGCAGCCAGCGCGTGAACCTGCCTCCGCCTTCGGAGAGCAGCGTGCTCGGGCCGGGAGACGTGTTCACGCTCGAGATCGTCGGTGAGAAGGATCTGCCGAAGGAATATCAGGTCGCCGCCGACGGAACGGTGGACGTGCCCTACATCCACACGATCCGCGTGGCGGGGCTCGAGGCACCGGAGGTCGCGCGCCTCGTTCGCAAGCGCCTGATGGAGGAGAAGTTTCTCGACGACCCGAGCGTCATCGTCCAGGTCAAGGACTACAACAGCCGGCGGGTTACGCTCCTCGGGCAGGTCGCGAAGCCCGGCAGTTTTCCGTTCACCACGGGTCTGACTCTGATTCAGGCGGTGTCACTCGCTGGCGGTCTCACCGCGATCGCCGATGCCGATCGCGTCAACGTCACGCGCAAGGGCGGCGATGGCCGCAGCTACACCGCGGTCGTCAGCGTCGAGGCGATCACGGAAGGGGAATCCCCCGATATTCCCCTCCAAGCGGGTGATCAGATCTTCGTCCACGAACGCATGTTTTGACCCTGGATCTTCGGGTCGGGCCGGCGCGAGAACGCCGATCCGTCGAACCGATCGGCGTTCTAGCAACCGGCTTCCGCGCGCTCAGCCGCGGTTGCTGACCTGCGTGACCTCGAGGCTCCCGAGGTCGACGCCTTCGAGGCAGCGCACGTTGATCGCGACCATGGGCTGTCCGTCGGGGGTCGTGCCGCGCGAGAACGAGCGGATGCCGCAGCTTCGGCAGAAGAGGTGATGGATGGTGCGGGTGTTGAACTGGTAGTCGCTGAGCGCGTCCTCACCCGAGAGGAGCTTGAAGTTTCCCGCGGGCGCGAAGGCGAGCAGGGCGCCGGTGCGCCCGCACATGGAGCAATCGCAAGCAATGACCTTGGAGATGTCCGCCGTGACGTCGAAGCGGACCTGGCCGCAGTGACAGGAGCCCGTGTACGTTTTCGAATCGCCCATCGTGTGCCTCTTTGGAGCGCTCCTTATAGCGCGTTCCTTTCGGGCGCGAGGGCGTCCCGGGGCTCTCGGGCTCCCGCCGGCTCCCGCTCGGTTCGGGCTCGGTCTCGCGGTGCTTCGCTGCTCCCGGGCGCGTGCGCTCCGCTTCGATGCTTGCCAACACCCGAGCTGACCGGGCGGGTGAGCTCCTGGGAAGGGGGGCGAGGGACGTAGCTGACCTCGATCAACGCGCGGAACGCTGGGCTGGTCGGAGCGTAGGAATGGGTCGTGTGTCCGCCCCGCGACTCGGAGCTCAGGGGCAGGCCCGAGCCGGCCGCGAAGGTGAACGCGATTGGCGAACGCTCGGCGTCGGCGAGCCGGAACGCGGCGAGCCACTCGGCGGGGAGCCGGCGGATGTGCGTGTCGAGCTCGCGGCCGCGTCGGCTCGTGGCCGCGACGAGCGAGGGCAGGGCGAACGCCTCGAGCGAGACGCTCACCGGGCCGAGCACTCGAACCCGGGCTCCGAGCGCGAGCTCGAGCTCCGAGCCGAAGCGCGTGGCGCCGAGCTCCGTGGTTTCGCGAAGGCGTGCGCCGAGCGCGGCGGAGAACGCCCAGGGCTCGCTCCGGAGCTGCGCCGCGACGCTCGGCGCCAGGGTAAAGCCTCTCGTGCTCGCGTACGCGCCGGAGTCGCCCAAGGGGAGACCGAGCTCGGCGCGCGCGCTCACCCGCAACGTCCGAGCCGGCACGAAGAACCGGGTGATGCCGACGCGCGGATCGCGAACGGCGGTGCTCTCGAGCGCTCCGCCGCGCTGCGTCGTGATCGCCGACGGCCCGGCACCACGTTGCCAGAGCACCGTCGCGAGGGCCGCGCCGAGCTCGAATCCGTGTCCCAGGCCGGCCGCTACCCGAAGGTGCTGATCGACGGCGTGCTGCACGAGCGGCACCTCGCGCCCACGCGGATCGGGCGACGGCGCGGTGAGGACCAGCGGGCGCAGCAGGAGCATCGCTCCCATCCCGAGCGCAACGGCTCCGGCGGGAATCGGCTCGCCCGCGGGCACCGCCACGAAATCGTGGGCGCCCGGTCGCAGCCAGAGCGCGTTCGCATCGATGCACGGGCTCGCGGCCGAGGGCTGGCAGTCGGCGTGCGCGACCCCTGGCGCCGTCGCGGAGGCGAGCGCCACGAGCCAGCCACACCCGCGCCTTCGGAAGCGTCGGAGGCCGCCCGAGCGCGGCTTGGTTGACGCCGGTTCGGGGCTCTTGCATGCGCCGCCCATGATCAGCGCGCGCACCCCGCTTGTGCTCGGCTCGGCGTCACCGCGGCGCCGCGACATCCTGGAGAGCCTGCGCATCCCGTTCCAAGTGCTGCCGGCGGACGTTGCTGAGCACGTGCGCGCGAGCGAGCCTCCCACCGAGTACCTGGAGCGGGTGGTCGGAGACAAGCTCGCAGCCGTCGCTGCACGGGTCTCGCGGGAGGGGATCGCCGGCGTCCTCGTGGCGGACACGATCGTGGTGTTGGACGAGCAGATCCTCGGCAAGCCCGCGGACGTCGAGGAAGCGGTCGCCCTGCTCACCCGCCTCGTGGGCCGCACCCACACCGTGTACACGCGCTATGCGATCTCGAGCGGCGAGCGCCCGGAGCAAAGCGTGTGCAGCCGCACCGTGGAGTCGCGGGTCACGCTGCGCGCCGCAGGGAGCGCCGAGATTCGTGGCTATGCCGAATCCGGAGAAGGGCTCGACAAGGCGGGCGCGTACGCTGCTCAGGGCTTGGGCGCCTTTCTCGTGCAGCGGATCGAGGGCTCGTACGCGAACGTGGTCGGGCTCCCGGCCTGCGAGCTCGTCCAGGATCTGCTGCGGGTCGGGTTGCTCCGGACCTTCCCGTGAGCGCGCCGGACCGCCTCCGCGCCGCGTTTGCGGCGCCTGCTACTCAGCGTCAGGCGGCGGTGCTCGTCGTGCTCGCGCTCGTGGTGCGGCTCGGCGCGGTGCTCTGGGCGCACGGTCGCTTTCCCCCGGCCGACGACGGCCACTTCTATCACGTGGTCGCCGAACGGATCGCGGCCGGGCTCGGGTACACCTGGCTGTGGCCGGACGGCGCGGTGACGTACGCGGCGCACTACCCGGTCGGCTACCCGGCGCTCATCGGGGCTGTCTACGCGCTCTTCGGCAGCGCACCGACGCTCGCGATGGGGGTGAACGCCGCGTTCGGCGCGCTCGGCGTTTGGGGAGTCCACCGCATCGCTCGGAGCGTGGTGCCCGGAGGACCGGCGTTCGTTGCGGGGCTCGTGGTCGCGCTGCACCCGAGCCTCGTGGCGTACACGCCGGCGCTCATGACGGAAGGCGTGACCGCGGCGCTCCTCGCGATCCTCGGCGCCATGGCCGTCTCGGTCGGCGAGCGCACGGGGCGGTGGGTGGGGCCGCTTCGGCTCGGCATCGGAGCGCTCGCCGGGCTGGCCGTCTTGATCCGGCCGCAGAGTTTGCTTCTCGCGCCGGTTTTCGGGGCGTTCTCGGCGTCCGGGGCTCGCGCTCGCGTCCGCGCCGCCCTGCTCGTTTCGGTGGTCGCGATCGGGGTGTGCTTACCCTGGACGTTCCGGAACTGCGCGCGCATGGATCGGTGTGTGCTCGTGAGCGCGAACATGGGTTGGAACCTGTTCATCGGCGCGGCCGAGGGGGCGACCGGGACGTGGGTCTCGATCGACGAGCTCGGGGTCCCGACCGCTTGCCGGGAGGTGTTCGGCGAGGCCGACAAGGACCGCTGCTTCGGTGAGGCAGGGCTCGACGCCGTGCTCCGGCACCCGCTCCGCTACCTCGGCCTCGTTCCGGCCAAGCTCCTCGCCACGTTCGACTGGTCGGGCGCCCCGGGCCACTACCTGCACACCTCCAACCCCGCCGCGTTCGGCGCACGGGCGAAGCTCGCGCTCGGGATCGCCGAGGCCGTCGTGCAACGGCTGGTCGTGCTCGCGGCGCTGCTCGCCCTGGCGCGCGCTCCGGGCGCCAATGCCCGGGCGCGGCGCCTCCTCGCCGCGCTGGCCATCCCCCTGCTGTTCGTCCGCCTCGCGTGGCTCGCGCACATCGTGCTCGTGGCGCAGGCGCTCCTCCTCGGGCGGGCCCTGACGCGGCGGCCCGATGCCGCGCTCGCCGCCGCGGTGGTGGGCACGACGCTCGCGACGCACGCCGTGTTCTTCGGCGCGGGCCGGTACGGGCTCGTGTGCGTGCCGGTGCTCGTCGCGCTCGCGGGGGCCGCCCTCGTCCCCCGCGTCGCGGGCGAACGTGCGCTTTGACGGCGGAATCCGCCGCGGTACATACTCGGGCCATGCCGCTCATCGAGACCGAGGAAGCCGCCCGCCGCCTGGCTCGCGCCATCGCGAGCGACCTCTCCCTCTACAACGAGGAGAAGATCATTCGCGGCATCGAGAGCGACAGCCTGTTCGAAGAGCTCGCGGAAGAGATCGAAGAAGGCCGAGCGCTCTACAAGAGCCGCGTCTCGCCGGATCTGTATCCCCGCAACTACTACGACAGGGCCCTCGTCGACATCCTCGTGAAGTCGAAAGGGCACGTGAAGAGCCGCATCTGGTGACGCTGCGGTTCGAGCTCGGCACCGACGCCGCCTCCGATCGGGTCGACAAGGTGCTGGCTCGCCTCTGCGCGGGCACGTCGCGCTCGACAATCCAACGCTGGATCCGCGAAGAGCGGGTTCGCATCGATGGTCGGCCTTGCCGCCCGCGCGACGAGGTCGGGCCCGGGCACGTGCTCGAGGTCGAGCCGGGGCCGCCTCCGCCGAGCGCGGCGGCGCCCGATTCGAGCGTCGAATTCGGCGTGGTCTACGAGGACGACGATTTGCTCGTGGTCGACAAGCCTGCCGGGCTCGTCGTCCATCCCGCGCGCGGGAACCTCGAGCGCACGCTCGTGAACGGGTTGCTCGCGCGGTCCTCGTTTCGGGCGACCTTCGACCCGCGCGACCAAACCGGCGCCCTTCGCCCGGGGATCGTGCACCGCATCGACAAAGACACGAGCGGGCTCCTCGTCGTTGCGAAGAACGACGCCGCGCGCGAGGGGCTCAAGGAACAGCTCGCGGCGCACACCGTCGAGCGGCGCTATCGCGCCCTCACCATCGGCGTCCCGACGAAGCGCTCGATTCGTACGGCGTACGGGCGTGACCCGCGGTCGCGCCTCCGTTTCACCTCGCGCGTTCGCGAAGGCAAGCCGGCCATCACGCACGTCGCCGTGCTCGAGGTCCTCGCGGGCGGTGCCGCGGCGCTCGTCGAGTGCCGGCTCGAGACGGGGCGGACCCACCAAATCCGCGTGCACCTCTCCGAGCAGTGCAACACCCCGTTGCTCGGCGACGCGCTCTATCGGCGCTCACGAGTTCCAGAAGCGCTAATGGAAGCAGCCGCGCGGATTGGTCGCCAAGCGCTGCACGCGGCGGTGCTCGGCTTCGATCACCCGCGGACCGGCGCGCACCTCCGCTTCGAATCCCCCCTTCCGGAGGACTTCGCGGGCGCGCTCGCGCTGCTGCGCGCGGGGAGCTGATTCCCGCCCGGTTTTACCCGGAGGGTGCGGAACTGGAGGGCTCCGTCGCGAGGTCGCCGAGCTTGCCGGGGAAGCGCACGCGCAGCACTGCAAGCGCCGCGAACCCGACCAGCACGGCCCACCAGAGCGTCGCGAAGCGGATCAGGATCATCGACGCCGTGGCCGCGCCCTCCGCGACCGCGCTCAGGTGAACGAGCTGCTCGCGGAGCATGCCCTCGACGATGCCGAGCCCGCCCGGGATCGGAACGAGCGCCCCCGCCAGCGTGGCGGTGGAGAAGAAGAAAATCGCGCGACCCGCGGACACGTCCTCGCCGAAGCCCCCCAGGATTGCCTGCAACGCCATCGCCTCCGCGCCCCACCCCACGACGGAAAGCGTCGTCGGAAAAAGGAGCGCCATCGGCGCGGCGAGGATCCGGAGGCTCGTGTAGGCCTCCCCGAGCCGCGGCGCGAGGCGGCCCACCGCGCCCTCGCGCGCTTCCATCCAGGAGAGCAGCGAGCGGACCGGGGCTTGCCAGAGAATGGCCGTGAGGCCCGCCGTGACGGCGACTCCGCCCGCGACGGCCCACGTGAGCCCGCCCTCGAACGTCGCGCTCCCGATCAAAATGAGGGCGATCACCGCGATGACGTCGGTGAGGCGCTCGGCCACCACGATCGGGCCGGTCTGCGCGATGGGCGCACCGTGCGTGCGCGCGAGCACCGCGCTCTTGAAGACCTCACCGAGCTTGCCCGGCGTGACGGTGAGCACGAATCCCGAGAGGAAGACGAGCAGGCTGTCGAGCGGCCAAACGCCGCGGATTTCGAGCCGCCCGAGGTAGTACTGCCACTTCAAGAAGCGCAGAAGGTAGTTGCCCGTCACGAGCACGAGGGCGAAGAAGAAGGTCGACCAGCGATACTCCCCGAGGCTGCCACGGAGGGCGTCCACGCCGGTGTAGAGCGCGAACGCGGCGTAAATCGCGACCCCGAGCAGCATCGCCACCACGAGGCGGCGCACGAGTCGGTTCATCCGCGCCTCCGCGCTACGAGCCGCCGCGCATAGAACACGCTCGCGATCAGCACCGCCACCGCGGCGAGCACCACCACGAGCCAGCTCTCCCCCGGGTATTTCCCGCGGGCGAGCCCGGGGGGTGGGCGCTCGACGATCACCGTCGGGGCCGGCGCGGCCGAAGCAGAACTCGAGGCGTCGGGGCCCGCCATGGCGCGACGGCTTACACGCGCGCGGGCGGGCCGGCAACCGGGCCCGATCCCGAGCACACCCGAGGTGCCAAGCCCAGATTTCGCGGCTAAGCTCGGGTCCCGTTCTCAACCGGGAAATCGAGCCCACGTGACCGCCGCCGCCTCCGTGACCAGCGATGCCGAGCTCCTGCACACCTGCGCCCGCGCCTGTGGGCGCCTCAAAGAGCAGGTCTCCCGAGTCGTGGTGGGGCAGGACGCCGTGGTGGACGCGCTCCTCGTCACGCTCCTCGCCCGCGGACACGCGCTGCTCGTGGGCGTTCCCGGTCTCGCCAAGACCTTGCTCGTCTCGAGCATCGCCGAGGCGCTCGGGCTGAGCTTCGGGAGAGTGCAGTTCACTCCGGATCTCCTGCCCGCCGACATCACCGGGACCGATGTCTTGAACGAGCACGATGGCTCCTCCGGGTCGCGGCCACACGTGAGCTTCATGCCGGGCCCGATCTTCAAGAACCTGGTGCTCGCGGACGAGATCAATCGCACGCCCCCGAAGACGCAGGCGGCGCTCCTCCAGGCGATGCAGGAGCGCACCGTGACCGTCGGCGGCGTGACCCACCCGTTGCCCGATCCGTTTCAGGTGTTCGCCACGCGAAACCCTATCGAGCAGGAAGGCACCTATCTGCTCCCCGAAGCGCAGCTCGATCGCTTCCTGCTCGAGATCCACGTGGAGTATCCGTCGGAGCAGGAAGAGCGGGAGATCGTGCGGCGCACGACGTCGGGGCCGCCGCTCCAAATCGAGCCGGTCGTCACGGCCGAAGAGATGCGGGCGATCGGGCGGCTCGTTCCGCGGATTCCGGTGACGGACGAGGCGGTGGCCCTCGCTGTCCGCCTCTCGCGCATTTCGCGGCCCGTGGATCCCGACGCGCCGGAGGCAGTGACCAAGTACGTCCGCTTCGGGGCAGGGCCGCGCGGCAGCCAAGCGCTCGTGCTCTCGGCGAAGGCACGCGCCGCGTTGCGCGGCGAGGCCGCGGCCGACGTGGAGGACATCCGCGCGCTCGCGCTGCCCGCGCTGCGCCACCGACTCGTCCTCGGCTACCGGGCGGACGTGGACGGCGTGAGCGACGAGACCGTCGTGCGGGCGCTCCTCGAGCGCGCGGGGGCGCGCTGAGGCGAGGTCGAGGAGCAGGGGCTCGCGTCATGGAGGATCCCAAGCTCGTACACGAGCTCAAGGTGCTCATCATCGAAGAGCTCGATCTGCGGGCGCGGACGCCTTCGGACATCGAGGACGACGCGCCGCTCTTCGGCGAGGGGCTCGGGCTCGATTCGCTCGACGCGCTCCAGCTCGCGATGGCGGTCGAAGAGCGCTACGGCGTCAAGGTGCCCGAGGGGGACGAGAGCCGCGCCGTGTTCGCCTCGGTCGCGGCGCTCGCGGAGTTCGTCCGAAAAGCGCGCGCGGGGTGATCGGGGCGGATGAGCGTGCGCGCGGAACGCATCGCGGTGACCGGCGTCGGCGCAGTCTCCGCGCTGGGCGTCGGCGCCCGCGCGATGTTCGAGCGCTTGGTGCGTGGTGAGCGCGCCGTCGGACCCGTGACGCTGTTCGACACCTCGGGAGCCCGGTGTCGAATCGCGGCGGAGGTCCCGAGCGCGCTCCTCGAAACGGCGCTTCGCGAAGCGCCCTCGCGCACCGATGCGCTGGCGGTGCTCGCGGCGCGCGAAGCCCTCGACGCCGCGCGACTTTCCCTCGAAGACGGCGCGCTCGGGCTCGTGGTGGGCGGCACGACGGGGACGATGCTCGAGACCGAGGAAGACGTTCGCCTCGCGGCGCGCGCCACGGCTCCGGAACGCGGTCGCCGCCTCGTCACGGCGCCGCTCTCGGCGACCGTGAGCGCGCTCGAGAGCGCGCTCTGGCCCGTGCGCGCCAGCGCCGTCGTCTGCAGCGCGTGCTCGAGCGGCGCCGTCGCCCTGATCGAAGGCGCGAGTCTGTTGTTCACGGGCCGCACGAGCGCGGTGCTCGCGGGCGGCGCGGACGCCCTCTGCCGCATGACATTCGCCGGATTCGACGCCCTCGGTGCGCTCGATCCCGAGCCGTGTCGTCCGTTCGATGCCGCACGCCGAGGGCTCACGCTCGGCGAGGGCGCCGCGTTCGTGGTGTTGGAGCTCGAGTCGCGCGCGCGCGCTCGCGGCGCTCCGGTGCTCGCGTGGTTGACCGGTTTTGCGCTCGGCGCCGAGGCCCACCACGTGACGCACCCGGATCCTTCCGGGGCACCGGCGGCTGCGCTCGTCCGCCGAGCGCTCGAACGTTCCGGGCGAACGCCGCGAGAGCTCGACTACGTGAACGCCCACGGCACGGGAACCCCTGCGAACGATGCCATGGAGGCGCTCGCTCTCGGGCTCGCTCTCGGCGAGGAACGAAAGCGTGTCTTCGTTTCGTCGAGCAAGGGGCAGCTCGGCCACACGCTCGGCGCGGCCGGGGCGCTCGAAGGCGTGATCACCGTGCTCGCGCTGAGCGAGCAGATCGCGCCCCCCACGGCCGGGCTCGAACGGCCGGAAGCGCCGGAGCTTCGCCACGTTCGCGGGCAGGGCGAGCCGGCGCGGATTCGGACGGCGCTCTCGAGCTCTTTCGGATTCGGCGGCATGAGCGCCGTGCTCGTGTTCGAGCACACGGAGAGCCCTTCGGCAGCGCCCCTGCGCGGGGCTCGTCGCGCGGTGATCACGGCAGCGGTGCCCCTCGCTTCGGAGCTCGGTTCTCCCGCGAGCAGCGCGGCGTTGACGCTGCTGAGCCCGGAGCGATCGCGGCGCTTCGATCGGGGGACGGCTTGGGGGACGCACGCGGTGGAATGCGCCCTCGACGCCGCAGGGTTGTCCGGCGCCGGCACGGGCCTCGTCGTGGGCAGCGCCTACGGAGCGGTCGAGCGCACGCTCGGCTTTCTGGACCGCATCGTGACGAAGGGGATGCGCGCGGCGCCCCCGGCCGAGTTTCCCCATCTCGTCCCGTCCGC
>Ga0079224_100003093_pt1 | contig 20715 bp, 22 predicted proteins | sample Stecom2015_FD_80414 | JGI IMG/M metagenome (GOLD analysis project Ga0079224, IMG submission 80414) | Agricultural soil microbial communities from Utah to study Nitrogen management - Steer compost 2015 | ecosystem: Environmental > Terrestrial > Soil > Agricultural land | place: USA: Utah...
GCTCGCGGTCCGGCGGCGCGGGCGTGCGCGTCTGGAGCCACGGCTTGACCGAGGCGTACTGCGCATAGAACTGCGTCAGATCCGGGACCAGGTCCTTGATCACCGGCATGTGCGGCAGCGGATAGATCTTGACGTCGCCCCGGATGTCCTCGATCGCCTTCGTGCACGCGAGCGTGTTGAGCCCGTCGATGTTCATGGCGCACGAGCCGCAGATGCCCTCGCGGCACGAGCGGCGGAACGTGAGCGTCGCGTCGATCTCGTTCTTGATCTTGATGAGCGCGTCGAGAACCATCGGCCCGCACTCGGACATGTCGATCTCATAGGTGTCCACGCGCGGGTTCTCGCCGGACTCGGGATCGAAGCGATAGATGCGGAAGGAGCGTACGTCCTTTCCGCCGGACGCGGCTTTGTACGACTTGCCGGCGACGATCTTCGAGTTGGCGGGTAAACGGAATTCGGTCATGGCTCAGTACACCCTCGCCTTCGGGGGAATCGGCTCCACGTCGCTGGTCAACGTGTTCAGATGCACGGGACGGTAATCGATGCGCACGCGGCCGCGCTCGTCAACCCAGGAGAGCGTGTGCTTCAACCAGTTCTGATCGTCCCGGTCCGGGTAGTCCTCGCGGGCGTGCGCGCCGCGGCTCTCCTTGCGATTCACCGCCGAATTGATGGTCGCAACCGCTTGGCCGAGCAGATTCTCGAGCTCCAGCGTCTCGATCAGGTCGCTGTTCCAGATGAGCGAGCGGTCGCTGACGCCGACGTCGGCGAACGATTCGAACACCTTCGAGAGTTTCTCCACTCCCTCGCTGAGCGATTCGCCGGTGCGGAACACCGCCGCATGCGTCTGCATCACGCGCTGCATGTTCAGGCGGATCTGCGCCGTGCGCAACGAGCCCTTGGCGTTGCGCAACCGGTCCAACCGGCTGACGGCGAGCTCGCCAGCATCTTTGGCGAAGGGCTTGTGCGCTTCGCCTGGTTTGATGGTCTCGGCGCAGCGGCGCGCCGCCTCGCGGCCGAACACCACCAGATCCAGCAGCGAGTTCGAGCCGAGCCGGTTCGCGCCGTGCACCGAGACGCACGCCGCCTCGCCAACCGCCATCAGGCCCGGCACGACCGTATCGGGCTGACCGTCCTTGAGCGTGACGACCTCGCCGTGATAGTTCGCCGGGACCCCGCCCATGTTGTAGTGGACCGTGGGCAGCACCGGGATCGGCTGCTTCGTGACATCCACGCCGGAGAAGATCTTGGCCGTCTCGGCGATGCCCGGCAGGCGCTCGTGGATGACGTCCGCGCCAAGATGCTCCAGGTGCAGATAGATGTGATCCTTGTGCGGGCCGACGCCGCGGCCTTCGCGGATCTCGATCGTCATCGCGCGGCTGACGACGTCGCGCGAAGCGAGGTCCTTGGCGTTCGGAGCGTAGCGCTCCATGAAGCGCTCGCCCTCCGAGTTTCGCAGAATGCCGCCCTCACCGCGCACGCCCTCCGTGATCAGGCAACCGGCGCCGTATATGCCGGTAGGATGGAACTGTACGAACTCCATGTCCTGCAGCGGCAGCCCGGCGCGCAGCACCATTCCGCCGCCGTCGCCGGTGCAAGTGTGCGCCGAGGTGCAGGAGAAGAATGCGCGCCCGTAGCCGCCAGTGGCCAGAATCGTCTTGTGAGCGCGGAAGCGGTGCAGCGTTCCGTCGGCCATGTTCAACGCGACGACTCCGCGGCACTCGCCGTTCTCCATGATCAGATCGATCGCGAAGTACTCGACGAAGAACTGCGCCTCGTGCTTCAGCGCCTGCTGATACAGCGTATGCAGCATGGCGTGCCCGGTCCGGTCCGCCGCCGCACAGGTGCGCTGCGCCGTGCCCTTGCCGAAATGCGTGGTCATGCCGCCGAACGGGCGCTGGTAGATGCGGCCGTCCTCGGTGCGGGAGAACGGCAGGCCGTAATGCTCGAGTTCGAGAATGGCGTTAGGCGCCTCCTTGCACATGAACTCGATGGCGTCCTGATCGCCGAGCCAGTCCGAGCCCTTGACGGTGTCGTACATGTGCCAGCGCCAGTCGTCCTCGCCCATGTTGCCGAGCGCCGCGCTGACCCCGCCCTGCGCCGCCACTGTGTGGCTGCGCGTCGGGAACACCTTGGTGATGCACGCGGTCGACAAGCCCGAGTGCGCCAAGCCGAACGTGGCGCGCAGACCGGCGCCGCCGGCGCCGACGACGACCACGTCGTACGTATGATCAATGAATCGATAGGAACTCACGCCGCGCCTCCGAATGCAATGCGCAGTACTGCGAGCGCACCGAGCGCGCCGAGCGCGACGTGCACGAAAGTGGAGAAAACGAGGGTGACGATCTTCGCCGCGCCATGCACGTAGTCTTCGACGACGACCTGCACTCCCAGCATCGAGTGATACACGAGCACTACTGTCAGCAGCAGCAGCAACGCGGCGTTCATCGGCGCCGCCGCCCAGGCGGTGAGCGTTTCATACTCGAACCCATCGAGGCGCAGCAGAGCGACGACGAACCACAGGGTCAGCAAGACCAGTGCGACGGCGCTAACGCGCTGCGACCACCAATGCCCTGCACCTTCTTTGGCGGAACCAAGGCCCAGCACACGGCCCATCGGAGTACGCAAGCTCATGACGCGCTCCCGGCAAGACGCAACGACAGCAGCGCCCAGAACACGATCGTGAGCGCCACCGCGATGAGAAACGCCGCCCAGCCGCTGAGGCGCGCGGTGCGGCGCTCGAAACCCCAGCCAGCGTCCCAGATCAGATGCCGCACGCCGTTCATGAGGTGATAGAAGAACGCAAACGAAAACCCGAGCAGCGCAATGCGCGTCAGCGGATGCGCGAAAACCTCCTGAGCAGCGCTGTAGGCGGCTTCGCCCGCAGCCAGGGCGAGCAGCCAGTACACGAACAGCAGCAGACCGATGGACAGCGCGACGCCCGTGATCCGGTGCAGGATCGACAGCGTTATCGTGTACAGCCAGCGATAGATCCCCAGATGCGGCGAGAGCGGCCGCGCCGGATTACTCGTGCTCAAGGCTCACTCCTTTCAGAAGTCGATGCAGCGCCCGCCCTTCTCCCAGTCGCCGTAGCGTGTGGGGTCGGGCCCTTCGCGACCGCCCACCTCGCGGGGCGCGGCCGGTGCGTACGTTTGTTCCAGCCCGTCCTGCAGCTGCGGGCTGCGCGAACGGTCGAGTGCGCCGTCCCCGGCGGTTGTGGTCGACAGCAAACCGGACGATGATGGCGGAGCGCGGTGAGACATCCGGCAAGTGTGCCAGAAGGCGTTTTGCCGCGGAACCGCACGCGCTATGTATATCGCGACCCTCGTTTTCGGATTTGGCGAATGAATGCACCGACAGAATTGGCGCCGCTGCGCCCGGTTCGCTTGGCGCAGCTCGGCGCCCTGCTGCTGAGCGGTCCCGATGTGCGTCCGTTCCTGCAGGGCCAGTTGAGCGCCGACATGGAAACGCTGCAGCCAGGGCTCGTGCTGCCCGCCGCCTGCAATTCGGCTCAGGGGCGAGTACAGGCGGTCGTTTGGCTCGTCGAGCGCACTGACGGCGTCGCCCTGCTTCTGCCGGCTGACGCCATCGATACGATCACTGAGCGGCTGCGCAAGTACGTGCTGCGGGCGAAAGTGACGTTCGCGCCGCCCTCCGCGTTGACTGTGGGCGTGGCGGCCGACGGCGCCGACGGCGGGGTCGCTCACGCGCAACGTGGCGACGTGAGCTTCATTCGCCTGCCCGGCCATTCCGACACGCTGGCGCTCAGCCCCGTTGCGGACTGGCCGGCGGCCGCCCCGGAGCAGGAACGGCTCTGGCGGCTGGAGCATATTCGCGCCGGTCTCGCGCAGATATACCCGCCGACGTACGAGTCGTTCGTCGCACAAATGCTCAATCTCGATCTCATCGGCGCGATCAGCTTCGAAAAAGGCTGCTACACCGGCCAGGAGATCATCGCACGCGCGCACTATCGCGGCGCCGTCAAGCGCCGCATGTTCCGCTTTGCAGCCTCCTGCTCTCCTGCGCCGCCGGGCGCACGCATCCTCGCAGACGGCCAGCGCGCCGGCGAGGTGGTCGACGCAGCCGCAAGCGACGGCGGCTGCGAACTGCTCGCGGTGATCAGCCTGTCGCAGCTTGATCAGCGATTAACGATCGAGGACCAGCCCGACGCCGCACTCGAACTTCGCGCATTGCCTTACGAGCCGCCGCGCGGCTGAGCATCGGCGCAGCGGCTGCCTGAGGCGGCGCGCCGCTGCCGAAAGACTCAGTGGCTCTCGGGCCGCATGTAAGGAAACAGCAGCACGTCGCGAATCGAGGGGGCGTTCGTAAAGAGCATGACCAGGCGGTCGACGCCGACGCCCAGCCCCGCGGTGGGCGGCATGCCGTACTCGAGCGCGCGGATGTAGTCGGCGTCGTACTGCATGGCTTCCTCATCGCCGGCGCTCTTGCGCGCGAGCTGCTCTCTGAAACGCTCCGCCTGGTCTTCGGGATCGTTCAGCTCGGAGAAACCGTTGGCCAGTTCGCGGCCGCCGACGAAGAACTCGAAACGATCGGTGAGGAACGGATCTGCGTCGTTGCGGCGCGCGAGCGGCGACACCTCGGCCGGATAGGCGTACACGAATGTGGGCGGGGTGAGCCGGTGCTCTGCAGTCTTCTCGAAGATCTCGATCTGCAGCTTCCCCGCCCCGTCGCCCGGCGAGTACGCGACGCCCAGACGGTCGCACCAGCCGCGCAGGTAGTCCAGATCACGCAGCTTCGCGCGCTCTATGCCGGGATTGAAGTGGACGATCACATCCTCGACCGTGACGCGCCGGAATGGCTGAGAGAAGTCGTAAACCTCGCCCTGGTATTCCACACGCCGCGAGCCGAGGATAGCGTCGCACAGCCCCTGACACATGCGCTCGAGCAGGTTCATGATGTCGGTGTAGTCGGCGTACGCCTGATACAGCTCGAGCATCGTGAACTCGGGGTTGTGGCGCGTCGAGACGCCCTCGTTGCGGAAATTGCGATTGATCTCATACACCCGCTCGAAGCCGCCGACCACCAGGCGCTTCAGATACAGCTCCGGAGCGATGCGCAGGTAAAGATCCATGTTGAGCGCGTTGTGATGCGTGACGAACGGACGCGCTACTGCGCCGCCGGCGATCGCCTGCATCATCGGCGTTTCGACTTCGAGGAAGTCCAGCGCGTCGAGGAAGTTGCGCAGCCATTTCACGATCTGCGTGCGCGTTCGGAAAATCCGTCGACTGTCCTCGCTCATGATGAGATCGACGTAGCGCTGGCGGTAGCGCGCTTCCTGATCGACGAGGCCATGCCATTTGTCCGGCAAAGGCCGCAGCGACTTCACCAGCAGACGCAGCTTCTCCACGCGCACCGACAGCTCGCCGGTCTTCGTCTTGAACAGCACGCCTTCGGCGCCGAGCAGATCGCCCACATCCCAGCTCTTGAAGTCCTCGTACACGGCGCCGAGCGCGGCGCTCTGAAGGAACAGCTGGATCTGTCCAGAGCGGTCGGCCACATTCACGAAGCTTGCCTTGCCCATGACGCGTTTGGCCATCATGCGTCCGCCGACGCGCACGCGCACCGTGTTCTTCTCGAACCACTCCGGCGCACGCTCGCCGTACGCCGTGTGCAGCTGATCCGCCAGTGCGTCGCGCCGGAAATCGTTCGGGTACGGCTGCCCCGCCGCACGCAGCCGGGCGAGCTTCGCTCGGCGCTCGGCGATCAGCTTGTTCTCGTCCTGGGCCGCATCTTGGCCCGAGGCGCGGCCTGCGTCGTCGCTCATGTGGTTACAAACCCTGCTTGAGGCTGGCGATAAGGAATTGATCGAGATCGCCGTCGAGCACGGCTGCGGTGGCGCCCACCTCGACGTTGGTGCGCAGATCCTTGATGCGCGACTGGTCGAGCACGTAGGAGCGGATCTGGTTGCCCCAGCTGACGTCGGCCTTGGAGTCCTCGAGCACCCTGGCCGCGGCGTTGCGCTTGTTGACCTCCAGCTCGTAGAGCTTGGCCTTCAGCATCTTCATCGCCTTGTCGCGATTCTTGTGCTGGCTGCGCTCGGCCTGGCAGGCGACCACGATGCCGCTTGGCGTGTGCGTGATGCGCACCGCCGACTCTGTCTTGTTGACGTGCTGGCCGCCCGCGCCGCTCGAGCGGTAGACGTCGACCTGCAGATCAGCGGGATTGATCTCGATCGCGATCTCGTCGTCGATCTCGGGCGAAACGAACACTGAGGCGAACGAAGTATGCCGTCGCGCGTTGGAATCGAAAGGCGATTTGCGAACCAGTCGATGCACGCCCGTCTCCGTGCGCAGCCAACCGTAGGCGTAATCGCCCGAAAAGCTCACCGTGGCGCTCTTCACGCCCGCCACCTCGCCCTCGTTGATGTCGATGATCTCGGTCTTGTAGCCGTGCGCATCGCCCCATCGCAGATACATGCGCAGCAGCATGTGCGCCCAGTCCTGCGCCTCGGTGCCGCCGGCCCCCGCCTGGATGTCCAGGAAGCAGCTGCGCGAGTCCATTTCCCCAGGGAACATGCGCTGGAATTCCAGCTTGGCGACCTGTTGTTCGATGCCCGTCAGGTCGCGCTCGATTTCACGCACAGCGGACTCGTCGTTCTCCTCCACCGCGATCTCGAGCAGCTCGCCAGCGTCCCTCAGGCCGGCGTCCACCCGGTCGAGTACATCGATGACCTGCTCGAGCCGCGCGCGCTCGCGACCGAGTTCCTGCGCCTTTTCGGGCGTGCTCCAGATCGCCGGGTCTTCCAGCTCGCGGGTGACCTCCGCGAGACGCTCGCGCTTCAGGTCGTACTCAAAGAAACCCCCTGAGCGCCAGGGAGCGCTCGGTGAGGTCTTCCACGGAACGGCGGATCGTACTGACTTCCATACTGGGGAGCTGAAGCGAAGTGGTCGAATTGAAAGCCAGCGATGGTAGCACGAGGCAAGAAGCGGATAGCCGGGGAAAGAAGCGGATGGCGGAGAGCGGACAGCGGATAGCGGATAGCGGATAGTTCAGAGCCGGCGCCATTCATCAGGGCTCCGTCGCTCTGACGCCGAAAGACGCCCGATCCCTCTGACTATCAGCTATCAGCTATCCGCTATCCGCTTCACTATCCCAGTATTCTCATATGCTCCACCACCAGCTGCAGGCGTTCCGAGCCGTTCCACTGATTGACGTCGAGCCGGTACGCCAGCTCGATGCAGCTGTTGGTGCGCACCACCGGCGCATCCTCGTAGTCGAAATGCCGGAAGGCGATCGCCTCGCAGGCGGGGCCGGCGCCGTCGTGCACTTCGAGGCGGAGATGGCGCTCGCCGAGTACGCGCGTCGCCCCCACCCGGAAACGTCCGTCGAACAGCGGCTCGGGAAACGCCTGGCCCCAAGGACCAGCCTCGCGCAGCAGGCGCGCGACTTCCAGCGTACGCTCGGGCGCGCTCAGCTCGCCGTCTGAATGCACCACGCCGCGAGTGTCCTCGACGACCATCCAGCGCCGCACTTCCTCATCGAAGGCCGCGCTGAACGCGGCGAGGCCCCCGGCCGGCAGAGTGAGGCCGGCGGCCATGGCGTGCCCGCCGAATTTCTCGATGAGTCCGGGATGGCGCGCCGCGATCGCATCGAGCACGTCGCGAATGTGCACCCCGCTCACCGAGCGCGCCGAGCCCTTGAGCGTGGCGGCGTCCGCGCGCGCCAGTGCGATGACCGGCCGATGCACGCGCTCTTTCACTCGCGCAGCAACCAGCCCGACCACACCCTGGTGCCAGGACTCGTCGAACAGGCATAGTCCGAGCGGCAGCATCGGATCCTCCGCTCTCATTTCCTTCAGCGCCGCCATGGCCTCCTGCTGCATCTGCTGCTCGAGCTCGCGGCGATCCTGGTTGAGCTGTGCGAGCCGCGCAGCCAGCAACCGCGCGCTCGCCGGATCGTCGGTCAGCAGACACTGCACGCCGATGGTCATGTCATCGAGCCGCCCGGCGGCGTTCAGCCGGGGGCCAAGCTGGAAACCAAGATCGGCGCCGACGACCTGCGCAGGCGAGCGATTGGCCGCCTCGAGCAGAGCCCGCACGCCCGCCGTACAGCGGCCGGCGCGGATGCGGCGCAACCCCTGGTGCACGAGAATGCGATTGTTGCGATCGAGCGGTACGAGATCCGCAACCGTGCCGAGCGCGACCAGGTCGAGCAGCTCCGCCACAGACGGCGGATTGGGACACAGGCCGCGCGCCTGCATCTCACGCGTGAGCGCAGCCATCACATAAAACGCCACGCCTACGCCCGCGAGCGCCTTGCTCGGGAACGAATCGCCGGGCGCGTTCGGATTGACGATCACGCTGGCCTGCGGCAGCGAGCCGCCGGGCAAATGGTGGTCGGTGATGAGCGTTTCGACGCCGAGCTCGGCCGCCGCGGCCACGCCCGCATGGCTCGACACGCCGTTGTCGACGGTGATGATCAGATCAGGCTGCTGCTCGGCCGCCAGGCGCACGATCTGCGGCGTCAGGCCGTAGCCGAACTGAAAGCGGTTCGGCACGAGAAAGCTCACATGCTGAAATCCCAGGCGCCGGAGCTGGCGCACCACGAGCGCCGTACTGGTCGCGCCGTCGGCGTCGAAATCGCCGACCACGACGATGCGCCCGCCGCGCACGAACTGCCGGCACAGCAGATCCACGGCTCGATCCACGCCGCCGAGACGGCTCACCGGGATGAGGCGATTGAGATTGAGATCAAGCTCGAGCGGATCGCACACGCCGCGCGCTGCATACAGACGACGCAGCAGCGGATGAAGATCCGCCGGGAGCGCCGCGCTCTGCGCGAGCGGCTCGCGCCTGCGGATCAGGCGTCCCGACATGCGGCGGACCATTGCGAAGGCGGCTTGGCGCGCCGCCAGAACCTCAGGACCGCCGCGCGAGTTGCGGTGATGCGCCAGCGATCGAGCACGATCTCGATGCGATTCGCTGCGCCCGTGCTGAGCGCCCGCCACAACGAGCGCGCCCAGCGGCGCTCGATCTCATCGAGATCCTGCGCCGGGATCAGCGCGACGACGCCGTCGCGCGCGTGCGCGAGCACGACGTCCGGCTCCGCCGAGTCCGAGATGAGACGCTGATCGTGCAGCCGATAAAGACCGCGGAGATAGGAATCCCCGCCGAACGCGGCCGGCAGCGCGCGCTGTGCAGTGTGTTCGAGCGACCCCAGCCCATGCAGCCAGACCGCGTTGATCGGCGGCGCGCCACGGGCGTCGCGCTCCAGGTTCACCGGATGTTCGTGCAGCAACATCTGCAGCTCGGTCATCACGCGCCGCAAGATGCGCCCGTCCGGACCCTGCGGCAGCGCATCCTCCAGCGCGGTCGAAGCCGCCGCCGCGGGCGTAGCGGTGTTCGCATTCAGGGGGCGCGCGGACTTCAGCAGCCACTCGCCCCGGCTGGTGGTCGTCAACTCAAACCCTTCGTCCTGCAAATGTGGCGCGAGGCTCGCAGCCAGGCGCTCGCGCTCCGTCTGGTCGACGGCGAACGCTCCCGAGAGATTCACGGCGGTGAGATGATCCAGTCCGGCGGCCAGGTGCAGCGGCGTAGCGCGCAGCCAGCAGCCGCTCGGCCGTTCAACCGCCTCGGACGCGCGCCGCACTGCGGCGTCGGGATAGCGCTGCGCCCCCTCGTCCAGATCCAGGATGCGCAGCAACTCGATCTGCCAAGGCTCCAGCGCTACGTCGCCGGCGCCGCAGCGCTCCACCTTGCCTCGTCCGGCAAGCCGCGCCAAACCGGGCCACGCGCCGCTCTCGACGCCCTCCGCGCGCGCCGCCGCGGGCGCGATCGAGGGAGCAATGAGCGTGATCGATCGTTGTCTGACCATGAGTTCCAGCGCGCAAAGGTGCGCTATCGTATCCAAATGAAACTGACTGACCACAAAACCGAAGGCGCTTTCGTGGTGCGCTCCTGGTCGCCGGGCCGGCTGCGCGTGGGCGAGGAGACGCTGGTGCGCAGCTGTCTGATGCGCGCCGATCGACTGGTGCGCGACTGGCGCCCGCAGAGCGTAGCGGAGCTGAGCGCAGCCGACCTCGAGCCGGTGCTCGCGCTCGAGCCGGAGATCGTCGTGCTCGGCACGGGCTCGCAGCAGCGCTTCCCGCCGGCCGAGCTGCTGGCGGTGATGCTGCAAAGGGGTGTGGGATGCGAGGTGATGGACACCGGCGCGGCGAGCCGCACCTACAACGTGCTGGTGAGCGAGGACCGCAGGGTGGTGGCGGCGTTGATGGTGGGAGCGGAAAGCGGTTAGCGGACGGCGGTTGGCGGTTAGTCGTAGAGAGCGGCCCTGCACCTTCTTCAACTAACCGCCAACCGCCGTCGTCTTTCTCATCAAGTTCACCGGTAGAAGGCGCGGGATCGAAGTTCGTTCGACCAACTCGCCGCGCGCGTTCCCTAAGGGACCTCCGAACGGCGAAATATTCTTGTTCTTTTGCTTTTGTTCTTCTTCGCGCTGTTTCCTCGAATCCCCCTCCGTCCCACGCCTTCTACCGGTGATCCTGATTACAATCGCCGATTCGGCTTCCCGGCCCAGCGAGCGCTCCGCCCGCTACCCGCGACAGGTTGATTCGTCGCCGTCTTCCTACGCTGGGTGCGGATGTTAGCCACACGTTGCTGCTAAGTGCAACTACTGAATCGTTTCGGGCAGACACGTAGCAGCCAGCGCAGCCGGGGCGGCGCCGACGTCGACGATGCAACGTTCGGGCCAGCCTCGCTCGATCCGCTCGGCGCGAGCGCCGCTCGCTCGCCGACGGCGTATTCATCTTCATCGTTGCGGCAGCAACAGCAGCGGATTCCACGGCGCTCCGTTCACACGGATCTCGAAATACAGCATGGGCGCGCCCTGCGGCCCCGCACCCATCGTAGCGATGCGTTGACCGGTCTTGACGACCTCGCCTTCGCGAACCGCGACCGCCTGCGTGTGTCCGTAGGCGCTGAGATACGTTTCGTTGTGCTTGATGATGACCAGCTGCCCGTAGCCCAGGAGCCCCGATCCCGTGTACACGACGCGTCCCGGTCCTGCGGAGCGTATCTCCGCGCCGAGCTGGCCGGTGATGGTGAGGCCCTGACCGCCGTTTGGCCGCGTGGTGAGTGATGCGACGCCGCCGCTTACCGGCCACGCCCATTTCACCGCCGAACCGCTCGGCAAGCGGCTCGGCTGGGTCGTCGCCGGACGCCGGTCGGGCGCTGGATTCGCGGCGCGCTTCGGCGGCGCGTTCGCCGCACGCGCCGCAACCCGCGCGTCGGCGCCTGACCGTGGATACAGGCGCAACTTCTGTCCGGGATAGATGAGGTAGTCGCGCCCGACGCCGTTCCAGCGCGCGAGCTGCTGGTATTCGAGGCCGTGACGCCATGCGATGGAATACAATGTGTCGCCGCGCTTGACCGTGTAGGTCGCGGGTCGCTCCGGCGTCGATGAACACGCCGCAAACAGAGCAACAGTCGCGAACAGCACGAAACGCAGCCGCTCGCCGGTGCGCGTGTGGCGTGCGCTCGGCCCGCTCATCCCGAGATCATCCTCGTCCCGACGCGAGCTCCGCGCACGCGCATTGCTCGAGCAGCGCTGCTTGTGGATCGAGCATTGCGGGCGTCTCCATCGCGGCGCCTGGCACACCTGTGCGCCGCCGCCTCAAGTCGTTCCCTTGAGCAACGGCACGAAGCTGACCTCCCCGAGCCTCTCGGTCTGCAGCTCCTCGCCGCGACGTGTGATGCGCAACAACTGCTGACGACCCTCGGGCCCGACCGGCGCGATGAGACGCCCACCGGGCGCGAGCTGCTCGAACAGCGCATCGGGCAAGGCGTGCGGTGCGGCCGCAACGAGGATCGCATCGTAGGGCGCGTGCGCCGTCCAACCCTGGAAGCCGTCTCCATGCCGCAGATGCACGTTGCGGATGTTCAGCTCCTTCAGGCGCACGCGCGTGCGCTCCAGCAATGCGCCGATGCGCTCGACCGTGTAGACGAAACGCACCACCGACGCGAGCACCGCTGTCTGATACCCGCAGCCCGTTCCGATTTCCAGCACCTTGCCCGGCGCTGCGCCTTCCAGAAGCGCCTCGGTCATGCGCGCGACCATGTACGGCTGGGAAATCGTCTGGCCATGGCCGATCGGCAGCGCGGTGTCCTCGTAAGCGCGCGTGGCGAGCGCTTCGTCCACGAACAAGTGCCGCGGGATGCTGCGAATCTGATCGAGCACGCGAGGATCGCTGACGCCCTGCTCGCGCAGGCGCTGGACGAGCCGCTCGCGCGTGCGCGCCGAGGTCATGCCGATGCCAGCGCGCGCACTCGGACTGCTGCGCAGGCTCACGGATCTCGGCCCCGTAGCCAGTCGCGCAGGTCTTCCAGCATGGCGTGGCGCGTGAGGTCGACCTGCAGCGGCGTCACCGAAACATAGCGGTTCGCCACTGCATGGAAGTCCGTCCCCGGCCCGGCGTCCTGCCCGTCGCCGGCGGGCCCAACCCAGTACACCTTGCGTCCGCGCGGATCCTGCGAGGTGATGATGGGCTCGGAGCGATGCCGATTGCCGAGCCGCGTCGCTCGGTAGCCGCGCAGCGCTTCGTACGGCAGGTCGGGGACATTGACGTTCAGGATGGTGGCCTGATGCAGCGGCATGCGCTGCACGCGCATCACCAGCTCCGCGGCGACGCGCGCCGCCGTCTCGAAGTGCTGCCCCGAATTCGGCTGCATCACCAACGACACGGCGATGGCGGGCAGGCCCAGAAAGCGCCCCTCGACCGCTGCGGCTACGGTGCCCGAATAAAGGACGTCGTCGCCGAGGTTGGCGCCGTCGTTGACGCCCGAGACCACCATGTCGTGCTCGAAATCGAACAGGCCCGAGATGGCGAGATACACGCAGTCGGTGGGCGTGCCGTTCGCGACGAAGTACTTGCGCTCGTCATAAGGGAAGACGCGCAGCGGCACGTCCAGCGTGAGCGAATTGCTTGCGCCGCTGCGGTTGCGGTCCGGGGCGACCACGGTGACCTCGGCGATCGCCTCGAGCGCTTCGGCCAGCGCACGCAATCCTTCCGAGCGATAGCCGTCGTCGTTACTGATGAGAATCTTCAAAGGTGCGATTCGTGCTGCGCGCGGTGAGCGAAGGGTCCTCTGGGCGCTTCGTCCGGCCGTCCGTGCGGCGAGCGGCCGCGCAGCCCGACAGACAATGCGACGGAACTATACTGTAATCGTGCAACCCCTCCCATCGGCTGGCGCACAGATCGTGAGCGACGATTCCGACGACGACATCCGCGTGTTCCGCGAAGCGATGCGCGGCGTGCGTCGCCTCGGCGGCGGCCGAGCGCCTCGTCTGGCGAGGCCGCGGCCTCCGGCGCGCGCCCGCTTTACCCGATCGGATCAGCGCGAAGTGCTCAGGGAAAGCCTGCTGCCGCCAAGCGACGAATTCGTGCTCGACAGCGGCGATGAGCTGAATTTCCGCCGCCCGCACATACCGCCCCCGGTGCTCCTGAAGCTGCGCCGCGGCCAATACAGCGTCGAGGCGGAAATCGACCTGCACGGGATGACCGGGGCGGAGGCCCGGAACGCGTTGCGCGCCTTCATCGCCGAGGCCCTGCACAGAGGCATGAGCTGCGTGCGAGTCGTGCACGGCAAAGGTCGTCGCTCCGGCCCGCGCGGACCGGTGCTCAAGAATGTAGTCAATCAGTGGCTGCAGCGCACCGATGACGTCCTGGCGTTCGGCTCGGCTCGCAGCGTCGACGGCGGCAGCGGCGCGGTCTACGTGCTGCTCAAGCGCAAGTGAGAGCGCAAGACGCCGCCCGCACACGGCGCCGATCACGCATCTGATTCCGGCGCTTCGCCCGCAAAAGCGTTTTCGATCAACTCATGCAGCACGGCGGTTGCAAACGAGCCGCGCGAGAGGCGAAAGCGCAAGCGCAGGTCGGCGCCTGCGAACGACCATTGCAGGTCCCGTACGACCATGCGCAGCGCGCGGCGTTCGGCCTCGACGCCGGCGCTCACGAGCCCGTCGCGCAGCAAAGGGTGCGCGTCGAGAACCTCCTGTTCGAAAGGCCCCAAGCGCTCGCCGCCGCGGCCCCACATCGGACCGGTGGGATGCAGGTCCATCGTCTCGCAGCGCCGCCGCAGCGCTTCATCCACGAGATCGACGGCGAAGATGCTCCCGCCGCCGTCCAGGTTCGCAATGTCTCCCTCCAGCAATACATTCCACGCGCCTGCGCGAACGCGCCGCGCAAGTACGCAGTTGAAAAGCGCTGAACGCGCGGCCGACAGAGCGAAGCTGCGTTGCGCGCGCTCGCCCGGAGCCGAGCCGCCGGAGAACCACGCCAGCGCCGCCTCGAGGTTGGCCCCGGAGCGCCCGAAGCGCTGCGGACCGAAATAGTTCGGCGCGCCGGCGCTCGCCAGGTCCGCCAGGCGCTGCTCGAGCACTGCGCGATCCCCCTCGAACTCGCGCAGCAGGATCTCGAACTCGTTGCCGCGCAGCGCGCCGCGCTTGAGCTTGCGGCGATGGCGCTCGCACGCAAGCACTTCGAAATCCGGCTCGGCCGCCTCCACCCAGCGCTCGCCCATTGCCGAACGCAGCGGCGCGCTGAACCACTGCTCCGCCACTGCATGGCGGTCTTTGAGACCTGCAAAGCCGATATCGCGGGGATGGAGCTTGCCGATCTGCGCCAGGCGCTTCGCGATCCACATCGTGTTGGCGCTGCGCTTACGCACGCGCAGCAGCACATGATCGCCGTCGCCGTCGGCGTCGAAGCCCAGCAACTCGCGCACCAGGAAGTCCTCGGGTACGGCGCGCACCTGTGCGCGGCCGGCCGGGCCGCCATGCGCGCACGGCGGCATGAGTGCATCCATTGGCGGACTCACGCGGCGGCTTCGAGCAGCACGACAGCCATGCAGGCCAGCCCCTCGCGCCGGCCAATGAACCCGAGTCCTTCGCTAGTGGTCGCCTTGACGTTCACGCAGCCGACCTCGACGCGCAGATCCGCTGCAATGTTGGCGCGCATGGCTTCGCGATGCCCGCCGAGCCGCGGGGCGTCGGCCAACACCGTCGCATCCAAGTTCACGACGCGCAGCCCGCGCTCGCTGACCAGCTCCATTACGTGGCGCAGCAGTGTACGGCTGTCGGCGCCTCGCCACCGCGAATCACGGTCAGGAAAATGAACGCCGATGTCGCCCAGCGCGGCCGCGCCCAGCAGCGCATCGCAGACTGCATGCAGCAGGACATCGCCGTCCGAATGCGCCAGCACGCCGTGGGTATGCGCGATGCGCTCTCCTCCGAGCATGACATGATCGCCGCTCGTGAAAGCGTGCACGTCATAGCCCTGGCCGATTCTCATGCCTGCTCTGATCATCGTCACTCTATGGCGCCGCCGGCGCAGACTTGGTCCTTGCGCGCAGAATCCGCTCGGCGCGCTCGAAATCGCCGGGGGTCGTAATCTTGATGTTGTCCGGATCGCCGCTCACCAGCCTCGGCCGCAGCCCCAGCCCCTCGATCGCCTGGGACTCGTCAGTGACGACCACGTTGTTGTCGACCGCCAGCATGAGCGCCTGCCTCAGCAGCCCGAAGCGGAACATCTGCGGCGTGAGGGCGCGCCACAGCAGGTCGCGCGTCACGGTTTCGACTACGCGATCCGCGCCGTCCGCGCGCTTCAGCGTATCCACTGATGGCGCGGCGAGCAGTCCGCCGACCTCATCGTTCACGAGTTCGTCGATCAACCGGGTCAGATCCGACGACGGCAAACATGGGCGCGCAGCGTCGTGCACCAGCACCCAGTCGCGGTCGCGCGCATGCTGGTTCTGCTCCTCTTCCTGCGCCTCGGCGAGCGCATTCAGACCGGCGAGCACGGAGTGCACGCGCTCGGCGCCGCCGGTCGCAACCCTGATGCGTCGCTCGGCGGCGAGCGGCGACTCGTCCCAGTAGGCGTCGTTCGGAGCGAGCACGACGACGACGCCGGCCAGGTCGTCTCGCTCGAGAAACGGCGCAAGCGCCCACTCGAGAACCGTCTTGCCAAGCAGCTTTGTGTACTGCTTGGGCGTGCTTGCGCCAATGCGCCGCGAGCTGCCCGCCGCGGGAACGACGACCCAGAGTCGCGCAGGATTCTCCATGGTCATGCGAGGACGCGCGGCGGGGCTACTCGTCGCCCTGCGCGTGCGCTGCGGCGGGGAGCGCCCCAGGACGCGGCCCCACGACCTGATAAAAGGTCTCCCGTTCGCCGATCATGCCGAGATCGGTGCGCGCCCGCTCCTCGATCGCGGTCATTCCCTTCTTGAGATCCTGCACCTCGGCAGCGAGCGTGCGATTGCGCTCATGCAACTGCTGGTTCTCACGCTGCTGCTCCTCGATCTGCGCCCTGAGCTGCGCGGCGTCGCGCATTCCCCCCTCGCCCAGCCACAAGCGGTACTGCAGCAACGCGAGCAGCACCACGAGGGCGGCGAGCAGGAATTTCATGAGGTCGGTCTCAGCAGGATACGCCCGGAAGCGGCACGGGGAACGCCTCGACGCCCGCGTAACGCGCCTCGCCGCCCAGCTCCGCCTCGATGCGCAGCAACTGGTTGTACTTGGCGATGCGGTCGGAGCGCGACATCGAGCCGGTCTTGATCTGCGTGGCGCGGGTCGCCACGGCGATGTCGGCGATCGTGGCGTCCTCGGTCTCGCCCGAGCGGTGCGAAACGATGGAGGCGTAGCCGGCGTTCGCGGCCATCTCGATCGCTGCAAGCGTCTCGCTCAGCGTACCGATCTGGTTCGGCTTGATGAGGATCGCGTTGGCGATCTTACGGCGTATGCCCTCGCTCAGGATTTTCGTATTGGTGACGAACAGATCGTCGCCGACGAGTTGCACCCGCTTGCCGAGACGCTCGGTGAGCAGCGCCCAGCCATCCCAGTCGCCCTCGCTCATGCCGTCCTCGATCGTCACGATCGGATAGCGCCCGACCAGATCTTCGAGGTAGTCGACGAACTGGGCGGCGCTGAACTGTCGGCCCTCGGACTCGAGCCGGTAAACGCCGTCAGCGTAGAACTCCGTGCTCGCCACGTCCAGTCCCAAAAAGATCTCTCGGCCGGCCTTGTAACCGGCGCGGTCGATCGCCTCGAGAATTGTCTCGAGCGCCGCCTCGTTCGACGGAAGATCCGGCGCGAAGCCGCCTTCATCGCCCACGGCGGTCGCCAGCTTGCGCTCGTGCAGCACCTTCTTCAGCGTGTGGAAGATCTCGGCGCCGTAGCGCAGCGCCTCCGACAGCGAGGGCGCGCCCACCGGCAAGATCATGAACTCCTGTATGTCGACGCTGTTGTCGGCGTGCGCGCCGCCGTTGATGATGTTCATCATCGGCGTCGGCAGCGTTTTCGGGCCGGCGCCGCCGAGCCTGCGGAACAGCGACTGCTTTGTCTCGCGCGCCATGGCGTGCGCTACGGCCAGCGATACGGCGAGCACCGCGTTGGCGCCGAGCCGGGCCTTGGTCTCGGAGCCGTCAAGCTTGATCATCGCTTCATCGAGCGCCGCCTGATCGGCCGCATCACGCCCGAGCAGCGCGCTGCGAATCTCGCCGTTGACGTTGGCCACCGCCTTGGTCACGCCCTTGCCGAGATAGCGGCTCTTGTCGCCGTCGCGCAGCTCCACCGCTTCACGCGCGCCGGTCGACGCTCCCGAAGGCACGGCGGCGCGGCCGAGCGCCCCGGATTCGAGCAGCACGTCGGCCTCCACGGTGGGGTTGCCGCGCGAGTCGATGATTTCGCGGCCGCGGATGTCGACGATCTTGCTCATAACTGACTTTCCTCGTAAGGGCGTGATTTGACGATGCGGTCGATCTCGACGAGCGCCTCGAGCAGCGAAGCCATGCGCGCGAGCGGCCAGGCGTTCGGACCGTCAGAAAGCGCTCTGTCCGGATCGGGATGCGTTTCCATGAAGACGCCGGCGACGCCGGCGGCCACTGCGGCGCGCGCCAGGACGGGCACAAATTCGCGCTGCCCCCCTGAAGCTGAGCCCTTCCCGCCTGGGAGCTGCACGGAGTGGGTCGCGTCGAACACCACGGGACAGCCGGTGGCTCGCATGATGGACAGCGAACGCATGTCCGACACCAGGTTGTTGTATCCGAAGCTGAAACCGCGCTCGCACACCAGGATCTGCTCATTGCCGGTGGAGCGCGCCTTGTCGACGACGTTCTGCATCTCCCAGGGAGAGAGGAACTGCCCCTTCTTGATGTTCACCGCCCGTCCCTGCGAGCACACCGAGATGATGAAGTTCGTCTGGCGGCAGAGGAATGCGGGCGTCTGCAGAACGTCGACCACCGAGGCGACTTCGGCGAGCGGCGTGTCCTCGTGCACGTCGGTGAGCACGGGCAGATCGAGCTGACGCTTGACCTCGGACAGGATCCTGAGTCCCCCCTCCATCCCCGGTCCACGGAAGCTGGCGCGCGACGAGCGATTCGCCTTGTCGAAAGAGGACTTGAAAATGAACGGTACGCGGAGCCGCGCGGTGATCTCCTTCAGCCGCCCCGCAGTCTCGAGGATGAGTCCCTCGCTTTCGATCACGCAGGGTCCCGCGATCAGAAACAGCGGCTGATCCGGACCGACATTGAAATCGAGCAGTCGCATCGAACCTCGACAATACCTTCGGGACGGACCGCCCCTTGTGAACTATCGGCTATCCGCCGTCCGCTTCTTACGCATTCACCGCCGCCGGAATCATCTGCTGACGATGGGCGCGCGCCGCCTTGATGAATCCGGTAAACAGCGGATGGCCGTCGCGCGGCGTCGAGCGGAACTCGGGATGGAACTGGCACGCCACGAAGAATGGGTGCGAGGGCAGCTCGATCACCTCCACCAGGCCGTCGCGTGAGAACCCGGAGAAGCGCAGTCCGGCGTTCATCAGCTTCTGCAGGTAACGGTTGTTGAACTCGTACCTGTGGCGATGGCGTTCCCAGATCACATCCGACCCATACACCTGGTGAGCGCGCGAACCATGCGACAAACGCACTTCCTGCGCGCCGAGGCGCATCGTGCCGCCCAGATCGGAGCGTTCGCTGCGCTGCTCGATCGTGCCCTTCTGGTCCTGCCACTCGGTGATCAGCGCAATCACCGGATGCGGGGTCGAGCGATTGAACTCCGTGGAGTTCGCACCCTCGAGTCCGGCGACATTGCGGGCGTACTCGACGATGGCGAGCTGCATCCCGAGGCAGATTCCGAGATACGGGATGGCGCGCTCGCGCGCATAGCGGATCGCCTGAATCTTGCCGTCCACGCCGCGCTCGCCGAAGCCCCCGGGCACCAGCACCGCATCCACGCCTTCCAGGCAGCCGACGCCATGCTTCTCGACGTCTGTCGCCTCGACGAACTGGATGTTCACGCGGGTGCGCGTGCGCAGGCCGGCGTGATTCAGCGCCTCGGTCAACGAGATGTATGAATCGCGCAGGTTGACGTACTTGCCGACCATGGCGATGCTCACCTCGAGATCCGGGTTCGCCTTGGCGGCCACCACCTGCCGCCATTCGCTCAGATCCGCGGGCGGCGCGTTCAGGCGCAGCTTGTCGACCACGATCTCGTCCAGCCCCTGCTCGTGGAGCAGTATCGGAATCTTGTACAGGTCGTCGGCGTCCACCGCCGAAATGACCGCGCGCTCCTCCACATTCGTGAACAGCGCAATCTTGCGCCGCTGCTCCTCTGGCAGCGGGTGCTGCGCACGGCACAGCAGAATATCCGGTTGAATGCCGATCGAACGCAGCTCCTTCACGGAGTGTTGCGTCGGCTTGGTCTTGATCTCCCTGGAGCTCGGAATGTACGGAATCAGCGTCAGGTGCATGTACAGCACGTTGTTGCGACCGAGTTCCACGCCTAGCTGGCGGATGGCTTCGAGAAACGGCAGCGATTCGATGTCGCCGACGGTTCCGCCGATCTCCACGATCAGAACGTCCGGTTTATGCTCATCGGCAACGTGGCGCATCGCCATCTTGATCTCGTCGGTGATGTGCGGAATGACCTGGATCGTTTTACCAAGGTAATCGCCGCGGCGTTCTTTTTCGATAACGGAAAGATAGATTCGGCCGCTGGTCCAGTTGTTCGCCTGCGCGAGTTTTGCATTCGTGAATCGTTCGTAGTGGCCGAGGTCGAGATCCGTTTCCGCGCCGTCGTCGGTAACATAAACCTCGCCGTGCTGAAACGGCGACATCGTACCGGGATCGACATTTATGTATGGGTCGAGTTTCATCATTTGCACGGTCATTCCGCGTGCTTCAAGCAAACACCCGAGCGAACTCGCCGCAAGGCCTTTGCCCAAACTCGAAACCACGCCTCCGGTCACGAATATATACTTTGTCTTTTTCTCCGTCATACGTTCTCCTTTTCTTTCCTCAAAAGCCTTCGGCCAAGATTCTAGTCTTCCGTTTCGCCATCTTCCTTCTTCTTTTTATAACGCCCGTCCTTGATCTGGGCTATAACCTCTTTTGATCTCGCGGTTCCCGGATCTACGGCGTCCTGCAAAGCGTTGACGAACGCTCCCGCTCCGCTCGGGCCTTCGGAAACGCGCCGTTCAAATTCCACCGCGGTTCGCTTTCGCGGTTTTGAAAGCAGCTTGAGCCCGATCACGATCCCCGCGATCAACAGCACGAAAAAACCCAAACCGATCCAATCACCCATTATGCTTCAGCAAAGCATCAACCTTTGCGAGGTCCTCTTCTGTATCGACGCCAATGGAGCGGCCGGAGCTTTCCACAACCTTAATATACGCTCCGTTCTCCAATGCCCGAAGCTGTTCGAGCA
>Ga0079224_100003094_pt1 | contig 20710 bp, 23 predicted proteins | sample Stecom2015_FD_80414 | JGI IMG/M metagenome (GOLD analysis project Ga0079224, IMG submission 80414) | Agricultural soil microbial communities from Utah to study Nitrogen management - Steer compost 2015 | ecosystem: Environmental > Terrestrial > Soil > Agricultural land | place: USA: Utah...
ACAGCCCGAAGCTGGCCATGGACACCGTGTAGCCGATCAGCCCCACCAGGATCAGCGGCCGGCGCCCCCAGATGTCGCTGAGCCGGCCCCAGAACGGGCTGGCCAGCACCCAGAGCAGGGCCGACACCGCAAAAATGCTGCCGACCTGCACCTCGGTGAGCCCCAGATTGCGGGCCACCGGCGGCAGGATGGCGAACATCAGCGACTGCCCCATGCCGATACTGAGCAGCCCGGCAAACAGCAGCAGCACCGCCCGCCGGAAGCCGCGGGCGTCATGGGGCTGGGAATGGCGGGCGGCCGCGTCGGCAGGGAGGCCGGCGGCGCCGGGATCGCTGGTTGTTTTCACCCTGTCATGGTAGCACCCGGCGGCTGCGGCGGACGGCTTCAACAGGTGCCGGGCACTGGAGCGCCGATGATCCTGGATTGGCCGACTACCTGGCGCGCCGCCGCACCGCGTAGCCGTACTGTGCCGGCCAGCCCGGCTCCTCGCCCAGGACCTGTTGCGCTTTCAGCGCCCAGTAGGGCTCGCGCAGCAGCTCCCGGCCAAGCAGGACCAGGTCGGCATCGCCCGTGGTGATGATCGCATCGGCCTGCTGCGGCTCGGTGATCAGCCCGACCGCGGCGGTGCGAATCTCCGCTTCATTGCGGATCTGCCGGGCGAACGGCACCTGGTAGCCGGGCCCCAGCGGAATCCGGGCATGCGGCACGCTGCCGCCGGAGGAGACGTCGATCAGGTCCACGCCCAGGGCCTTGAGCCGGCGGGCCAGCACGACCGACTGCTCGATGTCCCAGCCGCCTTCCGCCCAGTCGGTGGCAGAGATGCGCACGAACAGCGGCAGCGTCTCCGGCAGCAAGCCGCGCAGCCGTTCGGCGACGCGCAGCAGCAGCCGCATGCGGTTGTCCAGGCTGCCGCCGTAGGCGTCGCTGCGATGGTTGCTGAGCGGCGACAGGAATTGATGCAGCAGATAGCCATGGGCCGCGTGGATCTCGATCACCCGGAAGCCGGCCTGCAGCGCGCGGCGGGCGCCGGCTTCGAAAGCCGCGACCACGCTATCGATGCCGGCTTCGTCCAGGGCCGCGGGCACGGGGTGGGCCTCGCTGAACGGAATGGCGCTGGGCGCGACCACCGGCCAGCCGCCCTGCGCCGGCGACAGACTGGCGCCGCCGCGCCACGGCGCATCGGTGCTGGCCTTGCGCCCGGCATGAGCGAGCTGGATGCCGGCCACCGCGCCCTGGCTTTCGATAAAGCGGGCGATGCGGGCCAGCGGCGCGATGTGTGCATCGCTCCAGATGCCCAGGTCGCCGGGCGAGATCCGGCCTTCGGCCGCCACCGCCGTCGCTTCTACCAGCACCAGACCGGCACCGCCGGCAGCCCGGCTGCCGAGATGCACCAGATGCCAGTCGTCGGCCATGCCGTCTGCCGCCGAATACTGGCACATGGGCGCCATGCCGATGCGGTTGCGGAAGGTGACGCCGCGGATGGTCAGCGGGCTCAGCAGGTCGATCTCGGCGATTTCCTGATCGTGCTCGGCACCGACCGGGCAGCCGGGAGCAGCCAGCCGCGGCGTGTCGTCCGGGCTCTGGTCAGATCGGTTCATGCATGGATCTCCGTGAAGCTGGCGCAGTACCTCAGCGGGCGTAGTCGGTCGGCGTCAGCAGGATCTCGTTGATATTGACCCTGGGCGGGGCCGTCACCGCATAGGCGATCGCATCGGCGACGTCTTCCGGCTGCAGCTGCTCGATGCTGCTGAACACCTCGGTAATGCGAGCCTTGGAGGCCGGATCGGTGACATGCTCGATCAGCTCGGTCGCCACCGGGCCGGGCTCGATCACCGTGACCCGGATCCCCTGCTTCACCGTTTCCTTGCGCAGAGCCTCGGTGAAGGCGTTGACGCCGAACTTGGTGACCGAATAGACGCTGCCGCCGGGCATCACCGAACGGCCGGCCAGCGAGGAGAGATTGACGATATGGCCGCTGCCCTGTGCGTACATGCCGGGCAGCACGGCGTGGGTCAGCTGCATCAGCCCGAGCAGGTTGAGCTCGACCATGCGCCGCCAGTCTTCGACACGGGCGTCCTGGATCGGCGCCAGCAGCATGACGCCGGCGTTGTTGACGAGGATGTCGATACGACCGTGGCGATCCAGGGTGGTGCGCACCAGCGCGTCGATCTGCTCGCCGACCGCGACATCGGCCTGTACCGCATCGGCCTTGCCGCCCGCTGCATGAATGCGCTCCACCAGCGCCTGCAGTCGCTCTGCGCGACGGGCAGCCGCCACCACCGTCGCCCCCTCTTCCGCCAGCCTCCTGGCCGTGGCTTCACCGATGCCGGACGAGGCGCCGGTGACGAGGGCGATCTTGCCGTCCAAACGCTTCATCGTCGTACTCCTCAAGTTCTTCTACGTCTCCAAGAGTAGCCGGCTCACAACCGCTTCGACAGCAGCCAGCGATAGATCCGCTGGTCGGCGTAAGCCGCACGCGCCGCGCTGACGTGGCCCTGCCTCTCGTCGAGATACAGCCGGTCGCCCTGCGGCAGCGCCTCGGCCGGTTGCAGATTCAGCGCCTGCACGAACAGCTCGCGCCCGAGCCGTGCCGCCGCGCCGATCGACAGCCAGACCGGCCGCAATGGATCCCGCGGCGGCGGCCGGGTGGGATCCACCGGCCACAATGCCGCCCACAGCCCGGGCTGGGCCAGCGCCAGATCGAACACGCCGTTGCCGCCGAAACTGAAGCCGGTGAGATAGGTACGGGCCGGATCGCCACCGCCGAGGGCCTGCACTTCGGTGACGATCTCCAGCACCGTGTCGGCGTAGCGGTACCACAGGTCCCCTGCCGCCGGCAGCTGCGGCGCTACGACGATGAATTCTTCGCGCACCCTGAGCACGGCGCCCGGCCACAGCGGGCCGTGCCGGGTCAGCGCCTGATGGATATCCAGCGGCGCCGCCTCATCGTAGCCGTGCAGAAAGCACAGCACCGGCCGCTGCGCGGCCGGCACGTCGGCGGCCGGTGCCGCCAGCAGATAGCGCAACGGCCGCGTTGCCACCAGCGTGATGTCCAAAGCCCTGGCCTCCCCTGTGCCCGGCTCTGCACCTTGTAAGGCCGGCCGCGAACCGAAACAATGCGCGTTTTCTCCCCCGGAGCCCGACCATGCCCAACCCGAACTCGACCCTCGCCGCCTTGCTCGCCGCGCCCATGCGTCCGGGCACCGTGACCTGGATCGGCCTGCGGCCGGCTAGGCGGGAACCGCTGATGGCGGTCGACGCGGCCGTGGTCGAGCCGGACGGCGGCCTGGTGGGCGACCACTATCAGGGCAGCGGCAAGCGGCATGTGACGCTGATCCAGGCCGAGCATCTGCTCGCCATCGCCAGCTTCCTCGGCCGCGAAGCGGTCGAACCCGGCCTGCTCCGCCGCAACATCGTCGTCGCCGGCATCAACCTGCTCGCCCTCAAGGACAAGCGCTTTCGGATCGGCGCGGCGCTGCTGGAATGCACCGGCGAGTGCCATCCCTGCTCGCGCATGGAGGAAGCCTTCGGCCCCGGCGGCTACAACGCCGTCCGCGGCCACGGCGGGATTACCGCACGGGTGCTCGAAGGTGGCGAAATCCGGCTGGGCGATACGATCGCCGTGGTCGACGAACCCGCCGGCGCCTGACAGCGTCAACCGCCGTTGGCGCGGAACAGCTCCAGCGTGCGCTCGCGCGCCAGGTTGGCGCTTTCGGCGTGGTAATCGGTCCGGCGGTCGGAGTTGAAGCCGTGCCCGGCCTCGTAGATGTAGATGGGCACATCCGGATGCCGGCGCTGCAGCTGCTCCACATCCTGCATGGGGATGCTCCTGTCGTGCCGGCCGAAGTGAGCGATGGTCGGGCAACGCGGGTTATCGTCGATGAGCTTCGGAATCATGCTGCCGTAGTAGCAGGATGCGGCGGCAAGCCCTTCGCAGCGGCTGGCTGCCGCCCAGCTCACCGTCCCGCCGTAGCAATAGCCGACCATGAACACCGGCCCCTTGCTCCGCAGCGCGTCGATGCAGGTCTGCACATCCTGCACTGACTGCTCGAACGGATGCTGCTGGCGGGCGATCCTCATCGCCTTCTGCACATCCTCCGGCTCGTATGAGGCCTGCAGGCCGGGAGCTTCGCGGTCGAACAGTGCCGGTGCCAGCACCTCGTAGCCATCGGCGGCAAAGCGGTCGCATTGCTCCCGAATGTGCTCGGTGACGCCGAAAATCTCCTGGACCAGCACCAGACCGCCGCGCCGCCCGCCAGCAGGCTCGACGTGGTAGACGCCGATTTCGGCGCCATCGCCCATGGCCATGGAAAGCATGCCGCCCTTCAGTGCCATGTCGGTTCCTCCCCACCGGTCAAAGCGGAAACCATAACCTCTCGGGCAGGGTGGATGGAGGCGCAGCACGGTTGCTGCAACTCGACCCTCTCCTGCGCGGGAGAGGGTCTGAGGATGCGGCGAGTCGCGCCGTCCGGCCGCGACTCGTGGGCAGATCGGGCCTAGAACGTCAGAGCCATCTGCAGGGCGCCGCCGACCTCATCCGCGTTGGCCGCCAGGCCGAGGTCCAGGTGCAGCACCTTGAACGGCGACAGGCCGATGCCGGCGGAGATCACGCTGCGATCGGAATTGACCATGTCGTGGCGGTAACCGGCCCGCAGCTGCGCCCAACCGAAGGCGCTCAGCTCGGCACCGACGGCGAAGTACTGGCTGCCTTCCTCGAAGGCCAGCGGCTTGTTCTTGGTGAGGTCGAGATCCGCGCCGACCCGGAACCAGCCGCCGTCGTAGCCCACGCCCACCCGCGCCAGCGGCTTGAGGGAAATCGTGTGGTTCTCGTTATCGATGGTGACGGTCTTGTAGTCGCGGCTGATCAGATTCTTGACCACGGCACCGACATACAGGCCGTTGCCGAAGTCCTTGGTCAGGCCGATGTCGAGGTTGAAGTCGCCGTAGGACTCGCGGTAGTCGTCAGCATCGATGTCATCGGAATCGGTCTGGTCGATGCGCGCCTTGTAGTAGATCGACTCGACCTGCACGTACCTGGGCGTGATGCCGATCGACACGCCGGGGCCGAGCAGCGAAACCCGCTTGGCGAAGGTGATGCCGACTTCGGCAATGGCGGCGCCGAGCAGCTCGCCCTCGGATTGCAGATCGTCCGCATCGTAATCGATCCAGCTGGCGCCTCCTTCTGCCTCAGCCGCCACATCCTGTAGCAACTGCCTGTCTTCGTCCGCGTAATGCACCCGTGCGCCGACAGTGGCCTGCGCCGAGACGGAAAGTCCCACACCCCAGCCATTCATCGGCAGGTTGGTCAGCAGGGCCGTCCCCAGCTCCACCTGCGCATGCTTGCCGCTGGCTTGCATGAGGTTGGCATCAAGCCGGCGGGCGGCATCCGCCAATTGGCCACTGTAGCGTTCGAGGTCCTCGACCGAACCGGGATCGGCGATGGCACCGATGGCATCATTGAACCGTTCTACCAGTTCCTCGAGCTCATCGAAATCGTCCATCGCATCGCCGATCACGTCGAGCACTTCGTCCTGGTCGTAAGCGCGGACGCCGAACGAGAAGCCGACAGCGAAGTCTTCGTCGCGCGCGGCGCTGAAGCTGGAAATCTGCGAGGGATTGTAGAGGTTGGCGGTGGTCGGGTTGGGCAGCGCAACCCCCACGCCGCCCATGGCCATCGATACCGGATCGAAGGTATTGAACGGCTGCGCCAGCGCCTGCTGCGACAGCAACACCAGGCCGGCCGCGGCGACACCGGATACGAGCTTGTTGGTCATTGGTATCTCTCGATGTGATTATTATGCGGGCGGCGCCTTGCCCAAGATCCCTGCGCTGTCCACGTGCAGCCATCCGCTATCGCATCAACGCATGCCTGCGAACAGCTAGCCTGCCCAGGCCGAGCCCGGCACACATGCCCCCTGTGCCGGCATCAAGCGTTCCTTCACTTCCATGTTAGCAAGCGACGATTCTGCCACACCCGTTTAGCGGGAAGCGATAATCAATCTGTGGTATGTCGCTCCCGGCCGCGGCACCTAAGGATCGCGGCGCGGCGGCACCGAGTACGTGACGCTGGCTTGCGCCAGCACGGTCGGGTCGCCGACCGAATAGATGCGGACATCGGTCACCACCAGCCGCGAGCCGACCTTGAGCAGTTCGGCATCGGCGACCAGGTCGCGGTCCGCCGCCGGCTTGTTGAGGAAGTTGATGGTGAGCCCGGTAGTCACCGCCAGCGGCACGATGCCGATCTCGGCGAGGATGGCCACGTAGGCCGCCACATCCGCCAGCGCCATCATGGTCGGGCCGGAAACGGTGCCCCCGGGGCGCAGATGCTCCCGACCGATCGGCTGCCGCACCCGCGCCCGGCCATCGCCCACTGCCTCCACCCGCACCGTGACCTGCGGGAATTCCTCGATCAGAAAGGCCTGAAGCTGCTCCGCCGTCGGCACTGTCCTTACCTCCTCGCTCTTCAGATTGCGTTGAGCATAGCGCCAACTGCCGGCTCGGACAGCGCCGCCCGGATCACCGGACAGACGGATGAACCTTTCAGCCGCCGAAGGTATCCATCGCCAGCTTGGTGATCATCACCACCAGCACCACCAGGAACAGTACCCGGACGAATCCCGTCCCCCGCCGCACCGCCGTATGGGCACCGACCACCGAACCGAGGATGTTGCACGCCGCCATGGGCAGGGCGATCTGCCAGAGCACGTTGCCGGTGGGAGCAAAGTACGCGATGGCGGCGACGTTTGTCGCGACGTTCACCACCTTGGCCGCGGCCGAGGCAGCAAGGAAATCGAATCCGAAGAAGCGGATGAACAGGAAGATCAGGAAGCTGCCGGTGCCGGGCCCGAAGAAGCCGTCATAGAATCCTAGCACCATGCCCAGCAGCGCGCCGTAGACGTGCTCGCGCCGGCCCTCGTGCCGGGGAGCATGAATGCTGCCGAAGTCCTTCCTCAGGAAGATGTAGCAGGCCACCAGGACGAGCAGCACCAGGATCACGGGCCGGATCACCTGTGCCGGCAGCCAGCTCACCGCCGCGGCACCGACGAAGGAAAACACGAAAGCCGACACGGCGGCCGGCAGGGCCGTCGCCCAGCGCACCCGGATGGTGGTGGCATAACGCCAGGCGGCGGTGGCCGTGCCGAACACGGCAGCCACCTTGTTGGTTCCGAGCAGTGCGGCCGGCGCCGTCTGCGGCAGCACGCCGAACAGCGCCGGCAGCTGGATCAGGCCACCACCGCCGACCACGGCATCGATGAAGCCGGCCAGGAAAGCCAACAGGGCAAGGATCGCGATGTCCATGTGCGGGCGTTGTAAAGCTTGCTTGTGATCACCCGCATCATCGGGCGGCGCTAGCGTACCGGGTCGGCCGGTTCGTGAAAACTCCAGCCGGTGCGAAAAGCCGGGCCTGCCTCAAGAACCGGCGCTGCAGCATGTTCTGTCCGCTGGCCCCGCTGACGCGCCTCCCGGCTTGTCCGGCCGGGAGATGGTGCCCACATCGACAAGCAGGCCTCGTCTTCTTCATCGCCGCCGGGGAACCAATGAGCGAGGATGCCACGCGTCGTCATTCCAGCCGGCTGGTGGACGGTATCACCAAGGCGCCGGCGCGCGCCATGCTGCGGGCGGTCGGCTTTAGCGATGCCGACTTTCGCAAGCCGCAGGTCGGCATCGCCTCCACCTGGAGCATGGTCACGCCCTGCAACATGCACATCGACGGCCTGGCCGAAGAGGCCGCCCGCGGAGTCGACGCTGCCGGCGGCAAGGCGGTGGTCTTCAACACCATCACCATCTCGGACGGCATTGCCAACGGCAACGAGGCCATGAAGTACTCGCTGGTCTCGCGCGAGGTGATCGCCGACTCCATCGAGACCGTGGCCGGCTGCCAGGGCTTCGACGGCCTGGTCGCCATCGGCGGCTGCGACAAGAACATGCCCGGCTGCCTGATGGCGCTGGCGCGCCTCGACCGTCCGGCGGTGTTCGTCTACGGCGGCACCATCCTGCCCGGCCGCAACCATACCGACATCGTCTCGGTATTCGAGGCGGTCGGCGCCCACGCCCGCGGCACGATGAGCGAGCAGCAGGTGGCGGAAGTGGAGCGCACCGCCATCCCCGGCCCCGGCTCCTGCGGCGGCATGTATACCGCCAACACCATGGCCTCGGCCATCGAGGCGCTGGGCATGAGCCTGCCGGGCAGCTCGGCGCAGAACGCCGTGTCGGAAAGCAAACGGGCGGACTGCCGCCACGCCGGTGCCGCCGTGCTCGAGCTGCTGCGGCGCGGCATCACTCCGCGCGACATCCTCACCCGGCCTGCCTTCGAGAACGCCATCGCCGTCACCATCGCCCTGGGCGGCTCCACCAACGCCGTCCTGCACCTGATCGCCATGGCCGATGCTGCCGGCGTGACGCTGGGCCTGGAGGATTTCGAGCGGCTGGGCGAGCGCACGCCGGTGCTGGCGGACCTCAGGCCCAGCGGCCGCTACATGATGTCGGAGCTGGTTGCGATCGGCGGCATCCAGCCGCTGATGAAGCGGCTGCTGGACGCCGGCCTGCTGCACAGCGACTGCCTCACCGTCACCGGCCGGAGCCTGGCCGAGAACCTGGCCGATGTCGGCGACTACCCGCCCGGGCAGGACATCGTCCGGCCGCTCGACAACCCCATCAAGCCGGATAGCCACCTGCGCATCCTGCGCGGCAATCTGGCGCCGGCCGGCGCGGTGGCCAAGATCACCGGCAAGGAGGGCCTGCGCTTTTCCGGGCCGGCGCGGGTGTTCGACTCCGAAACGGAAGCCATGGACCGCATCCTCGACGGCACCGTGCAGGCCGGCGAGGTGCTGGTGATCCGCTACGAGGGGCCGAAGGGCGGGCCCGGCATGCAGGAAATGCTCTCCCCCACCTCGGCCATCATGGGCCGTGGACTCGGCAAGGAGGTAGCGCTGATCACCGACGGCCGTTTCTCCGGCGGCAGCCACGGCTTCGTGGTCGGCCACATCACGCCGGAAGCCATGGACGGCGGCCCGCTGGCCATCGTCCGCGACGGCGAGCGGATCACCATCGACGCCGAGCGCAACGAAATCACCCTGCATGTGCCCGATGCCGAGATCCGGGCCCGGCTCGCCGCCTGGCAGCGGCCGCCGCCGCGCTACCGCCGCGGCGTGCTGGCCAAGTACGCCCACAGCGTGCGCCCGGCCTCGGAAGGCGCGGTCACGGACCGCTTCGACTGAAGCAGCGACAACGACCGTTCACACCATCAAGGAGGATAAGGCGATGGCGGACGACTGGCTCCCGACCCTGCTGACCGACACTCCCCGGGCCGGCTACGAACTGGCGATCAAACTCGCCCGCATGACCGTGAAGATGACCCAGCCGGACGCGCGCATCCGCGACGAACTGCGGGAAGTCTACGCCCGCGACGCCGACAGCCTGATCCACATCTCCCACGTCGTGGCCGTGCATTTCCAGACGGTAGCGGCTGCCAACGGCTACTGGCGCGAGCAGCGTTGAACCGGGCGACCGAGGCAGCCGCGGCCCTTGGCCTCCGAGCAACGGGGCGGATCTGCCGGCGAGCGTGAGAATATCCAGCGGCGCCGGGCGCTAGGGCTTGCTGCCCTTGCGCAGATTCCAGGCCTTGACGGCCGGTTCGCGTTTTTCCTTCTCCGGACCACGCGCCTCGCAGCGGGTGCAGTAGACGACCCAGAACGGGTCATAGCCCGGCTGGCCACGGTCGTGGTAGACGTCGGCTTCGCCGCCGCAGAACGGACAGGGCAACGGCTTTTCCATCGTGCTCCCCCTCAGGCTGGTTCGCCGTCATCATATTCGATGTCGACGATTTCCAGGGTTTCGGCCCCCCGGGCGGTCTCCAAGCTGACGGTGTCGTCGAGCTGCCGGCCAAGTACCGCGCGTGCGATCGGGGCCAGGAACGACACCAGCCCTTGCGCGGCATCGGCCTCGTCGACACCGACGATACGGTAGCGGCGCTCCTCGCCGCCGGCAGTGCGCACCGTCACCCAGGCGCCGAAGCGCACCTGGTCGCGGGGCTGGCCGCGCGTATCGACCACCGTGGCGGTCGCGATTCGGGCATCGAGCTCGGCGAGCCGATGGGCGATGCCGGCCAACTGCTCCTCGCGCTCGGGCGTGTCGGCCGGCACCTGCTCCAGGCGGGCACGCTCGGCCTGCAGCTCGGCACGCTCCGCCTGCAGCAGCTCCAGCCCCCGGGCCGTGACATAGTTGGGCACGCCCGGCGGCAGCGGCGCACGCGCGGGAACGATGCGCGGCTCTTCGACCGCGTCTTCACGAACGAAAGCCTTGCTCATTCGACAACCTCACACAACGCATCGTCGCAGGATGAATCATCCCCCCATCATACCCACAGTGACAGGGTTCTACCGGGAACCCGCAGCCTTCTGCCGGATACCTGCCGCAAACCGCGGCTTTCATCCCCATATCTCCAGCGGCTACCACAGCCGGCATCGGCGATATCTGCAAGGAGGCAGCGGTAATGGCAGGAATCAATCGTGAGGCGACCGGCAACTGGCGGGGCGACCTGCGCAATGGCAGCGGCCAGATGACGACTACCAGCGGCGTACTGAACGACACGCCGTTCTCCTACGCCACCCGCTTCGAGAATTCCCAGGGCACCAATCCGGAAGAGCTGATCGCCGCCGCCCATGCCGGCTGCTACAGCATGGCTTTCGCCAACTACCTGGCATCGCAGGGACATACGCCCGAGGAGATCGACGTCCGTGCGACCATCACCATGGAGAATCTCAAGATCACCCGGATGCATCTGGTTGCGCGGGGGCGCGTGCCCGGGCTCGACGAGGCCGATTTCAAACGGCTGGCGGAGGAAGCCGAGAAGCAGTGCCCGGTCTCCAACGTGCTTCGCGGCGGGCTCGCCATCAGCCTGGAGGCGTCCCTGCTGTGATGGCGCCGGGGATGACAAGCCCGCCGCCGGCAGGCAAGCTGGCAGCGGCCGTCAAACCAACAAGGAGACGTATATGCCCATCCAGGTAGGGGACAAAATTCCAGACGTCGAACTCAAGACCATGGGCGCCAACGGCCCCGAGCCGATCTCGACCCAAGAGGTCTTCAGCGGCAAGCGGGTCGTGCTGTTCGCCGTACCCGGCGCCTTCACCCCCGGCTGCTCGCAGGCCCATATGCCGGGCTTCGTCGTCAACGCCGACAAGATCCTCGCCAAGGGCGTGGACCGGATCGCCTGCGTGTCGGTCAACGACGCCTTCGTCATGAGTGCCTGGCAGAAGGACCAGAACGCCGAGCAGATCCTGATGCTGGCCGACGGCAATGCCGAATTCGCCCGGGCCCTGGGACTGGAACTGGATGCCAGCGGCTGGGGGATGGGCGTGCGCAGCCAGCGCTTTGCGCTCATTGCCGAGGACGGCGTGGTGCAGTGGATCGGCATCGACACCAAGGGCGTCGACAAGAGCAGCGCCGAAACGGTGCTAAGCCAGCTCTGACCAACCTTTAGGTCCATGTGGGAGCGACGTCCCCGTCGCGATCGCCTTCCCCTGCGGGAGAGGGATAGAGGGCGAGGACGCCGCTCCTGCAATCGGGACTGCAAGGCAACCGCCACCACAATCAACAATAACCCGAGGCTTGCTCCCGTGTGGCTCCCCCTGCTTACCGCCGTCAGCGCCTGTCTGGCCATCCTCGGCAAATACCGCGGACCGGGGCCGCTGGTCTACCTGTTCAAGCCGCTGACCACCGTCCTCATTCTGCTGCTGGCGCTGCTCGCGTCGCCGCCGGTAACGCCCGCTTACCAATGGCTGATCGTGCTGGGCTTGCTGTTCTCGCTGGCCGGCGATGTGTTCCTGATGCTGCCGCGCGACCGTTTCGTCGCCGGGCTGGTGAGTTTTCTGATCGCTCACCTGTTCTATATCGCCGCCTTTGCCCAGCAGGCAGACGGCACACCGGCCCTGCCCGGCCTGCTGGTCTTTGCCGTCTACAGCGTGCTGCTGCTGGGCATGCTGCTGCCGCGGACAGGGCGCCTGCGGCTGCCGGTGATCGCCTACGCCGTCGTGCTGAGCGCCATGGGCTGGCAGGCGGCCGCGCAATGGGCGCTGCACGGCGACCTGCGCGCCCTGCTGGCGCTCGCCGGCGCGACGCTGTTCATCCTCTCCGACTCCATCCTCGCCCTGGACCGCTTCGTCCGCCCCTTCGCCGCCGCCCAGGCACTGCTGCTGAGCAGCTATTACCTTGCGCAGTGGCTGATAGCACTGTCGGTGCAGGCTGGTTGACCGGCCCCCGGCGCAAGGCATCGGTACTAGAGATGCCTGGTCTCGGCCGGTGCGGAATGGAACTCGTCATGGCGGCCGTCGACGAAGGCGACCGGGGCGTCGATCAGTTCGGCGAGATCGACGTCATCGAGGCTGGCGACGTTGACGGCGTAGAACTTCCCGCCGGCCTCGGCGGTGCTCCAGCCGAACGGACGCACGCCGCAGCGCCGGCAGAACAGATGATGGATCCGCCGGGCACCGAACTGGTACTCGGTCAGCTCGGCCTCACCGGCCAGCAGCCGGAACCTGCCGGCGGGCACCACGACCAGCCAGTTCCTCGCCTTGGCGCAGATCGAGCAGTTGCACTTGAAGGTGCCCTCGCTCAGATCGATTTCAGCCTGGTATCGGACGGCGCCGCAATGGCAGCTGCCGTGGTAGGTCTTCTTCATCGTTGCAACTCCATGCCGGGCGCTGTCGTTGCGCCCGGGTTTTCCTCGGATTCGGCTCGCTGATCAGCGGCCGCGGTCAGTCGGGCTTGAGCTCGCGCACCGGCCGCACCTCGACGCAGCCCACCCGCGCTGCGGGAATCCGGGCGGCAACCTGGATGGCCTCGTTCAAGTCCCTGGCCTCGATCAGATAGAAGCCCGCCAGCTGCTCCTTGGTTTCCGCGAAAGGGCCGTCGGTGATGGACATCCGGCCGTTGCGGACTCGCACCGTGGTCGCGGTCTGTACGGACTCCAGCGCTTCGGCGGCCAGCATGCGGCCGCTCGCCCGCACGGATTCGGCATAGGCAATGCACTCGCTGTCCTTCGGGCTCTCCGGCAAGGAGTGCAGCGCCTCCTCGCTGCTGTAGACCAGACACAGGTATTTCATGGCGTTCTCCGCGCTTCATGACAGGGTTCGACACAAGATGGTCGTCCGAGGCCGACGAAAATCGACAGCGTTTTTCAGGTGTACGCAGCTCGACAGCTCTGCCGGCAGCACTCCGACAGCGGCAGCCTGCTAGCCCGGCAGCGCGTCCAGCCGTTTCTCCAGGAACCGCCGCTCGGTGTCCTGCCGCGCCAGCGCCAGCGCCTGGGCATAGGCCGCGCGGGCCTCGGCGGTGCGGGCCAGACGCTGGTACAGCTCGGCCCGCGCGGCATGCGCCAGGTGATAGTTCTGCAGCTCTCCCCGGTCCAGGATGGCGTCGATCAGCGTCAGCCCGGCCTCGGGGCCGTCGCGCATGGCAACCGCCACGGCGCGGTTCAGCTCCACCACCGGCGACGGCGCGATCCGCATCAGCACGTCGTAGAGACCGACGATCTGGGCCCAGTCGGTGGCGGCCGCGTCTTCGGCCTCGGCGTGCACGGCGGCGATCGCCGCCTGCAAGGTATATGCCCCGAACCGGCCGGAGCTCAGCGCCCGCTCGACCAGCGCCACGCCCTCCGCGATCTGCTCCCGGTTCCAGAGCGAGCGGTCCTGGTCTTCGAGCAGGATCAGGTCGCCTGCGGCCGACACCCGCGCCGCCCGCCGCGACTCCTGCAGCAGCATCAGTGCCAGCAGGCCGCACACTTCGGGTTCCGGCAGCAGATCGGCCAGCAGCCGGCCCAGACGGATGGCCTCGGCAGACAGGTCGCACCGCATCAGATCGGCGCCGGACGATGTCAGATAGCCTTCGTTGAACACCAGGTAGATGGTCTGCAACACCGGACCGAGCCGCTCCGGCAGCTCGGCCCGGCCCGGCACCTGATACGGGATGCGGGCGTCGCGAATCTTGGCCTTGGCGCGGACGATGCGCTGGGCGACGGTGGTCGGCGATACCAGGAAAGCCCGGGCGATCTCTTCGGTGGTGAGGCCGCAGACTTCGCGCAGGGTCAGCGCAATCTGCGCATCGCCGGACAGGGCTGGATGGCAGCAGGTGAAGATCAGCCGCAACCGGTCGTCTTCGACCACTTCCTCGGCGGCTGCATCCGGGCCTGCCACCTCGCTCTCCAGCGTATTCGCGAGCTCGGCCAGCACGCTATCGAAGCGAGCTCGCCGGCGGATACTGTCGATGGCCTTGAAGCGCCCGGTCGATACCAGCCACGCCCGCGGATTGGCCGGCACCCCTTCCCGCGGCCACTGCTGAACGGCGGCAGCGAAAGCATCGTGCAGGGCCTCTTCGGCCAGTTCGAAATCGCCCAGCAGCCGGATCAGGGTCGCCAGCACCCGTCGCGACTCGGTCCGGTAAATGGTGGCGACAAGGCTTTGGATATCTGGGTTCATCAGTTTCCCTTGCTTGGCGGCCCGGACAGCCTGTCCCCTGCCCGCACCCGATCCCTGCAGTATAAAACCAGAACGGCTCCCGGCCAGAAGGCGGCATATCTGTTATCTTTCCTGCTCTTCCGCCATTGGTCCGGGCCCTACGCAGCCGCGCGAATCCGCCCTGCCGCGTAGCCGATGCCCGACGCGCCGACACCGCTGGCGCGCTCCGGCTCATGCGCGTTTCCCGCATCGCCGGCTGCCGATATCCGTTTCCGACAAGCCCCTAATTGGCACAGGAGTACCCGCGTTGTTGAAGCTACATACCATTATCTGCAGCACCCGCCCGGGTCGGGTCGGCCCTTCGGTGGCCCGCTGGTTTCACGACTTCGCCGTCCGTCACGGCAAGTTCGATGCCCGGCTGATCGATCTGGCCGAGTTCGCGCTGCCGGTGTACGACGAGCCGCATCACCCGCGCACGCAGAAATACGAGCACGCCCACACCCGCGCCTGGGCAGCGAGCGTGGCGGCAGCCGATGCCTATGTCTTCGTCACGCCGGAGTACAACTACGGGCCGCCGCCCTCGTTCGTGAACGCCCTCAACTACGTCTACAAGGAGTGGAACTACAAGCCCTGCGGCTTCGTCAGCTACGGCGGCGTGTCGGGCGGCATGCGGGCGGTGCAGCTGGAGAAGCAGCTGGTCACGACGCTGAAGATGATGCCCATGGTGGAAGGCGTCGCGGTGCCGATGGTGGCGCAGCAGCTCGACGAGGCAGGAAACTTCCGCTCCAACGAGCTGATCGACGATTCGGCCCAGACCATGCTGGACGAACTGTTCAAGTGGGCGACCGCGCTGCAGCCGATGCGCGACGGCGCCTGAGCGCCTCCGGCGCGGCGTACGCCGCGCCGGTTCCCAAAGCCGGGAATTACGGATCCACCGCCAGCACGACCTTGCCGCGCACCCGGCGCGTCTCCAGCAGGCGGTGGGCGTCGACGGCCTTTTCCAGCGGAAAGGCATGGGAAATATGGACCTGCAGGCGGCCCTCGGCGTGCAACGACAGCAGCTCGCGCATCCGCTCGGCGCTCGGCCGGCTGCGGACGGCCAGCATGCCCAGCTCCTCGGCGCGGTGGGCATCCACCAGCGTCGCGATCCTATGCCGGTCGCGAACCAGCTCGATCGCGACATCCAGCGCCTGGCCGCCGGCGGCATCCAGTGCGGCGGTGATGCCCTGCGGTGCGGCGCTACCAATGCGCCGCGCCAGCCACGGGCCATCAGCGACCGGAACCGCGCCCAGCGAACGCAGGTAGTCGAGGTTGGCCTCGCTGTCTGTGGCAACCACGGTGGCGCCCCGCAGCCGCCCGAGTTGCACCGCAAAATTGCCAATGCCCGCCGCGCCGGCCAGGACCAGCAGCGTGTCGTCCGGCCCTATGTCCAGCGCCTGCAGTACGGCATAGGCGGTCTGCCCGGAGACCGGCAGCACCGCCGCCGGATACCAGCCCACGGCCGCCGGCTTGTGCGCAAGCTGCTCAGCGCCGACCACCACATGCTCGGCATAGGCCGCGGTCATCGTCCAGCCCAGCACGGCGTCGCCCAGGGCAAAGCCTTCGACATCCTCCCCGACCGCGTCGACGACTCCGGAGAACTCGCTGCCCAGGGTCTGCGGCAAGGGCGGCCGGGCGGCTCTGCGCCGCCTGGCATTCCAGCCGCTGCGGGCGGCAAGGTCGATCGGCTGCACCCCGGCGGCCAGTATCCTGACCCGCACCTGCCCGCGCCCCGGCCAGGGCGGCAGTCGCTCCACCACCCGCATCACTTCCGGCGGTCCGTACTCGTCGAACACCACCGCCTTCGACATTGCCTCCCTCCCTGCGGATAACTCTCGATCAGCGAACGAGAGGAAGGCTAAGACCTAAACCAAAGTTGAGGTCAAGCCCGGCAGGCCGTTGCCCGGGCGCAGATGTCTTGCCCGACTGAAAGAGCGGTCAGGCCGAAGCCAGCAGGGTCGAGGCCTGCTCCTGCTCCAGGGCCCGGGACTCCACGCACATCAGGCTGTCGTGGCGGAAGCGCTCGACCAGGAAATCCAGGAAAGCCCGCACCTTGGGCGAGATTGCGCCGCCGCCGGTGAACACCGCCGACAGTTCGATGTCGGGACCGGCCCACCCCGGCAGGATCCGGCGCACCAAGCCCTGCTGGACCTCCTTCTGCACGCTCAATTCACCGACCAGCATGATCCCCTGGCCACTGGTCAGCAGCGACCGCAAGGCGAAGGGATCGTTGGCGACGGCGACCGGCTGCACGGGCACATCCTCGATCCGTGCTCCGTTGCGCAGCTGCCAGATATGGCGGTTACTGCGCCGCTCGCTGGGCTTGGCCAGCACGTGGTGGAACTGCAGATCCGCCGGCGTACGGGGCTCGCCATAGCGCGCGAGGTAGCTGTCGCTGGCATAGACGAAGGAGCTGAATCTGATCAGCGGGCGCGCCACCAGCGTCGAATCGGGCAGGCTGCCGGAGCGGATCGCCACATCGATACCGTCGGCGACCAGATCGAGCCGGTCGTTCGACAGAACCAGCTCGACCCGCACTTCCGGGTAGCGCTGCCGGAAATCCCGCACCAGGTCCGACAACATTCCCGTGCAGAACATATAAGGCGCTGTCACCCGCAGCCAGCCGCGCGGGCTGCCCTCCAGCTGCTGCACCGCCGACTCGGCATCGGCCAGGTCCTGCGCAATCCGGCTGCTGTATTCGAAGTAGGTGGCCCCGGCTTCGGTCAGGCTGAGCTTGCGGGTAGTCCGGTTCAGCAGCCGCACGCCCAGGCGCTTTTCCAGATCCCGCACCTTTCGGCTCACCGTGGTTTTCGGCAGGCCGAGCATGCGTGCTGCGGCGGTGAAGCTTCCCTGCTCGGCGACTTTCGCGAATATCAGTGTCTCGTTCAGATCCTGCTGCATGGCACGTCCCGGTGACGGTGGGAAGACCCGGTGCGACTGTCCCACCTGCGAAACAGTTTTTCCCTCGACAGCAGACTAATCAATTGGATCTTCCAGATCTATCGTGTCGCCTCCGACAAGCAAGGAAGCCCAGCCGGCCGCCGCTGGCGGCACCCGGGCCGGGAGGACAAGGACGGGCCTCCCGGTCCCCTTCGGCCGCCACCGATAGGGCAGTGCCGCGGGCTGTGTCGAATCGACCCTTGCCGGATCGACAAGAGGTCAGTCAATCGGGGGAATGACGATGCATACGAGGTTCAACGTTCTGTCCGGGGCCGCGACCGCGCTGCTTGCCCTGGCCGTCCTGCCAGGCTGCGAGAGCAGGGCAGAACTCGCCGAGCAGCCACCACCGCCGGTAGTCGGCGTCGCCGAAGTCGTGATGCGGGAAGTCAGTCTCTGGGACAGCTTTACCGGTCGCATCGAAGCCGTGGAGTCGGTAGAGGTAAGGCCACGGGTCGATGGCTATATCGAGCGCATCAACTACCTGGAAGGCGAGGAAGTCGAGAAAGGCGCCGTCCTGTTCGTCATCGATCAGCGGCCGTATCGCGCCGCCCTGGCCCGTGCCGAGGCCGATCTGGCCCGGGCCCGCGCCAGGGCTGAGCTGGCCCGGAGCGAGCTGGCTCGGGCCGAGCAACTGGTCCAGGCGGCCGGCATCTCGGTGGAAGAGCGGGACCAGCGCAAGGCCGCTGCCGCGCAGGCTGCAGCCGACGTGCAGGCCGCGCAGGCCGCCGTCGACGCCGCCCGCCTGAATCTCGATTTCACCGAAGTCCGTGCCCCGATTGCAGGCCGCACCGGCCGGGCACTGGTCACCGTGGGCAATCTGGTGACGAGCCAGGGCGACGCCACCCTGCTTACCACGGTGGTCTCGCTCGATCAGGTGCACGTGCACTTCTTCCCGGACGAGGATGACTTCCTGCGTTACGAGGCGCTGGCGCGCGCCGGCAAGCGGCCGGGCACCCGCAACGGCGGCACTCCGGTCCGGGTCGGCCTGGCCATCGACACAGGCTATCCCTACATGGGCGTGGTGGATTTCGTCGACAACCGGCTCGACCCCGCCACCGGCACCATGCACGTCCGAGCCCTGCTCGACAACACCGACCGGCTGTTCACGCCCGGCATGTACGCGCGCGTACAGCTGCTTGGCAGCGATTCCTTCCCTGCCCTGCTGATCGACGACAAGGCCGTCCTCACCGATCAGGACCGCAAGTACGTCTACGTGGTCGACGCCGACGGCCGCGCCGTGCGCAAGGACGTGGTTCTGGGGCGCAAGGTGGACGGCCTGCGGGTGATCGAGTCGGGCCTGGCGCCGGGCGACCGGGTGATCGTCAACGGCGTCCAGCGGGTGTTCTTCCCGGGCATGCCGGTGCAGACCGAACCGGCCGCCATGGTGGCGGCTGCACTGTCGACCCAGTGACGGCGCAGGGCAGGCAGCAAATGAAAAAGGGACGGAGCCGGCCAGAAGCACCCCGCAGTTTCCACACCATTTATCGGCAGGGAGTAGCCATGCCAGAGAAAACAACGATCGTCCGCATTGATAAGTTTGTCGTGCCGCAAACCGCCCGCGCTGAGTTTCTGCAGAAGGTACGCGCAACGCACGAGATCCTGCGCCGCCAGCCCGGCTTTATCCGGGATGCGCTGCTGGAACAGGTGTCGGGCCCCGGCCGCTTCAACATCGTCACAGTGGCCGAATGGGAAAGCCAGGCCGCCATCGATGCGGCCCGCGCCGTCGTGATGAAGGCTCATGCCGAGAGCGGGTTCAGCCCGCAGGAGATGATGGCCCGGCTCGGCATCGAGGCCGACATCGCCGACTACAAGCCGCTGGACGCCTGATCCCTGCCTCGGCGGCAAGCCGCAGCCGCCGCATCCAACCGGCTGGTTGCCGGCGTCTTACCGCCTCCGTGTCGGAGCCTTTGCATGAATTTTTCGAAGTTTTTCGTCGATCGGCCGATTTTCGCGGCCGTGCTGTCGATCGTGATCTTCCTCGCCGGTGCGGTGACCATCCCGCTGCTGCCGGTAAGCGAATACCCGGACGTGGTGCCGCCCAGCGTCATGGTCCGCGCCGTCTACCCGGGCGCCAGCCCGAACGTCATTGCCGAAACGGTCGCCTCGCCGCTGGAAGAGGCCATCAACGGCGTCGAGGGGATGATGTACATGAAGTCCGTCGCCGGCAGCGACGGCGTACTGGCGCTGACCGTCACCTTCCAGCCGGGCACCGACCCGGACCAGGCCCAGGTGCAGGTACAGAACCGGGTCAACCAGGCGCTGGCAAGGCTGCCGGAGGACGTCCGCCGCCAGGGCGTGACGACCCAGAAGCAGTCGCCCAACCTGACCATGGTGGTGCACCTGCTCTCGCCCGACGGCAGCTACGACAGCCTCTACCTGAGCAACTACGCCACCCTGCGGGTGCGGGACGAGCTCGCCCGGCTGCCGGGTGTCGGCGACGCCATGGTGTTTGGTGCCGGCGCCTATGCCATGCGCATCTGGATCGATCCCAACAAGGCCGCGGCCCGCGGCATCACGGCAAGCGACATCGTCCAGGCCGTGCGCGAGCAGAACGTACAGGTGTCGGCCGGTCAGCTCGGGGCGCCGCCGACCCCGGAAGCGGCCGACTTCCTGATCCCGATCAATGCCCAGGGCCGGCTGGTGACCGAAGAAGAGTTCAGCGAGATCGTGCTCAGGGCCGATGCCGACGGCCGCGTCACCCGGCTCGGCGACATCGCCCGGCTGGAGCTCGGCGCCGCCGATTACGCCATGCGCTCGCTGCTCAACAACCAGCAGGCTGTCGGCATCGGCATCTTCCAGGCACCGGGCTCGAACACTCTCGAAGTTTCCCAGGCGGTCCGTGCCAAGATGGAGGAGCTCTCGAGCCGCTTCCCGCCTGGCGTGAGCTACGAGGTGCCGTACGACCCGACCGTGTTCATCCAGGACTCCATCGCCGCCGTGATCAAGACCCTGCTGGAAGCGGTGCTGCTGGTGGTACTGGTGGTGGTGCTGTTCCTGCAGACCTGGCGGGCGTCCATCATCCCGCTGCTGGCGGTGCCGGTGTCCATCGTCGGCACCTTCGCCGTCCTGTACCTGCTCGGCTTCTCGATCAACACCCTGACGCTGTTCGGGCTGGTGCTCGCCATCGGCATCGTCGTCGACGACGCCATCGTCGTGGTCGAGAACGTCGAGCGCAACATCGAGGAAGGCCTCAAGCCGCTGGCCGCCGCGCATCAGGCCATGCGCGAGGTGAGCGGACCCATCGTCGCCATCTCGCTGGTGCTGTGCGCGGTGTTCGTGCC
>Ga0079224_100003095_pt1 | contig 20710 bp, 21 predicted proteins | sample Stecom2015_FD_80414 | JGI IMG/M metagenome (GOLD analysis project Ga0079224, IMG submission 80414) | Agricultural soil microbial communities from Utah to study Nitrogen management - Steer compost 2015 | ecosystem: Environmental > Terrestrial > Soil > Agricultural land | place: USA: Utah...
CAATATCACTACCGATGCTTTCAAGCTTTTGATCATAGTTCGCTAAATCCTCTGCTTCTTGAAATGCATCGTCCCAATGTTTAGAACGAATGAAACTCCAGTTTTCGGAATCAAATTCACGATTAAAACCTGGTGCGATATTTTGTCCAATTAAAGCCGCTTCAATAGGAATAGTTCCAGAACCACAGAATGGATCAACCAATGTATATTCTGGTTTCCAGTTGGTTAGTAATACAAGAGCTGCAGCCATTGTTTCCTTAAGGGGGGCTTCTCCCTGACCTACACGATAGCCTCTTTTATGTAATCCTACACCAGACGTATCAATAGTAAGTAAAGCAATATCCTTTAGTAGTGAGATTTCAACTTTATACTGTGCTCCCGTTTCCGGCATTTTCGAAATCATACCGTATTTCCTTTTTAAACGTTCGGCAATTGCCTTTTTTACTATCTTTTGACAGTCGGGAACACTATATAATGTCGATTTAACTGATTTTCCAGATACTGGGAATTGACCATCTTCACTGACATAATGTTCCCATGGGAGTGCTTTTGTTCCTTCAAAAAGTTCATCAAATGTCGTTGCTTTAAACTCACCAACGACTAATCTTAAACGATCTGCTGTCCTCAGCCAGAGATTACACCTTGGTATTGCCGATATTGGAGCTTCAAATATTACCTTTCCATTATCGACCTGTACATCATATCCGAGATTCCTTACTTCTTCTGCAACAACAGATTCTAGTCCCATTGCAGCAGTTGCTATTAACTTAATATGTTTTGACATAAAAAAAGTCCCTTCAACTTGTTTATCCAGTAAAAATAGTTTACCACACTTTCCAGATAATAATAAAATAACCTTTCTGCATTTACATGCAAAAAGGTTATGTTCATCTCTAATATAGACCATAGAATACTCGATAAGCCATGTTCTGTACCATTGTACTTCTAACGGTGGTCAGCCTCGTACACAGGTTGTAATCATCTATCTACAGGTAAATACCTGTCCCTCGTTCGGTTCATTTCCCTAATAGAGGATGCCCCTACCATAATTTGGGTTGCTCACTCGTGGGGTTTACCTCGTTCCACCTCTAATGTTTCCATTCGAGCTCCGTCACTGTGGCACTTTCAAGGTTAGAATTCCATATCCATGAGGACTTAGGAACTTCACCTGCCGTTAGCCATAAGGCTACCTTGACTTATGATTTCGTCAAGCACGAACACTACAAACATCTCAGTTTGTGTGAGCATGGACTTTCCTCTGCATTGCTGCAGCGATTACATGAGTATTCATCTTTTCTACAACTAATCATACCATAACTCCTCTAATTTATCATTGGAAATTATAGTAAGTTTTAAGAGTCTGCATTTGCGTATTTACTTCCAAAAACTGCCTTTTCAAGATTGGAAAGACGCTTTAACACGTCATAGTTAACTTGTTGTGGCATTGGATTCGTCGATCTAGTTCTTCCTTGGCTCTCGCTAGATTTTTTAAGCTTGTTAATTTCTTGCTTTAGACGATCTATTTCTTGGCCAAATGCCTCATAATCTTGAATAACGATGTCTAAAAATTCATCTACTTCTTCTTGATTATACCCTCTCATAGCCGTTTTAAAGTCTTTTTCTAGAATCTCTTTACTGCCTAATTGAATACGATTATTCATCATTTTCTTCACCCCATATAATTCCATTTCATTTTTTAATCACGTGTTGTCTTAATTTTAATATGAAACAAGTTATATTACTATATGTACGTCTTCCATCTTTTATTATAGCAAAAAAGTAAGAAGCAGAACAATCCGCTTCTTACTTATTATTTCATCTTATTTTTCCATATCTGTTTTTTGAAATGAAAATGGCAGTAACTCTTCCATCTTAACTGTCATTGTATTGCTATTCAGATTGGTTAAATGTACATTCATTTCAGAATCAAAAAATTCACTCATTACTTGTCTACAAGACCCACATGGTGGAACGGGGCGTTCTGTATCTGCAACGACAGCCAATTCCACAAATTCTGTTTCCCCTTCTGAAATTGCTTTAAAGATCGCGACCCTTTCTGCACACAACGAAACAGGATATGCTGCATTCTCTATATTACAACCAGTATATACTTTCCCAGACTTTGTTAAAAGAGCTGCACCTACACCGAAATTCGAATACGGAACATATGCTCTATCTCTAACTTCAATCGCTTTTTGTATTAGCTCTTGATTAGCCATAAGCCTTTCCCCCTCCTGATGTTTGGACATTAATTATAGTAAAAGTTATCAGAATTGTAAAGCAGCACTCTTATTCTATCGCTCTAAGTAATTGATCAAATACGTACAAAACTGAGCGGTTTAATTCCATATACCGCCTTCTTCTTACATCTAAATAATAGCTGTGCATTAGTAAAAGTTCCATATTTTCTCTCGTAGAAACAATCTGATTTGGGTGCACACTTATCTTTCTCTCTTTTATAATCTTTAATGCAAGTTCTTCCCATTTCGATAGTAAGTCATAGACAGGCAAAGTCTTCTCCTTCACCATTTCAAAATAAGCTTTATCACGAAAATCCTCTGGGGGACTACTTTGATCGAATAGTTCTTTAAGATGTTGCAAATCATCTTTTAGTTGATTTGTATAATCTACGAGTAACATTCAAACGCCTCTATTCATCGAGTTAATAATTACATTTTAGCATGTTTAGGCATTTAGTACATTAAATCTGGTCTCGTAAGAACTATTTCATTATCATTTACATTACTTTCTGTATGAATTAACTATTTCTGACAGTTGATGAATTTCTTGATTTTGTTTGTTAAATTGTTCTTGTATATAGTTATCCACTTTTAGGCTTAGTTTTTGTTCTGCTAATCGTGCAATATCACTAAGGCGAAGTAATGCTTCTTCAAAATCCTTCCGAAAAACTCCGCTACTTTCTTTTTCCTTTATTAATGCTAGACCCATGTCTCTCACCTCTATTTAAAAGAATATTGTTACTTTCTAATGTTCTGCAAAGAAATGAGTATATCCTTCATGTTCGACAAAACTAGAAGTTATCGTACAAAACTAGTGTTTAAACTCATTATTTTTCCCGTTTTAGACAAACTAATAGTAAAGGAGGTCTATAATATGAAAGACAAACAAAAGAACAAGCAAAAAGAAGTACTAAATGGAAAATCTCTTAAAAGTGGCGACAAGAAGTTAAACGGCCCTAATCGACCTTCTACTTGAGTAAAAAAGAGGATGGTCAGGTAGCTACTACCTAATCATCCTCTTTTCAAATTTAATTAAAAATATTCTTTATATAAAAATATGCAAATAACAGATTTCGCTTATTGTAAAAAGATTTACTAATTTCTTCTATTTCATCTTGTTCCAGAGATAACCATTTTTTCTTAACACCCCCGGATTTATACCAGTCAATTCGAATATTATCTTGATGATCTACTATAGGATAAATTGTACGCAGCATTGGACTTTTAGGAAAATTCACAGATAGAAATCTTTCATAATCATATCTTGAACCTGTATGTTCTATTCGCAGTATGAAATCCATTAAAGATGGATAGACAACGGGGTGGAATAGCTGCGTTGCTAGTTTCTTTCCTAACCTTATACGATTATTTACATTTGTAAATCCATGAATAAATGATCCATATAATCTTCCAGTACTCGTAGGGAGTAGTACTGCATTTAACATTAGATTATTCTGCAACACGTATGGAAGACTTAAAAATACATTTTTTCTAAAATAAGGTTGTGAAATGACCGGATGTTGAATTACATTCTGTTCATTTATTATTAAGGCAATCATAAGTCGGTCCTTATTTTTTGTCTTGCTAAAAATTAACCATTCTTCTTTCATAAATTTTGAGACATGTAGATCATCTAGAAGGTCGAACAACTTTAGATCACTCTTCAATGATAATTCATAAATTAATAATTGTGGAAATGCATCAGAAAATATTAGCCAATTTGCCCGTTCATAGGTCATAAATAACTGTGTACGTTCTCTCTCACTAAGCAATTTTTTGTATGGGGGTAAACACAAGTCAGTCATATTCCAACCTGCATTTCGGGATACGATGCTTGCAACTAATGCCCACTTAATCTCTGGATGCTTCATATAGAAATGTTGGTAAGCTTTTGTACGAGAAATGTTGTCAATATTATACTTCCTAGTTTTATTTATTATATAATAGAGGTAGTCCCTTTTTTGTGAGTCTATCATTTTAGGAATCCTGCCTTATAGTTTGTAATAGTTTTTTAATATTTTTAGTTAAAAGTACACTGTAGGCGTTTTTTCTGATATGATACTGATTATGCTAGGAGGCATAGTATGAATTATCCAAACGGAAAAAGTTCGCAACCTATTAATCGTACACTGTCAACACAATCATTTTCTAATCGTGGAATGACACTTGAAGATGATATTAACCAGACAAATAAATATTACCTAGATACGAACCATGCTATTATTCACAAAAAGCCCACACCGATCCAAATTGTAAAGGTAAATTACCCAAAACGAAGTGCTGCAGTTATAACAGAAGCATACTTCAAACAAGCATCTACAACGGATTATAATGGTATTTACCGAAATCGATATATTGACTTTGAGGCAAAAGAAACCAAAAATAAAACTTCTTTTCCATTAGCCAATGTACATGAGCATCAGATTATACATATGGAATCTGTAGTTCAACATGGTGGTATTTGCTTTATGATAATTCGATTTGCTTTCCATAATGAAACATATTATATGGAAGCGGAAAAATTGTTTACCTATTGGTATGAAATGGCAGCAGATGGTAGAAAATCAATACCATACGTTGATATTAAACAACTAGGATATTTGATACCTTTTAAATATCAAACTAGAGTTGATTATCTATCTATTATTGATCAACTTTATTTTTAGATTGGAGGTAGTGAGAAATGGCAGAAAATAGCCAAACTCGCACTGCGCGTAGAAAACAAAAAAAATCAAAAAAGAAACCGATGTGGAAAAAAATATTTTTAGGATTCATAATACTCTTCCTTGCAATTGGAATTGGAGTCGGTGCCCTTTTCACTTATTATATTGCCACAGCTCCTGATATTGATACGTCACAATTATCTGATCCCTTTTCATCTAAAGTTTATGATAAGGATGGAGAATTGATTGCAGATTTAGGTGACTTTAAACGTACAAAAGTTAATTTTGATGATTTACCAGACGTTTTAATAAATGCTGTTACAGCAACTGAAGATGCCAGATTCTTTGAGCACTCAGGAATTGATTTAAGACGTATTGGTGGAGCTATTGTTGGAAATATCAAGAATGGATTTGGTTCTGAAGGTGCTAGTACGATCACCCAACAAGTAGTGGAAAAGTCATTCCTTACACACGATAAAAAACTAAAGTTAAAAGTACAAGAACAGTGGCTTGCTCTAAAATTAGAACAAGATTTCACGAAACAACAAATATTAGAAATGTATCTTAATAAAATCTATTATGGTTCAGGTGCATACGGAGTTGCAAAGGCTGCAGAAACTTATTTTGGTAAGACTGACTTGAATGATCTCACTCTACCAGAAGCGGCAATTTTAGCAGGACTCCCACAACGTCCATCTGCTTATGATCCATTTAAAAACCCAGACTTAACAAGAGGTAGAATGGAAACAGTATTGAAGCTAATGGTTCGTCATGAAAAAATTACTCAAGCTGAAGCTGATGAAGCGCTGAAAGTAGATATCCCTTCTCTCTTAGTAGAGAAAACTACAGAATCAACGCCATATGATGCTTTTATCCAACAGGTCGAGAAAGAAGTAGAAGCTAAATTAGATGGTGCCGATATTTATTCAGATGGCTTAAAAATCTATACTACTTTAGATAAAAGTGCTCAAGATTATGTTGAATTATTATTGTCTGATTCCGAAAATAATCCAATAAACTATCCGAATGAAGACTTGCATGCTGGTCTAGTAGTTCTTGATACAAAGTCTGGTGCTATTAGAGCAATTGGTGGCGACAGAAATTATCAGAATGGATTTAACTATGCAACTCAAGGTAGTAACCAAGCAGGTTCAGCTTTTAAACCAATTGTGGCTTATGGACCAGCAATCGAATACAATAAAATGTCAACCTACCATCAAATTAATGATGATAAACCGTTTGAAATTGCTGGAACGGAAGATGCAGTTCGAAATTGGAACAGAAAATATCAAGGGTGGATGACTGCTCGTTATGCGTTACAGGAATCACTTAACGTGCCAACTGTCAAAGTCTTACTAGAAACCGGCTATGAAAATGCACAAAAATTCGGGAATAACTTAGGTATTGAATTTGCAAAAGGAAAACCGGAACTAACTGATGCCATTGGTGGTGCTTCGACGCAAGTGAATCCCCTTCAGTTAGCGGGAGCATATCAAGCTTTCGGTAATGAAGGTATACGATATGAACCATATGCTGTCACTAAAGTTGAATTTCCAGATGATAGAACAGTGGAATTAACACCTGAGCCAGAAGTTGCAATGTCTGACTACACGGCATACATGGTTTCTGACATGTTAAAGGACGCATTAGCTTTAGGGTCATCTGGTGGGCCTGCTAGAATACCTGGATTACCAATTGCAGCAAAAACTGGAACAACTAACCTTAAAGACGTCGAAGGGGCTAAAGATTCTTGGATTGCTGGGTACACGACAAACTATACTACAGCGATATGGGTTGGTTATGATGAATCCAAGCGAACCATGAATGATGAAAAGTGGCTTGCTCACTCCATATTCAAGCAGCTCATGACTAATTTACATGATGGAGTAGAAACTCCTGACTTTGTAAAACCAGATTCAGTTGTAGAGGTTGCGGTAGAAAAAGGTTCTAATCCTGCTGCTTTACCAAGCGAATTTACACCGGAATCCGAAATCGTAACAGAGCTCTTTGTAAAGGGTACAGAACCTACAAAGACATCAGAAAAATATGATCAATTAGATCCCGTCGAAAAACTTAAAGCAGAGTACAGTGAAGGCAATAAAGCGATTATTGCCGAATGGGAATATGACTCAAAAGAGGATGTTTCTTTTGAAGTATCTGCAAGTGTTGATGGTGGTGATATGCAAGTCCTCTCTTCCACTACTGACAAAAGAATAGAGATATCAGAAGTCAGTCCTGGCTCTGAATATAATATTCAAGTAGTTGTCGTAAGTAATGAGGATGAAGCAAATCGAAGTGAACCAAAATCGGTTAAAGTGAAGATTGAACAAGAGGAAGAAGAGGAAGAGAATACGCCAATAAACCCAGTGGATGGACTAACTGCGGTCTTTGATCAGAATAATTCATTCATTGATGTAAGTTGGAATTATAATGGGCCTCCTGCTACTTTCGAGGTAACCGTAGAAGGACCACAAAGTGGAACACAGACGGTTCAATCAAACGGAATTGAGATTAATGGTAGTTTTGAACCAGGGCAAGTTTACACCATTCATGTAACTCCAATAGGTCAAAATGGTGCAAATGAAGGTTCCCGTGGTGAAACTAGAACTACTTCAGTAGAAATACCTGGAGATGCTAGTACTGAACCTGACCCAGGGGACGATGAAGAAACAGGAGCCCCTGAACCAGGTGAAGATAATGAAGAATAAAAAAGAATGCTGTCACAATATCTGTGACAGCATTCTTTTTACATTGCCTCTCTTTTTTTCATTCGCTTTTGCCCTTCTCTACAAACCTCAAGTAATGGACATTCAGGACAATTAGGATTCCTTGCTTTACAATGGTATCTACCAAAAAATATTAATCGATGGTGTGTAACACTCCACTCCTCTTTTGGTACTTTACGCATCAATGTTTCTTCAACCTCGAGTACCGAGTCCTTCCAGCGACAAATTCCAAGTCTTTTGGATACGCGTTCCACATGTGTGTCAACTGCGATTGCTGGTTCCCCAAAAGCAACTGATGCCACAACATTGGCAGTTTTTCTCCCTACTCCAGCCAATTTAACTAAATCTTCTTTAGAACGGGGGACTTCCCCATCGTACTCCTCCATTAATACTTTACATAGCTTTTGAATGTTTTTTGCTTTATTACGATATAATCCTATTGATTTTATATCATGTTGCAATTCCTCGAGAGGCACTTCTAAATAGTCTTCTGGTTTTTTATATTTTTTAAAGAGTTCTTTAGTCACTTTATTAACGAGTGCATCTGTGCATTGTGCTGATAAAAGTACAGCGATGACTAACTCGAATGGATTATCATGGATTAATTCACAATCTGCATCAGGAAACATGTTTCCAATTTCATCAAGACAAAACCGTATTTGTTTCTTATTTAACATTAGTCTTCTCCCTCTAGCCAATTATAATAAAATGATGTATCTCTCTTTTTATTCACAGTACTTGTTTGCTTTGTTGCTTGATTATCGTGGAACTTTTTAGAAGCAAGCCTTGCTTGTTCCACTGTATGAATACCTTTCTTCTTCCATTCTCTCAAAATACGATCCATATATTTAAAATTTAGCTTTGCCATTAAAACTGATTCACGTAGGGCAGCTTTTATTAATGCTGGAGAAATCTCGTCCTCATCTAGCCAAACGTTAACCGTTTCAATTTCAAATGGAGATAATGGTCTGCCAAATTCTTGTTCAAATAAAATAAATAGAGATCCGTCTTCGGTCTCTTTTTTGACTGGCACCTCTGGTTGATAAAGTTTTTCCCATAATGGTTCGAGTGAATATACTTCACTTAGTTGATGTTGACTGTTCTCTGTCCTTTCAATCTTCAGGAGGTTTTTTTGGATGAGTTTCCGAAGTATCATGGAGCATTCTTTCTCATCAATTGTTAGGTTAGAAGTTAGTTCTTCTAGGGTGGGAAAGCTATTGCCCTTAGAAATTGAACGATGAATTAGTAATATTACCATTAATTCCGTTTCATTAAGGCCGAGTCCTTTATAAGAAAGGAACAATTTATTAGGTATAGTTATTTGATCATATAATACATCTTGATAATTTTGTTGTTTTTTCATATTATGTGCACCTCCCATCTAGTATAGCATGATTAGTACATTTTTCTATTATAATCGACTAAATAAGATAAGGCTGTCTCAGAATCTAGAGAGACAGCCTTAAAGAACTATTATATTATGGACACATTATGGATACAAACGATTTAATAATCTTGGGAATGGAATAGTTTCTCGAACATGTTCAACTCCTGAAATCCAAGCTACCGTACGCTCTAGTCCTAATCCAAAGCCAGAGTGAGGGACGCTACCATATTGACTCAGTTCAAGGTACCACTTATACGCAGGTCCATTGAGTCCATGTTCCTCATAGCGTTGTTTCATTAAATCTAAGTCATCTATCCTTTGAGAACCACCTATGATCTCACCATAACCTTCTGGAGCAATTAAGTCTGCACATAGTACCACATCTTCATTATTTGGATCTGGTTTCATATAAAATGCTTTAATATCTTTGGGCCAATTGGTTATAAAGACTGGCATATCAAAGTTTTCTGCAATAGCTGTTTCATGAGGAGCTCCAAAGTCATCTCCCCATTCAATATCTGTAAACCCATTTTCTTTCAATAAAGTAATGGCGTCTTCATAAGTAATTCTTGGGAATGGGGCTTTTATTTTCTCAAGCTTAGAAGTATCTCTATTCAAAGTATCTAGTTCTAATTTACAGTTTTTAAGTACAGATTGAACGATATGACTAACATAGTTCTCTTGAATTTCTAAACTTTCATCATGTTCTACAAATGCCATCTCCGGTTCAATCATCCAAAACTCAATCAAATGTCTTCTTGTTTTGGATTTTTCTGCACGGAAAGTTGGCCCAAATGAAAATACTTTACCGAAAGCCATAGCAGCAGCTTCCATGTATAACTGTCCACTTTGCGATAAATAAGCATCCTCATCAAAATATTTCGTATGGAAAAGTTCTGTAGTTCCCTCTGCAGAAGATCCTGTTAGGATAGGTGGATCAATTTTCACATAACCATTATCATTAAAAAACTCATATGTAGCACGGATAATCTCATTTCTAATTTTCATAACAGCATGCTGTCTTTTTGAGCGTAGCCATAGGTGACGGTGATCCATTAAAAATTCTGTACCATGCTCTTTAGGAGTAATTGGATAATCCACTGATTCATGAATTAATTCAATATTATCAACTTGCATTTCATATCCAAATGGTGAGCGTGAATCTTCAACAATTGTACCAGTTACGTACATAGAAGATTCTTGTGAAATATTTTTTGCTAATTGGAATGTTTCTTCACTTACATCACTTTTAACAACTACTCCTTGGATAAATCCTGTTCCATCACGTAATTGTAGAAAAGCAATCTTTCCACTTGAACGTTTATTTGCGAGCCATGCCCCGATAGTTACTTTTTGACCTAAAGACTTAGGTACTTGTGCGATTGTTGTTTTCAACGATAAAACCTCCATAATTAAATAAATAAAAATTTGCTCACCCTACGAAAACTATTTCATGTTATTTTCTACAAACCGTTTAATACGGTTCGCTGCTTCAACTAATTGCTCTTTTGAAATAGTATAAGACATTCGAATATAATCAGATGAACCGAATCCTGAACCAGGTACAACAGCAACTTTTTCTTCATCCAACAAAGCTTCAACCCATTCGTCAACCGTTTTGAATCCGTTAAGTTTTGCAGCTTCTGAAACATTTGCAAAAAGATAAAAAGCTCCCTGCGGCTTTTTACATGTTACACCGGGAATCTTGACGATTAAATCATATAATGTATCTAGTCTTTCTGCAAATACTTTGCGCATTTCCACAGTTGGATCAACTTCGCTCTGATAAGCAGCAAGCGCTGCATATTGCGCGATTGAAGTTGGATTGGATGTAGAGTGAGATGCTAGATTGGTCATTCCCTTGATAATGTCTAAAGGCCCTGCTGCATAACCAATTCGCCAACCAGTCATAGCATGGGATTTTGATACTCCATTAATGATAACAGTTTGTGTTTTCAATTCTTCAGAGATTTGTGCAATGGACACATGTTCATCATCGGTATAAATCAATTTTTCATATATCTCATCTGATATGATAAGAATATTTTGGTCCAGGCATAATTTCCCTAATGACATAAGTTCTTCTTTACTGTACATCATTCCAGTTGGATTACTTGGAGAATTAATAATAACCGCTTTTGTTCGATCTGTTATAGCATCTTCAAGTTGTTTTAATGAGATTTTAAAATTATTCTCTTCTTTCCCCTCTATGTAAACAGGCTCGCCACCAGCAAGTTTTATTTGTTCAGGATAACTCACCCAATATGGAGTTGGAATAATTACTTCATCACCTTCGTTTAAAAGAACTTGAAATAATGTATATAGTGCATGTTTAGCACCAGAAGTAACAATAATCTGATTCATATCATAAGAAACCTGATTATCCTTATAAAGTTTGTCAATGATAGCCTGTTTTAACTCTGGGATACCACCAGCTGGTGTATATTTAGTCTTTCCCAGATCCATTGACTTCTTAGCAGCCTCAATAATATAATCTGGAGTATTGAAATCCGGTTCACCAGCTCCTAAACCAATTACGTCAAACCCGTTCTGTTTTAATTCTTTTGCTTTTGCTGTTATTGCTAAAGTAGTTGAAGGTGTTAATGTTTTAACTCTATTTGCAATCTCCATTTGCAATTCCCTCACTTATTCAAACATTTTTTTAAAGCGAAATTCCTCGTACTTGGTACCATCAAAGATGGATACATAATCTATTACATATCGATTAGCTTCATCATAGTAGGTTAATTCCCACAGTTCATTACCCTTAATAATAGCAGGAACAATGTCAATTAGCTCGCAATTTACACATTCATTCATCCAATTTTCTTTTACAGTATCATATGGTAAAATTTCAGATTGATTTACAATTGTAAGTTCTTCATCAACATTTTCTGGTACAAAAACAATAACACTCTGTTCCTTTGTTTTTCCAAATACAATATGAAAAAGAGAATCGGCTTGATACCTTCTAGTATCTTCAATTTTGTCAACATCTGTCTCCTGCAAAACGCGTTGTTCTGCATCAGAATAACCATGTGTCTTACTGTCTTGAATATCTGAATATAGACTTATTAAAAAGAAAAATATAACAATAATGATTAGAAGTAAGCCTAGCAAAGTCCATTTTGTCCAAGTTGGGATTCGAAAATCTCTTCTATGCATGGTAATGTGTTGGTTTAATACCAACTTCTTTCTGAATGTTTTTGTTGAAATTATATTTTGACCCTGAAATACCTTGTATTACCATACTTTCAACCTCCGTTCTTCTATACATGCCAATTTACTTCTATACTTATCAATTATTGCTAAACATACTTAACACATCTATGCTTATACTAAGTTTACGTTGAACTTAAATAAGATAAAACACCTACCATTATACCAAGCATATCTTGATTTTTGTTTTGTTATTATTTATTTCAACCAATTAATTCTAAACACCATACCATTTTACTTAGCTGATGCACTTTGCATCAGTTCTTTTTTTGTGGAAAATTAAAACCAATCTTTTGCCTTTTTCATTAGTTGAGTGGTTGTGTCGAATGCAATTGGTACTTCTGGAATGGAATCAATGAAGTATTTTCCGTAAGATGACTTAATGATTCGTGCATCACATACAAACACAATCCCTCTGTCATTTGTGGAACGAATTAACCTTCCAAATCCCTGTTTAAAGCGAATAACAGCATTCGGTAGTGCTAAATCATAAAATGCGTTCCCACCATTCGCTTTCATATCGGCTGCTTTCGCTTCATACACCGGATGATTTGGCGGCTGAAATGGAAGTCTAACAATCATTAAGCATGACAAATCATCACCTGGAATATCTACGCCTTCCCAGAATGAACTAGTGCCAAGTAGAATTGACTGATCAAATGTTTGAAAATTCTTCTTTAATCTTTCTCTACTTCCACTAGAGATGCCTTGGGCAATTAGTACAAATTTTTCGTTTTCCATTAATTCCTTCAACAGATAGTAGGATTTTTTAAGCATATCATAAGAAGTAAATAATACTAGCATCCTTCCGTTAGTTATTTCAGCTAGTGATAGGATAGATTCACACGTTGCCGCAATAAAATTATCCATATTGTCATAACTAGTTTCAGGGAAATCACTCGGAATCATCACCCTTACCTGTTTGTCATAGGAAAAAGGAGATGATATCTTCTTTGTGAACAATTTATCCTTTGGAATTCCAAGTCTCCTCTGAATAAAATTAAACGAATTTCTCATAGTTAAAGTGGCACTTGTTAAAATGACACTTTCTTTAACAGCAAAAAATTCTTCCTGCAATATCGATGATATATTAACTGGTTCACTATATAAATAAACTGCATTTTTAGCACCATAAGCTTCGATTTCAATCCACTTTACACTAACCGAATCGTTATCCATTAAAAAGAGCATCTCTAAGCCATCAATGAACGACTGTAGTATTTCGATTCTACGTTCAGTCTCATCTTTCGCTTCTTTAGTATCTAAATCTTGGCTTAGTTGTGTTAAAAAGTGGATCATATCACGAATATAAAAAGTTAATCTTGTTGCCATTTCCTTTATTAGGTTCCAGTTTTTCTCAACTTCATCATTTTCCTTATAACGGTATTGAATCCTTCCTACATCACTAAGTACCTTTTTTGTTCCATTTTTATTTAAAACATATTGAAAAATGGTACGAAACAAATCATCTAATTCATATTTGGATAAGGTTAATAGATCATTCCAACGATCTTTAGCATTCTTATCAAGATTAGAGGAATCACTCAATGTCAAACTATCTAACCATTTACCATCTCCAAAACCACCGACCTGATTGAATAGATGTTGCATATTCACATAATCTAATTTTAACCCGTAATGTCTAGAAGCAGTTTCCTCCAAATGATGTGCTTCATCAATTATAGCTTTATCATAGCTAGGTAGGTACTGATAATCATGGAAAATATCCGAACATAATAATGCATGGTTTGTAATGATAATATCGGCTAGTTGAGCATTTCTTTTTGCCTTTTGATAATAAGAGTATTTGAACCACGGTGATGTAGGGTCTGCATTTCCTTCAACGTCAGCTGATACCCGCTTATAGAATAGTTGCCCATGTGAAGGTAAATGTAATTCATCAATGTCCCCTGTCTCTGTTTCTAATAGCCATATTAGTATCATTGCTTTTGTTAGGGCAATATCATAATTATCTTGTTGACCAGAATCAAGTTCATTAGCAAACTTTTCAATGCTAATATAGTGTTGTTTACCTTTAAGTAATGCAACTTTAAACGGAAACGGTACAAGGCTTTTTATTAAAGGTATTTCTTCTTCAAGTAATTGAGACTGTAATTGCGTTGTGTATGTACTTATGATTATTTTCTTATTTGATTTTACTGCTTCATAAATACTTGGAATTAAATATGCTAACGATTTACCTGTACCTGTTTCAGCCTCAATTAAAGCATGTTTATGTGCCTGAAAAGAGTCGTAGATATCTTCTGACATGACTCGTTGTCCATCTCTCTTCTCGTATTTCTTAATAATCGTTTCCATCGTCCCACCATCTTCATAGATAGAATCTAGGTATTCACCGTATGATGATGAAATGGTGATATTTTTACGTTTTTTAGGTAAAACATTACGAAAAGCCAGTCCCCTAAAGCTTGTATATTCATTTTCTTCCGCTTTGAATACTAAAGCCTCTAACTGTTGATTTAACAACTCATATAAATCTGATTTTAGTATCTTTTCGATTTTTAAAAGTTGTTCTATTGTTTCATATGGTAACGAAGAAATTTTCTCCTGTAACTTTATAAAAAGTTTAGCCGTAACATATGCATCCGAAAGAGCCCGGTGGGGGTTCTCATGCTCTATATTTAAAAAGTCTGCTAATATACCTAATTTATATCCAGGTGCATGTGGATAGAATATCCTTGTCAGTTCAACAGTATCAAGCACTCTGTTCTTCAATCTAGGTTTTCCAATTGCAGATAATTCTGCATTTAGAAAGCCTAAATCGAATGGTACGTTATGGGCAATTAAATAACTATCTTTAAGTATTTCAACAATTACATCAGCCATTTCAGAGAATGACGGAGCATCTGCTACATCCTCATCTTTAATACCAGTCAATTGTGTAATAAATGGTGGTATAGACTTACCTGGGTACAACATGGTAGAAAATTCATCAATAATTTCATTATTTTCGATGACAACCATACCCACTTCGATAATTTTATCTTGGCCTACGCTTAAATTCCCTGTTGTTTCTAAATCCAAGACAACAAATCGATTCATTTCAACACCACCTTTGTCTTTCTTTGTATATTCTTTTAACCCATAATTCATTTCTTTCATGATGGTTACAGGTTACGGAACCAATCTATTTCACCTGAATATATCTTTTGAATGGAACCATCTTCATACTTAGCAAGTAGTGCCCCATCCTCCGCTATGCCAGATAGAATTACTTCTTGCTCATTTTGGAATGTTTTTAATTTTATTCGTTCGCCTAAACGATAACCATAGCTTTCCCATCTTTCTTTTATAATAGAGAAACTCTGGTTAAGATATTCGGCATAGGACTTCTCGAACTGGACAAAGATACTTTGGATTAACCTCGTAATGTCCACCACTTTGCCGGATTCGATTAATAAAGATGTTGCTCTGGATTGGATGCTATCCGGAATTTCATTATGGTCATGATTGACATTCATGCCAATACCGATAATAATGTATTGAATTTGATCCTGTTCTGCCTGCATCTCGGTTAATATTCCTGAAACTTTTTTGTCTTTTAGTATAATGTCATTTGGCCATTTTATTTTGGCATCTAATCTTAATTCTTTACTTATAACATCAGCTAACACTGTTGCCGTAAGTAACGTTAGTTGAGGTGCTTGATAAGGTAAGATTTTAGGTCGTAAAATAATACTCATCCAAATTCCCTTGTTTTTTGCACTGTACCACTCACGTTTTAATCTTCCTTTTCCAGCTGTTTGTTCATCAGCTAAAACAACAGTCCCATGTGGAGCATTATCCATCGCTAATTGATGTGCTATGGATTGGGTAGATGACGTTGTTTCTTTATGGATGATTGACTTTCCTAACCACTTCGTATCAAGTCCCCATTGTACTGTGTTTTCACTAACTTTGTGCGGGGATTTAATGATTCGATATCCTTTGTTACGCTTTGCCTCTATCACATAGCCATCTTTTTCTAATTCTTTCATATGTTTCCAAATTGCACTTCGAGAAATCTTTAACATATCTGAGATTTCTTGACCTGAAATAAAGTTTCCATTATTAATGGATAGTACTTGTATTAGTTTACTCCGGGTGGATTCCATTTTATCCAGTCCTTTAATATTGAATTATTATTTTCAATCTTACCTTCAACTACTAATTCTTCAATTTTTGTAATAATATCCTGAATCCAAGGTCCTCTTTTCCTATCTGGAAACAGTTCTATTATATCATTTCCATTAATAGCTAGGTCTTTTTTTGAATAAATCACTAAATTACTTTTAAGTCTAAATAACTTTTTCTCATTAACTTTTTGAGTAAAAAGGATCTCTGTTAATCGAGCAAAAGACATATGTAAATCAGGTAATAGTTTATAAACAAGTATGTTAGTTAAATCATGAGACTTGTAATAGTTAATTGCATCATTTAAAATGATTGCTTTATTTAGCACTTTATTTGAGCATTTCCAACCTTTTGTAATTGTCCGTATATCAATACTTGGTTCAGTTTGGTGAATAAGGCAAACCACTTCTTCTAATGAATGAACCGGTCGGATTCTATCGCCTAGCTTTTGTAATATTTGATAATTGTTTAAAATAGGTAAGTGCTTCTCAATACCTAAGTCATTCATATACTTTAGTCCTAATCTAACAAACTTACCCGCAAATAACTTCTCTAGTTCTACAGTAATTCGCTCAACAGCTAACCCTTCTAATGATGGCTTTACATCATTAATAGCATAGAGCGTATCTTTTTCAATTTTAAAACCTAACTGACTTGAAAAGCGTATAGCTCGTAAAATACGAAGAGGATCCTCTTTTAATCGCTCTTTTCCATTTCCAACCGTTCGAAGTAGTCCATTATGTAAATCTTCTTTACCTTTAAATAAATCAAGGATATTCCCATACTTATCCATCGCTAAAGCATTGATAGTAAAATCACGACGTGCCAAATCTAGGTCAATTTTATCGATAAATTGAACCGAATCCGGATGACGGCCATCGGAATAATCACTTTCAACACGAAAAGTAGTTACTTCATAGGAAACATCATGGTACCTGACAATTACAGTACCGTGTTCAATTCCAACAGGAATTACCTCATCAAAGATTTCTTGAATCTTGTCTGGCTTAGCCGACGTGGTAATATCTATATCACCAATAGGACGTTCTAACAGTGAATCACGAACACACCCTCCAACAAAAAAGGCTTGGTGTCCTGCCTGTTCAATTTTTTCAATTACATATAGTGCATCTTGGAAAGGCTCTGTTAATAGGCTCATACTACACCTCTATTTTACTTATCTTGTAATACATCCTTATACAAACTTATATATTTCTTTAAGATGCTACTAGAATGGAAATGATCCTTTACGTGTCTTAAGGAGTTTTTTGAAAATTCCTTCAATAATTCATCATCTGACAGTAGTCTTTTGGCGTAAACGGCTGCCATTTCTACATCTCCTAATTCAACAACAAATCCTGTTTCTTCTTGTACAATAACTTCAGGTATTCCACCAACATTGGTTCCAATACAAGGAACTTCACACGCCATTCCTTCTAATAGTACCAATCCAAAGCTCTCTTTTTCAGACAGTAGTAAATTTAAGTCTGATATCGAAAGAAGATCACTAATATTTTTTTGTTTACCTAGAAATAAGACATCGTTTTCTAGACCTAGCTTGTCAACTAACTGAACAGTATTTGAGTATTCTGGACCGTCTCCAACTAGGAGAAGTTTTGCATTGATATCTTCCCGAATTAAGTTAAATGTATGGACAATATCATCTAACCGTTTCACTTTTCGAAAATTAGAAATGTGAATAATTACTTTTTCGTCCTCTTGGATTCCATACTGGGATTTAATATGTTTTAAATCTTTTTTATAATACTGCTCTTCATTAACAAAATTGTAGATGACTTGTATATCTTTCTCTACATCAATCATTGATTTGGTTTGCACGACCAGATCTTTCGATACTGCAGTTACAGCATCTGAACTCTCTATACCATATTTAATCATCCGTTTAAATGTATTATCTATACCTAGAACCGTTATATCCGTACCATGAAGTGTTGTAACAATTTTCACTTTACGTTTAGCCATATCACGTGCCAAAATAGCACAGACCGCATGTGGTAGCGCATAATGAACATGGAGAATATCTAATTCCTCTCTATCAATCACTTCCGCCATTTTGGTAGCTAGTGCTAAATCATATGGTGGATACTGAAATACTGGGTAATGACTCATCTCCACCTCATGATAATATATATTGGGATGAACTTGATTCAGTCGAAAAGGTAAGCCGGATGTTATAAAATGAATTTCATATCCTTGCTCAGCTAGCAACATGCCTAGCTCTGTAGCAATAACACCAGACCCACCTACTGTTGGATAACATGTGATTCCAATTTTATTCATACTTCCTTATCTCTTCTCTCTTTTAATACTTTTCTCCAATCCATATCCCCTCTATTTAGACCATGAATAAATATCTCAGCAGAACTAATATTGGTAGCGAGTGGAATTTGATGTACATCGCATAGTCTAATAAGTGCACTTACGTCAGGTTCATGTGGCTGAGCGGTTAACGGGTCTCTGAAAAAAATAACCATACCCATTTCATTATTTGCTATCATGGCACCTATTTGTTGGTCACCGCCTAAGGGACCTGATTGAAACTTATGAATAGAAAGGCCCGTTTCATCACTTATCATTTGACCAGTAGTACCAGTAGCAAATAAATTATGCTTCTCTAAAACATGTTTATACGCAAGTGCAAAGTTTATAATAATGGGCTTTTTTTCGTTATGGGCAATAAGTGCAATATTCATATTCAATTAGCCACCTCCCATTATGACTCGAAATCGAGAACATTCTCTAATCCATAAACAAGTTCTTCTAAATCAAAAACTTTGTTTACCGATATTTTTATCCCATCCATAAAAGACTTTCTATTCATGGAATCATGCTTTATTGTTAATTGCTGTCCCTCACCACCAAAGATTACTTCTTGATGAGCAACTAATCCCGGTAATCGAACACTATGAATATGTATCCCATCATCAACTGCTCCTCTTGCGCCTTTCAGAACTTCTATTTCATCGTGGTGACCTTGTCTCTTCGTATCACGGACTGTTTTAATCATTTCGGCAGTTTTTATGGCTGTACCAGAAGGTGCATCAATTTTGTTATCATGGTGCTTTTCAATTATTTCGACATCAGTTAGAAATTTTGCTGCAATTGTGGAGAAATGCATCATAAGAATTGCCCCGATAGCAAAATTTGGTGCGATAATACATCCAGTTTTAGTTTCACTAGCTACTCTACGTATATCTTCTATCTGTTCAGCAGTAAATCCAGTTGTTCCGACAACACAGCGGATATTCTTTTGTAATGCCATTATTATATGATTAAAACTCGCTTCCGCAACAGTTAAATCAATTAATACATCAACTTGTCTTCCATAAAACGCTTCTTCAGGATTTTGATAGACAGGAATACCTTTCTCAGCTAATGTTGATATTCCTGTTTTTTTTCGGTCAATACAAGCAACTAATTCAAAGTTTGGTTCTTCTAGTACCATATTGACGGCCTCACTGCCCATTCGACCACGGGGACCTGCAATAACAATTTTTATACTCATATTAATTTCCTCCTGATGCAGTTACTTTTTGGTCCATCTATCCTTATCTCTTGTTTCAAATTTAGTCATGGATCGATTAAATGAATCAGAGAGATCTATTTGAAGTGAATTAGCTATACAAGTGATGACAAAGATAATATCTCCTAATTCATCTTCTATTGTATTCGCTTCTTCTGTTACCTTCTTTGGCTTCTCACCATGATCATGGTTTACTTCACGGGCAAGTTCACCTACTTCTTCAGTTAGCCGAGCCATCAAGGCAAGTGGGGAAAAGTATCCTTCTTTATATTGACTTATATAATCATCTACTCTTTTTTGGACTTCCTCTATTGTTAAACCTCTCATAGTAATGGTTCATCCGACTCCTTCTATCTAATCTATTCTTTAATGTTAGCGAATAGCTGTATATTTGACAAATAATTTAGCTAGGTAAAACATTGTTCTACAACTTTATATTGATTATAATGAGAAAAGCGTAGAGGACGCCTGGACAAAACAACTATGAATGTACTAACTATTAATATAGGGGTTATCTTGGCGGTTCATACATAATTGGAGGTGCAACAATGATTTTCGGCTTAAAAATTAAGAATATCATATTTATTTTACTTGGGGCTGCCATATTTTCTTTTGGAATCGTTCACTTTAATATGCAACATAATTTAGGAGAAGGTGGATTTACTGGTATCACGCTCATTTTGTTCTTTGCATTCCGGTGGGACCCTGCCATTACTAACATAATCTTAAACATACCCATTCTTATTGTCGGTTGGAAATTCCTTGGGAGAAATACGTTTTTTTATACCATCATCGGA
>Ga0079224_100003096_pt1 | contig 20708 bp, 16 predicted proteins | sample Stecom2015_FD_80414 | JGI IMG/M metagenome (GOLD analysis project Ga0079224, IMG submission 80414) | Agricultural soil microbial communities from Utah to study Nitrogen management - Steer compost 2015 | ecosystem: Environmental > Terrestrial > Soil > Agricultural land | place: USA: Utah...
AATTTTTCCCCAATTAAAAGGTTGGGTGCTGCTCGTAAGTTCTTCTAATGAGAACTTATTGTAAGTTGCCTGGGGATCGCGCATCTCGACCCGACTTTTTTGAGCTGTAGCCAGTGCTTTTTCAAAATCCCAAATGGTGTTGAAGTTGTCTGCTGCTTCTTGATCAGTGGAACCTGTTAAGACAAATAGACGTTGCACATAAGTTTTATAAGCTTCTTTAATGTCGTTGTTCCGTGAATTTTCTACTAAATAGTAATCGCGATCGGGAAGTGTTGTGCCACCCTGACCCAATTGAGGCATATTCTTTTCAACGTTTTTTCTATCCTGTCCCACGTAAAAGCTGTGAAAAGGGCTGCCGAGAGCATGGGTACGCTGGTAGATGCTTTCCTCGATTACACCGTCAATGTCACTGATTCCGTCAATACGCTGTAAGTCGTCTTCAATTACGGATGCTCCGACTTCTTCTATTTTGGTGCTATCCATCGCGCTGGTGTAGAAAACACCCACTCGCTGTTCGATACTTCCTTCATCGGCATCGGCTGCAGCGGCATCTTCTAAGAGACCTTTGACAGCCTGAGCATTAAACTCCCTTAGTTCATTGAAACTTCCCCAACGGGTCTCTTTGTCAGGTATTGGATTGTTCTTCATCCAAATACCGTTTGCGTAATGAAAGAAATCATCGCCGGGATTAACGGTCGTGTCCATATTTGCAGGATCAATAAACTTGTCGGGTACATTAGATGCTACATTTGACTCGGGTTGTGAGCATGATTGAGCAGCAACCAATGCCATCCCGCAGATAAGAATTGATGGGTACTTCATATATATATTATTTGATTTGTTTATTGGGTGTGCAATCTACGAAGTTAATAAACAAAATGCTATTTTTGCCTTTCATTCATTCGAATATTCTAGAACATGAGTTTAGCAAAAACGTACAATCCAAACGATACAGAAGATAAATGGTATAGCTACTGGCTTGAAAAAAAGTTTTTTCGTTCGACCCCCGACGAACGTGAGCCTTACACGATTGTGATGCCGCCGCCGAATGTAACCGGTGTGCTGCACATGGGACATATGCTCAACAATACCATTCAGGATGTTTTGATCAGACGGGCTAGAATGCTAGGGAAGAATGCCTGCTGGGTGCCGGGAACGGACCATGCATCGATCGCTACGGAAGCGAAAGTCGTTGCTATGTTAAAAGAACGAGGCATTGAAAAAAAATCAATCAGCCGGGAAGAGTTTTTAGGCTATGCATGGGAATGGAAAGAGAAATATGGGGGTATCATTCTAGACCAACTTCAGAAACTGGGAGCTTCGGCTGATTGGGATCGGACGCGCTTTACAATGGATCCCGATTTAAGCGATTCGGTGATTGACACCTTTATCCACTTTTATCGCGAAGGGTATATCTATCGTGGTGTACGTATGGTCAATTGGGATCCGCAGGGAAGAACAGCTCTGTCAGATGAAGAGGTGATTCGGAAAGAAGTTGATCAGCGTCTTTTTTACTTGCGTTATCCTATTGTTGATTCTGATGAGTACGTTGTTATTGCTACAACGCGACCGGAGACAATTATGGCGGATTCAGCGGTTTGCGTAAATCCCAACGATCCGCGGTACCAGCATTTGAAAGGGAGAAAGATCAGAATCCCGCTGATTGATCGTGAAATCCCGATCATTGAAGATGAATATGTTGAAATGGACTTCGGTACCGGATGTTTAAAAGTGACGCCGGCGCATGATTTGAATGACTTTGAACTCGGACAAAAACATAATTTGGAGGTCATTGATATTTTGAACGATGATGGGACTCTGAATGAAAAAGCTCAGATATTGGTCGGGGAGGACCGCTTTGTTGCCAGGAAAAATATTATCAAGTTGTTGGAGGAAAATGGCAGTGTAGAGAAGATTGAAATCTATAAATCACAAGTAGGTTTTTCTGAGCGGACCGACGCGGTGATCGAACCAAAATTATCCATGCAGTGGTTTCTGAAGATGGAGGATTTGGCAAAGCCGGCATTGGATTATGTGTTAAACGGCGAGGTGAAATTTATACCCGATAAGTTTATCAATACCTATCGTCACTGGATGGAAAATGTGAAAGATTGGTGCATCAGTCGTCAGCTCTGGTGGGGGCAGCGGATTCCAGCCTGGTATAATGAAAATAATGAGTGGGTGGTTGCCAAAACAGAGCAAGATGCGGCTATAGCGTTTGAAAAGGAAGGTAAGTCGACCCAGGGGCTGGTACAGGAAGAGGATGTTTTGGATACCTGGTTTTCATCAGCACTTTGGCCGATGTCAGTATTTGATGGCTTGAAGGATCCGGATAATGAAGATATTAAATACTATTATCCGACGAGCGATTTAGTTACTGCTCCGGAGATTTTATTTTTCTGGGTAGCAAGGATGATTATTTTCGGTCATGAATTCAAAAAAGAAATTCCTTTTAAAAATGTATACCTTACAGGGATTGTACGCGACAAGCTAGGACGAAAGATGTCCAAGTCCTTAGGCAACTCTCCGGATCCTTTGGAGTTGATGAAACAGTATGGAACAGACGGTGTAAGGGTGGGAATGTTGCTCTCTTCACCAGCGGGTAATGACCTGATGTTTGATGTGGCTTACTGCGAACAAGGGCGAAATTTTGCTAATAAAATATGGAATGCCTTCCGGTTGGTAAAAAATTGGGAGCTGAAAGATGAGAAAGCTTCGGATGCTGATTTGAAAGTCATCGGATGGTTTGAAAATCGGTTTAATGAAGCGTTAATTGAGATTGAAGGCCATTTCGATCATTATCGCCTGTCTGATGCATTGATGGCAATTTACAAGCTCGTTTGGGATGATTTCTGCTCGTGGTATTTGGAGTGGGTAAAGCCTCCTTATCAGGAAGCGATTTCAAAAGAAACCTATGAACGCACGAAGGAGCTTTTTGAGCGGATCTTAGCGTTAATCCACCCCTTCATGCCTTTCATAAGTGAAGAGCTATGGCATGATGAGGTATTTGGCAAACGTGACGAGATGGACTGTTGTATTGTTGCCAAATATCCGACTTCGAACGCATTCGACAAGGCTATTATAGCGGAATTCGAGCAAATTAAATCGCTGATCTCTGAGATTAGAAATGTTAGAAATACGAAGCAAATTTCTCCTAAAGAGCCCTTGCCTTTGTGCTTTAAATCGGGAAATACATTGAATTCTTCACTGGTGGAGGTACTTGTGGCTAAGTTGGCTAATATTAGTGAGTTGAAGCCAGTGGATGATACGCCTACCGGTTCCATTGCTTTTATGGTGGGTCGGAATGAATTTTATTTGTCGATAGGTCAAAATATTGATGTAGAAGCTGAGAAAGAGCGAATTCAAAAAGAGATCGGCTATCTGAATGGTTTCTTAAAATCAGTCGATGCAAAATTATCGAATGAACGTTTTGTTAATAATGCAAAGCCTGAGATTGTGCAGAATGAACGAAACAAGAAGGCCGACGCTGAATCCAAGATTGCCACGTTAAAAGCAACTTTAGCCACCTTATAAATTACGGAGAATGAATTTATCTGCACCTGGATATGCATTATGCATTATAAAAGACGGTCGAATCGTTGACCAGATGTATGAGGGTGTGGCCGATGTAGCGACCGGCCGCAAGATCCAGGCTGATACGACATTCCGTATGGCTTCTGTGAGTAAGCAATTCACAGCGATGGTGATTTTGATGTTCGTGGAAAAAGGACTCCTGCGTCTTGAAGATCGCTTGAGTGATTTCTTTGATGATTGTAGCCAGGCTTATCATGAAATTACACTAAAGCATTTACTTACACATAGCTCTGGTATTTGGGATTATGAACCTTTAATTCCGAATAATCAGAAAGAACAAGTCAGCGACGCTGACACATGGCGACTTGCTAATTCCAAAGCTGAAACCTACTTTAAGCCTGGGACGCGATTTAAATATAGCAACACGGGTTATTGTATTCTTACCCTGATTGCCGAAAATGTAGGTCAGAAACCTTATGAAGAACTTATCCGGGAAATGTTGTTTGTTCCACTAGGTATGCGAAATTCGCAGATTTACGATCGGTCAAAGGACATGGAAAAGCGCGCATTAGGATATGCAGTGGAAGACGGGGTATTTCGTTTAAATGACCAGAGTATTACATCGGCGACGAAGGGTGACGGTTGTGTTTATACTTCTATTGAGGACTATCAGCGTTGGCACCATGCTTTTTATCATCATGTCTTTCTTTCAGATAAACTGTTTAATGAATCAGTTTCTCCCCAAATTGACGTGAACAACGATATCAGCTATGGGTATGGATGGTTTGTTGGTAAAGAAAAGGATGGCAGTAACTGTTTTTTTCATTCCGGAGAAACGTCAGGTTTTATGAACATCGTATACCATAATTTGGATAAGCAACTGATGATTGCTGTCTTTACCAACCGGAACGATACTTTGGTTAGCAAAGTTTTTGAGAAAGCTGCAAGTAAACAAGCCATTCAACTTGCGTTTGAAGGGGTTGATCCTTCAGAGACTATGCTTTTTGAATGGCTTGCTAAACAATATATGGGGTAAATCCGCTGGTCTACTTAAACCATTCCATCACTTCGTCTTTTGTTGGCATAGCGAGATCCAATTTCATCTTTTTACGCATTCCTCCAAGATCGTTGAAAACTTTGTTTGGGTTGGCTTCTTTTATTGCTTCGATGGTTGTTAATCCCATTTTCTGTAAAACAGGAACCCAGTCAATGGGAATGCCGGCTTTTTCGTAATCAGCGACAGAAGCTGCTTTGATAACTTTTTCCGGTCTCATTTGAGGGAAGAACAAAACGTCTTGGATGCTGACCTGATTGGTCATAAGCATAGCTAACCGATCGATTCCAATTCCGACTCCGGCAGTAGGAGGCATTCCGTATTCAAGAGCACGTAGGAAATCGTAATCAATGAACATTGCTTCATCGTCTCCACGTTCCATTAGTTTTACCTGATCCTCGAAGCGTTCCAATTGATCGATCGGGTCGTTCAATTCAGAATATGCATTTGCCAATTCTTTGCCATTGATCATGAGTTCGAACCGTTCTACGAGTCCTTCTTTGCTCCGGTGTTTTTTGGTCAGCGGACTCATCTCAACGGGGTAGTCAATAATAAATGTGGGTTGAATATAATGCACTTCACATTTTTCTCCGAAGATCTCATCAATCAGCTTGCCTTTGCCCATGCTTTCATCGATTTCAATATTCAGTTGCTTGCAGACATCGCGCAATCCAGCTTCGTCCAATTCGCTTACATCGAAACCGGTATGCTCGTTGATTGCATCGTAGATTGATATACGCTTGTAGGGCGCGGCAAAGTTTATTTCCTTGTCGCCAACCTGAAGAGTGGTTTTTCCGTTGGTAGCCAAAGCAACTTTCTCAAAAAGCTGTTCTGTGGTTTCCATCATCCATTCGTAGTCCTTGTAGGCTACGTAAAATTCCAGTACCGTAAATTCAGGATTATGGGTTCTATCCATTCCTTCGTTCCGGAAGTTGCGGCTAAATTCATAAACCCAGTCGAATCCTCCTACAATCAGTCTTTTTAAATAAAGTTCATTCGCGATCCGAAGATAAAGAGGTATGTCCAGCGCATTGTGATGTGTAATAAAAGGCTTTGCTGCTGCACCACCAGGGATACTTTGAAGTACGGGTGTATCAACTTCTAAAGCTCCTTTTTCATCTAAAAAATTACGAATAGCTGTCTTAATAGCCGATACCTTGACAAAAGTTTCCTTTACATGAGGGTTGACAACCAAATCGACATAACGCTGACGGTAACGGAATTCGGGATCGGTTACAGCATCGAATGTTTTTCCGTCGGCTGATTTGACAACTGGCAAAGGTTTTAAAGATTTTGAAAGAATTTTGAGTTCTTGCGCATGAACGGAAATCGTGCCGGTCTGGGTAATAAAAGCGAAGCCCTTAATACCGATGATATCACCGATATCAAGAAGCTTTTTAAACACCGTATTGTAGAGTGTTTTATCTTCACCGGGACAGATGTCATCGCGTTTGATATAAACCTGGATACGCCCTGTTGAGTCTTGCAGTTCGATAAAGGAAGCACTACCCATGATCCTTCGGCTCATGATTCTGCCGGCAATGTTAACCGCTTGAAAATCATCGGGATTTGTCTCATAGTTGTCTAAAATGGTTTTAGCATCTGACGTAATGTTGTATGATTCTGCCGGGTATGGATCGATTCCTAGTTTAAGTAGGGAAGTTAGCGCTTCGCGACGTAATATTTCTTGTTCAGAAAGTAGAGTACTCATGTGAAAATTTAATTTACGCAAAAATACATATTTTAATGAGAATCTTTAATTCAGGATGTAGCAGTTGGGTTTTTATTCCGTTCTACCTCTAGATACAATCGTTAGAATATGGATAAATATTTAGGATAAATAAGTTCATAATAAAAAATATGGCGTTTTGGTTAATAAATCCGATTTTTGCTAATCATTGAAGTTTTGAACGGTATACCAATTACATTAGTGAATCAGTCGATCGGCAATTCTAGGAGTCAGCAAGCACCCAATTTGCAATGGGCGGTGCACGCTTGTGCTGTAGAAAATAGTGATGTTGCTAAAGAGTTCATTTATAAAAAAATGTATGGCTATGTTACCGTGGTAGTTTCACGTTATATCAAAAGTACGTATGATATAGAGGAGTTGGTAAATGAAACGTTTATCAAAACATTTAAGGCCATCCATAAATTTTCCTATTCCGGAGAGAACGAAGAAAAAATGGAGAATTTTTTTTATGGCTGGGTAGGTCGGATCGCAGCGAATTTGTCGATTGATCATTTACGTTCAAAAAAGCAATTTCACGCAGGAGATGATTCGACCGAAAATGAGTTGCTGCTGATACCTGTATCGCCCTCAAGTGATTTAGAAGTTAATGATATTATGGCTCTGCTTGATAAATTGCCCGATATTCAACGTGCAATTTTCAATTTATATGAGTTAGAAGGGTATTCACATGAAGAGATTGCGAAGAAATTAAATATTCCAGAGAGTACATCAAGAACTTACCTAACTCGCGGAAAGCAAAAATTAAGAAAATTATATAAACAGTTAATGTTTAATGAAACTAAGAAATAATTGGGGAAATGAAGCCTGATAAAGATAAGGATATTACAGAACGGATGGTTGAGATGCTCCGTAAGCATTCTTTCCCGTATAAGGAAGGGGCTTGGGAGCGTTTTAAAGAATATGAAGCCAGTAAGAATAAAAAGGCAGTTTTATGGCCCTATTTATCTGGTGCAGCTGCCGTTGTTTTGTTGGGTATTGTCTTGTTTTTGAAACCAGATAGATTTGATACGTCCGCTCAGAAACAGCTTGTTCATACCGAGGAGTCTGCCACAGCGGACTCATCTGATTCTATAGAGCATGAGAAAGTGTTGTCGGAAGATGATGAGCAGCTCCTGGCCGACAACCGGCAATCCGATTTGACAAATAGACTTGCTTCGGAAAATAACAAAGCACCACGCGGTATGGCAGTTACTGTTGCGGAACCGTTTACTTCGTCAGAGAAGAAGCAAGATATTCCGGCGGATCGAAATGAACAGCAATATGCATTTAATAATTTGTCTGATAAGCAGAGAAAAGAATCCGTTCAAAATAATTCTATAAAGGATAGGGCAACTGATCAGAAAACTGCAATGCAGCAAGAGGATGCAGGTGCCGGAGTTATTGAGCCTAATGGAACGTATGATCAAGAAAATGCATATCAAAATGGCGATTGGGCTCTCAACGACGGGAGCGAAGATCACGCGGACTTAAATCAGAGTCTGAATAAGTGGGACTTCAGCATCGAATTGGCACCGAATATTAACGAACGGCAAAAAGTTAATTTTGGTGGAGGTGTGGCTATCGCTTATAATATCAACGACAAACTATCGATTAGTTCGGGTGTGTCTTATGTGCAATTAGACGCTCAGAGAGGTCCGAACCAGGTAGATATTCCAGCTGAATTTTCGAAAGCAAGCCTGAATAGCTATAACTATAATAAATCACTGAATACCATTAATACAACATTGGCCGGTCTGGATATCCCTGTTAATTTAAAAGTTAATTTAGGTAGTCAGATCTACGCTAGTGCAGGTGTTTCCGTATTCAGTGTTTTAAGTGAATCACGCTATAATATTTTTGAAGAGAAAATTGCTCGGGTCGCTAGTGTATCAGGCAACGGTAGCGGTGGTCCAGAACCTGCTATCCAAACTGTTTATTCTCAGGAGACCAATCCGGATACGCCCTATGAGGGTAAGAATTTTACGGGTTTCTTCAATCTTTCTGTAGGTTATAAGCTGCCTGTTTTAAAAAACTTGAATCTTTCTGTTGAGCCTTATTTAAAAGTTCCGGTGGGGTCTCTTACTGACCAGGATATGAATTTGGGTAATGGCGGACTTAAGATCGTAACAAGCTTTTAGTTTTAGTGATTTAGGACGAAAGACAAAGACCTCTATGCAGTCGTGACTATCTGCATAGAGGTCTTCTTATTTATTCAAAGTATCGGAGTAAGACTTAGTCTGTATAGCTTATGCCCATGTTTTGGAACATGAAAGCCCATTTGTCAGCAGCCTCCTGGATGATTTTATCGGTTGGTTTACCAGCTCCGTGTCCCGCATTTGTTTCGATACGTATGAGAACAGGGTTGTCGCCCGTATGGTATTCCTGTAAACGAGCAGCAAATTTGAATGAATGAGCAGGCACGACGCGGTCGTCGTGGTCAGCTGTCGTGACCATGGTGGCCGGATAGGCAGTACCTTCCTGTAGCGCATGATATGGAGAATATTTATATAAATATTCAAACATTTCCTTCGAGTCGTCTGACGTTCCGTAATCAAAAGCCCACCCTGCACCTGCGGTAAACTTATGATAACGAAGCATATCCAATACGCCCACTGCCGGCAATGCTACTTTAAATAGTTCGGGTCGCTGAGTCATCGCTGCACCAACCAAAAGCCCTCCGTTGGAGCCGCCTGCTATACCTAATTTTTCTGACGACGTATACTTGTTGGCTATGAGATATTCAGCTGCAGCAATAAAGTCATCAAATACATTTTGTTTTTGTGTTTTGGTTCCCGCAGTATGCCATTTCTCACCATATTCACCTCCGCCTCTAAGGTTAGCAACCGCATAAATACCACCTTGTTCTAATAATATTATATTGGAAGTGCTAAAGGAAGGAGTGAGGCTAATGTTAAAGCCTCCGTAACCGTAAAGCAAAGTGGGGTTGTTTCCGTCGAGTTCAATTCCTTTTTTGTAGGTTATGATCATCGGGATTTTGGTTCCGTCTTTCGACTCATAGAATACTTGCTCTGAGGTATATAGAGACGGGTCGAACTGAACGCCTGCCTTTTTATATTCTTCAGAATTTCCCGAAGCGATATCATATTTAAAGATTGTAGGCGGGTAGACATAGGAGGTAAAGCTATAATAAAGCTCTGTATCCTCATTTTTTGCCGAAAAACCTGAAGCCGAACCCACAGAAGGCAGTTCAATTGTTCTTTCTAATTCACCTTCGTAGTCGTATTGTTGAACGAGCGAGGTCGCATCCTTTAGGTAGTTGGCAAATAATTTTCCACCACCTGTTCCAATGTTCAAGACATTTTCTGTTTCAGGGATTAAATCGCTCCAGTTGTCCGGACTGAGGTTGTTGATGTCGGTTGTCACTACACGATAATTGGGAGCGTCCAGGTTCGTATAGATCAATAACTTATCATCTTTATTATCGATAATGCTGTAGTCTTTCTCGAAATTATCGATGATGTTAATGATGGGTGAGCCTTCTTTAGACAAATCTTGAATATAGAGTTCGTTCCCGCTGGTTGTATTAGCCGCTGAGATTACTAAAAAGCGTTCGTCTTCGGTTAAGTAGGCACCGATATAACGTCTCTTGGTTTCTTCGCCACCAAAAACAAGCTTATCCTCAGATTGGGGAGTGCCTAATTTATGATAAAACAGTTTGTGGTATTCCGTGATGCCTGATAAAGCACTTCCTTCTTCAGGCTTGTCATAGCTGCTGTAGTAGAAACCATCGTTTCCTCGCCAGGCCAAGCCCGTAAATTTAAGATCGTGTAGGGTGTCCCCGATTATTTTATTTTCTTTAGCATCCCTAATGATTACTTTTCTCCAGTCAGATCCTCCTTCGGAGATTTGGTAGGCCGCTAAGCTTCCATCTTTAGAAAAAGAAACGCCCGCGAGAGAAGTTGTTCCATCGGCTGAGAACTTATTAGGGTCTAGAAAAACTTCAGGTTCACCGTCTCCTTTTTGACGGTAGAGGACGTATTGGTTTTGCAAACCGTCATTTTTATAAAAATAGGTAAATTCTCCCTCTTTAAAAGGTGCGGAGAACTTTTCATAATTCCAAAGTTCAGTTAAACGATCCTTGATGGCATCACGAAAAGGAATTTGCGAAAGATAATTGTCAGTAACCTTATTTTCTTCTAAAACCCATGCTTTCGTGTCATCCGCCATGTCGTCTTCCAGCCAACGATAGGGGTCAACAACTGCGGTGCCGAAATAATTATCTGTTACTTCTACTTTTTTAGTTTCTGGATAAGGGAGCATGCTAATACTGTCGATAGGTTCAATGGTGGTTTGTTCTTGTGTGTTGCTGTTGCAAGCGACTAGTAGAGCTGCGCAACTTAGAATTCCTAGATATGTTTTCATATGTAAAATTATGGCTTCCTACAAAACTAAATGAATATATTGAATAACAAAAAAACCACTAGTTTTTGTATGTTTGTTTTTGATGACAAAAAGGGAAAAACTTTATTTCGCTTCAGATTTCCATCTGGGAGTTCCAAGCTATGAGAAAAGCCTGGAACGTGAAAGGCGAATCATAGAATGGTTGGAGATGGTTCGCGAAGATGCCAGTGAAGTTTTTCTGATGGGGGATGTTTTCGATTTTTGGTTCGAATATAAGCACGTTATACCGAAAGGTTTCGTGCGTTTCTTAGGGAAGTTGGCCGAAATGACCGATCAGGGAATTAAAGTTACGCTATTCAAAGGGAATCATGACATGTGGATGTTTGATTATCTCGAAACGGAAATCGGCGTGAAAATCGTCTCCGATGAGTTGATTATCGAACGTTCGGGTAAGCGTTTTTACTTGCATCACGGTGACGGTCTGGGGCCGGGCGACAGGAAATATAAACTCTTAAAAAAGATATTCCGAAGTAAAACGTGCCAATGGTTGTTTTCATGGTTACACCCCTCTGTAGGCATGGCGATTGCAAAGTATTGGTCAAAGAATAGCCGAATTGCCAATAATCAAAAGGAAACCTTTGTAAGCGAAGAGAAAGAATGGTTGGTACAGTTCTCAAAAAACCTGTTAAAAACCGAATATTTCGATTATTTTATTTTTGGAAATCGACATTTACCTCTTACAATTCAATTAGAGAATGGAAGCCTGTATATTAATCTTGGTGAATGGATAAACCATATGAGTTATGCTGTCTTTGACGGCACCAAATTATCCTTAGCGTATTGGAAAAGGAAAGAAACTGAACCTATTTAATCCACATTGTGGGTAACAACGCTTACGCCAAATTTTTGTTCCTCTTCCTCAGTCTTAGCCAGACCTTTTGCCCATACGGTATAAATTTGACCGGTTTCAAACGTTAATTCCTGATTGAAAATCAAGTTCTCACTTCCGTGCGATTTAACCAGAATATTGTAGGTTCCCGGAGTTACTTGCTGAAAACCAGTATATTCTTTGTATTTCTTATTGCTTGCGATCGTGCTGTCTGCTGTGATAGTGAAGTCGAGTGCAGGAGCGTCCGGACTTAAATGAACAAAACGAACGGCTGCATTTTCACCAGGTTCGGTAAGGTCATCTTCGAGAACAAGAGAAGACAGTTTGTCTTTTTCTCCTGCAATAAAGACACTGTAATATTTTCCGTTGACAAGTCGTAGTTCAAACTCATACAGTGGCCGGTTAAAAGACCCTTGTTCATAAATCCGGGCAAATCGGTTTCCTGAATAAGCAACAAAATAAGGGATGTAATTGTCGCCATAGGTAAACCGTTCCACCCGTTGGTTATCTATGACGAATTCAAAGCCAGGCGAGTTTGGTGATGCATGGATTATACTTACAGCAGATACAATGGATGAGCTATCTGGTCCACCGTCATCGAGACATGAGCTCATCACTGTGCTTAGGACGAACATCAATAGAAGAATTGCTGGTTTTATTTTGCTATTTAAGAATGTTTGCATGAAGTTTGTAATCTGTATAAAAGTATTTTTTTTATGATTATATAGTGATAACGACGAACGAGAAACTCATGCTACAATGCAATCGAAAAAATGTGTTGACAAAGCCTCGTTATCCAAAAATCATCAAAATTTCCGTAAGTTTGTCAAAAAGCATAAAACCGAATAAATGCCTATAAGAGGAAATCAATTCAGATCTAACACTTCTAAAAGTGATAAGATAGGGAAAAATCATGCCAAAAGTCGCAAGACTTCAAGAAGGGTGGGACATTCTGAGCAGATACCTAAATTTAAGTTTGGTGGTACAAAAATTGCGAAGATATTAGGACTCTTTCTATTACTACTGTCCATCTATTTTTTGGTTGCCTTTGTTTCCTATCTTTTTACGTGGCAGGAGGATCAGAGTTATGTTGCTTCTTCGAACGGCGGCTGGTCGAATCTCTTTAAAACACAAGAGGAGTTAATGGAACAGGGTATAGAAAATCCTGTTGTAGAAAATTGGCTCGGTAAATTTGGTGCGCTTTTATCACACCAGTTTATCTATAAGTGGTTTGGAATAGCTTCTTTCATTTTTCTATTTATTTTCTTTGCCGTTGGGTATCGTTTGCTTTTTCGTGTTCGGATATTCTCGTTAGTGAAGTCCCTTGGTTATTCGTTTTTCTTTTTAATATTTATCTCCGTGACGTTAGGCTATGTTCATGGCTTCATGAATACCTATCCTCATTTTCTCGAAGGTGAATTTGGTTTTTGGTCGAATCGTTTGTTGCAGGCACAGTTAGGTAGTGCAGGTGTAGCTGGATTGCTCATTTTCGTGTTTCTAACGTTTTTGATTATCAGTTTCAATATCGACTTTAAATTGCCCGAAATGCCAAAGAAAGTCAAGGTTCCAAAAAATGAAGATGTGGAAGAAGAAGTTGGGGTTGACTCAGATTGGAGAGATATTGATTTAAAAGCGCAGCAAACCGTTGATCGTGATGGTAATCGGCGACCTACCATTAACTCAGTGTATGCTAACAGGCAAAAAATAGAAGATGAAGGACAACCGGTTCTCGCTGCTTCTCCTAAAAAAGAAGACAATCCCGATGAGATCGCGACCCATAATGTCGAGTTGGATCCAAAAGTTCCTAAAGAGGATGAGCACTCAAAAAATATACGGAAAGAAACAGATTCCGATATCCCGGGTTTAGCTGTTGAAGATGTTGTTGAAGAAAAACAAGCTGATTCAAATATTCTGGTAGAAAAGCACGGGCAATATGACCCTCAGTTGGATTTGTCCAATTATAAATTCCCACATTTGGATTTGCTAAGAGACTATGGTGGAGGAAAGATCATTGTTAATAATGAAGAGTTAGAGGCAAATAAGGATAGAATCGTAGAAACACTCGCAAACTATAATATAGAAATCGACAAAATTAAAGCGACGATCGGTCCCACGGTTACTCTATATGAAATTGTTCCAAAAGCGGGCGTCCGGATTTCAAAAATAAAGAACTTAGAAGATGATATTGCCTTAAGCCTAGCGGCTTTGGGTATTCGGATTATAGCGCCAATGCCAGGAAAGGGAACGATCGGTATTGAGGTGCCGAATAGTAATCCGGAAATGGTGTCCATGCGTTCGGTAATTGCAACTGAAAAATTCCAGCATACGGATATGGATTTGCCGATTGCTTTTGGTAAAACAATCACAAATGAAGTGTTTATTGCCGATTTGGCAAAGATGCCGCACTTATTAGTAGCGGGTGCTACTGGGCAGGGTAAGTCGGTTGGTATTAATGCTATTATCACGTCCCTGCTTTTTAAAAGACATCCTGCTGAATTGAAGTTTGTGTTGGTCGATCCGAAGAAGGTGGAATTGTCATTATTCAATACGATTGAGCGCCATTTCTTAGCGAAATTGCCTGATGAAGAAGACGCAATTATCACTGATACGAAAAAGGTGATCAACACGCTGAACTCTTTGTGTATTGAAATGGATTTGCGTTATGATTTACTTAAGAACGCAGGCGTGCGAAACCTCAAAGAGTATAATGCTAAATTTATTAATAGACGCCTGAATCCGGAGGAAGGTCATCGTTTTTTACCTTTTATTGTATTGATTGTTGATGAATTTGCTGATTTGATGATGACTGCCGGAAAGGAAGTGGAAACGCCTATTGCTCGCTTGGCGCAGCTGGCCCGTGCTGTTGGAATACACCTGGTAATAGCTACTCAACGTCCTTCGGTTAATATTATTACGGGTACCATTAAGGCTAACTTTCCCGCACGTTTGGCTTTCCGGGTATTGTCGAGGATCGACTCGCGGACAATATTGGATACGGGTGGGGCAGACCAATTGATTGGAAGGGGAGACATGCTTTTGGCAACTGGAAGTGATTTGACACGTATTCAATGTGCTTTTGTCGATACCCCGGAAGTCGAGGCTATCTCTGAGTATATCGGTGCTCAACGTGGTTATTCGTCTGCCTTTTTACTCCCCGAATATGTAGATGAAAGTAGTAAAGGGTCATCTGCGGCCTTTGATGATGAGGAACGTGACTCACTTTTTGAAGATGCTGCCCGCCTGATTGTGTTGCATCAGCAGGGCTCGACTTCACTGATACAACGAAAATTAAAGCTGGGTTACAACCGTGCCGGTAGGATTATAGATCAGTTGGAACAGGCTGGAATTGTTGGTCAGTTTGAGGGAAGCAAAGCTCGAGAGGTTCTGTATCCTGATGAAAATTCATTGGAACAATATTTGGAGACGTTAAGAAAGAATGATTAATTAACGTATGAATAATATTTTTAAAATATATACGACCAATTGTCTGTTTTTGTTTATTGGTTTTTTTGCTTATGCGCAAAATGATGCTCAATCAATTTTAGATCGGGTTAGTAAGAAGTATTCCTCTTTTAAGACAATTAAGACTGACTTTGTGTTAATTGGAACTAACAATACCGAAGGAGCAGGGTATAATGAAAAAGGCAGGGTCTATTTAGAGCCAGGCTCTAAAAAATATAAAATTGAAACCGGAGAACAGGCATTTATCAGTGATGGAAAAACGCAATGGGCCATAATGAAAGATATAGGTGAAGTCCAGATTGCCAACGTCGACCCGAATGATAAGTCAGTATCCCCCAGTAACATATTTGAATTTTACAAAAGCGGTTATCGAATGACGGATAAAGGCAGCGAGTCTGCGGATGGACAGTCACTCCATGTGATTGAGTTAGTGCCGGTCGACCAAAACCAAAATGTAACAAAGATCCGTATGCGTATAAATCAATCAACGGATTTTATTTATGATGCCACGATATCCGATAAAAACGGCAATGAATACACATATAAATTATCAAATATAGAAACCAACCGGCAATTTTCTCCAGGAATATTTAAGTTTTATAAGCACAATTATCCTGATTTAGAAATAGTCGATTTGAGATGATTGTTGATAACTATGCTATCTTATACAGCGAGTACATTGCAGAAGCTAGAGGAACTCCTTCGATTAAAAAATTACAAGATTCGTTACGAAAAAGGTAATTTTAAGTCAGGCACTTGTACGTTATTGCAGGATAAGATTTTGGTGGTAAATAAGTTCTCGGATATGGAAGTGAAAATAAACTCTATTGCAGACGTTGTTGCTAGCTTGGATTTTTCTAATATCACACTTAACGATAAACAAAAGAAGTTTTTATATTTGATTAAACAAACAAAATTAAATCTGTGACCATAACCTTTTTAGGAACAGGCACATCTCAGGGTGTTCCTGTCGTAGCCTGTAACTGCCATGTTTGTTCATCGTCAGATAAGAAAGATAAGCGTTTGCGATCGTCCATTTTAATCGAATATGAATCGTTAAACCTTGTAATTGATACTGGTCCGGACTTCCGATACCAAATGCTGAGAGAGAATGTTCAGCACTTAGACGCGGTGCTGTTTACGCATGAGCACAAGGATCATATTGCTGGGATGGATGATATTCGTGCCTTCAATTATAAACAACAGAGTTCTTTACCTATTTATGCAACCGATCGTGTAATACAGGCTTTAAAAAGGGAGTTCCATTATGTTTTTTCCGACCAAACCTATCCGGGTATTCCACAAATTCATCTTCATGAAATAACTAACAGTCCATTCACTGTTGGTGGTAAGTTGGATATTACACCTATTGAGGTAATGCATTTTAAGCTACCTGTGTTGGGCTACCGGTTTGCTGATTTTACTTATATTACGGATGCTAAGACCGTTCCTGAAAATGAGTTTGAAAAAATAAAAGGCACGGAAGTGCTTGTAGTCAACGCATTGCAACGAGAAAGGCATATCTCACATTTTACGCTTAGTGAAGCTATTGAATTCGCCGAAAAAGTAGGGGCGAAGCACACCTATTTTACGCATATCGGTCATCGTTTAGGTACGTATGCTGAGGTTTCAAGGGAATTGCCTGCAGGAGTCCAACTCGCTTATGATGGATTGAAAATTCGTCTATAATGATACTTTATCGATAAGTTTTTTCTCTTTACTAAAACAATTTGGATAGGTTTTTGCTTTAATATTATAAAAATAGGATATAAAACGAAATCTATTAAAAATTAAAAACGAGTATTATGGGAAACTTATTGTACATCATTGCCGTAATTTTAGTAATTATCTGGGCGGTTAGTTTTTTTGGAGGATATGCTTCTGGCGGAATTATTCATATTCTTCTGGTTATAGCTATTATAGCGATTCTGTTGAGAATAATACGTGGGGCGGCTTAAATCATCGATTCAGCCATCCACAGCTCGGCAATAGCTATGTCGATGGGGTAAGTTATTTTAATATTCCGGATATCGCCATCAATTAAATGGATGGGGTATCCGGATTTTTCAATAACAGAGGCATCATCGGTAAATTCAGAGCTATAGGGTGCCTGATAAGCTTCCCTAAGCAGTTCTCCATTGAAGGTTTGTGGGGTTTGTACAAGATGTACACGGTCTCGTCTTAGTGAGATGCTCTGTTTATTTTCATTTACCATACGAATGGAGTCCCTGCTCGCTACCGCAGGCACGACAGCTTTTTTTCTAAGCACTTCTTCAAACGAACGGTTAATTAGATTTTGACTTACCAGAGGTCTGACACCATCATGAATAGCAATCAGTATCTGATCTAATTGATCTTCTTTCTTAAATATATGGCTTAAACCATTTTTAACAGAATGAAAGCGGGTCTCACCTCCACTGACGGTGCTGTAAGGCACATCGAACTGGTGCTTTATACAAAGCGATGCCCACATCTCTTTGTAGGCATCGTTTTGAACTAACACGATATGGATATTGTTGTGATTAAATGCACGGATACTGTGCATCAGAATAGGTAACTTATTTACTTCAAGAAATTGCTTGGGAACAGAGTTCTTCATTCGACTGCCAACTCCGCCGCTGACAATAATAGCATATTTTTTGAAGTCAGACATCAAAAGCTGGTTCTTGTCAGATAATTAACATCGAATCACCGTAGCTATAGAATTTATATTTTTCTTTTACGGCCACCTCATATGCATTCATAACATTCTCGTACCCCCCAAACGCACATATCATCATTAATAAAGTGGATTCTGGCGTGTGAAAATTAGTAATCATGCTGTTCGCTATACTGAGATCATAAGGAGGGAAAATAAATTTGCTTGTCCAGTTATTTGCTGGTTTCAGATGATGGCTTGCAGAAACAGACGACTCAATAGCGCGCATACTTGTTGTACCAACTGCACATACTTTCCGTTTGTTGTCGATCGCTTCATTCACAATGTCAGCATCACGTTGAGCAATGAAAAACTGTTCAGAGTCCATTTTGTGCTTTGTCAAGTCTTCTACTTCCACTTGTCTGAACGTTCCCAAGCCAATATGTAGCGTAACTTCTGAGAATTCGATTCCTTTAAGTTCTAAACGCTTCATTAACTCACGGCTAAAATGTAGCCCCGCTGTAGGGGCAGCCACGGCACCCTCATGTTTAGCGTAGATAGTTTGATAACGGAATTTATCTTCTGGTTCCGGTTTTCTATTTATGTATTTAGGGAGAGGTGTTTCTCCCAAGATTTCTATATTTTTTCTGAACTCTTCGTCTGTACCATCAAACAAAAACCGGATTGTACGTCCTCTTGAAGTAGTATTGTCGACAACTTCGGCAACTAATAAATCATCCTCTCCAAAATATAATTTATTGCCCACACGGATTTTTCGTGCCGGATCTACCAATACATCCCAAAGCCTTAATTCCTTATTTAGTTCACGAAGCAAAAATACCTCAATGGTAGCACCAGTTTTTTCTTTATTTCCATAAAGTCGAGCCGGAAACACCTTGGTGTTGTTGAAGATCATGACATCCTTCTCGTCGAAATAGTTGATGACATCCTTAAATATTTTATGCTCTATTTTACCAGTATCTTTATGTAAAACCATTAAACGAGCTTCGTCTCGGTTTTCTGAAGGGTGCAGTGCAACTAAAGATTGAGGTAAATTAAATTTGAATTGAGATAATTTCATAGTACTTTATGATAGGATTCTTTGCAAATAAATTAGCGCGCAAATATACGATTATTTAATGGTATATGCTATTAATTAAATATAAGCGATATCTGCGAGTAGATAAATTTAAATTATTACTGTAACTTCTTGTTCATTTAAACGTCATAGTTCTGTATGTTGTTTTTAAAGTTACTAGGTGAAAGTTTCGGTTTTGCGTTTTCCGCGTTAAGGGGAAACAGAACTCGTACTTTGCTTTCTCTACTTGGAATAACCATCGGAATTATGACCATTATAGGGGTCTTTTCTGCGGTAGATACACTTCGTTCAAATTTAGAAAGTAGTATTGAGAAACTGGGAAGTAAAACAATTTACATATCGAAGTGGCCTTGGGATGGCGGTCCTGATTTTCCTTGGTGGAAATATGTAAATCGCCCTGAGCCTACCATTGATGATTTCGAGGAGCTGCAAGAAAGGCTTACACTCGCCGATGGAATATGTTATGAGGTTACCGTCTCAAATCGAACCGCTAAATTTAGAAGTAACAGCGTTGAAGGAGCAGCTATATCTGGAGTTTCCTTTGATTTCTACAAGATGAGAAACCTTGAGTTCTCGTCGGGCCGGTATTTTACCAACTCTGAATCGGAGAACGGTACTTCAATTGCCATGATCGGTTCAACAGTTGCTGAAGGGTTATTTCCGGCTATGGATCCAATTGGCAAGCAAATCAGTGTATTAGGTAGAAAGGTAAATGTCATCGGCGTATTCAAATCAGAAGGGGAAGGGATGCTTTTGGATGTTTCTTTAGACAATGTAATCGTGCTACCTCTTAATCTAATGAAGAATCTTGTCCACGTTGAAAATCATAATCCCAACATTGTTGTAAACGCGGCTGCGACTTACCCGTTAGAAGAAACTGAAAGCGAAGTAAGGGGCATAATGCGATCTATTCATCGACTTAGTCCAAAACAAGAGGATAATTTTTCCCTGAATAAAACCACAATTATTACAGCACAGTTAGACCAGCTATTTACAATTATTAATGGGGCAGGACTCTTTATCGGAATATTTTCTATTCTCGTAGGTGGTTTTGGAATAGCCAATATTATGTTCGTTTCGGTTAAAGAACGTACTCCATTGATTGGAATACAAAAATCACTTGGTGCTAAGAATTTCTTTATTCTCTCGCAATTTTTAATCGAAGCGGTCCTGCTTTGTATATTGGGTGGATTAATAGGTTTAGGAATTGTTTATTTTCTTGCACTTCTTGTAAAACTTGGGTTGGGAGTAGGTATCGTTGTCGATGTTGGAAAGGTTGTTTTGACTTTAGTACTTTCAACGATGATAGGTTTAATTGCAGGTATTATTCCTGCAGTAATGGCTTCGCGGCTTGATCCTGTAGAAGCAATAAGGAGTTAGGAACTAATCTGTAGCATTGAATACAGAAAAAGAGCGGCGATCTTTAAAGATCGCCGCTCTGCTAAATGCTGTTCTACGTAGGGTTCATTATTTTAGTTTTCCCAACGCTTCCTTAATTCTTTTCAACGCTTCTACTAAATTTTCTTCCGATGCTGCGTATGAAAATCGTATACAATTGTTATTTCCGAATGAGTCACCACCGACTGTGGCTACATGCCCTACATTGAGTAAATACAAAGCTAAATCGCCAGAATCCTTGATTACCTCTCCGTCGTCTGTTTGTTTTCCAAAAAATGAGCTGATATCCGGGAAAAAGTAAAATGCACCCTCTGGCAGATTAGTTTTTACTCCAGGTATATCTTTCAGTAGCTTGTAAACAAGATCTCTTCTTTTCAAAAACTGATCTCTCATAGAAATAATACTCTCTAGACCACCTTCATAGGCCGCTAGTGCGGCGCGTTGCGTAATCGAGCACGTACCTGATGTAATTTGTCCCTGAAGCTTATCCGTTGCCGCTGCAATGCTCGGGTGAGCAGCCAAATAGCCGATGCGCCAGCCAGT
>Ga0079224_100003098_pt1 | contig 20701 bp, 18 predicted proteins | sample Stecom2015_FD_80414 | JGI IMG/M metagenome (GOLD analysis project Ga0079224, IMG submission 80414) | Agricultural soil microbial communities from Utah to study Nitrogen management - Steer compost 2015 | ecosystem: Environmental > Terrestrial > Soil > Agricultural land | place: USA: Utah...
CCGGTTTTACGAGGCGGTGTTCGGCTGGTGCGTGGTCTACGAGTACGCCATCACCGATCCGTCCATCGCGGCTCTGATCGGGACTGACGAGCAGCTCCAGCTGCGCGCCACGAACGTGGGGCGCTCGACGCGGGAGCCCTACTTCGGGCTGATCGACTACGGCGTGCGGTCGGCGACCGGTTCGCTCAAGGGCAGGTCCCGTCCGCCGCGGCGCGGCTTGATCGGGGCGGTTGTCGTCGTCGACGACTTAACGGAGACTCGGGAACAGGCGCATCGGATCAGCGGCCCCGAGGCGGTGCCGGGTGAGGCGATTGAGGTCGAGGTGTCGCCGATCGGCCCGATCCGGGCGGCGTCGGTGCTTCCGCCGCACGGCGTCTGGCACGTGGTGGTCGAGTCGCGTGGGTGACGGCGCGAAGCCGGTCGGGCAGAGACGAACTCGTATTTGACCCCGCTTCACGACAAGCTCTAGCGTTTGAAACATTGTTCCTTAGAATGGAACGCGCCAATCACGGGTGTGGCATTCGACGGACCGACGGCCACCCCCGCAGGCATGAATCGAAGGCGGAATCAGTGTTCATCGAGCGGAACACCTTGCAGCGGAGAGCGGTGCGATGCTGAGGCTCGCGATCTCCAGGCTCATCTCCGCGGTCCCGGTGCTGCTTCTCGTGTCGCTGGTGGCGTTTACGCTGCTGCGCCTCGCGCCGGGTGACCCGGCGCTGCTCGCCGCCGGTATCGAAGCACCGCCAGAGGCGCTGGCGAAGATGCGCGAGAGTATGCGGCTCGACGACCCGATCTGGGTGCAGTACCTCGCCTGGCTCGCGGACGTCCTCCGCGGCGACCTCGGCATCTCCTACTCCGACAAGTCCCCGGTGACCTCCGTGATCGCCGACCGGCTGCCGGCGACGGTCCAACTCGCCGTCGTCGCCCTGGCGCTGATCGTGCTCATCGGGGTGCCGCTGGGCGTGCTCTCCGCGCTGCGGGCCAACCGCCTCACCGACCAGATCATCCGAGTGGCCTCCCCGGGCGGCATCTCGGTGCCGAACTTCGTGGTGGCCCTCTTCCTCGTGTTGATCTTCGGCTGGTGGTTCCCGGGCATCCTCCCGTACCAGGGCTACGTCCCGTTGACCGAGGACGTCGTGGCCAGTCTCCAGCGCACCTGGCTGCCGGCTATCGCGCTGGCCGCCCCGCAGATCGGCCTCATCGCGCGGCTGACCCGGTCCAGCATGCTCGAGGTGCTCGGCCACGACTACGTCGCCGCGGCTCGGGCGATGGGCGTCCGCGAAAGCGTGATCATCTGGAAGGACACGCTCCGCAACGCCCTCCTGCCGGTGGTCACCGTGCTCGGTGTCCAGACCGGCTTCCTGCTGGGCGGATCGGTGGTCGTGGAGACCGTCTTCGGAATCCCTGGACTCGGCCGGTTGTTGGTTGAGTCGTTCACCATCCGCGACTACCCGGTCACCATCGGCGTGATGATGTTCATCGCGATGTCGTTCGTGCTCATCAACATCGCCGTCGACCTCCTCTACGGGGTGATCAACCCGCGTATCCGGGTCGGGTACGGCTCTGGAAAGGAGTGACGATGGCTGCTGCGAAAACCGCTGCCGGAACGGTGCGGGGCGCCAAGCCCTCGGTGCACCGGGCTGAGCAAGTCGGCCTGCTGCGTCGTCTCGCCTCCCGACCCAGGTCGCTGGCCACGCTGATTGGTGTCAGCATCTTCCTGCTGATCGCCCTCGTCGGTCCGTTCTTCGCGCCGTACGACCCGGCAGGGCTCAGCGGCGCCGGGCTCGCCGCGCCGAGCGGCAAGCACTGGATGGGCACCGACAGCCTCGGCCGGGACGTCTTCAGCCGTTTCCTCTACGGCTCTCGGATCTCGATCCTCGTGGGCTTCGGGGCGGTGCTCTGCGCCCTGATCCTGGGCACGATCCTCGGCATGGTGGCCGGCTACCGGTCGGGCACGCGCACCGACGGGGTCATCATGCGGCTCATGGACGTGGTCCTGGCGTTTGCGCTGCTGGTGCTGGTCCCCGTCATCACCGGTGTGATCGGCACGCACGACCTGTCGGTCGGTCCGATCGAGGTCGGGCCGGAGATGCTGGTCGCCATCGCCATCGGCGTGGTGCTGACGCCCGTCTTCGCCCGGATCGCCCGCGCCAGCGTGATGGCGGAGATGCGCGAGGACTACATCCTGGCCGTCAAGTCCTTCGGCGGCCGCAACCGGGACATCCTGCTGCGCAACCTCTTGCCCAACATCTCCGCGCCGCTGGTGGTGCAGGCCGCGTTCGCCTTGGCGATGGCCGTCACCGTCGAGTCGGCGGTCTCTTTCCTCGGCCTCGGCGTGCAGCCGCCGGACGCGAGCTGGGGAACCTTGCTCGCCGACGCCCGGCAGTACGTGACTCTCGGAGCCTGGTGGCTCGTGTTGTTCCCCTCCCTCGCGATCGCCCTGTTCGTCCTGGTCTTCAACCTCCTCGGCGACCAGCTGCGGGACGAGCTCGATCCGCGCGCCAAGACGACCAAGCGCCGTACGCCGGCCGTGAACGGGAGCAGTGACGATGAGTAGCACTCCTGATCTCCTGTCGGTCAAGGGACTGCGTGTCAACTACCAGTTCCGGGGCGCGAAGGTGCCCGCGGTGAAGGAGTTCTCGCTCACGGTCAAGCCGGGGGAGATCGTCGGTTTGGTGGGTGAGAGCGGATCGGGCAAGAGCACCGCGCTGAAGGCGATCCTGGGCATGCTGCGCCCGCCGACGGAAGTCGTCGCCGACGAGATCGTGCTCGACGGCCGTGACCTGCGGTCGCTGAGCCCGGAGGAGAGCCGGCGCATCCGCGGCGGCGAAATGGCGATGATCTTCCAGGACCCGATCAACTCCTTCAACCCGTCCTTCACCATCGGCAGCCAGTTCCGCCGGGTGCTGAGCCTGCACCGGCCCGATCTCAAGCGCAGCGAATACGACGACGAGATCCTGCGCTTGCTCAAGGGCGTGGGCATCGACGGTCGGGGCAAGCTGAACTCGTACCCGTTCCAGTTCAGCCAGGGGCAGCTGCAGCGGATCATGATCGCGCTGGCGTGCTCCAGCAAGAACCTCAAGCTGCTGCTCGCCGACGAGCCCACGACCAGCCTCGACGTCACCATCGAGGCGCAGGTGCTCCAACTGCTGCGTCAGCTGCGCGCGGAGCGGAACCTGGCCATGATCCTGGTCACCCACAACCTGTCCGTGGTCGCCGAGATCTGCGACAAGGTTGTGGTGATGTACGCCGGGCGGGTCGTGGAAGTCGCCAACGTGTACGACCTGTTTGAGCGTCCGCAGCACCCCTACACCCAGCAGCTGCTCAAGGCGATCCCCATGTTCCCGCACGAAGGGGAGCGCCTGTACGCGATGCGTGGCGCCGTTCCCGCGTTGGACGAGGTCATCAAGGGATGCACGTTCGCGGCGCGGTGCGACTCGTACCTGGGGAAGGTGTGCGACCAGCAGCCCCCGGCGCTGGCCGAGGTGGCGAGCGGCGGCCAGTGGGCCGCGTGTCACCGCGTGGCGCCCGGTCTGGAGAAGGAGTCAGCCTGATGCCGGCCGACAAGCCAAACGACGCCTCGATCCCGATGCTCAGTGTCCGGGACCTGACCACGCACTTCCCGGTTGGTGGCGGCCTGTTGAGCCGGCTCACCGGCAAGCGCCGGGTGGTGTACGCGCTCGACGGGGTCAGCTTCGACATCATGCCGGGCCAGACTCTGGCCGTCATCGGGGAGAGCGGTTCCGGTAAGAGCACGTTGGGCCGGACCCTCCTGCGCCTGCAGGAGCCGACCTCGGGCACGATCCACTTCGAGGGCCGGAACATCACCCGAGTCGGGCGGGAAGAGCTGCGTCAGCTCCGTCGGCGGATGCAGATGATCTTCCAGAACCCGTACTCGTCGGTCAACCGCCGGTTCCGGCTGGTCGACATCATCAGTGAGCCGATGTTCGTGCACGGCATCGGCGACAGCGCCTCGCGCCGGCAGCGCGCGCTGGAGCTGCTGGAGCTCGTCGGCCTCAACCCGGACTTCGCCTACCGCTACCCGCACGAGGTCAGCGGTGGCCAGCTCCAGCGGGTCGGCGTCGCGCGGGCGCTGGCGACCAACCCGTCTTTCGTCGTCGCCGACGAGCCGACGGCCAGCCTCGACGTCAGCGTGCGCGCCCAGGTGATGAACCTGCTCAAGGACCTCAAGGCCGAGCTCGGGCTGACCATGATGTTCATCAGCCACGACCTCGGCGTGGTCTCCTACATCGCCGACCAGATCGCGGTGATGTACCTGGGCCGGATCGTCGAGATTGGCACGAAGGAGCAGCTGGAGCGAGCTCCGCAGCACCCGTACACCCAGGCGCTGTTCAAGTCGGTGCCGAAGCCGAATCCTCGGCTGCGGGGCAAGGAGGCGCCGCCGGTCGGCGAGGTGCCGAGCGCCATCAACCGACCCTCCGGCTGCCACTACCACCCGCGTTGTCCACTGGCGATGGACATCTGCCGGCGGATGTACCCGGTGCTGGAGACCAAGGTCGGCGGGCAGAAGGCGGCGTGCCACGCCATGCCCGCGGCGTCTGCGCCTGCCAGCGTGGCGCCGACGATCAAGGCGTTACGGCGCGCCCGTCAGGGCGGGCCGTCACAGGCGGGACAGCGGGGCGTGACCGCGCCGCGGCCGGTGGGGCGGTGGGAGAAGGACAGGCATGCGAGCGACGTTGATCTACGGCGCCGGCGACGTGCGCGTCGAGCACGTGCCGGATCCGGTGCTGCGGGAGCCCACCGACGCGGTGGTGCGGGTGCTGCGCTCCTGCATCTGCGGCAGCGACCTGTGGCCCTACCGGTCGCGGCCAGCGAGCGAGCACGGCGACCGCATCGGGCACGAGTTCCTCGGCGTCGTCGAAGACGTCGGCGCCGAGGTGTCCGGGCTCACCCCCGGTGACCTCGTCGTGGCGCCCTTCGCGTGGTCGGACAACACCTGCGACTTCTGCCGCGACGGGCTGCACACCTCGTGCCGGCGGGGCGGGCTGTGGGGCGCCAACGGCGCCGACGGCGGCCAGGGCGAGGCGGTGCGGGTGCCGCAGGCCCAAGGCACGTTGGTGAAGCTCCCCGTCAGCGAAGATTCCGCGCTGCTGCCGTCGCTGCTCACGCTCTCCGACGTGCTGCCCACTGGCCACCACGCCGCCGTCACCGCCGGGGTCAATCCGCGGACCACGGTCACGGTCATCGGGGACGGGGCGGTCGGCCTGTGCGCCGTGCTCGCGGCGAAGCGACTCGGCGCGGAGCGGATCATCTTGATGGGGCGGCACAAGGACCGCACCGACCTCGGCCGCGAGTTCGGCGCCACCGACGTGGTGCCGGAACGGGGCGAGGAGGGTGTGGAGAAGGTCCGCGAGCTCACCGGAGGTGACGGCACCCACGTGGTCTTGGAGTGCGTGGGGCTGTTGCCGGCGCTGGAGACGGCGCTGGGGTGGTGCGCGACGGGGGCACGGTGAGCCGCGTCGGCGCTCCGCAATACCGCGAGATGCCGGCGGCGTACCGCATCTTCCGGCGGAATGTCACCCTCACCGGCGGCATCGCCCCCGCCCGCGCCTACATCGAAGAGCTGCTGCCTGACGTGCTGGAGGGGCGGATCGAACCGGGCCGGGTGTTCGACCGCACGATCACCCTGGACGAGGTGCCCGAGGGATACCGCGCCATGGCCGAACGCAAGGCGCTCAAGGTGTTGATCCGCCCCTGACTCGTTGATCCTCCTTGGCTCAGTCGCGGAGCTGGCCGAGGTCGATCCGCTCCAGCACGGCGTCGCCGCGCATGGCGACGCAGGCGAGGACGGCGTCGGCGACGGTGGTGGCGGGCAGCTTCGGCACTTTCCGGTGCGCGTTCATCTCGCTCGCCACGGTCGCGGACACCACCAGGTCGCTGACTTTGATCCGATCAGCGGCGACCTCGGCGCGCAGACTCTCGACGAAGCCGCGCAGGCCGTGCTTGGCGGCGGCGTACGCCGAGCCGGTGGCGTAGCCGCGAACACCGGCGCCGGAGTTGATGCTGATCAGGTAGCCGCGGGCGCCGTCGACGATCGGCTGCGTCCGCATCACCCGCACCGCGGCCCGGGTGCAGAGGAAGACCCCGGTCAAATTGACCAGCAGGGTCTGCTCCCAGGCGTGTCGGTCGAGGTCGGCCACCTTACCGGCGTAGAAGACTCCGGCGTTGTTCACCACCACGTCCAGCCGGCCGTGCCGACGCGCCACGTCGGCGACGGCCGCGTCCACCGCCGCCTCGTCGGTCACGTCGAGCACCAGCGCTTCCGCGGACCTGCCCGCCGCGGTGATCATCTCGACGGTCTCGACGAGCCGGTCTTCCCGACGTCCGGCGCAGACCACGTGCCGCGCGGTGCGGGCGAGCGCCTCGGCCACCGCGCGGCCGATCCCGGAACCCGCGCCGGTGACCAGTGCCGCGCCGCCGCTCATCGCCGCTGGTAGAACTCGAGGACCTCGTCGTCCGGCCCGAAGTACGAGCGGGCGTACGCCGGTCCGATTCCGGGCAGGTCGACTTCGACGCGGTCGCCGACGGGCTCCGTGCCGATGGCGTGCAGCAGCTTCTCGGTTTCGGCCAAGTCGTCGGTCTCCATGGAGGCGGAGAGCGCGCCGTAGTTCGGCGGAACGGCCCGGTCGCGCTGCGACTTGCCGGGGAACCCGACGTACTGGGCGATCTCGATCCGGCCGATGCTCGGGTTGTCCGGCATGATCATGTTGATGTTGTGGAGCCCGGTCCCCTCGGGGAGCTTGAAGAAGCCCTCCATGCCTTCCAGCACCCGGTCGTACCACGGCCGGTAGCCGAGCGCGGCGTAGAAGCGGGCGGACCGCCGCGCGTCGCTGGTGTGGATGGCGATCGTCTGCAGCGCGGAGCAGCGCCCGTCGTAGTCGTCCATGAGGGACCCCTTGGCGGGCTCGAGCTGGAAGACGTCGAGGATCACGCCGTCGGGGTCGAAGGAGAGGGAGTCCCAGGCCGCGAGGTCGGGAGTGACCTGCCAGCGCGTCGGCTCGGACTTGCCGCGCCCGCCGTTCTCGCGGATGCGGGCGATGGCCGCGCGCACATCCGGCACGCGGATGTTGAGCGCGTAGTGGCCGTAGTCCTGCTTGTTGCTGTAGTCGCCCCAGTACGGTTCGCCCGGGCGGTCGAAGGCCACCAGCCGCAGGAGGCCGCTGGTCGCACCAGCCGGACCCATGACGGCGACCTTGGCGGTCATGCCCGCGGGCATCTGCCACAGGGCCTCGTACGCCGGACCGGAGACGGTCCCGGTGGCGTGGGTGACGTAGTCGAAGACCTTCTCGTAGAAGCGCTGGGTGCGCTCGAGGTCGGGCACGCCGACGGTGACGAACCGTACTTCGCTGATCATGACTCTCCTTGGCGGGTCGCGGCTGCTGACACTAGCCGCATCTTTCCGCTGAATGGAACAGCGTTTCGTTTAACGACGAAGTTTGGTGGACATCTGTGGGGGATGTCAAGGTTTCCCGCGTCCTGACCGGGTCATTCCTCCACCGGCGGCGAAGATCGGCTGTCGCTCGCCGGCGGTCAGCGCCAGTGCTCGGGGACGGCGCCCACCCGGCGAGTTTCCCGAATGATGGAACAACCCACGAGCTCACCGCCCTGAAACCGTTGCCACAGCCTGACCTTCGCGTGCTCGCCGGGGAGCGTCACGAGTTCATTCACCCGAACTCCGCTGTCTTCCCACTCGCCGGTGAAGAAAAGCGTGCGTCGGTCGATCAGGACGGCCTGACCGGTGAAACCCGCCATGCCGAGCTTGAGCTGCCCTGAGGCGTCGAGCTCACCGCGGAAGTCGCTGACGCTCTCCTCAGCGCTGCCGGGACGATAGACAATGCGCTCGTACCAGCGCGTGCCTTCCAGACGGAGTTCCTGACGGCTGGGGAATCGCTCCACCACCTCGCCGTCCGGTGACAGGTGAACGTAAACCCCGTCCCACACACCCAGCGTCTGTTCGAGAAAGTCGCGAAGAGTCATGTCTGTCTCCTTAGGAGTTGTCCGGCGAAGGACGCTCAGCCGAGGTCGCGGTCAACGGGGCTCGTCGCCGCCTCGTTCTTTGTTGAGTTCTTTGTTGAGCGCGACGCCCCGATTCGCCGGCATCGCGGAATCCGGCAGGGCGGATCGGCCGGCGGCCACCACGTTCCCGTAAAGCAGCCACACCGCGGGCAACAGCACCACCGCGCAGGCGAGGAAGGTGCCCTGCAATGGATCCGGGCGGGACCAGCCGACGGCGATGAGCTGCTGGTGCAGTGAGCCGAGGAAGGCGATGCCGAGGATCGAGCCGAGTTGACGGGTCAGGCTGAGAGTGCTCAACGCGGAGGCGAGCATTCGGGACTCCACCATGCTCATCACCACCGCGGTGTCGCCCGCGAAGAGCACGCCGACGGCGAGCCCCATGGCGAGCAGCGGCAGCACCGCCAGCCAGAGCACGTCCACGCCGATGACACCGGCCAGGACATAGGCGGTGGTGAGCCCGAGCGACGCCCAATACATGACCTGCTGCGGGGTGCGGAACCGCGTCAGCAGGCTGAGGAGCTGGCTGCCAAGCGGGAGGAGCGCCATGGCCGCGAACGCCACCCAGCCCGCGGCGCTCGCCGACATCCCGTGTTGGGTCTGCAAGAACAAGCTGAGGACGTACTGGCCACCGGCGACTGTAGCGTTGTAGGCCGCGCAGGCGCCGATGACCGCGCCGAATCTCGGTTGGGCGAACACCTTGAGATCGAGCGCGGGGTGCGAGACGCGGCGCTGGATCGCCAGGAAGGCGATGAACGTGGGCACGGCCAACCCAAGCGTGCCGCCGACGAGGACCCAGTTCGGTGTCGCGCGTCCCGCTTCCAAAATGCCCAGAGCCGCCAGGCAGACCGCGCCACCCCCGGTCACCATGCCCAGGAAGTCGACGCGTTGCCGGGTCGCGCCGATGTCCGCCAGCCGGCCTGCCAGCGCGATCCCCGCGGCGCAGGCGGCCACCTCGACGAGGAAGACGAGCCGCCAACTCACCGCGTTGGTGAGAAAACCGCCCATGACCGGGCCGACGAAGATCCCGGTCGAGCTCACCGTCACCCACGTGGCCACCGCCCGCGTGCGCCGGTGCGTGGGGACGTTGGCATCCAGCAGGGCGGCCGCGTTGGGGACGGTCAACGCGCCGCCCGCGCCTTGGCTGACCCGGGCCAGCAGGAGTGGCCAGAACGACTGCGCGACCAGCGCGAGCGCGCTGCCGAACCCGAACAGCGCCAAGCCGATCTGGTATGTCCGCCGCCGGCCCACGATCGCGGCGATGGTGCCGACGCTGGGCAGCAACGTGAGGTTCGCCAACATGAAGGAGACGAACAACCAACGGGCTGCCATCTCGTCGGCCCCGATGTCCCGGGTGATCGTGGGCAGACTGACGACGAGGGCGTTGTTGTCGAGCATCACCAAGCCCAAGCCGATCGCGCAGGTCACCGGCGCCAACGTGGCGTGGGCAGCGGGGGTGACTCGTGACGTCGACATGGTCAGTCGCCTGCCTGACGCGTGCCGTGAGCGGTTCGGCTCGTGCGCAGTGTGATCACCCGACCTCGACGACGAGGTTGCCGTAGGAGGTGCGGTCCCTCAGCATGGCCAACCCGTCCGGTAGCCGTTCAAAAGGAAGTTGGGCGCCGATGACCGGCCGGATAGCTCCCTGAGCCGCCAAACTCAGGACCTCGCGCACCGCGTTGCGCGTCCAGCTTGAGGCACCCATGATCGTGATTTCTCGAATCGTCGATTCTTTGAGATCGAAACTCGCCTGCGCGCCCGACATGTAGCCACCGACGACCACTCGTCCGCGCTGACGCATCGCCGGGAGAAAGCGGGGCCAGGTGCCGGCGCCGGCGATGTCCAAGACGCAGTCGACGCCGGCGCCGTCGGACAGCCGGTTGAGCGGCTCGGTCCAATCGCCAGGGGCGCGATGGTCGAGCACGAGGTCGACGCCGAGCTCGTGCAGGCGATTCGCCTTCTCGGGACCGCCCGCGGTCGCCGCGACCCGGCAGCCCGCGAGCCGCGCGAGCTGGACGAGCATCGTCCCTACGCCGCTCGACCCGCCGGTGACCAGGACGGTCTCGTTCGCGCGCACCTGACCGCGCACCATCGCCATGTGCCAAGCGGTGCCGCCGGAGACGGTCATGGCTGCGGCGTCCACAAACGACACCCCTTCCGGGATCGGTATGGCGAACCCCGCGGGGACCCGGGCGTATTCGGCGTACGCCCCATCGATCGTCCGGCCGAACTTCGGCGCGGTGGGGGACGCGGCCACCAAACAGGTGTTTTCGTTGCCGCTGACGCATTCCGAGCAATGGCCGCAGGACCACCGGTAGTGGACGGTGACCCGTTCGCCGATTCGATCGGCCGGCACGCCGTCCCCGACCGCCACGATCTCCCCGGCGGCTTCGATGCCGGGGATCAGCGGGTACGGCCGGTGCACGCCAGGGCCGTCCCAGTCGCCCCGGATGAGCTGCATCTCGGAGCTGTTGAGGCCGATCGCCCGCACAGCGATCAGCACCTCGCCAGCGGCGGGCTCAGGGGTCGGCACCTCGGCTAAGTCGAGTCGGTCCGCCTTGCTGTACGGCAACCGCCATGCCTTCATCTGTCCTGCTGTCGTCAGCACCGGTCACCACCTTCCGCAGCCCACACCGGATCACCAGTTCGCGACGGTGGCGGCGAAGTCGGCGTAGACCCGGCGCAGGTCTGCCTGGCCCTGCGGGTCGAGGGCCACGGCGGGCGAGAGGATGACCACGTCGACACCCGCTTCCCGGAACTCGGCCACCCGCTCCTGGGCGTAGGAGGGTGGGCCGGCGATGGAGACCTGGTCCACGCCGGCGTCGCTGAGGCTTCCGTCCGGCCGGATCTCGATCCCGCTTTTGCGGTAGAGCGCTTGGTAGAACGGGAACCGGGTGTAGCGCGAGACCAGTGGGCGGATGGCGTCGCGCGCCCGATCGCGCGAGTCGTCGATGAGGACGTTGACGATGGCGTACACCTTGGCCTTCGGCGCGCCCGCCGGCCGGTGTTCGGCGAGCAAGTGCGCCACGTCCGCCGCGCGGGACGAGGTGGCGTGGCTGAGCACCACGCCGTCGGCCACGGTCGCGGCCAGCCGGACCATCGGGTCGCCGAGCGCGCCGAGGATGATCGGGACCTGGGCCGCCTCCTGTTTGCCCCATGGCAGGGGGAGGCCGGTGACCTGGAAGGCGGCGTTGCGCACCTGAATCGGCTGGCCTTGGGACGTGAGACAAGCGCGGAGGACCTCCACGTAGTGCCGCATGTGCGTCAGCGGCTTGGCCATGTCGAATCCGAGCCCGGCGACGTTGACTTCCTGGTGCCCGGTGCCGATTCCCAGGACGAATCGCCCACCAGTCAGGTTCGCCAGGTTGGCCACCGCCATGGCCATCTCATATGGATGGTGGAAGTAGATGTTGGAGACGGCGGTGCCCAGGGTCACCGTCTCATCCACCACGTCGGTCAGCGCGGCGGCGGTCGTGAAGATTTCGCTGTAGGTCTCGGTGAGAAATATGTGGTCGAACGGTCCGCCGGCGATTTCCGCGTTGATTTTCTTGATATCGCGCGGCCCGTTGTGGCGCGGATAGTAGAAAATCGTCCCCAAGCTGTCGGGCATGACGCACCTTTCATCGAAGGATCAGCGCTAGGTTCCGACGGACATCGACCCGCAGTGTCCTCAATGGCTTGTCTTCGGGGTTGAGCTGCTGCGGCACCCGGATCGGGCTCCGGCGGCGAGCACGCTGGCGGCAAGCCTCGCGAGAGATGCGCGGACCGGACGTGCCCGTCGCGGATTCGCGAGAGCGTGCGAGGCCTCGCTCATCTCAGACTCCTGTGACGGTGAATAGTCAGATTTATTGGCGGGTCACGTCGGTAGGGGACATTCGGCATGCGTCAAACTATCCGCCGACGGAGCGCCTTGGCGCGATTTTCTAGCACGCGGGGCAACAACGGTCAAGGGTTTTCACATTTGGCTGTCGCGTTTCATGGGGGTTGGTCGCGGCGCCATTGCCGCCCATGGGCGCGTGTCCACCGCTCGCGCCGGCGCGGGCGTACCGGGGCGGGTAGGGCGAGGCGATGGGGTGTGGATCCGGCACGCGGTGACGGCGAGCAGGATCCGTCGTGGGTGCGTTGACCGCTGACGCGGGGGGTGTTCCGCCGTGATCGAGGGCGAGCGGCGGGTGAAGACCGGGGGAAAGGCGCCGGGGAGGCGGCTCCGGGAGACGGCCTCCGTTGATCATGAATCGTTGACGTGCGGGGAGCGTCACTATTAGTCTTCTGAAACAACGTTCCGTCTATTGAAACGGATTGGCGATGTCCGAGACCGTGGTCATGCCCTACGTGGATTTCGTAGATCTCGACGACTGCGAACCGATCGGGATCTCCCCGCCCGGGGGGAGTCAGGCCACGGCTCGGATCCTGAACCGCGAGCCGGTGAGCGGCGCGGTCAGCGCCGTCGTGGATCTCCCCGCCAGCGCCACCCTTCCCGCGGGCTACTGGAGCGCCGACCTCGAGCTCCTCGTGCTCGACGGCAAGCTGCGGCTGGGGGAGGAGCTGATCGAGCGGTACGGGTACCTGTTCGTGCCCGCCGGCGTGCGCGTGCCCGCGGCCGCTGTCGGGCGCGACGGGGTCCGGGTCTTGGTCTTCACGTCCGGCGCCGCGGTGCACAGCGAGAGCGACGTTGACCGCGAGGGAGCGCCGCGCCACCGGATGGTCGGGCCGATCCACGCCGCCGACATCCCCTGGGAGCGGCCGCGGGTCGAGAATTTCCCCGCCGGCGCGGCGCGGAAGACCCTCCGCGATGACCCCGAAACCCAGCAGGGCTTCTGGCTGCTCGGCGTGCTGCCGCACTGGAACAGCCCGTGCCTGGAGTGGCACACCTTCAACGAGGAGAACTACATCCTCGAAGGCGAGATTGAGACCGCGGTCGGCCTGATGCGTCCGGGTTCCTACCTTTCGCACCCGGCGGGCGAGCGCTACATCCACGGGCCGATGCGCTCCCGCCGCGGTGCGTTCCTGCTGACCCGCGCCAACGGCCCGTTGGGTAACACCTACGTCCCCACGGATTACCAGCTCACCGGGGAGTGGCGGTAGGCGCCACGGCGCCACCGGGTCCGGTGGTCACGGGGGTAAACCAGACGCCGTCGGGGCGGACTGGGTGTGCGGGGACGTCGTTGAGGATTGGGAGGAGCGGTGATCGAGCGCCACTACGTGAACGTGCCCGGTGGGCAGATGCACTACCGCCGAGCGGGCGAGGGCCCACCGGTGATCCTGTTGCACTCCTCGCCGCTGTCCTCGCAAGCGATGGAGCCGTGGATCCGCGCGCTCGCCGACCGCATGACCGTCTTCGCGGTCGACACTGCCGGCTACGGCCAGTCTGACCCGCTGCCCGTGGCGGACCCCGACATCGACCAGTACGCCCGTCGGGTGGTCGAGTTCGCCGACGCGGTGGGCCTTGAGCGGTTCATCGTCGCCGGGACGCACACCGGCTCGAAGATCGCGCTCAGCGTCGCGGTGCAGTACCCGGAGCGGGTGGCGCAGCTCGTCATGGACGGGCTCGGCCTCTACACCAGCGACGAGCTGCAGCGGCAGCTCGACCACTACACGCCGCCGATCGTGCCCAACTGGTACGGCGGGCACCTCATCGAGGCGTGGCACCGGATGCGCAGCATGTGGACCTTCTGGCCCTGGTTCAACCAGACCGCCGAAGGCCGGCTGGACGAGACCGTCCCGCCGCTGGATGAGCTGCACCAGATGACCTTCGACATGCTGCGAGCCCGGCCGGACTGGGGGCTGTCGTACCGGGCGGCGTTCCGGTACGACGCCCGGGCGGCGCTGTCCCGGCTGCGGGTGCCGGCCGTGTTGCTCGCCAAGGAGGCGGATCCGCTGCACGAGCACCTCGATCGGCTCAAGGTCGAGGCGCCCACGCTTCAGGTGCGCAGCGTGGCTAACGAGGACCACCTCGCCGAACTCGCGGCGGCCTTCGACACCACGCTGGACCTGCCCGTGCCGCCGCCGGCGCCTTCGGTGGAGCACCGCGGCGGCACCAGCCGGCGCTACGTGACCACCTCCCAAGGGCGGGTTCACGTGCGGATGGACGGCGACCTGTCGGCCCCGGCGCTGCTGTTCGTGCACGGCTCGCCTGGTTCCGCGGAAAGCTTCGCGCCGCTCATCGAAGAGCTGGCCACCGACCATCTGGTAATCGCCCCGGACACCCTCGGCAACGGGTACTCCGACGCGCCGCGGGTCGCCGACCCCGACATCGCCTACTTCGCCAGCGTGTACGCCGAGGTTCTGGAGCAGCTCAACGTCGGGCCGGTGGCGATCTACGGCAGCCACACGGGGGCGTGCATCGGGCTGGAGCTGGCGATCGCGCGTCCGGATCTGGTCCGGTCGCTCGTCGCGGACGGCTTGCCGGCCTTCGACGAGGAGCTGCAGGCCGACCTGCTGGCCAACTACTGGGTGTCGCTCGAGCCGGAGCGCAACGGGGAGCACCTGCTGCGGGCGTGGCACACGGTGCGGGACGCGCAGCTGTGGTGGCCCTGGTACCGGGACGACCGGGAGCACCGGCGGCCGACCGGGCCGTCGGCGCCGGAGGAGCTGCACCGCCTCGTGCTCGAGTTCATCAAGAGCGGGCCGACGTACCGGCTGTCGTACAGCGCGGCGTTCCGCTACCCCTCGGCGCAGCGCCTGCCGAAGGTTCAGGTGCCGACCCTGGTGTGCGCCGCGCCCACGGACATGCTGCACCAAGACAGCCAGCGGATCGTCGGTCAAGCTCCGGTGGTGAGCTTCGTCGAGCTGGATCCGGCGGCGGGGCGGGACGCGGCCTGGGCGGTGCGGCACCACGCGGCCACGGTCGCCGGGCGCTGAGGGGGCGCGGTGATGAGCGAGACGCGACAGCAGGGCGGCGGCCGGGACACCCGGTCGGTGCGCCGGGAGTACGTCGACGGGCCCTTCGGGCAGATGCACGTGCGGCGGGTGGGCACCCCCGGGGAGGGGAAGCGGCCGTTGGTCTGCTTCCACCTCACGCCTGGATCGGGCCGCATGTACGAGGAGCTGCTGGTCGAGATGGGGCGCGACCGGTGCGTGCTGGCGCCGGACACTCCGGGGTACGGTGCCAGCGACCCGCCGCCGGCGGTGCCCACCATCGCCGACTACGCCCGGGCAATGAGCGCCGTGTTCGACCATTACGGCTTCGAATCGGTGGACCTGCTCGGCTACCACACGGGTTCGAAGATCGCCGTCGAGTTGGCGTTGACGCAGCCGGCTCGGGTGCACGCGATCGCGTTGGTGTCCGCGCCGGTGTACACCGACGCGGAGTTGGCGGAGCAGGCCCGCACCTTGGCGACGCCGCGGGAGCTCGACGAAGACGGCCAGCATCTGGTCGACCAGTTCCGCGAGCTGGTGCGGTGGCGGCCGGCCGGCACGCCGTTGGAGCTGATCCAGCGGGAGTTCGCCGAACAGCTGCGGGCGGGGGAGCGGGCGCACTGGGGGTATCTCGCGGCTTTTTCCTATCACCACGCGGAGCATCTGCCGCGGGTGCGGCAAGAGGTGCTGCTGCTGTGCCCGGAGGACGACCTGGAGGCGCCCACGCTCCGCGCCGAGCCGCTGATCAACCGGGGGCGGTTCGTGCGCCTGCCGGGCTGGGGCCATCAAATGATGATCACGCGGACGGCGGAGGTCGCCGCGCTGCTGCGGGAACACTTCGACCGCTGACCGATAGGCGCTGATTCCTCCGCTGGCCATGCTCCGCCGGCCATGAGGTGATTGGCCATTGGGTGATGGCCAATCACCTCATGGTTCATCGCCTCATGGCCGATTACTCATGGCCGGCTACTGATAGCCAATGTGGAATCTCGCTAGCTGCCGGACACTCGTGCGGTTCGGGTGACGGTACGCGACAGGGCCGGCCGCGACGCCGCGGCCGGCCCTGTCTGTCGGCTAGCGGTGGTGACGCTTACGCGGTCGGCCGGGAGACGTACCGGCCGGTCGGGGCCGCCGAGGTCACCACACCCTCAGTCATGATCTGCTCGCCGCGCAGGAAGGTGTCCGTGACCTTCGCGGTCAGCTCGAAGCCCTCGAACGGCGTGTATTCCTGAGCCGACTCGGAGTCCTCGGCGCGCACCGTCCAGGTGCGGTTGGTGTCGACCAGCGCGATGTCGGCGTCGTACCCGACCTTGATGGCGCCCTTGTTGTTGATGCCGAGGCGCTGCGCCGGGTTCTTTGCGGTCAGCTCAGCGATGCGGCCGAAGGACAGCCCACGCTTGCGCCCCTCGGTGATCAGGCCGGCGAGCAGGTACTCTGCGCCGCCGAAGCCGGACTTGGCGAGGAACACGTCGTCGGCCGGGTCGCCGAACTTCTGCTCCGCCCGGCAGCAGGCGTGGTCGCTGACCACCCAGTCGATGTTCCCCTCGAGCAGGTGCTCCCAGAGCGCCTCGACGTCCTCCCGCGGCCGCAGCGGCGGGTTGACCTTGCCGCCGATGCCGCTCGCGGTGTGGATGTCGGCCAGCAGGTGCGCGATGGTGACCTCCCGGCGGAAGTTGATGTGCGGGAAGGTCTTGGCCATCAGCATGGCCGCCTCGATGGCCTTCTTCGAGGTCAAGTGCAGCAGGTTGATGTTCGGCAGCCCGGTCTCGTACGCGAGGTACGAGGCGATGGTGATCGCCAGGCCCTCCGAGTGCGGCGGGCGGGAGGCGCTGTAGGCCTCAAGGCCCTTCAGCTTGCCCTCCTCCTCAACCATCTTGGTGTACGCCGTCATGATCTCGGCGGTCTCGCAGTGCAGCGAGAGGGAGATCTGGTCGGCGATCTCGGGACGCGACTCCCGGAGCGCCTGCACGCCGCGCATGACGAACTCGAAGTGGGCGTAGTCGTAACGCTCGCCCTCCGGAATCATCAGGAACGAGCTCTGGTCCGACGAGCGCCCGTGCAGGCCGTGGCTGCCGTAGAACATAAAGATCTTGAACGAGGTGACGCCGAAGTCGCTCACGAGGTTCGGCAGCTCACCGATGTGCTGCTTGCTCATCGGCGCCAGGTGGAAGGCGTAGTCGACGAGCGACTTGCCTTCGGTGGCGGCGAGCACCTGCGGGAAGAACTCGGCGTACGGGCCGCCGCGGTTGAGGTAGTACTGACCGGTGCGCATGTAGTTGATCGCGGTGGTTACCCCACCCTGCGCACAGGCGCGGCTTTCGCTCTTGGCGTCGTCCTCCAGCGACTGGTAGATGCCCCAGTGCTGGTGGGCGTCGATCACGCCCGGAAAGGCCGTCCGGCCCTTGCCGTCCACGACGCGGGCGGCGTCGGAGGCGGGGATGTCCGCCTCCAGCCGGGCGATTTTGCCGTCCTTGATCCCGATGTCGAGACGGGCCGGCTCGGGCTGGCCGTCGAGGACCACGGAGACGTTCTTGATGACGAGATCGAGCGGTGTGGTCACACGATCCTCCTAACGCGGCGGTGGTTCAGCGGGCGGGGGAGAAGGTGGAGAGCAGCTCCATCACCGGGGTGACCGACGGGAGCTCGTCGAAGGCGAGCACGTGCTCCCGGACCTTGGTGGCGACCTCGGTGGAGAGCCGTCCTCGGACGTTGTCGTCGAACTTCAGCGCGAGTTCCGCGTCGCTGAGCGGGCGCTGCGGGCCGCCCCGGTTAGTGAGGACCTCCTCGACAATCTCCTCGCCGTCGGTGGTCCGCACCGTCACGATGGCCGGGAACTGGTAGGGGTAGATCTCATCGCAACGGGGGTTGGGCACCACGTCGACCTTGGCCATCAGGGCCCGCCGGCGCGGGTCCTTGGCCAGTTCGTCGGTGAAGTCGTCGAGGCCCACGCCGAGGCCACCGCCGCCGAGGAGCCCGGCGACCACCGCGTACGGGCCGCTGAACTGCGCCTGGTAGCCGGTCTCCGGAGCCCGCTTGGTCTCGATCGGCTGGCCGATGGTCCGGATGACCGCGGTCGGCACCCCGATGGTGATCCGTTCGATCATCTCGGGGGTGACGCCGCGGGCGCGCAGCGCCAGCCCAGCGTCGATCGACGTGTGGGTGAAGTGGTTGGCGGGGTACGGCTTGAAGAAGATGCCCGGCACCGACCACTCCTCACCCAGGCCGCGGGTGATCTCCTCGGGCGCGAAGTTGCCATGCAGCCAGGCCTGGAAGAAGCCGAAGCGGCCCTCCAGCACCGTGGGCGGGCCGGTGAAGCCGCGGCGGACAAGCTGCGCGGCGGTCACCGCCGCCTGGGCCGCCCAGCCGCAGTGCAGCCGCTTGACGGTGCCGCCCGTGCGGTTGGCCTCGATGATCCCGGAGGCCATCGACGCGGTGATGCCCAGGGTGTGGAGGATGCCCTTCTCGTCCGCGCCGTAGAGCATCGCCGCGGCGACCGCGCTGCCCATCGCGCCCGTGATCGAGGTGGCGTGCTGGCCGTGTTCGAAGAACACCGAGTTGCGCAGCTCGTGGTCGTACCCGGCCATGCCGAGCCGGACGGCGACCTCCAGCCCCATCGCGACGGCCCGCACGGTCTGCTGCCCGCTGGCGCCGACGTGTTCGGCCACCGCGAGCGCGGCGGGCACCACGCTGGCGCTGGGGTGCAGCACCGAGGGCAGGTGGGTGTCGTCGTAGTCCAGCGAGTGCGCCAGGACACCGTTGCCGAAGGCGGCCTGGGCAGCGGTCACCGCCGTCGGCACACCGACGATGTGGGCCTGCTGGTGGCCGCCCTGATCGAGCAGGTGGTCGATGATGGCGGCGCTGGTGTCGAGGCGGTGCGCGGCCACGCAGAGGCCGAGCACGTCCAGCACCCGCTGCCGCACGCTGGCCGTCACCTCGTCGGGCACACCCTCGGCCGCGACCCGGGCCGCGCACGCGGCGAGCTGCTCGCCCAACGTCAGGTCAGCCATTGCTGATCACCGCCAGAGGACGCACGGGAGAACCGGTGGCGCCGAAGAACGCCAGCGGGGACAGGATGAACACGAATTCGTAGATCGCTTCGCTGGCGAGCTGCTCGAGGGTCAGGGTCTCGATGATGTAGATGCCGTGCTCGACCAGGAGCACCCGGTGCGCGGGCAGCAGGGAGTGCCCGGCGCCGGGCGCGAGCCGTTCGAAGGCGATCGTGTCCGCGCCCGCCGCGTGGATCCGCTTCTCGGCGAGCCACGTGGCGCCGGCGGTACTGACCCCGGGCACACCCGAGGTCTGCCCCATGAACAGTTCCTTGTTCGTGTCGAAGTGCTGGCCCCACCCGCTGCGGATCAGGACCACGTCGCCGGCGTTGATCTCGGTGCCCTGCCGGTTGACCGCGGCTTCCAGGTCCTCCACCGTGATCTCGTACCCGGGCTCCAGGCACGCCACGCCCTTCAGGGCGGGAATGTCGAGCAGGACGCCGCGCCGGATGATCGGCTCGATGGTGTGGGCACCGAGCTTGACGAACTTCCCGCCTTCCAGCGCCTCTTCCACGCGGATGCCGCCGTAGAGCTTTCCGTCCTGGGAGACGTGCGCGAGCGCGTCGATGTGGGTGCCGACGTGGGTCCCCATGGAAATCATGTCGTTGGCTGCGGACCCGCCGTCGGCGCGGACCATGTCCCCGTGCCGGCGCGGCATGGCGTGCCAGTACGCCGGGTGGTTGGGGGACTGGGGCATGCCTACGGTGAGGCGGCGACCCAGGTCGATGATCCGAACTCCCGCACGGACGATGGACAGCAGGGGATCCTCGGTGGTCATCTTCTCCTCGGGGAAATCGATTGGCGGATGAGTCAGGGCTCAGTACACGATCTGCCGGGCGCGTAGATCGGCGATCGTGGCTGGATCGCAGCCGAGCTCGTCGATGAAGATGGCGTCGGTGTCGGCGCCCTTCGCCCGTCCGGTGAACCGGATACGGCCCGGTGTCTCCGACATCCGCCACATCACGTTGTGCATCTTGATCCGACCAAGGTCAGGATCAGGCACGTCGACGATCATCTGCGTGGCCTGGATGTGGGGGTCTTCCACGATGTCCTTGGCGTTGTAGATGGGCGCGACGGCGGCGCCGGCCTCGGTGAAGGCGGCGATGACCTCGTCGCGGGTGCGCTGCGCGATCCAGCTGCCCACGTACTCGTCGAGCAGGTCAGCGTGCTCGGCCCGGGTCCGTCCGGAGGCGAACCAGGGCTCCTTGATGACCTCGGGGTGACCCACCAGGGTGAGCACCCGCTCGGCGATCGACTGGGCGCTGGTGGAGATCGCCACCCAGTGGCCGTCCTTGGTCTGGTAGGTGTTGCGCGGCGCGTTGTTGGTGGACCGGTTGCCGTGCCGCATGGGGATCTTGCCGAGCTGGTCGTACACCGTCGGGCCCGGACCGACCGCCGTCATGATCGGCTCAAGCAGGTTGATGTCGATGACCTGGCCACGGCCGCCGTTGTGCTCCCGCGCGTAGAGCGCCATGGCCGTCGCCGACGAGGCGGCGATGCCGCAGATGCTGTCGGCGAGGCCGAAGGCGGGCAGGGTCGGCGGGCCGTCCGGCTGACCGGTGAGGTGAGCGAAGCCACTCATGGCCTCGGCGAGCGTGCCGAAGCCGGCGCGCGAGGCGTAGGGCCCGGTCTGGCCGAACCCGGTGATCCGCACGATCACCAGGCCGGGGTTCACTTCGTGCAGCTTGTCCGGCCCGACGCCCCATCGTTCGAGCGTGCCGGGGCGGAAGTTCTCGACGACCACGTCGGCGGTCTTCGCCAGC
>Ga0079224_100003100_pt1 | contig 20696 bp, 27 predicted proteins | sample Stecom2015_FD_80414 | JGI IMG/M metagenome (GOLD analysis project Ga0079224, IMG submission 80414) | Agricultural soil microbial communities from Utah to study Nitrogen management - Steer compost 2015 | ecosystem: Environmental > Terrestrial > Soil > Agricultural land | place: USA: Utah...
ACCATCCGCGTTTACACCTGCAATTCCTACACCACCAGCACCACCGGCACCAATTGTTACATTCTCGGATGAACCTAAAAAACTTCCTTCGACAAATATGTCAAAGATGCCTTGACAAGCTCCACCACCTCCACCTGCTTTATTTGATCCACCAGTATTATCTCTTCTTCCGGATCCGCCTCCGCCTCCTCCGCCCCATCCAATGATTCTAGCGGATTTTGTACGATGATCTTTATTCCACGTTCCTGATGAAGTAAATTTAGTGGTTTTAGACGTAGTGGATGTATAATTTCTTGTTGTAGTTGTAATTTGATCTTGTGTACTTGAAAAAACAAGTCCACTATAATTAAATGTTCCGGCTCCTCCAGCGCAAGTAGTATCAGAGGTTGTTGTGTTTAGAATACAGTCATAACAATTAAATGTACAACCTGCCCCAACTTCAAAACATCTAAAGGCTCCTCCAGCAAATGAAGAATTTCTAGCTGTTCCAGTGCTTGTATCGGCAAGTGTAACAAGTGTGTTTCCAAATTCTATTCTGCTGTTGTTGAATGTAATATTTGCTGAATTAGTCAACGAATATAAATTTGTCAAACGTGAATTATAGAATCTAATATCTCCGCCACTGATTGCACATGTTCCGGCCCCAATTTCTTGGTAAACTCCAGAAATCCGAACACTGCCAGCACTCATATCAATAAGAGCATTACCCGATGTAAAACTTTGATGACCTTGATAGATTTCTATTAGTCCAGAGCTATTTGTTAGATTAATTATTGTATTATTTGCTGCTCTTAAACGTGAGGTTGTAATACGTAGAATACATGAATTTGATCCTGTCATTTCAATTGCATAATCAGAATTTGTATATAAAAAAATTCCGTTTATTGCAGATGACCCCGCTTCTGTGAAGGTGATTTTTCCTACAATAACAGTTGTTCCATTATCTCCGTTATTTCCTAAAAATCCATTTAAACTTATACCGGCTTTCAACGTAAAATCTTCGGTATATGTTCCTGGATAAATATGTATTGTCGTTCCTGATGTTGCCGCACTTAAAGCCGCTGTAATTGTAAGTTTTGCCGCTTCAAAATTTAATCCGTCGTGGCTATCATCTCCCCACTTACCTACGAATAGGACATTTTCCCCATCGATTAAAGCGGTATATCCGTTTGTATCGCAAGTAAAGTTTTCATCATCAAAACTTGCGAGCCCGGCGTCGTTTTTATCTGCTGGAGCCCCTGTTATCGCTACTGAAACTTGGACATCTAGATCAATGGCGTTTGCTGTTGTGCTGTCTTTGAAAAATACAGGTTTAGCGTTATCTCCGTTGTCAACTGCGTTTCCTATCCAGTTGAAATTTCCGTTAACATCAGGTAAGACGGTGATTCCATCGTCACCTGTGTTTGAATCTATTGCTTGTGAGCTTCCAATGAGTTCAACATAACCGTTAGCGTTTACGTTGAATTGTGAGCTGCTGAATGAGCAGATTCCAGCACTATTTGTGTTTGCCGGGGGTGAGGCGGAAGATCCGCTGACTTGTAGCTCTAACTCTTGCGTAAAAGTTGCAGAGTCACCGTCGAAATACAATGGCTTGGGATTGGTGGCATTAGGAACGATAACTCCGGTGAAGTTCATGTTGCCGTTCCCGTCAGCAGTAACCTCGACGGCGTCATCGCCTGTTATGGTGTCCAGCGCTACGGTTCCACCTTTTAGCTGTACAAAGCCAAATTCATCTACGGAAAACTGGCTATCGTCAAAGCTTGCAAGTCCGGCGTCATTTGAATCCGCTGGTGCCCCAATAATTGCAGCCCCTACTTGAACCTCTATCGTAACCGTATTTCCCGATCCTGTAGTAAAAACTGGCGTTGCATTTGTTGCATTTGGAACGGTTTCGCCAAGGATTTCAATAGTATTGTCTATGGGTATAGCAGTTCCGGAGTCGGTATCAAATTGGGTGGGTATTTGAGGATGTCCCTGCTCTAAATCAACTAGACCGGCTTGACTCATTTTCCACCATTTTTATTTCTATCTATGAGCGTGTAAAGATTTTCTATCTTTTTTTCTATGACAAAATAATTTTTTTCTTGGATGCTTTTTTTACGTTCCATTGATTTTATATGACTATCAATAGATTCTACGAATGACAATAGAGTGGTATAAAATTTTTTAATCTCTGAAATTTCATTTTCTACTATTTTAGTTTTTGAGTTTATTTTTTTTTCATTGAGTATGTATAGCTCTTGAGTGATATTTTGGGTTTCTTTTATTTGATTTTGAAGTGTTTTACTTAATGTCATTACTTCATTTTCAAGAGTTGATATTTTTTCGTTAAAATCTTCTTTAGATATGTAATTTTCTTTTTTCTCTTCGAATTCTTTTTTAAGAGCAATATAGCTTTTTTCTTTTTCCTTAATGAACTTGCTTTGTTGTTCATGAATATCTGATGTCTCAGAAACAGCGTTAAAAAAATCTTTTTTTGTTAGATCGTATTTTTTCATATATTCATCATGAATTTTTTTTATGTAAACTTGCTGGTCTTCGTAAAGTTTTTTTATAAAGGCAATATCTTTATTTGTTTTTTGTATTTCAAGATTATGATGGCGAATTTCTTCTTTTATGACGTCTTCAAAGCGTGTTAAAAGCTCTTGACGTATAAGATCTCTAAAGTTATTCCGCATACATTGTTTCTATATAAACTGATTTTTCTGTTGGAGCCGTACTTTGTTTTACGTACCATTGTGTGCCGGCCCTAAAAACGTTGTCGTCCTGATTTGTAGGTCGGTGGTTAGTAGCTACATCGAATAGCTTAAAACTTCCAGCTCCAACAAATAATTCGTCTCTGCTTGGATCTCTCGTAAAAAAAACATCGCCATTTGTTGCATTTGTAAAGCATATTAACCGTGATGGAAACTCAAAAGGAGTTCCCACTGCTGCATATGTACCGGATATACTTGCAAAACCCAAAGACCTTAATGGCTCTAACTCTGCAGATGATTTCATATTTTATCCTTCTATTAAACTATGTTTTGACCTAGCCAAATTGTGCCATTAAAATAAAGAGTATATGATTCAAAAGCGGTGTTTATGAGTTTTGATGCCGCACTTGTACCACCTGCTGCGATGTTATTACCGTTACCGTCAATTGTAATGTTTCCTCCGATAGCCGCTTGACCGGCACCGTCGTAAATTACTACTGTTCTACCAGTTGCAGGATCTGCTGGAAGCGTAATTGTTAAAACGCCCCCTGTTGTATCTGTTGATACGATATAATCTGTTCCAAGAAGTGCATAAGGTGTGTCGGCTGTAGCAACGGCAGTGACAGGTAGTATCATACCGGTTCCGATTGTCAATCCTGATGTTCCTGCATCAAGAGACATTCCTGATGCCGCTCCTGATGCGTTTATCACTATTGCGTCAGAAACGTTTTCTGTTGCTGTAATATTGACAGAGCCACCTGTGTTTGTAAGATCGAAGTCTTGACCGGCTGCACCTGTAATATCTATATCCATTCCGGTATTTGTGATTACCATTGAGGTGGCAATATTTTCCCCGGCTGTAAGATTAATACTTCCGGATGTACATACAATATCGATGTCTTCACCGGCAGCACCTGCGGCCGTCACATCGATACCACCTGCTGAAGCATTTATTACAATCGCATCGGCTGCATTTTGCGAACTTACCAAATTCATTTGAAGAGCAACATCGGCATCTAAACCGCCAGCTGCTGAAAGGAGTCTCAAAGCATCTGCTGCCGCTTCTTCTCCGTTCATCACTACACGACCAGCGGATGAAGCAAGAGTTAGATCGATCCCGGCTCCTGATACGCTAAAGTTTGAAGCTGCTGCTGCGTCGATAGATATAGCACCTGTAGAGTCAAGAGTCATTCCTCCTGTTCCTGCATCAAGGTCCATACCTCCGTCTGCTGCTGAAGCTACAATTCTTATGGAATCTGCGGTTGCGGCTTGTGAGGAATCAAGGTTTAACTGAAGGGCAACATCTACATCTAATCCACCGGCTGCCGCGTCGAAATTAAACGCATCTGCTGCCGCTTCTCCTGCATTGAATAGTAGACTACCTGCTGTTGACGATACTGTTATATCAAATGCGCCCGTTGCGGTGAAGTTTGAGGCCGCTGCTGAATCTAGGGAAATTCCTCCTGTAGTATCAACAATAACCCCGCTAGTTCCTGCATCGACGTTAATGCCACCTGCTGCGCCTGAGGCGTTAATGACAATTGCGTCTATATCGGATTCAGTTGCTTGAAGAGTTATCGATCCACCTGTATTTGTAATATTGATATCTTCAGCCGCGGCGCCAACCGCATCTATATCAATACCACCTGCAGAAGCTACGATTCTTATTGCGTCAGCTGCGTTTTGAGAAGAGGCAATATTAACTTGTAATGCACCGTCTATATCAACTCCACCGGCAGAAGCTGAAAGATTGATTGCGTCAGCAGATGCAAGAGCTGCGGATAAGGTTATACCCCCGGCAGTCGATTCCAAATTGATGCTGTCTGCGCCTGTGCCTTGAGATGCTAAAAGAGTAACCCTTTCGGAAGCACCGCCGTTTGCTCTAACAATTACGGCGCCTGAGTTATTTTCAGTTGAGGTAATATTTACGGATGCACTTGTTGAAATGTCAATATCCTCTCCGGCTGCTGCACCGTTTGCGAGAATATCGATACCACCTGCTGTACTTTGGATAACAATGCTATCGGCTGCGGATTCTGTAGAAGATAAAACAATCGATCCACCTGTATTTGTAATATTGATATCTTCTGTAGCAGCTCCAACGGCATCTATGTCAATACCTCCTGCTGAAGCCAAAATTCTAATTGCATCAACTGAGTTTTCTGATGAAGCAATATTAACTTGAAGGGCTGCGTCTACGTCAATTCCCCCTGCTGCGGAAAGCAATGTAATCGCATTAGCAGCAGCTTCTTCGCCGTTTATAATCACTCTTCCGGCATCTGAATCAATTGTTACGTCAATTCCTGCGCCTGTTGTGCTAAAGCTTGAATCTGTATCGGATGTAAGGATATTTCCTGTGCCAACACCTGTTGCAGATATATTTGTAAATTCTCCTGAGCTTGGAGTTGTTCCCCCAATTGCTGGAGGAGCGGCAAATACTGCGGCTAAATTTGATGGTGTTACAAAAAGAGCAAGTGCGCCTGTTGATGGTGTTCCTGCAACGGCTTCAACATCGGTAGCTAACTCACCTATTCCCGGAGTTGTCTCAGTAGATACGGGAGATCCCGCAATTGCTAAATTGTCCGCGTATGTTTTAATGGCTAATGAGCTTGATGCTGTAGTATTTAATGCACCTGCAAATGTTGCGTCAGTACTTAAAGTAAGTTCGTTTGAATTCCAGTCTCCACCCCCAAGGTGAAAATATAGAATAGATGGAATAACGCTTTCATCTATCCAAGGTTGACCTTTTGCATAGTTTGTATCTGTTGTTGCTGGTGCTCTTTGAGCTATAATCGGTATAGGTAGTACTTTAACAAAAGGTGCTGACCGACCGAGACATTCATTGATCTGAGGCAATTTTAACTCCTAGTAATTAAATATTTAATTATTACCAAAATAATATTTAAATTTTTACTTTGCAACTTAATTTTAAAAAAATGTATCGTATTGAAATTAAATGTAATTGAATGTAAAATGATGGTATGATGGATAAATTTTATACAATATTAGAGTTTTCAAAGATTTTGAAACTTAACGTACGTACGGTTAGTAAGTTAATACGAATCGGAAAAATAAAAGCTTTAAACGTCGGTTGTGAAAAACGAGCGATCTATAGGATTTATGACGGTGAGCTTAAAAGGCTTATGGCTGAAAATTATAATAATACAGAAGAGAGTGAAAATGGCTGAAATTTTACAATTAGATTTTTTTAAAGATGATGACATATTAAGATTGGAATCGGAGATTCTAGAAGCGAAAAAAGCTGCCGAACGTGTGAGAAAAGGAGTTTTCGCACGGTTAAACGAGCTACAAAAAAAGTATGATGAAGTGTATGAAAATCATTTACTTTTTAAAAAGGCAATTTGTCAAGGTGATTTTGTCGAAAAAAAACAATTAGACAGGAATTAATATGGACTGGATACAATTTTCAATATTCTTTTTTTCTATGGTGGGTATGTGGCTTTCTTCTCGAGCTGATTGGAGAAAAACAGATCAAAAAATAGAAGAACATCGAAAAGAAACATATTCAATGATTCAGGCTATTCATCAAGAAATAAAAGATTTTCACGGACGCCTTTGCACCATTGAAGAAAGAAGAAAATAATATGGAATGGGAACAAATTTTTACATTAGCAGGAATTAATATTGCTTTGATAGGATTAGTGGCAAGTCTTGTAATATGGTCGGTAAATCGAATTGATTCAGACGTAAAAAGTATTAAAGACGATGTTAACTCATTAGGATCAATGATGGATTCTCATGCTTTGAGAATAGATCAACTATACAGAATGTTTGTCGATTTACTTAAAGAAAGGCAATAACATGGTAGAAGAATGGATTAAAACGGTAATCGGTCCTGAATTTGGACCTGCATTATTCAATTATTTAGGTGTATTTTTTGGTGTTTCGACTTTTCTTTTAATGCTTTTTACTTTTATGTATCAACTAACAAAGATGGAAAGGAGATAAGATATGGAAAATAAAAACTGGTTTGTACATGTCGAATGGGTCGTGGTATTAGTTACACTTCTTGGAGGATTCTATTTGCTAGATGGTAAAATTGAACGGCAAGGAGCAAGAACCGATAGGCTTTATGAGATGTATTGCGAAGTTCAAAAGGATTCTAACGATAAGTTTTATACTTTGATAAACGAGATTAAAAAATAAATAAAAATAAATAAAGGAGTATTATTATGTTTGATGATGATTTAATAGGAACAATTCTAGGAACTGCGGCATTTGCAGCAATGTATATGATCGGAAGAAATGCAGGTAAAGTAGAATTAAAAAAAGAAATTTGCGAGTCTTTAAAAGACATAGAGATAAATAATTTAAAACAAGAAATAAAAAGAATGAAGACAAATTACATAAACGTACAAGAAGATTTTAATTCTTATTAGGCTTTTTCTTTGGTTTATTACCACTGTTTTTGCTTTTTTCATAAAGAAAAGCCAAGATTTTAATTAGATTTTGGCTTAATGGTTTTTTTTTACTCATTGAAAAGCTCTTTTATTTTTTCTGGTGAAAGTCCTAGTTTTTCTAATTTCTTTACTTTAGTTTCTTTTTTTTGCTTTAGCTGTAGAATTTCTTGGATACGTAATTTCTTGGCTTTTTCAATTTTTGCAGGTTCAATAGCATCATAAACGGTATCGAATTTAAAGGAGTATTCATTTTCTTTACCACCGCGTTCTTTTTGGATTTCTTTTATGAGAGCACTCATTTGGGATCCTATCGGTGAGTCTGTTCCTTCTTCCCATGCGCCTATAAAACTTTCACCCGATGTCTTCCTTTTTAGCAACTCAGTTAGTTTATTTTTCCTTTTCTCATCTATGTTTTCATAGATATATAAACCTCCTGAATTAGGCTGGAAAGCTAAGGCGTTATTTTTTGGATCAAAACCGGCAAAATTAACGCTTCTAGAAACTTGCTGTCCTGTTTTTTTCTCAATTCCAGAAATAAGATCTGTATATAATTCATCAAGCTCTTTGACGGGAATCGGTGGGGTATAAACTTGATTCGCTTTAAACTTCTGTATCATTCCATCGGTTTCTATTAAAATATTGTTACCACTTAAGGATTTAATTTTTCCAATAATTCCGTTTGGTGCTACAACATCGACGCCTTTTTTAATAAGATTGGATTTGTCTGTATCTGGGTACTGAGTTTTTAATCTTTCAAGCTCTCTCTCTCCAAAAGTTTCTGGTTTAGATAAAATCTCCTTAATTTTTTTCTTAACAGAATTAAAGGCACGGTCATTTTCAGTTAGTCCCTTTGATTGAAGATTATTAGAAACTGTCTTAAGAAAATTTAATCTTTTTTGTCTTTCTGGTGAAAGGCTATTTAAATCCACTCCTTTTATTAGGCTGTCAAAAATATTTGCGGTGGGTATTTGGATAGGTGCTTGCTGTTGTACTGGTGGCATTGCTTGTTGTTGTACTTGAGGTATTGCTTGCTGTTGGGATCTCTGTATAGGTGCAGCTTGCTGTTGAGTAGCATGCTGTTGAGGAAGTGGTACAGCTTGCTGTTGAGGAATGGGTATAGGAGTAGCCTGCTGTTGAGGGAGAGGTACTGGTATTGGTTGCTGTTGAGGAATGGGTACAGCTTGCTGTTGAGGAAGTGGTACAGGAGTAGGTTGCTGTTGAGTAGGCTGCTGATTATTAAATTGGTCTAATCCATAGGCTAAACCTAACCCAGCTGCTGCATATCCTGCGCCCCTGGCAATCATACCCATCTCTTTTGGAAGGTTATATTGCATTTTATCATATAAAGATAAATCTTGGGCAGATGCGTCAGGTAAAGAAGGACTAGAAGACTTTCCACCCTGCATTATATGTTTTAAAATTTTTTCTAGGGGATATCCATAAGTTGCAGCCATACTAATTTTAGAAGCTAGAGCCGGATTACTCTTAGCAAGGTAATCCAAAACTTTTTTAATTGTATGACCTGAATAAAGAGCCTGAATAATTGGGTTCATCGTCTTCCGCTCAAATAATTAATCCATTGATTCCATGTTTTGGGATTGAATATTTCCCATAGGGGCCTCACTCTAGGTATTCTTAGCTCTTGAAGTTGTGAGCGTTGGAAGGGAGAGAGCTGTAATTTTTTTTCTTGGGCTTTAGTTAAAGCATCCATGAAATCTTTTTCAGTTCCTCCGCTATTTAAAACTTGGGACCTTAGTAAAATTAAATCATCTTCCGGCTTTATTCGTTCTAATTGTGATGATATATTTTCGATATATTGTTTTTTCTCTTTTACATAATTTGGATTTATTTTTTTTGTAAAAGGCTTTAACAAACTCTCTTTTGAAAAATCTTTTCCGAATCCGAATAAATTCTTTTCACCCCTTTTTGGCTCATTAAAATCTTGAATCGGAGCTTGAAAAATAGATAATGAATTTAAACTTGCCTTATTTGTCTGATCTCCCCAAATTGAATTGTGAAGTTCTTCAATTCCCATTCCCTTATTTACTGAATCTTCTTTAATGCTTTCGTAAAAACCCTCATTAACTAATTCTTTATAAGCATCTTTTTTATCGTTTAAATAATCTTCAACATCGTGTGGATTTCTTATAAAAGGCATTTCAGGAAGTGCAGCAACAGCGTCTATTCTATCTATATCATTTTGAAGCATAGCACCGGCCTGGGCGTGCATTTGTTCAGGCGTAAGATTAACAGGAAGATTACCTGCATATTGAAAATATTTATTTTTGAGGTCGTTGGACGTTCTAGGTCTTCCTCCAAATCCAAATCTTGAATTGTATCTTCCTAATAAAGGCTGTAAATTCTCATCTGATTGAGCTTTAAATACAGCCCATTTATCTTGGATCTGTTTTTCTCTTGCAACGTCCATTCCATAATTTGTTTTCATTTCGTTGTAACGAGTTTTTATATCTTCTCTAATTCGATTGATTAGATTATCTTGGACTTTGGGGTTAATTTTTTTGTCAATAAATTGCTGTCTTAGCTGTTGCTCTTCTTCAGGCCTTAAATCGCTTTTCATTTGATAATTATATGTTGGCACTCTACCGTATTGACTGCTGCCTTCTACCAAGTCCGGACGTAGATCTGACATGAACTGAAAAGATAGACTTTCAATATCATCTGCTGAATATTTGCCTTTTGGATATTGTATGTCTGTATTTTGAGCATTTATCCTATTAATAGGGTTAGCGTTAGATGGCACATCTGCTGAAGGGGCAATTATCCCTCCTGGGCTAATTTCTCCTGCAATGTCTGGGTTTGCTTCTCCTCCTGGGATATTATATGGCTGGCTGGGTTCTTTAGAAGATAGTCCCCCTGCATATTGTCCTGATTGAGATCTTGAAAGCATTTGTTCGTATATTTGACCCAAAGATCTCTGCAATTCAGGAGCATAGATCGATGCTCTGGCTAAAGAAAAAGCAAGTTTAACAGGATCACCCTCAGCATTTGAAGCCATAGTTTCAGCCTCTTGCAACCCCATTCTTTTAGCCAATCCCCCACCCATTGATTGACCCATTTCATAGGAAGGCCCCTTTATCGGGGATAAATCTAAAACTTGTACCATTATCCACCTATACCTTTAAGAAAATCGAAAATTTTATCTGAACCGGCAAAGCCACCTTTTGCCCAAGCGTTCATCATTCCAGGAAACATTCCGGCCTCTGGTCTTTGATATGCAAAAGTTGGTGTTTGAAGAATATTTTGCTGAGCTTGACCATATTGACCCATGAGTTGCTGGGCTGCTTGTTGAGCAAGTTGCGATTTAAGAGCTGCTAATTGGTTTTGCAGTTGTCCACCTGCTGAACTAAGCGCTTGTCCAAATCCAGAAGAGGAAAGCCCTCCACCCATACCCCCACCCATTCCTGCAAATCTTTCTGCTAGCTGCGGTACAGTCTGCTGATTGAATTGATCCATATATGGTTGAGTGAATTGGTTTACAGCCTCTGAACTCGGATCCATATATTGCTTTAGTAGATCAAGCGATTGACCGTAACCTTGTCCAAGCTGTCCCTCTGGGTTTATCATACTATTAATTTGATCTAAAATGCCTTGCTGTCTTTTATCGAGAGTAGAGATTTTCTTTGGCTTACTTCGTCCTCCCATTCCTGCGAAAAGCCCAAGTCCTGCTCCGCCTAAACCTTTTCCCCAATCATAAGCCATATTTTACCTAGTTTTTTAAATAGTTACATACAATGTCCGCCTGTGTTAATTGTACACCAAACGGATTATTAAAAAAAATACTTGTTGAATCTATGTATATATCCGGATAGACCAGAGTAAAAATTTCACCTGTTATCGCTGTGCGATGTGCATAAATTCCGGCAGATTCAATAACGCCATCAATATTATGCGCTATAGCTCCCAAAGCTCCAGGAGGAATATCTGCACCGTTTAGATTTACAAGATCAAAAGTTTTTCTGTACACGTTTCTAAAACTTTGCGGATTGTCTTCTGTATAGTATTGATCGCCGGTAACAGTTTCATTTAAAGTATTCAAACCGCCTGTTTTTGAATTGACAGTATTTGAAATATTTCTAAGTAAGATTTCAAGATATCCGATAAACTCTCTTTGGTCTTCAAGAGAAGGAAGGTTTATTGTAATTGGCAGTTGATTGGTTATTTGTGGATTATTGCTTGAAAATGACATTAAACTATTCTTCCCCCACCTTTACCGCTCATCCATAATACTAATTCATTCATTTCAAAACCGCCCTGGTGAGTGTAAAATTGATTCATTAAATCATCGTCATAGGTAAGTTGAACTGTGATAAACTGACCTACACAAGTTGCATAAAACCTATGATAGGAATATTGAGACCCGATATAATACTCGAATTTATTTGTCGTTAGCCAGTTTCCACCCGATGTATAGGGAGTAAAACCAGAGGCATCAATACCATCCAAGCTAAAGGAATTTACATCGATAAATGTTATTGTAAAATTGCCGCCATTTAATTCGGTCATTCCACTTACATTTGCAATTGTTATCTGATTTCCTGTAAGTAAACCATGATTCGGTGAAGTAATCACACAAGGATTATCATCGCTAGCATTGGAAATTCTACCGCTCAGGACAATATCGGCTTGTATTTCCTGATTTCCTACAAGAAGATTTCCTCTTGTTGCCGGGTCTTTTGAAGCATTTATGAAAATATTTACCGTAGCCATAGACCCCGGATTTCCGTCGGAATTTATGTCTAGATATGACATTCTCGTTTTCAACCCTTGCAATTGCATAGGGTTAAAGTCTTTTGTTAATATATCCATTTTTGGAATGAGTGTTATTTTACCACCCCCGACATATGTCCCTTCTCCCACGTCAGGTGTATAGTTCAAAAGGTCATGTGAAGTTGTTACGTAACTTTTTGAATCGAAATCCCATTTAGTTAAGGTAATATTGTCGCTATCTACTCTAGAAACTTGATAAAACGAGTCATTTAAATCTGTGGGAATGACTGCATATGATGAAGTATCTACGAAATTCAATCCTGTTACATAAATAATTTCTAAATCTTCAAGATTATGATTGATAACTTCAAGATTTATTGAATCGGTATCGCTCAAAGTGATATCTGATATAGAAAGGGATTCATTTTCTATAAGGGCAACGGTAGAATCTACAGTAGTTTCACCGTCGATAGGAGTTTGATAGAAATGTATAAATCCTTGCTGATTCCCTGATATTATTGTTGCCAGCTCACCTTGATAAATTGTGTTCCAGCTAGTAATCGAATCCCAAGAAATGGGTAAATCCCAACTATCACCTGATGCCGTTGTAAGCTCTCCGATGGCTGTTACATTATCTCTAAAAATAGCAAAAGTATTATTTCTATAATTATAAAGGAGAACCCTATTTGGGAACTTTCGCGCTAATCCCCCATCGGAATAAGTCCAGTAAACAACCTCTTTTATAAAATCCCTCTCACCTTGAACCCTTTCTTTTCCATTTTCTTCATTATGAAATCTGAAAACTTCATCGGGAATTTCTAAATCGATTCTATCAACCGTATGACCGCTTGAAGAAATAATAGCTCTATTTCCTACAGCTAAAACTCCCTCGTCAAAAAGAATTGTTGAATGAGTGCTTTCAGATCCGAAATCGGAAGATATCCTCTCCCAAATAAATGGTAGACCATATTCTCCCACATAGCGCAAATTCCATGTTGACCTTTCAAAAAAAACAATCAGTGTATTTTTAAAGAATTTCAGGGACACTATGGATTCATTTGTTGGGGCATCAATAAAGCCACCTTTTCCAAAAACATCTGAAAGCCATGCGCCTGTCCCATCTCCTGGGGCAGTATTGGGCTGTATAGGATTTCCTACCTGAGAAAATCGGCACCTATTAGCAAATATTGAGCTTGTTCCTGCTGTAGCTCCCTCATATGTATAAAAAAATAGTGTTCTTCCATAATATTGAACGATGAGCTTGCATTGAAATATAAATGTAGTGTTTGCATTATTTACAGGAGGGGAAAAATCTGTCCATGTTACTGCGTCAGAGGTATATCGAATTCTATTGTTAGCACTAGATGCCGGATTAGTAAAATTTGTTACAAAAAAAAGTCTTTCAGAGGCATCCGAGCCTCTTATATTTGCTGACCAAAAAAAATTAGAGTCGTCACCTGACCAATTGGTTGTACTTGATACATTAAAATTATTTCCGTCGTAAGTGTAAGAATATTTTGTATCAAATAGAATCGACTGAGAGATATTGATATCAATAATTTCCCTTTTCTTAATTCCCATTACAGGGAGAGAGGGGAAATAATTGAAGCTTGCTACTGTGGCCGATACTCCACCTGTATGCGTAAGTGTAATACCACCTGTAAGGTAATTTATATATCCGCTATTACCAACTGTTGGGCTTGTAAGAGTCCCGTCACCTTGATCTGTAAAAACAATATTTGGGCCTGCTTGTATTGTAATTAAAACGCTTCCCGGTTCAATTTCAGCATTTGCCTCCGGAGTTATTGGAGGAACATAAACAGAGTATAAATTGAAAGTCCAAGGAGATGCCCCCGAATTCCCAATTGAAGCCTCTTCGATCACTCTTCGTAATCTCCCGGCTAATTTTATTCCTTCCCTTTTTTTTACCGTTTCACGAAAAATATATGCGTTTTCAAGTGTTTGAAAGGCATTATCCATTATATGCAAAGGCTTCTTGTTTTTTTGAAGTCCTGCCGTAAAAGGTTTAATAGGAAAAGGAACTAAGTTCATTAATTTCCTATCGCTTGCCAGTAAAATGCTACATAACTTGAAGAACCTGTATAGCTATAATTAAATCCGTTTCCTGTAACTGTTGCTGTAATTGGAGCTATTGTGTTTGAAGATGAGGTTCCTCCCGGTGATGAAATAAGAGTACATGAAACATTAAAACAATTATTTGGGAAATTAATATTTGAAGTTGCAAAAGTTACAGTTCCTGTTGAAGATAAAGGAGTTTTTATACCCCACTGTAAAAGCAGACCTCCGGGAAGAAAAGTATATCCATTGGTAGCTGCTGAAGGATTTATACCGCTCATTTGAATTTCAGTGCCACTGGATTCTTGTCTCAGAAACAATCTTGGAATAGACGAAACTAATTTAGAATATAAGGCTATATCTCCAGCTGCCGTAGTCGGTGCAGATGATTGTTGAGGCATTTGCATAAATTTATGCTTTCCGGCGTTTGCTCCCACCCCATAATCTTCATGATTAATATCAAAATTTGATTGGATTAAGGTAAAATTAGTTCTTATTTGATCTCTTGTACCTACTAAAGTGCCCCCTGAAGATGGAGGAATAGGGTTATAACTCATCTAATTACCTACTTTTTTCTTTGCTTTGATTTTCCTGATTCGCTCATCGCTATGGCAACGGCCTGTTTCGGGTTCTTTACAACCGGCCCTTTTTTACTGCCTGAATGCAGCTTACCCTCTTTGTACTCACCCATTACTTTTTTTATCTTTTTTTCTGATTTTTTCATTGCTAATTCCCAAAGTTTAGTTGGTTGTTTTCATTTCTAAATATTGTATTTATCTGCCTTGATCCTAGCTGCGAATATGTTCTTGTTCTTGCTTCTGTTAATTTTTCATCTAGAAACATTTGCATCATTTGCACTCCTTCCATATCAAGCCTATCTTGATAGAATTTTTTAGCTGTCCCAAATGCTAAAAGCTCCCACCAACCGAATAACTCAGGCCTACCGTTGAGGTCAAAGTTTGTTAGGCTTGTTGTACCCATCAAAGCTTGAGACGGCTCCCTCATAGCTTCTATTTCGATCGTGTAAGCCATGTCAGGCATGGTATCTAGAATAAATTGGTTTTGATAAAAAAGTATCCTATTTGGCCTTGCAAGTTGAGAGCTTGTATAGTTGATATATATACTATTTCCTGAGGTTGGAGCCGATGTAAAAGTAAGATTTGCAACCGCTCCTGTAAAATAATCTATTGTTCCACCTGCAATGCAATCTCCGATAAGATTGCCATTGCCGTCGTCCGTTACATGCAGTGAGCCTGTTGCCGTATTGGATGATATAAGAATATTTTGAATCCTTGAAATGTTAGGATCCGTAAATGTTGGCGGATATCCATTTGGAAATACTGTAACAGGTATTGTTTGAGAATCAACTTGTGGATTATTGTAGTAACTTCTTCGTATCGGATTAGATGTCGAATTTCCAGAATAAGGCCCTGTAGTTCCATCCGAGGTGGCGAAACTTTCCGTCATCTGGTCATTTAATGAATAATTAAAAAATGATTTTTTATCTTGATATAAGGGGACCTGAGCTTTGTTAATATAAGCCGGGTCATTTACAGAACTCCAGTGGTCAAAATCAAAAGGATAGACATCTACACCTTGAATCGTATTGAATGTGTAAACGTCTTTCAACTTTAAAATACGCAAATCATCTGAAAAATCTGACAAATAAAATGCGTTTAGATATTTTATTATCTTTTGATCCGTCGATTGGTTACTGTTTCCCAAGCCTGCAAGCTCTCTAACCTTTTCTATAATATCCTGAAGGATTCCTATTGTCATTAAATATAGTCCAATGGCACGAATTTTATTCTAGCTTTAGTTTCGTATGTACGAGGCAACTTTAAAGGGCCTTTTCCTGTCTGTTCAACATTCTGATAACGTGTAATTTTATGAACAGTATTATTAATTCTTTTTACTATACCCATTGGAATCTCGCAAATTTCACCATGTATTAACTCAATGATAGTAATTGGGTCTCCTGGGAACGCTCTCTCTGTAAATTGAAAAAATCCGCCTTCAGCTCCTATGAATTCAAACTGCCCTTTGACCATTACTTCATTCTCTTTTCTCATTTTCTTAATCATGTCTTCAACTTCTGCACGAGGTTTTTTATTAACCCCTTTTCTTTTTATCTCTAAAACTCTCATATCTCTCCTTTTAAAATTAAAGGGGGATTTCTCCCCCCGAATACTAATTATTCAGCTTGAAAATCATCATACTTAATTGCTACCCAGTCATAAACATGTGATGAGCTTGTAATGACATTTGAACCCATTTGCATAACGTATTTGTTTCTGTTGTCAAATGCGTCAAGCAGATTCATTCCTTCAGGAATTTGGGGCTGTGTAGCGCTTCCTGCAAGAGGGATAACCCCTGATGAAGAAGGCACTGCCACAGCAGGACTTACCCCGGCAGCAGCTTCAGCGCTTGTCGGGAATGCAAAAGCCGTGTACCCTGTAGTATCAAGATCAAGCGTTACAGATGAAACTGTTGAGCTGTTAGTAACATTTAGCACTCTCGCGTGCACATTGTTAATTTCTTCCATTCCAAAATCAGAAGATACCCTAAAGGAAAGGATTTCCCCTGGTGTATAATCATTTTTTGAAGTGAAATAAACTACAGCTTGAACAGCTTGAGTAATATTAGCTATATAAGACCATCGTGGATACATGAGATTAGGGTAATACTTTTTGACAGAGCCAGCAGTCGCGTCGGCTGCAAAAGTAATACCGCTTGATGCCATATAGCCAAGCGTAATGCTTGAATTCGACGATACAGCTGTTACTTGGAAAGTATATCCTGCAATTTGAAGGGCTCCTGTAGTGCCGTAAAGCCTTACGTAGTCTCCAACTTCAATAGAGCCTGTATTTGCCATAGTTACAACAAAAGTACCTCCAATTGCCTCGATAGCTGTTGTTGCTAAAGGAGCAAAGACAGGAGGGTTTGAGGTGTCAATAAAGACAAAACCGTTCGTAGTAACCGCCTCAGTAGATAAAATACCGGAAGTTACAGCTTGATCGGCCGTTTGAGCAGCACCCTGTGCCATTCCACGCCTCCACCAAGATTCTACTGATGTTTCGGCAGCATCATCGCCCCATGCCGTACGGTCTCTGAGCCAGAATAAATCCGGTCTATCGTTCAACGCTACTTGCTTCATAAGTGTTGAATCAGAAGTAAAATAACCACCTTTAATAATTTGATATGGCAACATATTATACCCCCAATAGACCTGTTGATCTTGCGTTCTGCACCCAAAGATCGTTATTAATACAATTACCTTGATAGAATTGGCATGCAGCCATATGTCTCAAGTGTGCAGGGTCATTATGACCGCCTGGAGGAGTATATATATACTTAGCCCTTCCGCCTCTTTGGAAAACGACTTTATAAGACTCTAAAGCCACGATAAAGTTATTCCCTACGTCATTACCCATCAGCGATGCGCTTGGAGTAATAGACCCTTGTGAGGATTGGAAAGCTCGTATGTTGTTAATACCTCCCCATTCGCTAGAGATCGTGTTAATAGATCCTGTGCCATATTCAAACTTACGTCTGAAACCTGTAATATTGTTTAGTACAGGAATCATTCGCGAGTGGCATAACATAGCATAACAGTCTCCCAATGGTGATGTTCCGATTTTATCGGACGCATCGATCATATTTGTCACATACTCACCGTCGTTATTTTGTAAAACTGCTGTAATGTCATCCAAATCACTTACCTGCATTTCCGTCGGAAGATCTCCATTCGAACCACCAACACAGTTTACTATAGAAGCGGTACTCTCAAGACCGTTTCTTTGTAAAATATCGCTGGTTTCTTTATAAGCCTGTCCTAGACGTGCTGCAGCGGCATTTAATATCATTTTTGTTACTCCTCTTACGAGGGGACAAGTCATTTCTGCTTGTCTCCAGACCTTTCGTCGTCTGGGTCGGACTATCGCATCCCAATTTCTCGGGTCTCACCACTTAGTCTCTCAGCGTGACATTTAAATGTCTTCGCCCCTGTCGGCATAGCTTTCGCCTTAGCCTTCCAAGTCAATCAGGCAAGATTTATAGACCCCATATTTAACTTATTAAGTTCTTTATATAAGCAATTTCTTTGTTAAAACTACTTTTGTTGCTTATATTTTTTTTCCTAAGCTGCCTTTAAACATTGTCTAGGGTCTTGGTTAGTAATAGTCACACGTTTAGTTAAAACTATATATGTGGCGTAATTCCTTACTCTGCAATCCACGTCAACCCTGCTAAGCAACTGGCTTGGGGGGTTGTTTTGCTGGTTGTCTAAAGGAACTTCAAAGGTATCTAGAGCATCGTAACGGGACTGTACGTTGATAAACCCGTCGTTATCATCTATCTCGACCACAGAAGCGAACAGATTAAAAATACAGTTTCTTTCAGGTGTGAGAAGAAGCTTATTTGTATAGTTCTGCTGTATCTGTGGAGGCATATTGTTAAAATTTACTGACATGTCGCCTCGATTTTAAAAACCGTTGGCTTGCCTCGCACATGTTATCATTTCTTCGTATAGTCGCTTTTCTTCGGCTTTTGATATTTTAAAAGCCTGTGCCATAGGTCTTTTGTCAAAAGATGCCGGAGATTGAAGGGTTTTTTCATTCCTCTCAATTTTTTCCCCGATTTCCTTGCTTCGTCTAGACTTAGGGACTTTTTCAGCGATATTTAAAGCCTTGATAAACTTATAGCTTTGTATTCCCATTTTGTATGGGTCTTTTAACTCTGCTATGGTTGCGGCCAAGTCCGGTTCCGTTTTTTCTAATATTTCTAACGTTTCAACATTGACAACATCATCAAAATCAGAATATTGGCTTCTAAGACTTGAAAAACGCTTATTGCTTTCCTCTTTAGCAAGACGAGCCTCTAAGGCTTGTATTTTCTGCTCTAGAGGTGCAACGGTTTTTCTTGTGACCTTTTCCACTCCGCCGTAATTAGCGAAATCGTCGGGATCAATAATATCTTCTTGAACAGCTGGCTGAGGTGCTTGAGGTTGGTGTTGCATTTGCAAAAACCTGTCAAGCATTTCATTTTTCTGTTTAAGCTCATATTCCATCTCTTTTTGACGCTGTCGCATAGCACGCCAGTTTTTTTCCTGCTCATCGGCTTTTTGAGCCTCTTGAGCGTTCTGGATATTACTGTCGTCCTGCTGAGATTCGTTTTGATCTAGTTCTGGAGGTGCGACCTCTTGTATTTCGCTATCTTGATCTTGATCTTCCATAATCTCCTGTTACATTGGTGAAGTGTATACAACCATAGCGGGGATGAACCGCGTTACATCTAATATTTAAAACTTTAATTTGTCATAACATATATATGCAATTAAAATTTTAAATATATTCACTCAAACTGTCACCTTATTTGCAAGGAAAAGAAATTTAATTTGTGATTGAATTATATTATCGTTTGATATATGATAAAGGCATGAATAAGTGGATTGTGACAGTTTCAGGAAAAGCGAAAAAGGAAAAAACTATTTTACCTACAAGTGCTTATGATTCTTATTTAATTCTGTTAGAATCATTAGAAAATGGACCAGTAACTCCGAAATATCCAAATTATGGAAAGCTATGAAAATTAACTTATCATTGTCACTTAAAAAAAGGGCGTCCAACGTATGTAGCATGCTGGATAGCCGACAAGGAAAATAAAATTATCGAGGTATATTATGCGGGCACACACGAGAAAGCACCATACTAAAATAAATGTTCAAGAAGTTCCAGAAGAAGGATATATTCTTGCTGAAAAATTAATTGAAGAAGCTTGTAAAGAAAGGCCTATGTGGGCGATTTACCTTTCTGGGTTACGTTACCGTGAGGATTTAACACAAAAGCAACTTAGCGAAATGATTAATGTTAAGCAGCCAAATATCAGTTTGATGGAGAGAGGAAAGCGTCCTATCGGAAAGGATATCGCTAAGAGGCTAGCTGAAGTATTTAATGTCGATTATAGAAGATTTCTTTAGACATTTAGGTTCATGGAAAAAAAATGATAATTGATTGTATCAGTGACCTACATGGATTTTTACCGGAACTTTCAGGGGGTAACCTTCTTATTATAGCCGGTGATTTAACGGCTAGTGATGAAGAAAATCAATATTATAAATTTAATAGTTGGCTTTGTGAACAGGAATATGACAAAAAAATTGTTATAGCCGGAAACCATGACGGATTATTACAAAAAGACTGGTTTCAATACTTAGAGGGATCTCCTGCATTTGATTATCTTGAAGATTCAGGAATTGAATACAATGGTTTAAAAATCTGGGGATCTCCTTGGACACCGACTTTCTGTAACTGGCACTTCATGAAAGATAGAGGTGATCCTATCAAGGCTATGTGGGATTTGATTCCTGATGACATAGATATCCTCATTACTCATGGACCACCTTATGGGATTCTTGATAAAGTAAAATTATCAAGCAAAGCCAGTGATGGAAAATTTGCTGGATGCAAAATGCTAAGAGAGGCTATAGAACGCATACAACCACGTCTGCATGTTTTTGGACATATACATGAAAGTTATGGTAAAATGACACTAAAATGCATCACAAAAGACATTTTATGCGTTAATGCCAGTCTTATGGATGAAAACTATATACCTGTTAATAAGCCAATACGGATAGATTGGGACTATGAATTTTAACCCATTCTAACAATGATAATGAAACAACCGATTAATGAGACGAACATAGCTTATTGGGAAAGGAATCAACTGGTTTTATATCTTACTAAACTATTCCCTGCATGGATAGAAAGACATC
>Ga0079224_100003101_pt1 | contig 20696 bp, 14 predicted proteins | sample Stecom2015_FD_80414 | JGI IMG/M metagenome (GOLD analysis project Ga0079224, IMG submission 80414) | Agricultural soil microbial communities from Utah to study Nitrogen management - Steer compost 2015 | ecosystem: Environmental > Terrestrial > Soil > Agricultural land | place: USA: Utah...
ATCCCCGCCGGGTCGCCGTCCGGACGGTCGACGAAGGCGAGCAGGCGCCGGATCTCCTCGAGCGGCATGTCGAGCGAACGACAGTGCCGGATGAACGCCAGACGCTCCAGCTGGGCCGGGCCGTAGGCCCGGTAGCCGTTGGGACTGCGTGGCGGCGGCGGCAGGAGGCCGATGCGCTCGTAATAGCGGATGGTTTCCGCATCGACCCCGGTGGCCTCGGCGAGCTGGCCGATCCGCAGGGCGGTGGTACCCGTGTTGCTGGACATCGACATGACCCGAATCGTCGCCGGGAAGCCCCGGCGATCCTTGACCTTGTAGCCACTACAAGGTGTTGAATCGAGCATATCACGTTCGGGAGCTTTCCCATGGCGCAGCACTGCCACACGCACGACATGCCTTCGGGTGGAGGCGGGGCCGGATTCCGTCGCGCCCTCTGGATCGCGCTCATCGCCAACGGCGCGATGTTCGCACTCGAGGTCGCCGCCGGCATCGGGTCCGGCTCGGTCGCGCTCCTTGCCGATGCGATCGACTTCGGCGGGGACGCGGCCAACTACGCCGTGTCCCTCGCGGTGCTCGCCATGGGGCTGGCCTGGCGCGCCCGCGTCGCCTGGGTGAAGGGCCTGTTCATGGCCGGCTTCGGCGTGTTCATCATCGGCCGCGCCGCCTGGGCCGCCCTCTACGGCGACGCGCCCGAGGCCGTGACGATGGGCGTGGTGGGCATGCTGGCGCTCGCGGTGAACATCGGGGTCGCCTGGCTGCTCTACGCCTGGCGCGAGGGCGACGCCAACATGCGTTCGGTCTGGCTGTGCAGCCGCAACGATGCGCTGGGCAACATCGCCGTCCTGCTCGCCTCGGTCGGCGTGTTCGGCACGGGCAGCCGCTGGCCCGACCTCGCCGTCGCCCTGGTGATGTCCAGCCTCGCGATCAGCTCCGGCCGGTCGGTGCTGCGCCAGGCGAGCGCGGAGCTGCGCTCGGTGGCCGGGCGGGCCTGAGCAACAGCGCGAGCGGTATGGCGGCCAGCGTGAACCACATGATCAGCCGGAAGTCCTGGAGGTAGGCAAGGGTCACCGCCTGGTGGGTCACCCGGGCATCGAACAGGGCAATGCCGGCAGGCGTGGAGAGATCCACGAGTTCGCGCGCCATGGCGTCCGCGAGCGGCGGGTGGAACGGCGTCGCGAAGCTGGCGAGGGCCGCATGGTTCGCCTGCGAGTTGCGCGACAGCATCGCGAAGACGACCGACACACCGATGCTGCTGCCGATGTTGCGCGAGAGGCTGTACATCGCCGTGCCCTCGTTGCGCAGTCGTGGCGGCAGCGTCGAGAAGCTCAACGTCGAGAGCGGCACGAAGATGAACCCGAGGCCGAAGCCCTGCATGAGCCCGGTGCGCACGATGTCCCGGCTTTCGACCTCGGACGTGAAGCCCGCCATCTCCCAGAGCGATATCGCGCTCAGCGACAGCCCCACCACGATCGGTATGCGGGGATCGATCCTTCCCGAGAGCCGGCCGACGATCATCATCGACACCATGGTGCCGATGCCGCGCGGCGCCATCACCAGCCCGACATCGAACACGGGGAAGCCCATCAGGCCCTGCATGAAGGGCGGCAGGAGGGCCGGCGTGGTGAGCAGCAGCACGCCGGTGACGAAGCTGAACATCAGCCCCAGCGCGAAGTTGCGGTCGGCGAAAAGCGCCGGGTCGATGAAGGGCCGCTCGGCGGTGAAGGTGTGCGCGAGGTACAGATAGAACGCCAGCCCCGAGAGCGCGGCGAGAAGGACGATCTCGCGATGCGCGAACCAGTCCAGCGACTCGCCGCGGTCGAGCATCATCTGCAGCGCCCCGATCGCGAGCGCGAGCAGGGCGTATCCGAGCAGGTCGAAGCGCCGGTCGTGCTCGATCGGGGTCTCGCGCACGAAGAGCGACACGCCGAACCAGGCCATCAGCCCGAACGGCAGGTTGATGTAGAAGACCCAGCGCCAGTCGTAGTAGTCGGTGAGCCAGCCACCGAGCGACGGCCCGAGGATCGGTCCGATCATCACCCCTACGCCCCAGAGCGCCATCGCCTGCCCGTGCTTCTCGGTCGGATAGGCGTCGAGCAGGACGGACTGCGACAACGGCACGAGGCTTGCGCCGAATACGCCCTGCAGCAGGCGGAACGCCACGATCTGCTCGAGGTTCTGCGCCGCCCCGCAGAGCATGGAGGCGACCGTGAAGCCGGCCACCGACCAGAGGAACAGGCGCCGACGCCCCATGCGCGCCGCGACGAAGCCGGTGAGCGGCATCACGATCGCCGCGGCCACGATGTAGGACGTCAGTACCCAGGCAATCTGCTCCTGGGTCGCGCCCATCGATCCCTGCATTTCCGGCAGCGCCACATTGGCGATCGTGGTGTCGAGCGCCTGCATGATGGTCGCGAGCATCACCGAGACGGTGATCATCGCCCGGTCCATCCGGCCGTTTGCGGCGGCCCCGGCCCGCGCTGCCGCGATCATCGCTTCACCGCCCGCCGGGCCACGGATAGCCGAACAGCCGACGGCGGTGCCCGGTATCGATCTCGATCCAGGCGGACAGGCCCGAACGCAGTTGCGGCATGTCGGCCGCCTCCTCGATCCGGATCCGCACCGGCACGCGCTGGGCGATCTTGACCCAGTTTCCCGTCGCGTTCTGCGGCGGGATCAGCGCGAACTCGGCGCCCGTCGCGGGGCTGATCGCCTCCACGGCGCCGCGCAGCGGGCGGTCGGGATACGTGTCGATCTCGATCGCCACCGGTTGGCCGACCCGCACATGGGTGAGATCCGTCTCGGTGAGGTTCGCCTCGACCCAATACCGGCCACTCGCCACCAGTGCGATCGCGGGCCTGCCGGGCGCGGCATGCTGGCCCACGAAGGGCACGTTGGCGACGAAGCCCGCGGCCGGCGCACGCAATTCGACCCGGTCCAGGTCGAGGCGCGCCCGGTCGAGCTCGGCGAGCGCCGCGACGTAGTTGGGATGTTCCTCGATCGCGACGTCCGGACCGCCGCCGAGCGACTCCGCGATCCGCACGAGGTCCTGCTCGTCCACCACGATCTGCTGGCGGGCCAGCTCGAGCGCCTGGTGGGCATCGTCGAAGCTCGCGGCCGACACGAAATTGCGCTCGCGCAGGTCGGCGCGACGGCGCTGCTCGCGCCGGGCGAACTCGGCCCGGGTACGCGCCATCTCGAGCGAGGCCTGCTTCTCGCGGTAGCTCGCCTTGAGCACCCTCAGCTCCGTGCGCACCTGCGCGAGCTGCGCCTCGGCCCGTGCGAGCGCGATGCGAAAAGGCGCCGGATCGAGCCGCAACAGCGGCTGGCCCGCCTCGACCGGCTGGTTCTCGGACACCAGCACCTCCGCGATACGTCCGGCCACCTCCGTGCTGATCAGCACCTTGTCGGCCTTGACATAGGCGTTGTCCGTACCGACGTAGCGCCCGCCCTGCCAGTAGTACCCGATCCCGGCCAGCACCAGCAGCAGGGGCACCACCACCATCGTGACGAAACGGACGCCCCCGCGACGGCGGGTTGCCGCCAGCGCCACGCCACGGGCATGCGCCCGCGACGGCGGCGCATCGGCCGGCGGGACCGCCTCGGGTGGGCGCTCGCCGTCCTGGCCCACGGAATCGCGTTCGGTCTCGCTCATCGCCGCCGCTCCCTGCCGGCATCGATGCCGTCCGGACCCGCGCCGCGCGAGGAGAGGTTCGCGCGCATCGCCTCGATCACCGAGAGGGCGATGGCGGCATCGGCGGCGGGTACGTCGCGCAGGGCGTCGGCGCGAATGGACGCGGTCACCCGGGCGATCTCGTCGAGATGCGCCCGCGCACGGGGCGTGGTGGCGAGCAGGTGGGCGCGTCCGTCGGTGGGATCGCAGCGACGCTCCACCACGCCGCGATCCGCCAGCTGGTCGATGACGCGGCTGAGCGCGATCGGCTGCATCTCGAGCCGGTCGGCGAGCTCGATCTGGCGGATGCCCGCTTCGGATTCGTTGGCGAGATAGACGAGGACGCGAGCCTGGTTGTAGGTGAACTCGCTGCCCCGCAGGCGGTGGCGAAACGCCCGGCGCATCAGGCGGGTCACGTCGGCAAGCGCGAAGCCGAGGCTCGCCCTCCCCATGTCTGTCTCCTCCGATTTAGTAAACAAAGTCTACTATATCGGCGGACGCCGCCGGGGAACGGCGGGCATGGAAACGGCCCGTCCGCCGGCTCAAGGAACCGGCGGACGGGCCGGGGGAATCACTGCTCCACGAGCAGGCTGCGCAGCATCCAGGCGGTCTTCTCGTGCACGTCCAGGCGCCGGGTCAGCAGGTCCGCGGTCGGCTGGTCGCCGGCCTTCTCGGCGATCTCGAACACGGAGCGCGCCGTGCGCGCGGTGGTCTCCTGGGCATCGACCAGGAGGCGCACCATTTCGAGCGCCTTGGGCGTGTCCTTGCATTCCTTCACCGACGCGAGCGACTGGAAGGCGCTGTACGAACCCGGCGCATGGAAGCCGAGGGCGCGGATCCGCTCGGCGATCTCGTCGAGCGCGTTCCACTGTTCCGTGTACTGCTCCATGAACATCTCGTGCAGGGAATTGAACATCGGTCCCGTCACGTTCCAGTGGAAGTTGTGCGTCATCAGGTAGAGGCTGAAGCTGTCGGCGAGCAGCCGCGACAGCCCGTCGGCGATCTTGCCCCTGTCGGCCTCGCTGATCCCGATGTTGACCGGCGGGGCGCCGGTTTCGGACCTGGTCACTCGCTTCGTGCTCATTGCATTCTCCTTGGGTCACTGCAGTGGTGGTCGGCAGCCGCGCGGCCCATCAGCCAAAGGCGGTATCCAGCACCATCATCACGGCGAAGCCGCCCATGAGGCCGATGGTTGCCGGCGTCTGGTGCCCGTTGCGATGCGTCTCGGGAATCACCTCGTGCGACACGACGAAGATCATCGCGCCGGCCGCCAGCCCGAGACCGATCGGGTAGGCAATCGCCATGCCTGTCGAGAGCCCGAGCCCGATGAGCGCCCCGATGGGCTCCATCAGCCCGGATGCGGCCGCCACGACGACGGCGCGCCACGGACCGATGCGGGCCGCCCGCAACGCCATCGCGATCGCGAGCCCTTCGGGTGCGTCCTGGATCGCGATCGCCGTCGTGAGCGGCAGCCCGACGGAAAGGTCGCCCTGCGAGAACGACACCCCGATGGCCATGCCTTCGGGCAGGTTGTGCAGGGTGATCGCGATCACGAAGAGCCATACGCCGGGAATGCGCGACGCGCTCGGCCCATGGGCACCGACATGCGCATGCTCGTGCGGGGTGAACCGGTCGAGCCCGAGCATCAGCGCCACGCCGAGCCCGAGGCCGACGGCGACGACCAGTCCCGCGAGAACGCCGGGGCCGAACTGTTCCCGCGCCGCCTCGATACCCGGCAGGATGAGCGAGAACGCGCTGGCGGCGAGCATCATGCCCGCGGCGAAGCCGAGCAGGCTGTCCTCGGTGCGAGCGCTCATCCCGCGCACGACCAGGGACGCGGCGGCGCCGAGCGCCGTGGCCGCGACGCCGGCGAAGCCGCCCAGCAACGCGTTGCGGGCGACCTCGGCCGGCACGCCGGCGCCCACGCTGCGCCCGGCGATGATGAGGGCGAGGACGGTGAGCATCGCGATGCCGAGGCCGGCCGCCGCGTACGGGTGGGTGCGCAGGTAGGTCCCCAGGCCGGCCTGGTCGACGGTGGGCTCGTTCAGCTGCATCGATCGGGGTACTCCGAACTCCTCTCGCTGCGCCGGCCTCGCGACCGGCCACCCGATTATCGACGGTTCCGATCTTCCCGGCCAATCGGATCGGTTTCCCGCAAGGATTGAACCGTCCTATCGCGGGCGTCGCTCGTCACTCGCGTCGGCAGAGGTAGGCGCGCGCCGACGCAGCGCGCACCCCTTGCGCGGCGAGCGAACGATTACCTCGCGCGTAATCGACGCGACGAGGCGACGGACCGAGACTGCGCGCATCCACATCCGGAACCTCGCCATGACAGCTGCGTTTCACCGGGCCGCGGTCGATCGCGACGCAGGACGCCTCGACGCCAGCCATCTCGCCCTCCTCGCCGGCACCTTCGCCGTGACGTTCGACTTCTTCGTCGTCAACCTCGCCCTGCCCGCGATCGCGGCCGAGCTGGCCACCGGCGCGGCGCTGACCCAGTGGGTCGTGACGAGCTTCGGCCTGGTGTACGGGGCCGGCCTGCTGGTCGGCAGCCGGGTCGGGGAGCGCTTCGGCGCCACCCGGGTATTCCGGGCCGGTTTCGTCCTGTTCCTCGCCGGGTCGATCGCGTGCGCCCTCGCCGGTTCGGCCGGCGTCCTCGTCGCCGCCCGCTGCGTCCAGGGGGCGGGCGCCGCCCTGCTCTCACCGCAGGTGATGAGCCTCCTGGGGCGCCTGGTGCCCGATGCGCTCCGCTTGCGCGGCTTCGCCGGCTACGGTGTCGCGCTCGGGCTCGGCTCCGGCCTCGGCCAGGTCGTCGGGGGCCTGCTCGTCGACCCGGAAGCACTCGGCCTCGGCTGGCGCGCCTGCTTCCTCGTGAACCTGCCGGTCGGGCTCCTGGCGCTTGCCGCCAGCCGGACTTCCACTGCCCACGGGGTCGCCGGCGCGGCGCCCCGCATCGACCGCGGCGGCGCCCTCATCCTGGTGGCCGGGCTCGTCGCCCTGCTCGCCCCGGTCATCGAGGGGCGCCGGCTGGGGTGGCCCGCATGGCTCGCCCTGTCGGCCCTGGCCGGGATCGCGCTGCTGGCCGGCTTCGCGGCCAGGCAGCTGCGACGCGCGCGGGCGGGCCGACCCCTCCTCGTCGATCCGCGGGCGCTGCGCAACCGCGACCTGCGGCGGGCGATCGCGACCGTCCTGCTCTTCTATTGCGGCAATGCCTCCTTCTTCTATGTCGTGTCGATGTACCTGCAGCAGGGGCGCGGCCTGGCGCCACTCGCCGCCGCGCTGGTCTTCACGGTGATGGTCGCCGGCTTCCTCGCGACGAGCTTCCCCAGCCGGCGCATCGGCGCCCGCCTCGGCGACGCGACCTTGCCCACGGGATCGGTCCTGGGCGCGGCCGGCCACGCCAGCCTCGCCCTCCTCGTGCCGGCCGATGTCGGCCTCGGGGCCCTCGTGCCTTCGCTGCTGCTCACCGGCGCGGGCATCGGCATCGCAATGGGCCCGCTCATCGCCCGTTCGATCGCCGCCGCCGAACCGGGCTTCACCGCGCTGGCGGCCGGTCTCGTCGGCAGCGCCCAGTGGATCGGCAATGCCGCCGGCGTGGCGGTCGTCGGCACGCTCTACCTCGGTATCGCGGCAAGCGGCGAGCCGGGCGCGAGCGCGCGCGCCGCCGCGAGCTGTCACTGGGTCTTCGCAGCGCTGTCGGTTATCGTCGCATTCGCGAGCACCCGCTGGCGCGAATGGAGCAGGCAGGCATGAAGACCTTTCACGAAGGGCCCGGCGGCACCCCGCACGCGACGCCGACGCGGGCGAGCAGCGGCGATGTCGGCGCGTCGATCCGCGAGTGGCGCACCCTGCGCCGCATGAGCCAGATGGAGCTTGCGCTGGAGGCGGGGATCTCGCCCCGCCACCTCAGCTTCGTGGAGACGGGCCGCTCCCGGCCCAGCCCGGAGGTGCTGCTCGCGCTCGCGCAATGCCTCTCGCTGCCCCTGCGCGACCGCAATGCCTGGCTGCTGGCCGCCGGCTATGCGCCGCGCTTCGGCGAACAGGCGCTCGGCGCGGCCGAGATGGCCCAGATCCGGGCGACGCTGACCCGCCTGCTCGATGCCCACGACCCCTACCCCGGGGTCGTGCTCGACCGCCACTGGAACGTCGTGCTCGCCAACCGTGCCGCCGCGGGCCTCACCGCGCTGCTGCCGGAGTTCCTGCGCACGCCCACGCTGAACCTGTTTCGCGCGAGCCTTCATCCCGACGGATTCGCGGCGCACACGCGGAACTTCGCGCAATGGGGCAGCTACATGCTGGGCGCCCTCGAACGCCTCGCCGCGGCGAATCGCGACGCGACGAGCTTCGAGCTCCTCGACGAGGTCCGCGCCTATCCGGGCGTGGACACGCTCTCCGGGATGGCCGCCGCGGACACGCCGGGCGCCGACCTCCTCGTGCCCTGCGTGCTCGAGGTGGGCGGCGTCCGGCTCTCGATGTTCACCACCCTGACGACGTTCGGCACGCCGCGCGACATCACGCTGGAAGAGCTGTGCATCGAGCTGTTCTATCCGGCAGATGCGGCCACCGAGGCGGCGTTGCGCGCCCACGGACGGTGCGATGCCTAGTCGGGGTGCGGGCGTGGATCGAGCCGCACCGCCGCCGGCGAACTCTCGTTGACGGGCACGAAACGTCCGCGATCGGCCTCCGGCACCGGCGGGTCGACCCGGATCCGCCAGGCGCAGAACGCGGCCAGCGCGGCGCACAGCGAGGCCATCGCGATCGGGAAGGCGGACGGCCCGAAGCTGCGCATGAGGACGCCGATCACCATCGGCGCCACGATCGCGCCGATGCCGTGGACGAGCAGCAGGCCCTTGGTCGCCTCGAGCGAGTCGCCGGCGGCGAAGCGCTCCTGGGTCTGGGCGACCGAGAGCCCGTAGATCGCGAAGCCCACCGCCCCGAAGACGAACGTGGCGAACGGGAGGCCCTGCGGTATCCGCTCACCGACCATCCACATGCCGACCAGTGCGGCGCCGGCGATGATCGCCACCGAGGTGAGCACGATCCGCCGGTCGGTGCGGCTCGAGAGCCATCCGATCGGTGTCTGGAAGGCCGCGCCCCCGAGCACCGCCGCCGCGATCGCCACCGCCACCTCGTTGGCGCCGGCGCCGACGCCGACGGCGTACACGGCGGCGAGCGACCAGAAGCCGCCGGAGACCATGCCCGAGATCAGTCCGCCGGCGAAGCCGGTGGGCGAGGTCCGGTAGATCACCCAGACGCGCACGCTCGCGGACTCGACCCGGGCCGGCTCCATGACCGGCGTCAGCGCGATCGGCACCAGGCCGATGCAGAAGAGCCCCGCCGCGATCGCGAAGGGCTCGACCCCTTCGATCGGGTAGAGATCCACCAGCGCCTGGCCGGCCGCAAGGCCGAGCATGTTCATCGTCATGTAGGCGGCAAGCACCCGGCCGCGCGCGGCGCCCGCATGGGCGCCCAGCCAGCTCTCGATCGTCATGTAGATGCCGACCAGGCCGATGCCGTTGACGATGCGCAGCGCGAACCAGGGAATGGGCTGGACGTACAGCGAGTAGGCGATGGCCGCGGCCGCCGTCATCGAGGCGAAGGCGGCGAAGGCGCGCACGAAGCCCACGCGCCGGATGATCGGCGGGCAGATCCAGTAGCCGCCGACGAAGCCGACGAAGTAGCCCGCCATGATGATGCCCGTGCGAGCCTCGTCGAACTGCTCGAACGCCGCCCGCAACCCGAGCGCGGTCCCGAGCAGTCCCGAGCCTGCGAGCAGGATGGACATGCCGACGAGCAGGGTGGAAACCGAACGGATCATCTTCGACCTGGGAAGCGGAAGCGGGCCTGTGGAAACGGAACGAGGGCGCAACGCCGCGCCCCCGCCCGACATTACATCATGCCCGCCGCCGGCTGGCCCTGTCCGCGGATCCGGCTGCCGGCCGCCCCGGCCACCACCTCGATGCCGACGGCGACCTGGCGACGCAGCTCCTCGACGTGGGAGATGATGCCGATCGACCGGCCCTGCGCGCGAAGGTCGAGAAGGGCGCGCATCGCGAGGTCGAGCGCCTCGGGATCGAGGCTGCCGAAACCCTCGTCGACGAACAGGGTTTCCAGCCGGACCCCGCCGGCATGGGCGGCCACGACATCGGACAGGCCCAGCGCCAGGGCGAGCGCGGCGAGGAAGCCTTCCCCGCCGGAGAGCGTCGTCACGGGACGGGGCCGGCCGGTGTCGTCGTCGTACACCTCGATGTCGAGGCCCTGCGCCTTGCGCCGGTCGATCACTTCCTCGCGACGGCGCAGCCAGTAACGCCCGCGGCTCATGGCGCGAAGCCGCACGCTCGCCTGCACCAGCACGTCGTCGAGCAGGGTCGCGAGCACGTAGCGCTGGAAGGTCAGGTTGCTGGGGTTCTTCCCGCCCGCCAGCTCCGCCAGCCGGCCAACGAGGGCGTATTCGCGCTCGAGCCGGGCGACGACCGCGGCGTTCTCCTCCAGGCGCGCCGCGAGCTGCCTGTCGTTCTCGAGCCGGAGTTCCACGCGCGCCCTCGCCCCCGCGAGCGATTGCAGCTCCGCCCGCACCTGGGCGAGCGCCTGTTCGGCCGCGGCGACATCGGGCGGCTCGCGCCCGGCGATCGCGTCCGCCGCGCGCGCCAGACGCTCGCGGGCGCCGGCCAGCGCCTGCTCGTGCCGGGCGACTTCGCGATCGAGCCCGGCGAGCTCGCTGGCCGGGAGCATCGCCTCGGCGAACGATCGCTCGTCGGCGAACCCGGCCGCGGCGCGTTCGCGCGTGAAATCGACCGCGGCCGCATCGCATTCCCGCCGGGCGGCCTCGGCGGCCCGGCGCGCCGCGAAAGCCGCCGCCTCCGCCGCCGCCAGCTCCCGTGACGCCAGCCTGGCCGCTTCATCCGCCCGCGCCAGGGCGGACTCGTGCGCAGCGATCGCCTTGTCGAGTTCCGCGATGCGCGCGAGGAGCGCCCGCGGATCCCACCATGGGTCGGGAATCCTGCCCTCGCGCTCGACGCGCAAGGCCTGGCTGGCCGCCATGGCCTCCCGGGCGTCCTGCTCGCCCGCCCTTAGCGCCTCGAGCCGCGCGCGGCCCTCGACAAGACCGGCCTCGAGCCGGACGAGCCGCGCTCGCTGGGCCACCAGCTGGTCGGTCGCGCGCCGGGCGGCGGCGACCCCGGCCTCGAGCCGGGCGACCCGCTCGGCATGGGGTTCGGTTCCCGCTTCGCCACCGGTCGCCTCGAGGCCGGCCTGGCGCTCGCGCTCCTCGACCCGGCTGCGGGCCACCGCCGACTCGGACTCGGCCCGCGCGAGCCGCGTCGCCGCTTCGGCGTCGCGATCCTGGGCATCCCGGAGCGCGCGCGCCGCGCGCTCGAGCCGGTCGTCGTCGCCGCCCGACCCCACCGCGTGCGACGCCGGGCTCGGGTGCGACGGGCTGCCGCAGACCGGGCAGGGATCGCCTTCGACGAGCGTACCGGCAAGCGCAGCGGCGCGCGCGGCGCGCCAGGCGGCGAACGCCGCCTCGTGGTCGGCCCTCGAAGTGGCGAGATCGGCCGCCGCCCGCTCGCGCGCCGCGCGCGCCTGCTCGAGGCGCTCGCGCGCGGCGGCGGCCTCGGCACGGGCGGCGGCCAGCGCCGCTGCCGCCTGCGCCATCCCGCGGGCACGCTCGAGCTCTGCCCGGCGGGCCTCGGCCGTGGCGGCTTCCGTGGCCAGGGCCTCGATCCGCGACGCGAGCTCGCGCGCCGCGGCCTCTTCCTCGGCGAGGCGACGCGCCTGCGCCTCGCGCGCGGCGCTCGCCTCGCCGAGGCGCGACCGTGCCTCGGCCTCGCGTCGACGCAGTTCGGCGAGCGCGTCCTGCTCCTGCGCGATCACGGCGAGCCGGCGCCGCTCCTCGCGCCGGGCTTCGGCCTCCGGCGCCTCGGACAGCAGCCGCTGCCAGGCGGCATGGCGTTCCTCGTGGGCCCTGCGCGCGGCGGCGAGGCCCGCCTCGCACCGCTGCGCATCGGCGGTCGTGGCCGCGACCCGAGACCGGCCGTCGACCAGCCTCTGGTAGCTGGCTCCCGCGGAGGCGGCCCGGCGGCCGGCCTCGAGCCGCTCGCGGAGGGCCTGCGCCCGGCCGGCGTCGGCCAGCAGCGTATCGAGCGCGATCGTCGCCGCCCGGTGCTCCTCGAAGCGCGCGGCCAGGGCCCGGGCGGCGTCCAGCGCGGCGAGCGCCCGTGCCTCGCGACCCGAGAGACGCTCGTGCTCGGCCGCGAGGCGCGCGAGCTCCGCCCCGGCTTCCTGGATCGCGGTGGCCAACTGGGCCAGGTCCTCCAAACCGCGCTGGGCCAGCAGGGTGGTCGTCACGCCGCGGGCCTGCGCATGCTGTTCGCGCAGCGAGCCCGCCTGCCGGGCGAGGTCCTCCTGCAGGCGCCGGTGGGGGCCGGTGGCGAACAAGGTCTCGAGGATCTGTTCCCGCCGCGCGGAGTCGGCGTTCAGGGCCTCGCGAAAGCGCCCCTGCGGCAGCAGCACCACCTGGCGGAACTGGTCCAGGTCGAGGCCGAGGAGCCGGCGGACCTCGCGATCCACGTCGGCGGGCCGGGCGGCCAGCGCCTGCCACCGGCCGTCGCGCCAACGCGAGAGCTCCGCGCGCGCGGGCTCCGTGACGAAACCGTCCCTGGCGCGTCGGCTCGGGCGGGACTGTTCCGGCGAGCGGCTCGCGCGGTACCGCTCGGCACCGAGCGCGAACTCGAACACGACCTCGGTCGGCCGGTCGTCCGGCGCATGGTGGCTGCGCATCTGCGCGGCTCGCCGCTCGCCCCCGGCGGTATCGCCGTAGAGCGCGACACAGATGGCGTCGAGGATGCTCGACTTGCCCGCGCCCGTGGGCCCGTGGATGAGGAAGAGCGGATCGTCCCCCAGCGCCGCGAAATCGAGGTGCTCGCGGCCGGCAAAGGGGCCGAAGGCCTGCATCGTGAGCGCGAGCGGCTTCACGACCCCGCCTCCCGTTCGCCGCGCGCGATCGCCTCGATGCGTTCGGCGACGTATCTGCGCGAGGGCGCGTCGAGCGGTTCGCCCGCGACGTCGGCCACGAAGCTGCCGAACAGATCGATCAGCTCGACGCGCGCATGCCGGGGCGCGGCGCGCGCGCCGCCCCCGGCCGCGAGCGCCGGGCGCTCGATCGCGAGCGCATTCGGGTACACGGCCCGCAGGCGCGGCATGGCGTCGAGCAGCGCGCCCTGGTCGGTGAGGCGGACGAGCAGGTAGTCGTCCTTGCCGGGGTCGTCGGGCGCGCGCGCGAGGACTTCGGCCAGGCGTCCCTCGACGATGCGCAGGTCGCGCGGCGGCGCCAGGGGCAAGGTTTCCACCCGGACTCGGCCGGCGCCATCGAGTTCGACGAGCGCCACGCCCTTGGCATGCGATGCCTCCGAGAAGGAGTACTTCATCAGCGAACCGGCGTAGCGGATGGCATCGCGCGCGACGCGCTGCGGCCGATGGAGATGCCCGAGGGCGACGTAATGGGCATCGTCGAAAACCGTGGCCGGCACGCTGGCGGCCGCGCCCACCACCAGCGGGCGCTCGGACTCGCTGTCGAGGCCCCCGGCGACGAACGCATGGGCCATCACGACGAGGCGTCGCGACGGGTCGCGGGCGCGGCGCACCGCGGCCATCTGGGCCGCGAGCACCGCCGCATGGTCCGGCACCTGGGCGTCGGCCCCGAGGACATTGCGCATCATCGGTGGCTCGGCATAGGGCAGCGCGAAGATCTCCACCTCGCCATGGGCATCGGCCAGTACGGAGGCGCCCGGGGCGACGACCGGCACGGCCTCGACCCGCAGGCCGGCACCCGCCATCAGGCGCGCGCCGAACGAGAGCCGGTCGGGGCCGTCGTGGTTGCCGGCGATCAGGAATACCGGCGTGCGCAAGCCGACGACGATGCGGGTCAGCGTGTCGTCGAGCAGCCGCACGGCATCGGCCGGCGGCACGGAACGGTCGTAGATGTCGCCGGCGACCAGCACGGCATCGGGGCGCTCGTCCCCCACCATCCGGACGAGCGCGTCGAGCACGGCGGCCTGGTCCTCGAGCAGCGAGCGGCCGTGGAACACCCGGCCCAGGTGCCAGTCGGCGGTATGAAGCAGGCGCAAGGCGGCAACCTCGAATGGCAAGCCGATCGGAAACAGCGGAGTCTGCCATGCCGCGGGCTCAGGCCCTGAGCCTCGCGAGCCGGGCCGCTCAGAGGAAGCGGTCGAGCAGGCGCCGGCTGGTCGCGTCCAGGCGCTCGATGTCGTCGATCCGGAAATGGATGCCGTGGCGATCGGCGACGAGGAGCGCGCGCGTCCCGAGACGGCGGATGTCCTCCTCGGCCCGCAGGGTCAGGGTGGTATCGCCCCGATCGGTCACCACCCGCCACTCGCTCGGCGTCACGAAGGTCGAGACGGACAGGATGCGCTCGATCCGGGGCACGATGTCGCGCTCGGCCAGCGCCGTTTCGAGCACCTTGCGAGAGGCCGGGTCGAGCGCCTCGATCCGGTCGATCCACTGGATCTCCCTGCCCTCGCGGCCGACCAGCGAAATCCCTTCCCCCGGGGCGGAGAGCGGGAAGGCGCGCACCGGCGTCACGTCCTGCACCACCGTACCGTCGGCGCGGCGCAGCTCGAGCCGGCCATACGCATCGAACCCGAGCGCGATCGCCCCGGGCCGCCGGTCCCCGTGCCCGTCCCCCCTCATGACGCCGCCCGGCCGAGATGCGCCGCCTCGGCCGGCCCGCCGTCCGGGCCCTGGCCGGATCCCGTCCCGAACTGGGCGGCCGCGAGCCTCGCCTGCGCCTCGTGCAGGCGGTAGTAGGCGCCGCGCGCGGCGAGAAGCGCCTCGTGCCGCCCCTGCTCCACGATCCGGCCCCGGTCGAGGACCACGAGGCGGTCTGCCTGGCGCAGGGTGGAAAGCCGGTGGGCAATCGCGATCGTCGTGCGGCCCTTGACCAGGTTGTCCAGCGCCCGCTGGATCTCCTGCTCGGTCTCGGTATCGACCGAGGCGGTGGCCTCGTCGAGGATGAGGATGCGCGGATCGATCAGCAGCGCGCGGGCGATCGCGATCCGCTGTCGCTCGCCGCCGGAAAGCGACTGTCCCCGCTCGCCCACCAGCGAGTCGTAGCCGTGCGGCAGGCGCAGGATGAAGTCGTGCGCATGCGCCGCCCGCGCGGCGGCCACGATGTCCTCGCGGGTCGCGTCGGGGCGGCCGTACGCGATGTTTTCAGCCACCGTACCGAAGAACAGGAACGATTCCTGCAGGACGAGGCCGATATGCCGCCGATAGTCAGCGACGCCCAGCGAGCGGATGTCCGTGCCGTCGAGAAGGATCGCCCCGGCCGCCGGATCCTGGAAGCGCAGTATGAGGTTTACCAGCGTGCTCTTGCCCGAGCCGCTGTGTCCCACGAGCCCGATCATCTCCCCGGGTTCGACCACGAGGTCGATGTCCTGGAGGACGGTCCTGTTCCCGTAGCGAAAGCTCACGCCGCGCAGTTCGATCCTGCCCTCCACCCGTCCCAGCGGTTTCGGGTCCGCCGGCTCCGGCACGCTCGATACGTGATCCAGGATGTCGAAGATGCGCTTGGCGCCGGCAGCAGCCTTCTGCGTGACCGACACGATCCGGCTCATCGTGTCGAGCCGGGTGTAGAAGCGGCCGATATAGGCGAGGAACGCGGTGAGCACCCCGACGCTGATGCGCTCGTGGGCGATCTGCCAGATGCCGAACGCCCACACCACCAGCAGCCCGATCTCCGTGAGGAGCGATACCGTCGGGGTGAACATCGACCACGTCCGGTTCAGCCGGTCGTTCACGCGCAGGTTGTGCTGGTTGGCCGCGGCGAAGCGCTGCGACTCGTGTCGCTCCTGGGCAAAGGCCTTCACCACCCGGATGCCGGGAATGGTGTCCGCCAGCACGCTCGTCACCTGCGCCCAGACGCGATCGATCTTCTCGAAGCCGGTGCGCAGGCGCTCGCGGACCAGGTGGATGAGCCAGGCGATGAAGGGCAGCGGCAGCAGCGTGGCGAGCGCAAGCGAGGGATCGATCGAAACCAGGATCACCGCGGTCATCGCGATCATCAGGACGTCGGTGGCGAAGTCCAGCAGGTGCAGGGAAAGGAATACGTTGATGCGGTCTGTCTCGGAGCCGATCCGCGCGATGAGGTCGCCGGTCCGCTTGCTGCCGAAGAAGTCCACCGACAGCGAGAGCAGGTGGTCGTAGGCGGCGGTCCGCAGGTCCGCGCCGATGCGCTCGCTGACGAGGGCAAGGATATAGGTCCGCGCCCAGCCCAGGCCCCAGGCGAGCAGGGCCGCCGCGAGGAGGCCGCCCAGGTACATGCCGACGAGCCCGGTGTCGATCGGCTGCCCGTTCTGGAACGGGATCAGCACGTCGTCCATCAGCGGCATCGTGAGGTACGGCGGCACCAGGGTGGCCGCCGTCGAGGCGAGCGTCAGCACGAAGCCCAGGGCGAGCCAGCGGCGGTAGGGTCGCGCGAAGCGCCAGAGGCGGAACAGCGTCCAGGTGGCGGGAGCCGTGTCCGCGGGCTCCGCCGCCTCGCAGGCGCGACAGGAAGCGCCGGCATAGGGAAGCTCGGCCCCGCAGGCCGGGCAGCGAGCCTCCGGCTCGAACTCCCGCTCCGCCCCGGAGAGTCGCTGGCGGGCCAGGTCGGCGAACTCGGCCGCCTGGTCCTGGCGGCGCATCAGGTAGCGCCAGCGACCGATCCGGGCAGCCGGCCCATGCAGCTCGAGGGTCCCGACGCCGGCATGGTCCGACACCCGCAGGCGCATTCCCGGCTCCAGCTCGACGGCGGTCCAGCCGCCGGACCCGTGGCGGGCCAGCAGCCGGCCGTCGGTCAGGAGGAGTTCGCCCGGGACGAAGCGCCCCGCCGGATCGAAGTCGAGCTCGAGGCGCCCGAGGACCCGCTCGCCGGGCGCGAGCGGGGGCTCGGTCGGGAATCTGGCGGCCTGGGTCACTATCTCCGTCGGCGGGCGGCGCGTTCGAGGGGAGGCGGGAAAAGCTGGAACGACGCCTCATGCAACATGCCTGCCGCTGCTGTAAGCTTCGCTCGAATCGCGAGATTACCCCAGCCAAAGCCAGAAGCCGAAGCGCCCCACCCGGGCCGCGCCCGAGCCGAGGGCGACCTTCCCTGTGACCGGACTGAACCGAACCGCGCCGACGGCTGCGGCGTTCGTTCGTGTCCGGACGAGGTTCTTGCATGAACAAGACGATCGAGATCGTGAGCCTTCGCCACGTGCGCGGCCCGAACCTCTGGACCTACTGGCCCGTGCTCGAGGCCATCGTCGACATTCACGACCTCGAGGATTTCCCGTCCAACCTGATCGAGGGCCTGCCCGAGCGCCTGGTCGCCTGGGTGCCCACGCTCATCGAGCACCGGTGCAGCATCGGCGAGCGGGGCGGGTTCGTGCAGCGCCTGCACGAAGGCACCTGGCCGGGACACATCATGGAGCACCTGGGCCTCGAGCTGCTCGGCCTGGCCGGCGTCCCGGCCGGTTTCGGGCGCGCCCGCGAGACCTCGAAGCGCGGCGTCTACAAGGTCGTGATCGGATCGGCGCCCCCGGCGGTGGCAGAAGCGGCGCTGCTGGAGGCACGCGACCTGCTCATGGCGGCCATCGAGGACCGGCCCTTCGACGTGGCCGCCGCGGTCGAGCGCGTGCGGGCGTTGGCCGACCGGCACTGCCTCGGCCCGAGCACCGCCTGTATCGTGGATGCCGCCGTCGCCCGCGGCATCCCCGCGATGCGCCTGAACGAAGGCAACCTCGTGCAGCTCGGGCAGGGCGCCAGCCAGCGCCGCATCTGGACGGCCGAAACCGACCGCACGAGCGCCATCGCCGAGACCATTTCCCGGGACAAGGACCTCAGCAAGCGACTGCTCGCCGCCTGCGGCGTGCCCGTGCCCGAGGGCGAGCTGGTGGACGACGTCGCCAGGGCGTGGGAGGCCGCCCGGTCGGTCGGCCTGCCCGTGGTGGTCAAGCCGGTGGACGGCAACCATGGACGGGGCGTCTTCACCTGCCTCGACCGGCGCGAGGAGATCGAGGCGGCATGGCGCATCGCGGCCGAGGAAGGCAGCGGGGTGATCATCGAACGCTTCGTGCCGGGCAACGAGCACCGCCTGCTCGTGGTGGGCGGCCGCGTCGTCGCCGCCGCGCGCGGCGAGCCGGCCAGCGTGGTCGGCGATGGTCGCAGCACGGTGCTCGAGCTCATCGCGGCCCAGCTGAACTCCGACCCACGCCGCGGGACATCCGAGAACCATCCGCTCAATCCGGTGGGCATCGATTCGCCGGCCCGGGCCGAGCTGGCGCGCCAGGGCCTCACCCCCGAGTCGGTGCCCGAGGCGGGGCGCGAGGTCCTGATCCAGCGCAACGGCAACGTCGCCTTCGACGTGACCGACCAGGTCCATCCCGAGGTCGCCCGGGTGGCGGGGCTCGCCGCCCGCGTCATCGGCCTGGACATCGCCGGGATCGACCTCGTCGCGACCGACATAGGGCGGCCGCTCGCCGAGCAGGGCGGCGCCATCGTGGAAGTGAACGCGGGCCCGGGCCTGCTGATGCACCTGCGGCCCGCCGAAGGCAAGCCCCGCCCGGTCGGGGAGGCGATCGTCGAGCACCTGTTCGGACGCGGCTCGGACGGGCGCATCCCGGTCGTCGGCATCACCGGAACGTGCGAGACCTCGCGCGTGGCGCGCCTCGTCGCCTGGCTGATGCAGCTGCAGGGCCGCAGGGTCGGGCTCGCCTGCGAGGACGGCCTGTTCATCGGCGACCGTCACCTGGCGCACCCTGCCCCCGCGAGCTACGACGCCGGCCACCTGCTCCTCGTGAACCCGACCGTCGAGGCGGCGGTCTTCACTCACCGGGCCGCCGACATCCTCGCGGACGGCCTTCCCTACGACCGTTGCCAGGTCGGCCTCGTCACCGACGTGACGGTCGAACCCGCGCTCGCGCGCTTCGACGTGACGACGCCCGCGCAGGCATGGCGCGTCGTGCGCACCCAGGTCGACGTCGTGCTCGCCAGTGGCGCGGCCGTCCTCAATGCGGACGACCCGGCGGTGCTGGAGATGGCCGAACTGTGCGACGGCGAGGTGATCCTCTACGGCAGCGATCCCGGGAGGGGGCCGATCGCCGGGCATTGCCGCGATGGCGGGCAAGCCGTCCATTTCCGCGACGGCAGGCTCGTCCTTGCCGGTGGCGACCATGTGGTCACCCTGCTCGAGCCGTCCACGCTCGCGCGCTGCGCCCGCCGGGGCGTCGATGCCGCGAGCGCGATGGCGGTCGCCGCCTGCGCGGTCGCCCTGGGCATCCCGCCGGAAGTGATGCGAACCGGATTCGACACGTTCGATGCGGACCGCGAGACGGATTCGCCGGACGACCGCGGCGCCAGGCCGTACCTGTCGGTGGCCACTTCGGCGCGCTGACCCCCAGGGAACCGACGACGATGGAAATCGAGCGTATCCGCGCGCTGCGCGGCCCGAACCGGTGGTCCTCGCGGACCGCCATCGAAGCGACCGTCCGCTGCGCGCCGGCGGAAACCTCCCTGCGCCGGATGCCCGGCATCGAGTCGCGCATCAGCGAGCGCTTTCCCGCCATCGGCCCCCTGCCCGCCTATCCGGAGCAGCCCGACCTCGGCCTGCCGCAGCTGCTGGGAATCGCGGCCCTCGGCCTGCAGGCGGAAGCCGGCTGCCCGGTTTCCTTCTCCCGGACGGCGCCTACCCGGGACCCCGGCATCTTCCATGTGGTGGTCGAGTACACCGAGGAGGCCGTGGGACGGGAGGCGATGGAATTCGCCGCGACGCTCTGTGCCGCCGCTCGCGACGACCTGCCGTTCGACGTCGCGGGCGCGCTCGCCCGCCTGCGGGAGCTCGACGAGGACCTGCGCCTCGGCCCGAGCACCGGCGCCATCGTCGCCGCGGCCGTGGCCCGGGGCATCCCGTACCGACGCCTGACCGACGGCAGCCTGGTGCAGTTCGGCTGGGGCAGCCGCCAGCGCCGGATCCAGGCCGCCGAGACCGACCGGAGCGGCGCGATCGCGGAAGCGATCGCCCAGGACAAGGAACTCACCCGGATGCTGCTGTCGGCCGCGGGCGTGCCCGTCCCGGTCGGCCGCTGCTGCGCCGACACGGAGGAGGCGTGGGCGCTCGCCACGCAGATCGGCCTGCCGGTCGTGGTGAAGCCGCGCGACGGGAACCAGGGCAAGGGCGTGACGGTGGGCGTGGAGACGCGCGAGGATCTCGCCGCCGCCTTCGCCGCCGCCCGGCGCTACGACGACGATGTCATTGTCGAGCGCTACGTGCCGGGCCGCGACTTTCGCCTCCTCGTCGTCGGCGACAGGCTCGTCGCCGCGGCGCGCCGGGACCCGCCCAGCGTGGTCGGCGACGGGCGCCACACGATTACCGAGCTCGTCGCCCTGGTCAACGCGGATCCGCGTCGGGGCGACGGACATGCGACCGCGCTCACCCGCATCCGGCTCGACGAGATCGCCATCGCACGCATCCGCCTGCAGGGCTTCACGCCGGATTCGGTCCTGCCGACCGGGGTGCGCGTCGTGCTGCGCGACAACGCCAACCTCAGCACCGGCGGCACCGCCACCGATGTCACCGACGAAGTCCACCCCGAGGTCGCGGCCCGCGCGGTCGATGCGGCGCAGGCGGTCGGCCTCGACATCTGCGGGATCGACGTCGTGGCCGAGACCCTGCGGCGCCCCTTCTCCGAGACCGGGGGCTGCATCGTCGAGGTCAATGCGGCGCCGGGCCTGCGCATGCACCTCTCCCCCTCGTACGGAAAGCCGCGGGCGGTCGGCGAGGCCATCATCGACGCCATGTTCGCGCCCGGCGACAATGCCCGCATCCCGCTCGTCGCGGTGACCGGCACCAACGGCAAGACCACGACCGTGCGCCTCGTTGCCGCGATCCTCGCCGCGAGCGGCCGGCGCGTCGGGCTGACCAGCACCGACGGTGTGCGCGTCGACGGCCACACGGTCGACACCGGCGACTGCAGCGGGCCGCGCAGCGCGC
>Ga0079224_100003102_pt1 | contig 20689 bp, 15 predicted proteins | sample Stecom2015_FD_80414 | JGI IMG/M metagenome (GOLD analysis project Ga0079224, IMG submission 80414) | Agricultural soil microbial communities from Utah to study Nitrogen management - Steer compost 2015 | ecosystem: Environmental > Terrestrial > Soil > Agricultural land | place: USA: Utah...
GAAAAGCCCGGGTGAAGTGAGTTGACCCGAATTCCCTTGTCGGCCCAGTGGAGTGCTGCGTTCTCGGTCATGGCTCGGATGGCTCCTTTGACGGCGTGGTAGGCGATGCTGTCGCCGAAGCCGCCGACGGTGCCGGGGATCGAGCAGAGATTGACGATCGAGCCGCCTCCGCTGTGTTCGATGAGCTCTCCGGCATGTTTCATGCCGAGCCACACACCGGTTTGTCCCAGGGCGATGATGCGGTCCCAGCGGTCACGTCGATCGCTGTCCAGGGGAGTGAGGCCATCGATGACGGCATGGTTGACGCAGCCATGAAGTGCGCCGTACCGGGTGTGGATGTGGTCGATGACGGTGTGCCAGTCGTGGTCGTCGCAGACGTCCAGCGGTAGCGCTGTGTGGAGGGCATCGCCGCCGGTCAGGTTGGTGACGATGGAGGTGCAAGCGTCCACGTCGCTGTCGGAGACGACCACGTGAGCCCCTTCGGCGGCCAGACGCGACGCGATCGAGACCCCGAGTCCGCCCGCTGCCCCTGTCACCAGTACAACATGTCCCGACAGGCTGCTTCTGTCCTCCTGCGCATGCGCTGACCCCGGTCCTGTGTCCATGGTTTTGCTCCCTCGAGGGTGACTGGGATCGTCTCGAGTAGAGGAGCATGGGGGATCCCACGGCTTTCGGTCAAGGATCCGACGGTCCCTGGTGGACAGTGGAGTGGATGGTAAGTGGGCAAACAACGAGGAATCAACCTGGCATGGTGGTGTGGAGTGTTCGTTGTGGAATATACTCACAAGATCATCTCCTGGAGATGGGGAACGGGGCAATGCCAACCAGCACTTGTAATGGCCATGCGAATGTGCATCGAAACGATAACGACGGGATGGAATCGGAATGAGCGAGTCGTTCCGATGATTTTCCGTGGCGTCTCGATTTTCTCGGGACGGCCACTTGGCGGACACATCCGGTTCAGACTTTCGTCATTCTGTCCGCTGCTGCGTGTTCCGCTGTGACACCGGCATGGGAGTGACGACATCGCCGCGTACCCAGCGTGGGCTGGGAGGAGTGAGAGGACCTGGTCTACGAGCCCCGACTCGGCAGCGAAGGAACCCCTCGCTTCTGGGGTATCGACGTGTTCCACCGGGATGAGGCCGTGGCGACTTACTGTCGGGTCGAGTCGACGGAAGCGGTGCCGGTCGGCCCGAAGAAGGAGGGCGAGCGGCTTTCGCGGTAAACATCAGACTGACGACGTGTCGCTCCGACTCGCCCGGCCTATTCGGCCGTGGCTTCGTGGGAACGGCCGCCGAATCGGGACCGCGAGTGGTATCGGAGCAGTGGTCGCCTGCGGGAATCGTCGCAGAGTGGGCCGAAAGGCCGTATCCGGTGAGGCCGAACAGGGTATGTGTGCGGACACCGGTTCCGGCATTGGACGCACGACTCGTGTGCTACCGCCGCGTAGCCGGTGCGTCAACATCGCCGCAGCAGGTACGTGTCCATCACCCAACCGCGAGCCAGTCGCGCTTCCGCGCGTGCCTGCCAGGCCTCGTCGACGACTTCGCTCAGCCTTCCGGCGACGAGTTTCTCGTCTGCCGAACCGAGATTGGCACCCCACCACAGCTGCCAGTCATCGGGATTCGGCAGTCGACGGCACGTGAGTGCGCCGTCGAGGACGACCACGAGATTGTCGTTGTGGGCCGCATCCTGGAGCAGGCGGCGACCCGTGGTGATGGTCACCGGGCCGCCGATGGTGTTGAGTACCTGCCGATGCCGAGCGGCCAACAATTGGATGCTGCTGAGCCCGGGTATCACCTCGACGGTGAGGTCGACGACGCCGCGCTCGACGATGCGATCGGCCAGTCGGATCGCCGAATCGTACAGCGCAGGATCGCCCCACACGAGGATCGCCGCATCACCCTCGTTTTCCAGCAGCGCCCGTTCGAACGCCACTGCACGAGCCTCGTGCCAGTCCCGGACCGCGGCACCGTAGTCGACCGGGTCGTCACGGTCGCGTTCGGGATCGGGGACGTGCACGAAGCGAGGACGCCCTCGGACGTGCCGCGCGCAGATCTCCTCCCGCATCGCGAGCAGGTCCGCCGTACCCGGGTGTTTCTCGGTCTTGTCGGCCACCAGGAAGTAGTCGACCTCGTTGAGCACCCGTGCCGCCTGTTCGGTCACGAGTTCGGGATCACCCGGGCCCAGTCCGACAAGGGCGAGGCGTCGCGTCACTTCTCGTCCTCCAAGTCTCCTTCGATGTCGAGATAGACACGGGACATCTCGGCCAGGACGTCGGCATCGGGTTCCGCCCACAGACCGCGGTCGACGGCCTCGTGCAATCGTTCGATGATTCCGCGCAGCGCCCAGGGATTCGACCGCCGCATGAAGCGCTGGTTCGCTTCGTCCAACACGTACTCGCGGGCCAACGACTCGTACATCCAGTCGTGCACGACGCCCGCGGTCGCGTCGAGGCCGAACAGGTAGTCGACCGTGGCGGCCAGTTCGAACGCGCCCTTGTAGCCGTGCCGCTGCATGGCACCGATCCAACGTGGATTGACGACACGGGACCGGAAGACCCGGTTGGTCTCCTCGCCGAGCGTGCGCGTGCGCACGGCGTCGGGCGTGGTCGAGTCGCCGACGTAGGCCTTAGGGTCGGCGCCGGTCAACGCGCGCACCGTGGCGATCATGCCGCCGTGGTACTGGAAGTAGTCGTCGGAGTCGGCGATGTCGTGTTCACGCGAATCGATGTTCTTCGCCGCCACCGCGATGCGTCGGTAGTTGGTGCGCATGTCGTCACTCGCCGCGACCCCGTCGAGTCCACGTCCGTACGCGAAGCCACCCCAGGCGGTGTAGACCTCGGCGAGATCGGCGTCATCCCGCCACGAACCGGACTCGACGGCCTGGAGGATGCCCGCGCCGTACGAGCCGGGTTTGGAGCCGAAGATACGGGTCGTGGCCCTGCGCTCGTCGCCGTGTTCGGCCAGATCGGCGCGGGCGTGGGCGCGAACGTAGTTCTGTTCGTCCGGCTCGTCGAGTTCGGCGACCAGGCGGACCGCGTCGTCGAGAATCTCGATGACGTGGGGGAATGCGTCGCGGAAGAAACCCGAGATCCGCACCGTGACGTCGATGCGTGGACGGCCGAGCTCAGCGAGGTCGATGACTTCCAGGCCGCTGACGCGACGGGACGCGGCGTCCCACGTCGGACGCACACCGAGCAGTGCGAGCACTTCGGCGATGTCGTCGCCGGAGGTGCGCATCGCGGAGGTACCCCAGACGGACAGGCCCACCGAACGCGGATACTCACCGGTCTCCTCGCGGTACCGCGCGAGCAGCGAGTCAGCCATCGCGACACCGGTTTCCCAGGCCAGGGGAGACGGGATGGCGCGCGGGTCCACGGTGTAGAAGTTGCGGCCGGTGGGCAGGACGTTGACGAGTCCACGCAGCGGTGATCCGGACGGGCCCGCCTGGATGAAGCGCCCGTCGAGGGCACGCAGCACGTTGGTCAGCTCGTCGCTCGTCGCCGCGAGTCGGGGGACGATCTGCTCGGCGGCGAAGCGCAACACGTCGCGCACCACGGGATCGTCGTGCAGGGCGTCGACGGCCGCCACGTCCCAGTCAGCCTTCTCCATGGCCTCGACGAGTGCTCGTGCCTGCGCCTCGACGGCGTCGATCTGCGCGGTCGACGCGTCCTCGGTCAGTCCGAGAGCGGTACGCAGACCCGGTAGCGCACGGCTTTGCCCGCCCCAGATCTGCGCGGCACGCAACATCGCGAGCACGAGGTTCACCCGGGCTTCGCCGGTCGGCGCCTGGCCCAGGATGTGGAGACCGTCACGGATCTGGACGTCTTTGATCTCGCACAGCCACCCGTCGACGTGGAGCAGGAAGTCGTCGAACTCGTCGTCGTCCGGACGTTCCTCCAGACCGAGGTCCTGATGCAGCTGCGCGGCCTGGATGAGCGTCCAGATCTGGGCGCGGATGGCCGGCAGCTTCGCCGGGTCCATCGCGGCGATGTTGGCGTGTTCGTCGAGCAGTTGCTCCAGTTTGGCGATGTCGCCGTAGCTCTCGGCGCGGACCATCGGCGGCACGAGGTGGTCGACGATCGTGGCGTGCGCGCGACGCTTGGCCTGCGCGCCCTCGCCGGGGTCGTTGACGAGGAACGGGTAGATCAGCGGCAGGCTCCCGATCGCCGCGTCCGTGGCGCAGGCGGCCGACAACGCCGCGTTCTTGCCCGGCAGCCATTCCAGCGAACCGTGTTTGCCGAGGTGGACCACCGCGTCGGCACCGAAACCGTGTTCGAGCCATCGGTACGCGGCCACGTAGTGGTGGGAGGGCGGCAGGTCCGGGTCGTGGTAGATCGCCACCGGGTTCTCCCCGAAACCGCGCGGCGGCTGGATGAGGATGGCGACGTTGCCCGCTCGCAGGGCGGCCAGCACGAGGTTGCCGTCGTCGTCGACGAACAGCGACCCGGGCGCCTCGCCCCACGCCTCGGTCATGGCGTCGCGCAGCTCGGCGGGCAGGTCGGCCGTCCAGCGCCGGTAGTCGTCCGGACTGATCCGTATGTGCGATTCGCTGAGCTGGGCTTCGGTCAACCACTCCTCGTCCTGCCCGCCCGCCTCGATGAGCGCGTGGATCAAGGCGTTGCCGGCCGTGGTGTCGGGATCCTCGCCCTCCACAAGAGGTAGTGGGTCCAAACCGGGGATCTCGCCGGGGGCGCCGAGGTCGTAACCCGCATCCCGCATCCTGCGTAGCAGGCGGATCGCCGAGACCGGGGTGTCGAGTCCCACGGCGTTGCCGATGCGGCTGTGCTTGGTCGGATACGCCGACAGCACGAGCGCCACCTTGCGTTGGGCCGGTGGGATATGGCGCAGCCGGGCGTGGTTGACCACGATCCGCGCGACGCGGGCACACCGCTCCGGATCGGTCTCGTACCGGGGCAGTCCGTCGGCGTCGATCTCCTTGAAGGAGAACGGCACGGTGATGAGCCTGCCGTCGAACTCGGGGATCGCGACCTGGGTGGCCGAGTCAAGCGGGGTGACGCCGTCGTCGGATCGTTCCCATTCCGCACGACTCGACGTGAGCGCCAGCCCCTGGAGTATGGGGATGTCCAGAGCACGCAGTCGCTCGACGTCCCATGCCTCGTCATCACCGCCGGCACCGACGGTGGCGGGAGTGGAACCTCCCGCGGCGAGCACCGTGACCACGAGGGCGTCGAACGTGGCGAGCTCGTCGTACAACGCGTCGGGTGCCGAGCGCAGCGACGAGACGAAGATCGGTATCCCGACGGCCTGTCCGGTGGCGTCCACGGCGTCGGCCAGATCGTGCGCGAAACCGTTGTTACCGCTCACCTCGTGGGCCCGGTAGTACAGCACTCCGACGCGGGGAAGCCCCGACCACTCGGGATGCCGGGTGACGCCCCATTCGGGTAGCACGACAGGCGGGTCGAATCCTTCCCCCGTGAGCAGCACGGTGTCGGACAGGAACGCGTGCAACTGGCGGAGGTTCTCCGCCCCGCCCTCGGCGAGGTAGACGTGCGCCTGTGAGCAGACTCCGATGGGGACGGTCGACAGTTCCATGAGGGCCGCGTTCGGCGTCCGCTCACCGCCGAGGACGACAAGCGGGCGACCCGTGGCCCGTACGACGTCGGCGAGATCCCGGACATCCTCGGGGGAGCCGAGGATACGTAGCACCACGAGGTCGGCTTCGGTGATCAGCGCATCGCGTGTGTCGTCGGTGAGGCGCACCGGATTGGCGTAGGCGTAGTCCGCGCCGCTGGCACGGGCCGACAGCAGATCGGTGTCGGAAGTGGACAGCAGGGCGATGCGCGTCATGCTTCTCCTTCGGGGAAACGGTGCTCGGCGTCGAGCATCAGGTCGGTGAGCGGCTGCCCATCGGTGAGGTGTTCCCGTACGAGTCGCTCGGTGTCGGCGGGGTGCATCGGCCCGTACCAGACGCCCTCGGGATGGACGACGGCGACGGGTCCGTGGTTACACGGGAACAGACAGCCGGTCTGAGCCACCAGGACGTCCTCGTCGGTGAGTCCGTGTCGCACGAGTGTCCGAACGAGCGTGCGGTAGGTCGCGTCGGCGCCGCGTGCGCTGCATCGCGGGCCACGGCACACGAGCAGGTGGTGGCGATAGGCCGGAGGACGGTCCCATGCCGGGGACGACAGCGGTGCCTCGCGTCCGGTGATCGTGCGCTCTCCGAAGTGGATGGTCGGTGGATCGACCTGTTGCCGGTACCAGTGACCGGCCACTCGACCCACCCAGGACCGCGCGTAGGCGAGGTTGTCGTTACTGACCGGATGCAGCCGTATCTCACGTACCCCGTCGGCGTGCAGCGTGTCGAGGACGTGGGTCAGGGTCGGTTCCCCTCCTTGGAGGAAGGCCAACTTCGCGCCGGACCGGTCGGCGGCGTGTCGCAGTGTCGAGAACCGGGCGGCGTCCGCCCACGCGGTGGCCACATGCACGAGGACACTCATGGGTGCCACACCACCGTCAGTCGGTCGGCCGCCGGGTGTCTTTCCACGTCGGCGCGCACGCCGTAGACCCGGGCGACGAGATGACCGTCGAGCACCTCGTCAACGGGACCGGCCGCGACGAGGTGACCCGTCTCGAGGACGGCGAGCCGGTCACAGTACGCCGCGGCCAGGTCGAGGTCGTGCAGCGCCGCGACGACCGTCACCCCGAGTCGCCGGACGGTGCGCATCAACTCCAGCTGGTGCCCGAGGTCGAGATGGTTCGTGGGTTCGTCGAGCAGGAGTACCGACGGTTGCTGCGCGAGCGCGCGGGCGAGCTGAACACGCTGACGCTCCCCGCCCGAGAGCGTCTGCCAGCGTCGCCGGGCCAGGTGCTCCACGTTCGCGGCGGCCATCGCGTCGTCGACCACCGTGCCCGCGGAGTCGGGTGAACCGAGGCGGCGGTGGGGGATCCGGCCGAGTTCGACCACCTGGCGCACGGTGAGGTCCAGTGCCGTCGTGGCGTGTTGTTCGAGCAACGCGACGAGGCGGGCACGTTCGCGAACGGGGATCGTCGCGACGTCCCGCGTTCCCAGGAGTACGCGCCCCCGGGTCGGCCGATGCAGGCCTGCCAACAACAGCAACAGGCTCGTCTTTCCAGAGCCGTTGGGACCGACGAGACCGGTGATCGATCCCTCGGGCGCTTCGACGGTCACCTCGTCGAGTACGACGTGTCCGTTGCGGACCCAGGTGACGTCGTGCGCGGCGACTCTCATGCCGACCTCCCTTCACGGCGCAGCAGGAAGGCGAACACCGGGGCGCCGACGACCGCGGTGATGACGCCGATCGGGATCTCCTGACCCTCGACGAGGGAACGGGCGAGCAGATCGGCGAGGACGAGCAGCACCGCTCCGGCCAGTGCGCTGAGCGGAAGCAACCGACCGTGCAGCGGGCCGCACACCAGGCGCACCAAGTGTGGGACGACGAGACCGACGAACCCGATGGCGCCTGTGAACGACACTAGCCCGGCCGTGACCAACGCCGTGGCGGTCATGAGGGTCCACCGAGTCGCCTGTACGCGCACACCGAGGGAACCTGCGGCGGTCTCCCCGAAGGCGAACGCGTCCAGGGCCGGGGCGTAGGCCACGACGAGTACGAAAGCCGCGACCATGAGCACCACGAGGGTGAGCGCACCGGTCCACCGCACCCCGGCGAGGGAGCCGAGGGTCCAGTTGAGTACGCGACGCGCGGCGTCGTGATCGCCACCCACGACCACCAGAAGCGAGGTGTACGCCGAACAGATCTGTCCGATCGCGACTCCGGCCAGAACGACACGCGTAGGCGGTAGTGCGCCCGAGCGTCCGGCCGCGAGGCCCAACACCAGGATCAGTGCCCCCAACGCGCCCGTGAACGCGCCGATCCCGACGAGGGCCGCGCCACCCAGACTTCCGACCGAGATCCCCAGCACGAGCACACTCACCGCGCCAACCGCCGCGCCACCGGAGATACCCAACAAGTACGGCTCGGCGAGGTCGTTGCGGGTCAGGGACTGCAACACCGCGCCGCAGAGTGCCAGCCCAGCCCCGGTCGCGGCCGCGCCCAGCACTCTCGGCAGGCGTAGCTGCCACACGATCCGGTCGTCGAACACCGACACGTCCAGTTCGGCGCCGAGGCGGCGTGCGATCACCCCCACGACGGTGGCGGGATCGACCGGCACCGATCCCACGCCGAGCGCGAGCACCATCGCCACGGCGAGTGCGAGACCGAGTACCAGGTGCGGCACCCAGCCCGAACGCAACCACGAGGGAGTGGGCCCGTCGTCGAGCGTGGTGGTCATCAGCGCAGGTCGAGTGCGCGGATCTGCTCGGCCACCGACGTCGCGCCGTCGACGAGGCGGACCCCGGGGGTGGACTCCGAGAACGGGATGGTGACGAACCGTTCGTGGCGCACCGCGTCGAGCTGCGACAGCACCTCGTCCTGCCGCAACATCGCGATCTTGTCCTCGGCCGTGGACCACGCGGCGTCGGCCAACACGATGACCTCGGGATCGGCGGCGACGACGTCCTCCCAACTCACGTCCGCCCAGCCGCCCTCGACGTCGGCGAAGACGTTCGTGGCGCCGATCGCGTCGAGGATGAGCTGTGGTCCGCCGCCACCGGCGCCCGCCAACGCGGTCTTGTCGCCGGAGTCGAACCAGAACACCTCGATGCCCTCGCCGACCGATTCGCGTTCGAGCGCGGCGAGCTGGTCGGCCTGTTCCTCGCGGATACGTTCGGCCCGTTCGGGAACCCCGAAAACGGCGGCGACGTCAGCGATCTCCTGCCAGACCGAGTCGAAGGTGACGTCCGGTTCGGGCGCCTCCGCGCCGCAGCCGAACGGGGAGACGTAGGTGGCGACACCGAGTTCGTGCAGTGTCGCGCGGTCCCCGGCGGCCTCCGCGTCGAACGCCGAGATGTAGGAGGCGTAGACGAAGTCCGGTTCGGCGGCCAGGATCGTCTCGTGGTCGGGGTACTGATCGGCCAGCACGGGCACCGTCTCGTACGCCGATCGCCACTTCTCGGGCACGGCGTCGTCGAGGTAGGCGGTGCCGGCCAGTCGCTCCTCGACCCCGAGCGCCAACGCCACCTCGGTGGCGCCCTGGTTCATGGTGATCGCCGACGAGGGTGGGGAGTCCACTGTGGAGGTAATACCGCAGCTGCTGACCTCGACGGGATACGCCGCCGCGGAGCCGATGTCGGCGTCGGCGTCAGCGTCCTCGGGAGCGCCGACGCAGGCGGAGGGTAGGAGGACAGCGAACGACAGGGCGAAGGCGAACAGCAGACGACGAAAGGTCACGGGCTCTTTCCTCCGAGGCTCGTACGCGGAGCCTGTAGCGGACAGGTGACGCGGACACGAGGTCCACGGCCAGCAGGTCTTCGGACTCGGGATCACCCGGACGGAGCGCCTTCCCAGGTTCGCACCCAGTGGCTTCGTGCTCCGCCCGTCACCCTCACCGCTGCGCGTCAGTCCCGGATTCTCACCGGGTTCCCTGACTCAGCTCGCGCTGAGTTCGACTGGCGAGGTGACAATAACACCCCGCCGCGGGAAGGGCCAAGGTTTGCGACTGGCACGATGACATCGTGACCGGAAGAACTCGCCGCGATGCGTGTCCCGGTGTGCTCCGCCCCTGGGTCGCGGACGACGGCGCCCTCGTGCGGCTGCGACTGCCGAGGGGGGCGGTGACCTTCGAGGCACTCGCGGAACTGTTGCGTGTGGCCGAACGTCACGGCGACGGAACGGTGTATCTGACCAGCCGCGCCAATGTTCAGGTGCGCGGTCTGTCGCATCTCGACGGTCAGCTGGAGGACGAGGTGGTGTATGCCGTTCTCGCCACGGGGTTGGTGCCTTCGACCACCCACGAGCGGGTGCGCAACATCATGGCCTCCCCGCTGACCGGACGGGCGGGGGGACGTGCCGACCTGCGCCCGGTGGTCGACGACCTCGACGCCCGCCTGTGCGCCGAACCTCGGCTCGCGGGGTTGGCGGGCCGTTTCCTGTTCGTGCTCGACGACGGGCGCGGTGATCTCGTAGGACGTGACCTGGACCTCGGCCTCGTGGCGGTGGACGCGGAGTCCGCCCAGGTACGGGCGGGACGGCACGGCTGGGGACCGGTGATACCGCTGGACCAGGCCGCGGCGGCGCTCACCGCGCTTGCGGTGTCCTTCGTCGAACGCGCCGGTACCGCGCCGAATGCGCCGTGGCACGTCGACGAACTCGACGGAGGCGGTACGGCTCTGTTGGGTGCGCCACGGAAGCGGCGTGTCGAGACCCGGATCAGCAGTGGGCCCCCACCGCTTGGCAAGATCGCCCAGCAGGACGGCCGCGTCGCCGAGCATGTGCCGGTGCCCGACGGTCGTGTGGATGCTCGCCTCTTGGCCGAGTTGGCCGCCCTGTCGCCGCGTGAGCTGATCGTGACCCCGTGGCGCACCGTTGTCGTCCCGGATCTGGAGAACACATGAGTCTTGTCCCACCGACCCGTCGTTACGCCTATGCCACCGACGGCGCCGCGATCTACGCCGAGTCGTTCGCGACGATCCGCGCCGAGGCGGATCTGTCCGCCGTGCCCGCGGACGCCGAGAAGGTGGCCGTCCGGATGATCCACGCCTGCGGACAGACCGACCTCGCCACCGACCTGGTCATCCATCCGGATCTGGTCCGGGCCGCGAGGACGGCCCTCGAGGCGGGGGCTCCGATCCTGACCGATGCGCGCATGGTGGCCGAGGGGGTCACCCGGGCGCGGCTCCCACGGGACAACGAGGTCCGCTGCTATCTGCGTGACGAACGGGTCCCCGACCTCGCCCGCGCCTGGGGCACGACCCGTTCCGCCGCGGCCGTCTCGCTGTGGGCCGAACGGCTGGAAGGCGCGGTCGTGGCGATCGGCAACGCCCCCACCGCCCTGTTCCACCTGTTGGAGATGCTCCGCGACGGTGCCCCGCGTCCGGCCGCGATCATCGGCACACCCGTCGGATTCGTCGGCGCCGCCGAGTCCAAACAGGCGCTCGTCGATCTCGCGACGGACGAACCCGGGCTCGAAGTCCCTTACCTCGTCGTTCGGGGTCGCCGCGGCGGATCGGCGATGGCCGCTTCGGCACTCAACGCCCTGGCTCAGGAGGAGGAATGATCGGCACGCTCTACGGTGTGGGAGTCGGCCCCGGCGACCCCGAACTGATCACGCTGAAGGCGGCCCGACTCATCGGCGCGGCCGACGTCGTCGCCTATCACGCGGGGGTCGGCAAACAGTCGAACGCGCGGCGCATCGCCGCCGATCTGCTCCCACCGGGGGTCGTCGAGGAGGAGCTGGTCTACCCGGTCACGACACAGACCACCGATCACCCCGGGGGTTACGCCGGGGCGATGGCCGACTTCTACGCCGAATGTGCCGCGCGTCTGCGCGCGCATTTGGCGGCGGGCCGTGACGTCGTCGTCCTCACCGAGGGCGATCCGATGTTCTACGGCTCGTTCATGTACCTGCACGATCGGCTGGCCGCGGAGTTCCCCACCGAGGTGGTGGCCGGGGTACCCGCGTTCGCGGCGGCCACCGCCTCCGCCTCGTTGCCGCTCGTGCGCCAGACGGACGTGTTGACCGTCCTGCCCGGTACCCTGCCCGAACCCGAACTCGCCCGCAGGCTCGCCGACACCGACGGTGCGGTGATCATGAAGCTCGGTCGCACGTTCGGCAAGGTCCGCTCCGCGCTGGAACAGGCCGGACGTCTGGAGGGCGCCTGGTACGTGGAACGGGCCTCGATGGACGCCGAACGGGTGCTGCCCGTCGCCGACGTCGACCCGGAGGAGGTGCCGTACTTCTCGGTGATCCTGGTGCCCGGCGATACCAGGCCGGGCGTGGCCCGCTACGACCGGACGACCACGACCACCGTGCCGACCACGGCCGCTGAGGCGAGCGAGGTGGCCGCCGACCCGTCGGCGGAGGTCGTCGTCGTGGGACTCGGTCCGGGCCCGGACGAATGGCTGTCCCCCGAGGCGTCGCAGGTGCTCGCCGAGGTGGACCACGTCGTCGGCTACGGGCCGTACGTCGCCCGGGTCCCCCAACGTGCGGGGCTCGTGCGGCACGCCTCGGGCAACACCGTCGAGGTGGATCGGGCGCGGAAGGCTCTCGAACTGGCGTTGGCGGGGGAGCGGGTCGCGGTCGTCTCCGGCGGCGACGCCGGCATCTTCGGCATGGCCTCGGCCGTGTTCGAGGCCGCCGAGGACCCGCGCTACGCCGATGTGGCGGTACGAGTGGTGCCCGGGATCTCGGCGGTGCAGGCCGTGGCCGCCCGTGCCGGTGCGCCGATCGGCGCCGACTTCGCGGTGCTGAGCTTGTCCGACCGGCTCAAACCGTGGACGGTCGTGGAGCAACGACTGCGCGCCGCCGCGCAGGCCGACCTCGTGCTCGCCCTCTACAACCCACGTTCGCGCTCGCGCAGCGAACAACTCGCCAAGGCGCAGGCGGTGCTGCTGGAACACCGCGGCCCGGACACGGTCGTCGTGGTCGGACGCGACGTCGGCAGGGAACAGGAAAGCCTCACGGTGACCACGCTGGGCGCGCTCGATCCCGAGACGATCGACATGAAATGCCTGCTCATCGTCGGCGCGTCGGCGACCCGGGTGACCCGGTCAGGACGGGTCTGGAGTCCCCGTTTCGTCAAGTGATCGCCGACCGGGGCGTTCCCGGTCGGCGGCGTAGAGGTACGACTCGCCCCCACGCACGTCCGGGGCCAGCACGGGGCCGACGAGGATGACGGCGGCGCGGCGCAGCTCGGCCGCTTCCACCTGGTCGGCGATGTCGGCGAGCGTGCCCCGAAGTACGAGTTCCCGCGGTTGCGTGGCACTGGCGACCACGACGACCGGACAGTCCGCGCCGTAATAGGTGGCGAGTTCGGCCGCGAGTTCGCGGGTGCGGGTGATCGCCAGGTGCAGCACGAGTGTGGCCCCGGTCGCGGCGAACGACGACAGTTTCTCGCCCGGCGGCATCGCCGTCGAGCGGGCCTGGGTGCGGGTGAGCACGACCGACTGCGCGACGTGGGGCACGGTGAGTTCGGCGCCGATGAGCGCGGCCGCCGCGGCGTAGGCCGGAACACCCGGGGTCACGTCCCACGGCACACCGGCCGCGTCCAGCCGCCGGGCCTGTTCGTGCACGGCGGAGTACAGCGACGGGTCACCCGAGCACAGCCGCACGACCTCCAGACCGTCGGCGTGCGCGCGCACGAGATGGTCGGTGATCTCGTCGAGGGTGAGGTGTTGCGTGTCGATGAACCGGGTGCCCGGGCGGCAATGGCCCAGCACCTCGTCGTCCAGGTACGTGCCCGCGTACAGGCAGACGTCGGCGGACTTGAGGAGGGTGATGGCTCGTAGAGTCAGCAGATCGGCGGCGCCGGGGCCTGCCCCGACGAAATGGACGGTCATGACTCTCCCTTGGTGACGGACCACTGGCTGACGGCGCGCGCGGGGGTCCAGCCGGTGAACGAACCCAGAGGTCCGGCGCGCTCGATGTGCAGGCGGACGAGTTCGCCGCCGCGACGACGGTACTGCTCCAGTAACAGAGCCTCGGTCTCGGCCGTCACACCGTGGACGACCAGTCGGCCGCCGGGACGCAATGCTTCCCAGCAGGCCTCCATCACGCCCGGCACCGTCGCACCGCCGCCCACGAACACGGCGTGCGGCCGTTCGAGGTTGCCGAGGGCTTCGGGTGCCGCGCCTTCGACTACGACGAGGTCGGGCACGCCCAGCGTGTCGGCGTTGCGGCGCACGAGCGCGGCGCGGTCGGGTCGCGATTCGACGGCGATGCACCGCGCGGTGGGATGAGCACGCATCCACTCCACGCCGATCGAGCCACTGCCCGCCCCCACGTCCCACAACAGTTGGCCAGGGGCGGGAGCGAGCCGTGCGAGCGCGCTCGCACGCATGTCTCGTTTGGTGATCTGTCCGGTGTGTTCGAACGCCTCGTCGGGCAGGATTCCGCCCGCCGCCCAACCGGGCCCTGCACCACGGACTTCGATCGCGACGACGTTGAGTCTCGGAACCTGGGTGACATCCCAGGAGGCGGCCGTGCCGTCGTGGCGCGACTCGGTACGGGCACCGAGGTCGCCGAGGACGGTGAGTGACGAGGCGCCGTAGCCGAGATCGGTCAGCAGCGCCGCGACCAACCCCGGAGTCGTCTCGTCGCTGGAGAGCACCACAAGCCGCCGCCCGGCTGCGAGTGCGGGCACGATGCGCCGGACGTCACGGCCGACGACGCGCACGGTGGTCACCGTCTCGGCCGCCCAACCCATCCGGGCCCGCGCGAGCGCCACCGACGAGACCGCCGGCACGACCCGTACTCGGTCGCGGCCGAGGATGTCGATCAGTGTGGTGCCGATGCCGGACACGAGTGGATCCCCCGAGGCCAGGGCCACCACCGGAGGTTCGGCCTCCGCCACGAGCGCGGCGAGGCCGTCCCGCAACGGTGAGGGCCACGTCCTGCGCGACTGGCCGGGAACGTTCGGCAGCAGCGCGAGGTGACGGGCTCCACCGAGGACGGTCTGGGCGGCCAGCACCGTGTCCTTGCCGGCGGTGTCGAGACTGTCCCAGCCGTCCGCGCCGAGCCCTACGACCGTCACGTCTTTCGCCATGATGACCGAATCTACCGGCACGGAGATGCTGTCGAACTCGCCGGGGTGGGCGTTGTCACTGTGAGGCGTCGGCGATACTCCACTGCGTGGAAGCACACAGAGGACGGACGGCGCGGCTCCTCGTCGCCGGGACGACGTCCGACGCGGGCAAGACCCTCGTGGCCACGGGGCTGTGCCGGGCGTTCGCGCGGCGCGGGCTGAAGGTCGCCCCGTTCAAGGCACAGAACATGTCGAACAATTCGATGGTCTGCGCCGACGGCGCCGAGATCGGCCGGGCCCAATGGGTCCAGGCGCTCGCCGCCGGGGTCGAACCGGAGGCCGCGATGAACCCCGTGCTGCTCAAACCGGGCGGCGACCGACGCAGTCATGTCGTCGTGCTGGGCCGACCGGCGGGAGAGCTCGGTTCGGCGGAATTCCCCGAGGGGCGCGCGCACCTCGCCGACGCCGCGTACGCCGCGTACCGCGATCTGTCCTCACGCTTCGATCTCGTCGTCTGCGAAGGCGCGGGAAGCCCCGCCGAGATCAACCTGCGGGCGGGGGACTACGTGAATATGGGGTTGGCCCGGCACGACGACATCCCGACCGTGCTCGTCGGCGACATCGACCGCGGGGGTGTGTTCGCCGCGTTCTACGGCACCGTGGCGTTGCTGGAGCCCGCCGACCAAGCGCTCATCGCCGGTTTCGTCGTGAACAAGTTCCGTGGCGACGACACGCTTCTCGCGCCTGGCCTGCGGCGATTGGAGGAGCTCACCGGTCGTCGCGTCTACGGAACGGTGCCGTGGAGCCCCGATGTGTGGCTCGACTCCGAGGACACCCTCGGCCTCGCGGGCCGTTCGCCGGCGGAGGAAGGCGCGTTGCGGGTCGTCGTCATCCGGCTGCCCCGCATCAGCAACGTCACCGACCTCGACGCCCTCGGACTGGAGCCGGGCGTCGAGGTGGTCTTCACCGCCGATCCGTACGACCTCGCCGACGCCGATCTGGTGGTCCTGCCCGGTACCCGCGCCACCGTCGCCGATCTGGCGTGGCTGCGGTCCCGGGGGTTGGACCGGGCCGTGGTGCGTCACGCCGAGGCCGGACGGGCCGTATTGGGCATTTGCGGTGGTTTCCAGATGCTCGGCCGTCACGTGCACGATCCGGAAGGCGTCGAAGCCTCCGGACCGGTGAGTGTGCCCGGTCTGGGCCTGTTGCCGGTGGAGACCACGTTCTCACCGGACAAGACGCTGCGGCGTTCGCGTGGCACGGCGTTCGGCGTCGAGGCGTTCGGCTACGAGATCCACCACGGTCGCATCACACGTGATGTGGGCGTCGAGGAGTTCCTGGGCGGGGCTCGGGTCGGTAGGGTGCTGGGCACGATGTGGCACGGGAGCCTGGAGTCGGATGCGCTGCGCACGGCCGTGCTGAACTTCGCCGCCGAGGCGCGTGGCCGTTCGTTCGCCGCGTCGGGGGTCGATTTCGCGCGCAGTCGTGAGGCCCGGCTCGACCTCCTCGGTGATCTGGTCGAACGGCACCTCGACGTTGACGCCCTGCTGGCTCTCGCCCAGCACGGACCCGGACACGTCCCGACGATCGGACCGCACGCATGAGCGCCGACGACCGGAGGAGGACGCTCCCGTCGTCGCTGCGCTGCGCTTGTGGCCTCACGGCGTTGGCGTGTGCCGAGGAACGAGAGGAGCGGCAACGTCCATGAGCGTCCTGATCCTCGGGGGCACCGCCGAGGCGCGAGATCTCGCGGCACGACTTGTGGACACCGGTGTCCCCGTCGTGACCTCGCTGGCCGGTCGAGTCGCGCGCCCTCGACTGCCGGTCGGTGACGTGCGCGTGGGTGGCTTCGGCGGAATCAACGGTCTCGTCGCCTACCTGCGCGAGCACCGCGTGCGGGCGGTTGTGGACGCGACTCATCCGTTCGCCGTGGGTATCAGCCGCAACGCCGCCGAGGCGTGCCCACGCGCGGGTGTGCCGTTGTTGCGGCTCGAACGTCCGAGTTGGGCGCAGACCGAGGGGTCCGATGCCTGGCATTGGGTGGACGACCACGATGCCGCCGCCAGGACGGCCGCACGTCTGGGCCGCAGGCCGTTCCTCACCGTCGGACGGCAGTCCCTCGACCGGTTCGTCGAGCCGCTGCGGGACCACGAGGCCCTCGTCCGCGTCGTCGACCCGCCCGAGATCGCGCTGCCGACGACGTGGCGGCTGTTGTACAGCCGGGGACCCTACGGCCTCGACGACGAGCGAGCGGTCATGGCCGAGGTCGACGTGCTGGTGACCAAGGATTCCGGCGGCACCCACACGGAGGCGAAGCTCCTCGTCGCCGCCGAACGGGACATCCCGGTCGTCGTCGTGCGGCGCACCCCGCCACCGGCGGGAGTGGAGGTCGTCACCGACGTCGCCGTCGCCGCGGCGTGGGCACGAACGCGAGCGCGACACCGACCGCGACACTGACACCGCCGGCCGCCCACGCGACCAGCGTGGCGAGCCGTGCCGCGCGCGGCAGGTCGGCGACCGTCGGGGCGGGGCCGTCACCCAACTCCGCGCGGTGTTCGACACGCCCGGCGTAGTGGTTGACCCCGCCGAGCGTGACGCCGAGCGCTCCCGCGAAGGCCGCTTCGACGGGACCGGCGTTGGGACTCGGGTGACGGAAGGCGTCGCGCCGCCAGGCGCGCAGAGCGTCCCTGCGGCGGCCGCCGACCGTCGGGGCCAGTGCCACCGCCAGTGCGGCGGCGACGCGGGACGGCACCAGGTTGGCGAGGTCGTCGACGCGGGCGCCGGCCCAGCCGAAGCGGTGGTAGCGCGGACTGCGGTGGCCGATCATCGCGTCGAGGGTGTTGACGGCCCGGTAGCCGACCAGCCCGGGGACACCGAGCGCCGCGCCCCAGAGCAGGGGAGCGACGACGGCGTCGGAGGTGTTCTCCGCCAACGATTCCACCACCGCACGGCTCACCCCACCGGGGTCGAGGTGGCGTGGGTCGCGACCGACCAGGTGCGTCACCTGTTCGCGCGCCGCCGCGAGGTCGCCACGCTCCAGCTGGGCAGCGATGGTCTCGCCCTCGCGCACGAGTGACCGGCCACCGACCACGGTCCACGTCGCCGCGGCGGTGAGCAACACCCTCGGTATCGGGGATCGGGCCGTCCGCTGGGCCAGCGCGGTGACGGCGACCAGGGGGACGACCACGGCTCCGTGGTGGACCACTCCGGACACTCGGCTGTCCCGGTACAGAACGGCCTCCAGCGCTCGTGCGTACCGACCGAGTCCGGCCACGGGGTGGTAGCGGGCGGGGTCGCCGAGGATGCGGTCCAGGACGAAGCCCAGCCCGAGGCCGACGGCCGTGGCGACCCGGGCGGTGATACGGGCCCGACCGTTCCCGCGCGTGCTCACGGTTCCAGCCCAGCCACGGCGCCGATGACCGTCACGGCGGGAGCGCCGATGTCCGCGGCCTTCGTGTCGTCGACGACGTCGGCCAGGGTGCTGCGGACCACCCGTTGCGAGGCCAGCGTGGCGTCGGCCACCACAGCACACGGCGTCGCGGGGTCGAGCCCGTTCGCGATGAGCGCCGTGACGATCTCCGGAAGTGTGCGGACTCCCATGAGTACGACGAGTGTCGTACCGGAGCGGGCCAGAGCCGCATAGTCCAGTGTGGACTCCGGATGGTCCGGCGGGACGTGGCCCGAGATGACTGTGAACCCCTGCACGAGTCCACGGTGGGTCACCGGGATGCCCGCCACCGCGGGACCGGCGACGCTCGACGTCACACCCGGCACCACACGCGTCGGAACACCGGCCTTCGCGCAGGCGAGGACCTCTTCGAAACCGCGACCGAAGACGAACGGGTCGCCGCCTTTGACGCGCACGACCCGGCGGCCGGCCCGAGCGTGCTCGACGAGCAGCCGGTTGATCTCGTCCTGGCCGGTGGAACGGCCGTGGGGGATCTTGGAGACGTCGATGACCTGCGCATCCGGACGTGCCCAGGCCACGGCCTCCCACGGGGCCAACCGGTCGGCGACGATGACGTCGGCCTCCTCGATCGCCGCTCGCCCGGTGACGGTGACCAAGCCGGGGTCGCCCGGCCCCGCCCCGACGAGCGTGACCTGGCCCACGCCGGCAGTGTTGTTCTCCGCAGCGGGGGCGGGTTCCGGTCGTCGCAGCGCGGCGGCGCGCACCACGACGTCGTACGACGACTCGTCAGGAGGGGTCGACGTCCAGGTCAGCAGACCACGGTTCGCGAGATCCTCCACCGCTGCGCACACCACCGGCGCGGCGATCGTGACGTCGGCGCCCTCGCGCAGCAGCGCGCTCACCGTGGCGACGGCGGCCTCGCTGCCGTCCTCGACGAGCACCGACCGGCCCGTGACATTCAGCTCCACGTGTCCTTGCTCCTCAACGTGGTCAACAGCTGCTGGGTGGCGTCGGGCTCGCGCACGGCGAGGCGAGCCCAGGTGTCGTCCAGGCCGGGGAACGTGTCGGCTCTGCGGACGGCGATACCCGCACCACGCAGCCACGCGTGTGTTCCCCGGCCCAGCTTGGCGAGCACGAACGGGGCGGCGGAGTCGGTGACCTCGACGCCGAGTTCGGCCAGTCCGTCGACGAGAACCCGACGCTCTCGCACGGCACGCCGGGCCCGACGCTCCTGTTCGATGAGGGCGTCCGGCCCGCTGGTGGCGACGACCGCGGCGAGTGCCGGGCCGCTGACCGACCACGGTGGCTGTTGCTCGCCCAACTCGGCCACGACGGCGGGGTCCCCGACGATGTATCCGGCGCGGATACCCGGCATCGACCACAGCTTCGTCAGACTGCGGATGACCACGAGGCCGGGCAAGCGCTGGGAGGTCAACGTCTCCGGCTCACCGGGGACGAAATCCATGAACGCCTCGTCAACGACCACGACGCGCCCCGGGCGCACCAGCGATCGCAACACGTCCGCCGGGTGCAGACGACCCGTCGGATTCGTCGGATTGCCGACGACGACGAGATCGGCGTCGGCCGGCACGAGTGCCGGATCGAGCGCGAACCCGTCCTCGGGGCGACACAGGACGTGGCCGACCTTGTGCCCGGCCGCGCGCAGAGCGACGTCCGGCTCGGTGAACTGCGGATGCACCACCACGGGGCGTCGCCACGACCGTGCCCGCGCCATCAGGAAGAACGCCTCCGCCGCACCCGCGGTGATCAGGACCTCGGCGCGGTCTCGGCCGTGGCGGCGCGCAACTGCCTCGTGTGCCTCGCGTGCGTCGGGATAGCGGGTGGACGCCGCGACACCTTCGCGCAGCGCGTCCTCCAACCAGTCCGGTCGAGGCAGGTGACTGACGTTGACGGCGAAGTCGAGCAGCCCGTCCCCGACTTCGACATCGCCGTGGTGGCGAAGTGGATCGGTGAGCGCCACGTTGGACGTGGGGGCATCCGACGGGCTCGGCGGTGGGGCAGGAGCGCTCCGGTGGACGCTCGCGGCGTGGACCGTGTCGGCGAACCGTTGGGCCTGGTGGGGATGGCCCGCCCAGTGCACGTGCAGGTAGGACGCGGACAACGTCGGTCCGGCGAAGCCCGCCGGAGTCCCCTCGATGCTCCACATCGGACTCTCTCCGTGTGCGGGTGTGACCGTGCTGCGGTGGAATTCGTGCGCGGTCGCGGACGTGCCCGCCTCACCGAGCAGGTGGTCCGAACCGAACACGGGACGGTGGTAGGCGAGCGTGAGGCGCGACGTCATGACCGCCTCGGCGTCGAGCGCCCCGACCATCGGCCTCCCGTCCAGACTGCGGCACAGGTACAGCAGCCCCGCGCATTCGGCGACGGTCGGGACCCCGTCGAGCACCGCCTGCCGCAGCTCGGCGCGCAGACTCGTGTTGGCGGCCAGCGCGGCGGCGTGTACTTCGGGAAACCCACCACCGAGGTACAGCCCCCGCGTGCCCGGCGGCAGGTGTGGGTCGCGGGCCGGGTCGAACATCGCGATGGTGCAGCCGGCCGCTTCGAGCAACTCGGTCGTCTCGGCGTACCGGAAGGTGAAGGCCCGTCCCGCCGCGACGGCCACGACGGGGGAGTCGTGTGTGACGGGACGGACGTGGTCGGCCGGGTCCCAGGGGTGCGCGTCGAGCTCGGGTGCCGCTCTGGCGAGTTCCAGGA
>Ga0079224_100003103_pt1 | contig 20684 bp, 18 predicted proteins | sample Stecom2015_FD_80414 | JGI IMG/M metagenome (GOLD analysis project Ga0079224, IMG submission 80414) | Agricultural soil microbial communities from Utah to study Nitrogen management - Steer compost 2015 | ecosystem: Environmental > Terrestrial > Soil > Agricultural land | place: USA: Utah...
CGGGATCTCGATGGGAGCATCCGTTTTGCCGGTGCGGGCGTCGATCGGGAACACGTACCAATTCGCACCTCGCATCCAGATGCCGAGGCTTTCTCCACGGGTGCTGCGCACGAGCAGGGGCACGCCGGCGCGACCGAGCGGCACGTCCCGGTACTCGCCGAGCAGGCGCGGACCGTTCGCCTCGAGCGCGAAGATCCGAACCGTTCGTGCGTCTTGTTGCGTGGCGATGTGCCAAACGGGCCCGAGGCGAACCGCGGAGGTGAGCGTCCCGATGCCCTGGCGCGACGCGTTGCCAATCGGACGAATCGGGCGGTTTTCCTCGACGATGTACAGGTCCGTCGTTCCTCGGGAGCTGACAGCGAGCACTCCTCCACGACCGGAGGGATCGAGGGCGAGCCGCCACGAAGCGGCGCCTGCCCCTTCGTAACCGAACGCTTCGGCCGCCTGATCCAGGTCGGGCCAGGGACTCGCGGAAGCGGTCGTCGCCCAGACGCCATTTTGGGTTTGGAAGCGGTCCGCGACGCGAACCAGAAAGCTGCCGTGCCGAGAGAGCGCCGTCTGGCGAGGTGCCCAGAGATAGGCGCGCAGCTGCACGAGCTCCGCCTCGGTCCCGGTGTCGAAGCCCACGGTATTCGGGCCGATGGTCGGCGCCGGGACTTCCAGCAACGGCAACCACGGAGCGTGGGCATGCGCGGTCACGCCCGTCGGGGCACCGCGCCGCGCGACGAGCGGCAGCGCCGGGCGCGAAGCGACGCCAGTCGGGGCGCACTCGAGCGTCCAGCGGCCACCGCCGGGCGACGGGAGCACCGCCGGGCTCGGGCGTTTGGCCATGGGCAGCGGGCGCGGGCTTTCGTCCGTGTTCCAACCGATGCGCAGCCAGCCGAGGAACGCACAGCCGACTGGCGAGCATCCCTGTTCGACGCCGGGCGCGAGGCGCTGCTCGCGGCTCGCTTCGAGCTCGACGGACGCGGGCAGATCGGCGTCGCTCCAGGTGAACCCCCCGTCGCTGCTTTGCTCGGCGATCCCGGAGGGACCAAGCACGAGCGCGCGCGCGCCCGAAATGAGCGCATGCTCGATGCCGTGCTGCAACGGACCGGAGGTCACGGTCCCGTCCAGGGCGATCCGAACGCCCGTGAAGGCTCCCCTGCCCACGACCCATCCGCCGAGCGTTTCCGCGCCGTTCTGGACGAGGCCTTCCATCCAGAAGCCCTCGCTGACGAGCGCTCGGAGCGCCTCGTCTCGTGCCGAGATGGTCAGCGGCACGGTGCTCACGGTGCCGACGGTGTCGACGAGCGCGAGCTTGCCGCGCTGTCCGCGCCGCGGGGGGAACAGCACCGCCGCGCGCCCGTCGGCGAGCGCCACGACGCGCTCGGTGCCGGCCCCGGAGGGCGTCGGCACTTCGAACCAGCTCCCCTGTGGAGTGCGCACGCAGTACCGAGTGAGCGCCGCCCCTGCCGCCTTGCGTTTGCCGCACGGCCCGCGCACGACGAGGCCGCCGTTGCCGCTCGCCGAGACGAAGCGCGGCCCGTCGAACGCGTGGACGAGACGGAGCCCGAGCGGGCGCTCGAACGCGTAGATCTCGGTGCGTCCGCGCGGCTCCGCACAGACGAAGCCGAAGCCACGCCCGAGCGGCACACCGCTGCACTCCGCGGTCGGAGGGAGCACGCGCTCGCGCACCGAGACCACGCGGCCATCGCCGAGCCGCACGCGGGCGAGCGCGCCGCGCGCCGCGACTACGGCGGTGTCCGCGGAGTCCGGGTAGCCACGGAGCACCGCGAGCGCGAGCGGCAGCGGACCGAGCGGGCCCTCGCGTCGCACGCGGGCGACGGGCGCGGGCCCGGCATCGGTGATCTCCGAGCCCGTAGGGAGCGGGTGCACGCCTCCGTCGGGATCGACGACGTAGGCGCGTTCGGGCGTGGTCACGAGCAAGCGCCCCTCCCCCGCCGTGACGCTCGTGCTCGCGAGGTCGAGCTCGTGCCAGCTCGCTCCGGCGTCGAACGTCACCAAGAGCCCGCGCACCGGAAGCTCGACAGCGCCGAACCAGGGATCCGCGAACGCCATCGCGCCGTAGGTCGGCGACGGCGGGAGCGTGCCGCGATCCTTCCCGCGCCCCGTCTCGATGTCGAGGGCCGCCCACTCCCCCGTGCGGCGCGCCTGCAAGTGGACTCTGTCGAACCCCGCGACGATGCGCTCGGACTCGAAGTCGAGCTCTGCCACCGGAGTGAGAGGGCCGTGGAAGGTCTCCGCGCGCCAGAGCGACGTGCGGCCCGCGGCGCTCGCAGCGAACAGAAACCCGGTGCCGAGCCGCTCGGGCAGCTCGATCGCCAGGACGCTCTTGCCGAACGGCAAGAGCTCCGTCGCCACCGCGACCTCCCCGTCCGGGCGCGCGAGCACGCGCACGCCGTACGCGATGAGCCGACGGGTGCCGTCGCGTTCCTCGCCCACCGCGACCACGTCGGGCCCGTCGAGCGGCGGCACGAGCAGCGCACGTCTCGGTGCGTCGCTCGCGCGTGCCCCCGTCGCCACGAGGCTCGTCACGAGCGCGAAGGTCGAAACGGCGGCAGCCCAGCGCATGCGTCGAGCGTAGTCGTCGGCTCTCCGCTTTCAATCGGGGGCGTCCCCCTTGCGGCCGAGCGGCCGCGGGTTCATGAGCTGGCATCGATCATGAGCGCCACCCTCCGCCCCGTCTCCCCCGGAGCCGAAAGCCTCCTCGGCCGATACTTCCGCGTGCTCGACCACGGATTCGTGGCGCTGGTCGACTACATGGGCACGGACGAGTGCATCGAGCGCGCCGCCCGCGTGAGCTACGGCTACGGCACCCGACGCACGAGCCAGACCCGAGGCCTCTTGCGGTACCTGCGCCGGCACTCCCACACGACCCCGAGCGAGATGGTCGAGCTCAAGTTCCACTGCTCCATGCCGATGTTCGTGGCGCGCCAGTGGATCCGCCACCGCACCGCCAACGTGAACGAGTACTCCGGGCGGTACTCGCTGATGCCGATGGTGTTCTACACGCCGTCGCGTGAGCAGCTCCAGAGTCAGAGCACGACGAACAACCAGGGACGGAGCGGTGTGCCGATGCCGGAGGCGACGTACACCGAGGCCGAGCGGCGCTGGACGGAGATCCGGAGCCTCGCGCGCTCCGCGTACGAGTGGATGAACGCGGAGAACATGGCGCGCGAGCTCGCGCGCATCGACCTGCCGCTCTCCACGTACACGCAGTGGTACTGGAAGATCGATCTCCACAACCTGATGCACTTTCTGCGCTTGCGGGTCGACGCGCATGCCCAATGGGAGATTCAGGCGTACGGCCGAGTCATGGCGGGCATGCTGAAGCGGATCGCGCCCCTCAGCTACGAGGCTTGGATCGACTACGACGTGTGCGGCGCACGCCTGAGCCGGATGGAGCTCGAGGCGCTCCGCAAGCTCGTCGCCGTCTCCGGCGAGGGGCTGTCGAGCACGGGCACGCGGCTCGAGGGCGATGCGCTCGCCGCGCTCGGCCTGTCGAAGCGCGAGGTGCGTGAGCTGTTCGACAAGCTCACCCCGCGAGACGTCGTGGATTTCGAGCTCGACCCGGCGGCGGGCGAGGCGCCCGAGCAGGTCGCGGAGCGCTTCGCCCGGGCCGTGCCGAAGGGCGACTCCGTGCCGAACGGCGAAGGCTCGGAACCGGGAGTATAGTGGACCATGCTGCCACTCGTACCTGTCTCCTCCGCGGGGCGCTCCGCTCCCGCCATCCCCGATCTCGAAGACGAGATTCGGCGGCTCAAGCGCGAGCGCAATGCGGTGTTGCTCGCGCACTACTACCAGGAGAGTGAGGTTCAAGATCTCGCCGATCACATCGGCGACTCGCTCCAGCTCGCCCAGGCGGCGGCGCGCACCCGCGCGGACGTGATCCTGTTCGCGGGCGTCCACTTCATGGCCGAGACCGCGAAGATCCTGAATCCCGAGCGCATCGTGCTCGTGCCGGACTTCGCGGCGGGCTGCTCGCTCGCGGACGGCTGCCCCGTCGACAGGTTCGTTGCTTGGAAGGCCCAGTACCCGGGCTCGCTCACGGTGAGCTACATCAACTGCTCGGCCGCGGTGAAGGCTGAGAGTGACTACATCTGCACCTCGAGCAACGCCGAGAAGATCGTCCGCGCGCTCCCGTCCGACGCGCGCATCCTCTTCGCTCCGGACCGAAACCTCGGTCGCTACGTCGCCAAGCAAACGGGCCGCGACCTCGTGCTGTGGCCGGGAAGCTGCATCGTGCACGAGACCTTCAGCATGCGGAAGCTCGAGGCGCTGCTCGTTCAGCATCCCGGGGCCAAGCTCATCGCGCACCCGGAGTGCGAGGAGCCCTTGCTCGCACGCGCGGACTTCATCGGCTCGACGGCGGCGCTGCTCCGGTTCGTCGAGAGCGACGCGGGCGACACCTACATCGTCGCGACGGAGCCCGGCATTCTGCATCAGATGCAGCGGGTGGCACCGAACAAGCGGCTCATCGCGGCGCCGCCCGAGAACAACTGCGCCTGCAACGAGTGTCCGTTCATGCGCCTCAACACCCTCGAGAAGGTGTACACGGCGCTCCGCGACCTCGAACCGCGGATCGAGCTTCCCGTCGAGCTCCGCGAGCGCGCCCGCGTGCCCATCGATCGCATGCTCGCGCTGAGCTGACGGTCCGCCTTCGAAAGGACGGGAGACGCCACCCGGGTCGGCCTCTCCCGACGAGGAAAGCCGAAGCTCGCGCTCAGCTCGGCGTTCGTGGAGCGCGCGGCCCTCGTGCCTCGAAGACGGCGACCATACCGAAGCGCGAGACGCGGACGTCGTCGAACACACGCCGCAACCCGGCGTCGAGGTCCTCGAGCGTGTCCTCCGCGTTACCGAAGATGCCCTTCGCATTGTAGAAGCGCATCAACGCGCGCGCCGGCAGGGACAGCTCCACGCCCCTGCCGAGGATCGTGGCGCCGAACAGGACGCCCTCGGGCGAGAGCAGCGCTCCGAGCCGCTCGAACAGGCGGCTCTTGCTCGCCAGGGTCCCCGGCAGGCAGTGCAGGAGGTACATGAGCGCGATCGAGGCGAAGGGTGCCTCCGGGAGCGACGCGAGCTCGAACACGTTCGCCTCGTGCACGGTGGGCCGATAGCGCCCAATCCGCGCGCGCGTGAACGCGAGCGACGCCGGGTTGAGGTCCACGAGCGTGATGCGCGGCTCCGGAACGGGAAAGCGACAGTGGTCGAGGAAGAACCCGCTGCCCACGCCCACGTCGAGGTGACGTGCCGAAACGTTTCGATCGTACGTGTCGAGCAACGCGCGCGTCGGACAGCGCCACGCGATGGCGTTCGACACTCCGTGCACCCAGACGTCGTAGAGCCGGAGCGTCCAGGGCCGATAGACGGCGGCCCCCGCTCGGACCGCGTCGGCGCTCGGAACCTCCGCGGTGTCTCCCGCGACCGTCCTCTCGTTCATGCGGGGATATTCGAGGATTTGGCGCGGCTGGTCGAGGCTCGCGAGCGCGCTGCGGGCCCGGCGCCCGATCCGGTCGCGGCTCCGATTCGTTTCTGATTCGTTTCTCGGGTGCCTCTGATAAGCTCTCGGCCGCACGGTGTCCGACGCCCTCGACCTCGAGCGCGCTAGCGCGTCCCCGAGCCGAGAAACCGCCGCCAGAGCTCGCCTCGGGCTCCGCTGGGACGGGACCTCGGGGGACGTGGTCCGAGTCCTCCTGCTCGCGTTGCCACCGCTCGTCGTCCTGACGACGGATCTGGCGCGCCGCGGCTCCCGCCTGACGACGCTCGACGGCTATTACCATCTCACCTACCTGGCGGCGGTCGTCGAGAGCGCCGTGCTCTGGACGGTGCTGCTCTACGGCGCCGCGCGACGGGGCGCGCTCGGAGCGCTCAACGCGGCGCTGTTCGTGATCGCGCTGACGTTCAGCTTCGGCGGGCAGACGTACTTCTACGAGCAGTACAACGCGTACTTGAACGTAGACGTCTCGGTGTTCGCCTCGAACTTCGCGGACAGCGTGCTCAACCAGCTGTTCGCGGACATCGGCAACTATCTCGAGACGAAGCTCCCTCCCTTCCTGCTCGCGCTCGGGTTGGTGTTCGGCGCGCGGCGGCTGTTCCGAGCGTCGGGGCTCCGCGGGCGGGTGCTCGCGCTCCTGGCACCCGCGGTGCTCGTCGCGACGTTCTTCATTCCCACGCGGCACCGGCACGCTCAGGCTTCGACGCCCGACGTCCTGTATCTGAACGCCGTGGGCGGGCTCCTGCGGACGCAGCTCGGGCTCACCGATCAGTCGAACCAGGTGCGGCCGCGGGCGCGCGAATCCCTGCCGGTTCCGCCGCTCGAACCGTCGACGGAGAAGCGGCGCAACGTGTTGTTCGTGATCCTCGAGAGCGTGCGGGCCGACAGCGTCTGCGTCGACTACGACCCGGCGTGCCAGAAGACCGCGGCGACGAACCGGCTTCTCCCCGAGCGCCGGCCGCTCCGCCAAATGCGCTCGATGGCCTCGTGCACGGCGATTTCCTTGGCCGTTTTGTGGGCGGGGGTGCTGCCGACGGAGTCGCGCGAGGTGCTCCACACGTGGCCGTTGATCTTCGATTACGCGCGGGCAGCCGGCTACGACACGGCGTTCTGGACGAGCCAGAACATGATGTTCGGCAACGCGCGGCTCTGGGTGAAGAACCTCGGCGTGAGCCAGTTCACGAGCGCGACCGAGCTCGAGCCGACGGCGGACCTCGACATGGGCGCGCCCGAGCACCTGCTCGCCGAGCACGTGAGCCGCGGGCTCCTCGAGCTCGAGGAGCCGTTCCTCGCCGTGGTCCAGCTCTCGAACGTGCACTACCCGTACTACGTGGACCCGAACGCTCCCATGCCGTTCGAGCCCTGGACGACGAGCAAGGCTCCCGAGGACAACCCGGCGTTCAAGAACTACTACCAGAACTCGGTGTACCAGCAGGACCTGCACGTCGCGACGATGCTCCGAAACCTGAAGAAGAGCCCGATCGGCGATCGCACGGTCATCGTGTACACGAGCGACCACGGCGAAGCGTTCCGCGAGCACGGGCAAATGGGGCACACGTTCAGCATCTTCGACGAGGAGATCAAGGTGCCTGCCTGGATCGATGCTCCCCCGGGCGTGCTCACGCCCGACGAGGAGCGACACCTCGCCGAGAAGCGCGACGAGTACGTGTTCCACGTCGATATCGCGCCCACCATCCTCGACCTGATCGGCGTTTGGGACGACCCGAAAATCGCCGAGTACCGCGCGAAGATGCCGGGGCACAGCCTGATCGGTCCCGGCCTCACGGACCAGCCGCTGCCCATGACGAACTGCGCGGGCGTGTGGAGCTGCGCCTTCGAAAACTGGGGCTACATGCAGGGCCCCCTCAAGCTCGAAGCGCGCTCCTGGGATCGCGGGTGGCGATGCTTCGACGTTTCCGTCGATCCCTACGAGCACCATGACCTCGGCCCCGAGGGCTGCAGCCACCTGATCCCGCTGGCCTTGAAGACGTTCGGCAGACTGCCCGGAACGGACGCGTCGGAATAGCCCGTTGGTCAGCTCCTTTTCGAGCTGACACCGAAAGGACGACGGAGGCTCACACCTCGGTGAGCCAGCTCGTGAGCAGATAGTTCGCGACGAGGATGGCGACGGCGCTCTGGACGACGGCGCGGGTCGTCGCTTCCCCGACACCGCGGGCGCCGCCAGACGCGCGAAACCCCTGCGAGCAGGAGATTGCGGCGATCAAGAAGCCGAACACGGCGGCTTTGATCTCGCCCATGAAAAAGTCGTCGGGCGTGAGGTACCGCTCGATGTTCGAGATGAACGTGCCGGGGTCCACGTTGAGCCACTCGACGGCGACGAGCCACGCGCCGCCCATCCCGACCACGCTGTAGAGGATGCAGAGCAACGGGAGCATCGCCACGGACGCGACGAGGCGCGGCGCGACGAGATACTGAATCGGATTGACGGCCATGGTGACGAGCGCGTCGATCTGCTCCGTCACGCGCATGTTCCCGAGCTCGGCGGCCATCGCGCTCCCCGCGCGCGCGGTGACCATGAGCGCGGCGAACACGGGGCTGATCTCGCGCGCGAGCGCGATCGCGACGAGCGAGCCGACGACGCTCTCGGCGCCGAACTGCCGCAGGCTGTGCACCGTCTGCAGCGCGAGCACCATGCCGCTGAACACCCCGGTCAGCGACACGATGAAGATCGATTTCACGCCGATGAAGTCCATCGCCGTGAGGAGCTGACCCAGGCGATACGGCGGACGAATCGTCCAGAGCAGGGTCTCTCCGGTGAGCACGAGCGTCGCCCCAATCTGCTCGAACCACCCGAGCACGGGTGCGAGCAGGACCGAGAGCCCCGCACCCAGGGAGACGGTCGAGCTCTCTTCCTGCGACGCCATGAGTCCGCCCTATCCCGCGCGCGCGCCCGAGTCGAGCCGCTCCACGCCCTCGGCCAGCGCCGCGAGCAGCGCCGCGCCGCGCGGGCCCGTGGCCGAGAGCTGCGCTCGGCGCGGCTCGAGCGACAGCGTCATCACGAGGGCGTCTCCGCCGAGCTCGAGCACGTACGGCGCGCCCCACTCGACGAGCAGGACCGCGCCTTCGTCCCGCGCGACGTCGAGGCCGAGCTCGGCAAGCTCGCGCGCGCTCTCGACCCGATAGAGGTCGGCGTGGCGAATCGCGAGCCGCCCTTCGTACTCGTGCACCAGGGCGAAGGTCGGGCTCGCGACGCGCTGCTCGCGCGGCACGCCGAGCTCCCGGCAGAGCGCGCGGACGAAGAAGGTCTTGCCCGCGCCCAGCGCTCCCGCGAGCACGACGAGATCGCCCGGCTCGAGCCGAGGAGCGAGCGCGGCGGCGAGCTTCCTCGTGGCTCGACGGTTCGGGAGATCGACGACCAGCTCCATCGCGACGCGCCCAGGCCGGGCACCGTTGCCACCTTGAGCGGCCGCGCGCCGCCGTGCAAGACTCGCCGCGCTCCGCGGTCACCCCGAGCGCCGCCGCGCCGCCTCGTTCGGCTCGGCGGGCCGCACGACCGCCTCCGCCCGCCCTCTCGGACATGGCCTCGCTCGTTCCAGCCAGATCTCGCGGACAGGCGTGGTTCGAGCTCACCGGCGTCGTGCCGCTCGGTGTGTTCGTGGTCGTGCACGTGGCGAGCTACGCGAGCGTGCTCGTGGGCAGCGCCGATTTCGGGGTCGCGTCGGGGGGCGCGCTCTTCCTCGCCCTCGAACTCGCCCTGGTTTGGCTGCCGCTCGCGATCCACGCCGGGTACGGGCTCCGGAGGCTCGCGGCGCCCCTCGAGTCCGAGCCCGCCGACCGCGCGCGTTCGGTGGTGCTGCGCGCGTCGGGGGGGCTCTCCCTGGCTTTCATCGTGGCGCATGCGGCCTGGCTCCGCGTTCCCCTGTTCACTGGACGGCTCGGGCCGGAAGATCTGGCGGAGTTTCTGGCGGCCCGCTTCTCGTCGACGGCGGACGGTGTCCCCTGGTTCGCCATCGTGCACCTCGTGGGGCTCGCCGCGGTCACGGCCCACCTCGGCCTCGGGCTCGAGCGCTTTCTGGTGCGCTCCGGGATCGCGCGCGCCCGGGGTGCTCGCGGGTTTTCGCTTCTGGTCGGCGGGCTCTGCTTCCTCGCGGGCGCGGCCGCGGTGGTCGAGCTCGCGACCGGCTCGGCGGTCCCTCGGTTCCTGTACTGACCGCGCGGTCGCGGCGCCCGTTTGCCGGGGCCCCGGCGCTCTGTTATCGGCGGCTTCCGCGATGCCCAAGTGTTACCTCCTCGCGCTCGCGAGCGGTTCGAGCCTCGACCGGCACTCGAACAACGTGACCCTGTTCAACCTCGTCGAGCAGGTCAACTTCCCGAAGGAGCGACAGCCACGACCCGGCGCCCTGCTGCCGCTCGAGATCCACGCCTACTTCGAGCTCGAGCCCGAGGACGTGAATCGGCGCTTCGAGGTGCGCTATGCGCTCGTCGCGACCACGGGGCTCGAGACCATCACCGACGTCTTCTCCCACCGCTCGACGACGCCGCGCTACCGCACGCGCACGCTCGGGCTGCCGACACCGCCGACGGCGGGCAGCTATGCGCTGTGCGTGGACGTGCGGGAAGCGGGCACCGAGAGCTGGAGTCGCCAGGCGAGCCGTTGGCCCTTGCTCGTGACGGAGGTCGAGCCGCGCCCGGAGGTGACCCATTGACCGAGAGACGCCCACTTGGGACCCCACACGACTGCTTGCGCGTCGAGGGCCTCGAGCTCGAGTGCATCGTCGGCATTCGCCCGGCGGAGCGCAAGCGGCCGCAGCGCGTGCGCCTCGACGTCACGCTCGGCCTCGACCTCACGCGCGCCGGGCGCTCGGGACGGATCGCGCACACCGTGGACTATTCGCTCGTGCTCGAGGAGGTCACGAACCTGCTTTGCTTCCGCGAGTACCGGCTGATCGAGATGGCCACCGAGGAGATCGCGGCGATGCTGCTCGCCGCCCATCCCCTGTTGGAGACGGTGGCCGTGCACCTCGAGAAGCCCGAGGCGCTCGGTGGCAAGGCCCGCGCGGGGGTGATCGAGATCGAGCGCCCCCGCGCGAGCTTCCCGGTCGCCACCGTCGAGCTCGAGCACGGGCGCATCGAGCGCTACCTCGAGACGCAAGAGGCGGTGCTCGAGGTGATCACGGTGCCGGCGCACGGTGCGCTCGCTCCGCTCGATCTCAACACGCGAGCGATCGCATGGCTCACCGCGGGCGTCGTGATCACGGACGAAGGAACGCGCGCGGAGCTCGGCGTGCCGCTGCCCGCGTTCGACGGCCGCGCGGGCGACGGGGGTGCCGTCCTCTTCCGCTGCGCGCTGCGTTCGGAGAGCGCGCACGGCTCGTGAGGAACCCATATCGTTTGCACGGTTCACGCAATCATCGGGTTAAGTTTCTGAAAGAGCTCGTTTTTCCGGAGCGGGAAATCACGAGCCTCGTTGTTTGCTTGGGCTTTCATCGCGCTGGGGCTAAGGTTCTTCGGTCAGGGATTCCATCGAATCGACGCCCCTGATGATCCTGATGCGCAGAGGAGGGAGATGATGAACGTCCGCGTCCAGCCCATACCGGCCTCGCCGAAGCAGGAGACCTGCAGTGCGGGCGCCGGCGCTCGGGCCAGCGCCCAGCCGCCCGGTCCCATCCCGACCGACGACGCGCCGAGCGAGCCCGACGTGTTCGAGTTTCACGATACGATTCCAGCCCCGCCGTGGGTCGACGAGGAGATGGAGCCGGCGCTGTACTCGTCGAGGTGACCGGCAGCGTGTTAGCGTCGCGCGCCGGAGGTTTTCGTTGATCAAGAGTGCGCCGTCGCTGATTCACCGATTTCTGCTCACCCTCATCGCCCTTGCGTGCCTCCTCGTCCCCGCCACGGCGAGCGCCGCGGGGCGCGTGGAATGGAAATCGAAGACGATCAAGGAGCGCGAGGGCGGCTATTGGCGCCTCGAGCTCGCCATTTACATGCCGCGCGCACCGGACGTGGCCCACGTCCCCATGAAATTCGAGTTCCAGCCGACCGCGTACTACGAGCGGTCGATGGTGGACGGCGACAAGCTGCTCGAGCGCACCGTGCCGCTCGAGCACCGGCAGTCGCTGATCGAGAGCGTGGACGTCGGCTTCCTCGACTCGGGGACGGGCAACATCGAGAAGCGGACGCGCTTCACGTTCAAGGTGACCCGCGCCCACGGCTACGAGGCCGGTGAGTACAAGGTTACGATCCGCGACACGCGCAACGGGCAGACGGTAGGAACTCCGACCACCCTGAAGTTCCAGGGTGAGAACGAGATCATCGATCGCCGTTCGATCGTGTTCACGGGCAAGAAGGAGAAGAAGAAGCCCGAGCAGGCGAAGAGCGAAGAGGCGCCGGCCGCCGGAGAAACCGCCTCGGAAGGCGAAAGCGCGGGCGAAGCGATGCCGTCGGAAGGCGAAGGCGAAGCCGCCGAGGGCGACGACGAAGCGATGGAAGACGAAGGCGGCATGCCCGCGGACGGCCCGCCCCCCATCGAGGAGAAGCCGGGCGGCTGCGGGTGCCGCGTCGCGGGCCAGGGAGCGAGCCAAGCCGGGCTCGGCGTGGCGCTGCTCGGTCTCGCGCTGTTCGCGGCGCGCCGCCGCGCGCTCGGAAGCGCCCGGACCTAGGTCCGTACAAGAGCGGGCGCCGAGCCGACGGCTCGGCCGCGTGATTCAGTGGATCGAGCGCGCCCCGGGAGACTCCCGTGTGGCGCGCTCGACGTATCGGGCCACGCGTTCGATGCCCGCCTCGAACACGGCCTCGGGGGTCAACAGGCTCACCACGATGTGGGGCGGCCCCGCGAAATCGAACAAGTAGCCGGGGTGCACGAGCACGCCCTCGTCCTCGAGCAAGGCGAGCGCCCAGACTTCGTCGCTCTGCACGCAGGGCAGTCGGAGCACCGCGTACCAGCCGCCCTCGACGGGCAGCGGCGTGACCACGGTGTCGCGAAACGCCCAAGCCAGCCGCTCCACGTGCCGTCGCAGGCGGTCCGCGAGGGCGAGGGTCGTCGTGTGGCGGAGCAGGAGCAGGTCGGGGAGCGCCGCCAACACGGGCGCTCCGGGCGACAAGAAGGCGTCGGCGAGCAGCTCGAGCCGGGCGAGCGCCTCGCGGACGAGCAGCTCGGGACCGCCGACGGTGATCCAGCCGAGCTTCATCTGGGGGAGCGCCGCGAGCTTCGAGAGCCCGGAAAGCGCGAACACGGGCACGCTCTCGATCTCGAGCACCGAGCGCGCCGCGTCCGTCGGACGAGCGAGGGGAAACGGCGCGAACACCTCGTCGGAGACGATGGGGAGCCCGAGCTCCGCGAGCGCGGCGAGCTCGCTCCGTTTCGCGTAGTTTCCGGTGGGGTTGTTCGGGCTCACGACCAGAATCGCACGCGTGCGGGGCCCGACCGCCGCGCGCACGCTCGCAAGGTCTAAAAACCAGGCACCGTCGTAGGTGAGCGTGTACGGGCGCACGCCGACGCTCTCGAACCGCGCGAGGTGCTCGAGCAAGGGGTAGCTCGGCGCGGGGACGAGCACGTCGTCACCGGGATCGCAGAGCAGCTTGAGCAAGAACGAGTACGCCTCGCTCGTGCTCGCGGTGAGCACGATTCGCCCGGGATCGACGGCGAAACCGAGCTCCTCCCACATCGCCGCCACGATCTCCCGCGCGGCGAGCGGCCCGAACGGGACCGGCTCGTAGACGAGCGCCCCGGGAGAGGCGAGCGCGGTGAGCACGCCCTTGCGCTCGTACGGCAGCTCCGCGCGGGTCGGATTGCCGACGGTGAGATCGAGCACGGGGAGGCCCTGCGCGAGCCGGCGCGCGAGCGCCTGACTCAGCGCGTTCGGCTCACGGACGAGAGCGGCGCGATGCGAAAACATGAACCACCAGACCAACGGCAGAGCGGAGGGCCGCGCGGCCGCGATCCGTTATACTCGCCCGAACGCGCCATGAGCACGATGCACACGGAATGGCCGAATTTCGACGACATGCCGGACGACGACGGGCTCACCGCCGCGCGCCCCCGCGGGCAGAAGCTCGCCCCGTGGATTTGGTGGGACGGCGAAATCCGCGAGTCGAACGCGCCGACGGTGCACTACTACGCGAACGCCCTCCACTACGGCACGGCGGTGTTCGAGGGCATCCGCTGCTATCCGACGGCCAAGGGCCCGGCGCTCGTCCGGCTGCGCGAGCACCTCGAGCGGATGGTCACCTCCGCTCGGCTCTACGGCATGCGGCTGCCCTTCGACGTCGAGGCGCTGACGCGCGGGGCGATCGAGGTCACGCGCCGGAACGGAACCCAGAACGGCTATCTCCGTCCCCTCGCCTACTTCGGCGCGGGTCCGATCGACCTGAAGCCCCAGCGGGAGTGTCTCGTGCACGTCTTCATCGCCGTGCGCGAGCTCGGCACCTTCCTCGGACCCGACGCCCTCCGCAACGGCATCCGCGTGATGACCTCGAGCTGGCGAAGGCTTCACCACACGATGCTGCCGACCATGGCGAAGGCGAGCGGCCACTACGCGAACAGCGTGCTCGCGGCGCACGAGGCGATGACGCACGGCTTCGACGACGCCATTTTGCTGAACCAGGACGGCACCGTCTCGTGCGCGACGGGGCACAACGTCTTCTTCGTGAAGGGCGGCGTGCTCACGACGAACGACGAGAGCTCCTCGATCGTCCCCGGGATCACGCGGGACGGCATCTTGTCGATCGCGAGGAGCCACGATGTCCCCGTCCAGATCCGAGCCTTCACGCGCGAAGAGCTGCTCCGCGCGGACGAAGTGTTCCTGACCGGCACCGCGGCGGAGGTGACGCCCGTTCGCGAGCTCGACGGGGTCCGCTTTCCGACGGGAAAGAAGACGGTCGGCGCGTTGTTCCAGAAGGCCTATCTGCGCGCCGTGACCGGGAAGAGCCCCGAGTACGCGGACTGGCTCACGCCCGTCGTCTGAGCCTGCACGCGTCCCCAGTCACTCGAGCGCCTCGCCCTCATCGACTCGAATCGGGCGCGGCGCAAGGTCGAGGCGGTGGGCGACCGTGTATGCCCCACGCACGGAGACACAGAGCCGCGCCGACACGCGTCCGGACCCTCGCACTCACCCCCACAGATTTCCACGAACCGTGGTGTCTTCGGGAATACACCGTAGAGGGTTGTCCACTCTGGGGAGTATAGTGTCGCAAAATGGCCGTTTCGTCGTCGAAGCTCGCGCGACTCGGTGGTGGCGCTCTGTTCGACGCGCTTCGGATCGGCGCCACCCGGTGCAACATCGGCCTCGCGCTGGTGTTTCTCGACGGCGACCCGCCCGAAGTCGTCTTTCTCAACGACTACCCCTCCGATTTGCTGGGCTACTCGCACGAGGAGATGACCACGGTCGGCCTCTTCCGGCTGGCGGCCCCCGAGGACCTACCCGCCTGGCAACGCCAGGTCGCCCGGCTGCGAGAGGGACAGAGTCCGCCGTCCCACTTCGAGACCACGCTGGTGACGAAGAGCGGGGCACGCATCCCGGCGCAGCTCTCGCTCGCGGACATCGATCTCGGCGGCGCGCGCGCCGTCGTCGTGTTCTTCAGCGACGTGAGCGAGCGCAAGGCGATCCAGGCGCGCCTCGCCGAGGCCGAGCGGCTGACCGCGCTCGGCGTGCTCTCGGCCGGGGTCGCGCACGAGATCAACAACCCGCTCGCGTACGTCCTTTTGAACCTCGAGTACGTCAAGCAACAGCTGCCGCAAATCGCCTCCGATCCGGCGCGCCTCGACGGCCTGATGGGGCACGTCCAGGACGCGTGCCACGGCGCACAGCGGGTCGCGACCATCGTGCGCGATCTCCGCACGTTCGCTCGGCAAGACGACGGCACCCGCGCCACCATCGACCTCCGCGAGGTGCTGGAAGCGGCCATCAACATCGCCGGCACGACGCTCGACCAGGCCGCGCGCGTCGTCCGCGACTACGGCGAGGGGGTGCTCGTCAACGGCTCCGCCAGCCGGCTCGAACAGGTGTTCTTGAATCTGTTGCTGAACGCGGCGCAAGCGCTGCCCGGGCGCCCCGAGCGCGACGAGATTCGCGTTTCCCTGCGCCGTGAAGGCGGCCACGTCATCGCCGAGGTCTCCGACACGGGCCCGGGCATCCCACCCCACGTGGCCGCGCGCATCTTCGAGCCGTTCTTCACGACCAAGCCCGTCGGCGTCGGCACCGGTCTCGGCCTGCCCATCTGCCGCAGCATCATCGCCGCGCACGGGGGCACCATCGGCGTGATCCCTCGCCCGGGCACCGGCGCCACGTTCCGGATCACGCTGCCGGCCTCCGAGGCCCAACCCGCCACGCGTCTCGTCAGCAGCCGGCCACCGCCGAGCCCCGGCCCGCGCGGTCGCCTCCTCGTCATCGACGACGACGTGGCGGTCGGCAATACGCTCCGCCTCGTCCTCGAGCGCGAACACGACGTGCGCCTCGTGCGCAGCGCCGAAGAAGCGCTGACGCTGCTCGCCGAGGACTCCCGCTTCGACGCCATCGTTTGCGACCTGCTCATGCCGGGCATGACCGGCATCGATCTCTACGAGGCGCTGCGCCGCGACAGCTCGCCGCTCGCCGAGCGCATGGTCTTCATGACCGGCGGTGCGGTGCTCCCGCGCACCCAGGAGTTCCTCGCTCGCTCGCAGAGCCCGGTGCTCGAAAAACCGTTCGACGTCGCGCTCGTGCGCCGCGCGCTCGCGCGCTTCGTTCCCACGCTCGGCGCCGCACACCCGGCCTCGGAGTGACCCGCGGGAGCCGCGGCTCGCTGCTCGCTCCCGCACCGTTCCGGGTCGCTGCTCGAACCGTCGTCGCGGCACGCGGTTCGGCATGCGGCCTGCAGTCACGGCGGGAAGCCTCACGGAGACTCGCTCATGCCGCACGCACCCATTCAGGACGTTGGCCCGTCGTCGCGGCCCATCGAAGAACCCAAGCCGCCCTTCCCCAAGCAGCACCTCGAGGGAACGGGAGCGGAGTACGAGCTTCAACCCCGGCCCCGTTACGACGCGAGCCGCTACCGCGCCGCGGGAAAGCTGGAGGGAAGGGTCGCCGTGATCTCGGGAGGCGACTCGGGGATCGGGCGGGCCGTCGCGGTTCTGTACGCGCGCGAAGGGGCAGACGTCGCGATTTTGTACTTCTCCCACGATCGGGACGCCGAGGAGACGCGCTCTGCCGTCGAGGCGACCGGGCGGCGCTGCCTGCTCTTCAAGGGGGACGTCGGCAACCCCGAATTTTGCCGCCAGAGCGTCGCGGAGATCATCGAGAAGCTCGGCCACATCGACATCGTGGTGAGCAACGCGGCGGTGCAGACCAGCGTGCATGATCTCGAGGCGCTGAGCCCGGAGCAGCTCGAGCACACCTTCCGCACGAACGTCTTCGGCTACGTGTTCCTCGTCCAGGCATGCCTGCCCCACCTCACTCCGGGCAGTGCCATCATCGCCACGGGGTCCGAGACCGGCCTGTTCGGCTCCGGGCGCCTCCCCGACTACTCCGCGAGCAAAGGTGCGATCCACGCCCTCACGCGCGCGCTCGCTCAGCAGCTCCTCTCGCGAGGCATTCGCGTCAACGCGGTCGCGCCCGGGCCCGTTTGGACGCCGCTCAACCCCGCCGACGCGGGGCTCACTCCCGAGCAGGTCTCCCGGTTCGGGGAAGGAACGGCCATGGGCCGCCCGGCTCAGCCCGAAGAGATCGCCCCCGCGTACGTCTTCTTCGCCTCCGGCGCGGACTCGAGCTTCGTCACGGGACAGATCCTCGCCGAGCTCGGCGGCGTGACTCCCTGATCCGCGCCCGCCGCCGCGGGCACGCTCCGTCCGCCGCGGACCGCCGGAGATTTGGGCGGTTCTTCGCCATCTTCTACTCCGCAAGGGTGGGCGACTACTACCGCGTCCACCTCGCGGCCCTCGGAATGACGATCCCAGCCTACGTCGTGCTCTTCCTCCCGTTCTTGTTCAGAGACACCCTCGGGGAGAAGGAGACGACGCCGCTGCTGATCCCGCTGCTCCTCTTCTTCTACGGATACCTCCTGTTCCCAGCGGCCTACCTGCGCTCGCGGCTCGCGAATCTCTTGTATGGGAACACGCGCATCGGTCCCCACTCGCTCTCGTGCCGGCAGCGCGCGCGCGACCTCGTCGTCCTCTATCTCGCGAACGCGCTCGCCGTCCTGTTCAGCGCGGGCTTGTTGATCCCCTGGGCCAAGGTTCGCCTCGCGCGCTATCGCGCCGAGTGCCTGACCCTCCACGCCGAGGGCAGCCTCGACGTGCGCGCCGACCACGGCAAGGACGAAAGCGTCTTCGGCGACGCCGCGACGGATCTCGGCGACTTCGACCTCGGCATCGGCGCGTGATCGAGCTCTCGGCCAAGTACTACGATGGGGAGAGCTCGCGCGCGCTCGACGTCCGCGTTCGCCTCGACCACTTCGCCGACATCCTCCGAGCGCTCACCGACGCCGCCGGCGGCGACACCGGGAACACCGCGCTCCAGTACCTCGCTTCGCATCCTCCCCCGGAAGCTCGCGTCCGCCGCTTCGAATCGGCAAAGTAGGGCTCACCGCGTCGAGAGGGAGCGCACGATTGCCGCCGCGTCGAGGACGCGGGGGAACGCCTCCTGCATGGACTTCGGGGTGCAGTGAACCGTGCGACGCCCGAGCGGGGCGTTGCCTCCGAGGTCTGAAGCGGGGCTCCGTCGCGGCTCGACGGACGCCCGAAGTGGAGTCGTGTCTCCGGCGAGCCGCGTTCGTCGAGCCGCCGGAGGCGAGGAGGAGATGGAAGCCATGCAAGCATTCGTGATGAAGGCCATCGGCAAGGTGGGGTTCATGGACAAGCCGATGCCACGCCCAGGACCGAACGACGCGATCGTGCGCACGACGCGAGCGCTGATCTGCACCTCGGACACGCACACAGTCTCGGGCGGCGTCGGCCCGCGCGAGAACTTGACGCTCGGACACGAAGCGGTCGGCGTGGTCCACGAGGTCGGCAGCGAGGTGCGGGCGTTCCGTCCGGGAGACCGCGTTCTGGTCGGCGCCATCACTCCCGATTGGGGCGACCCCGCTGCACAGGCCGGCCATGCGTCGCAGTCGGGGGCGCCGCTCGGCGGCTGGAAGTTCGCGAACAGGAAGGACGGCGTCTTCGCCGAGTACTTCCACGTGAACGAGGCGGACGCGAACATGGCGAAGATCCCGGACGGGGTCTCGGACGAAGCGGCCGTGTACTGCGCGGACATGCTCTCGACCGGCTTCATGGGCGCCGAGCACGGAAAGGTGCCGATCGGGGGCACGGTGGCGGTCATCGCGCAGGGACCCGTCGGTCTGATGGCGACCGCGGGCGCCCGTCTCCGGGGAGCAGGCCTCGTCATCGGCATCGAGTCGGTGCCCCGCCGGCAGGAGCTCGCGCGGCGCTACGGAGCGGACGAGATCGTCGACTTTTCGAAGGTCGATGTCGTCAAACGCGTGCTCGAGCTCACCGACGGGCAGGGCGTCGATACCGCGATCGAGGCGCTCGGAGCCGACGCGACGTTTCAAACCGCCATCAAGATCACGAAGCCAGGCGGCACGATTTCGAACATCGGCTACTTCGGGAGCGGAGAGTTCGTGCGCATCCCGCGGGTCGAGTGGGGCGTCGGCATGGCCGACAAGACCATCGCGACCGGGCTCTGCCCAGGCGGCAGCTTGCGCATGGAGCAGCTGTTGCGCGTTCTTTCGGCGAAGCGCCTCGATCCCACGGCGATGACCACGCACACGTTTCGCTTCGACGAGATGGAGCGCGCCTTCGAGATCATGGACAAGAAGTTGGAAGACGTCGTGAAGGTCCTCATCCAGTTTTGAGTCGAGGGCCCCGAAGACGTCGTGACTCGGCGGGAGACATCATGCTCGAGCTCGATCCCACGTTCCGTCCGATTCGGCGCCTCGACGGGTATCTCCCGCTCGAGGATCTGGGCCTCATCGGGGATGGCGCGACGGCGGCCCTGGTCGCCTCGACGGCAGCATCCCCTGGCTCTGCGTGCCGCGGTTCGATGCCGCTCCCCTGTTTTGTGCGCTCCTCGATCGGGAGAAGGGCGGGCAGTTCACGGTGGCTCCCGAGGGAGTCGTCGCAGCGCGGCAGTACTACGAGCGCGACACCGGCGTGTTGATCACCGAGCACCAGACCCCGACGGGGCTCGTGCGGCTCACGGACGCGCTGGCGTTGCGCTCGCGGGCGGACCTCACCGACGACGCGCCCGCACATCGCGGCGCGCTGATCCGCTCGGTGGCCGTGGTGGAGGGGAGCGCGCGCATCGACGTGGGCATCCAGCCGCGAGGCGGAGCGCGGGCCGAGGCGGTCTTCAGCGGCTTCGAAGTCCAAGCCTTCGCGCGGCCGGACCTGCGGCTGCACCTTCGGGCCAACCGCCCGCTCGACGGCTTGTGGAGCACCCACACGCTCGGGCCCGGAGAACGCCTGGATCTGGTGCTCTCGTGGGGGCGCTTCCATCGCCATCATCGCTTCGACCCGGAGGCGATGCTCCGCGACACGGCAGCGGCGTGGCGCCGGTGGATGGAGAGCTTCGACTACCAAGGGCCCGAGGCGGCGCTGGTCCGGCGCTCCGCGATCACGCTGAAGCTGTGCGACGACTGGAGCAACGGCTCCCTGGCGGCGGCCCCGACGTCCTCGCTGCCGGCTCCGGTCGGTGGCGTGCGCAATTGGGACTACCGCTACGCGTGGGTCCGGGACGCGGCGTTCGCGGTGTTCGCGCTGCGCCGCATCGGCTTCGCGAACGAAGCCGACGCGTTCCTCGGCTGGGTGCTGGACGCGTTCGAACGGAGCCGCTCGCCACGGATCATGTACACGCTCGACGGGGGGTGCGTCCCCGACGAGTGGATCGATGCCGAGCTCGCCGGATACCGGGGCTCGGCGCCGGTGCGTTGGGGCAACGGGGCCGTCGACCAGCGTCAACACGACGTGTACGGCGAAGTGCTCGATTGCGCCGAGCGCTGGGTGCACCGAGGCGGTCAGCTCGATCCTGCGCTGTGGAAGAAGCTCGCCGCGTTGGCCGACGCCGCCGCGACCGCCTGGCGACAGCCGGACCAGGGGATCTGGGAGGTCCGCAGCGAAGGCCGCGTCTTCACCTACTCGGCGGGCCTGTGCCACGTGGCCCTCGAACGCGCCGCCGCCATCGCCGAGCGGCTCGGCTTGCCGGGGCGCGTGGGGAGCTGGCGCGGTGCTGCCGAAACCATTCGCTCGGCC
>Ga0079224_100003105_pt1 | contig 20677 bp, 17 predicted proteins | sample Stecom2015_FD_80414 | JGI IMG/M metagenome (GOLD analysis project Ga0079224, IMG submission 80414) | Agricultural soil microbial communities from Utah to study Nitrogen management - Steer compost 2015 | ecosystem: Environmental > Terrestrial > Soil > Agricultural land | place: USA: Utah...
GACCGGCTTCTCGCCGCGAGGAGGCCGGCCGTGCTCTGCGGCCACGGGGAGACGGTCCACGAGCTGGCCGAGCACCTCTGCCGCCGCCTGGGGGCGGCGGTGCCGGGCGGGCCGCCGTTGGGGAAGGGCTCGTTCCTGGTCTTCCACACCGCCGCCGGGCGGGTCGTGGCCGCCGAGCACCACGACTAGCGCGCCCCGGACAGGCCCTCCATCGTCACGAACTCTCGGTCACACTGCGACACACTGCGCTCGGCTGATCGCTCTCGACATCATCGCCTCGCCGGGGGCGCCGGGCTCACGCGCCTCCAGGCTCGTCGGAACCCGACCCGCCGGTGGGGTCGAAGCGCCCTTCCACCGCGACTTCGGTGATCCACAGCCGAAGCCGGTGGAGGTCGCGGCAGCCTTCGATGGCCCGGCGCTGCTCGGCGTCGGCGCCCTGCGCCTTCTTCTCCAAGAGGTCGAACAGCGCCTGCCGCATCTCTTCGAGACCCTGCTCGAGGCCCTGTTCCAAGCCCTGTTCCAAGCCCTGTTCGAGGCCCTCCCCGCGGAGGCGGTCACTGTAGGCCGAGTGATACGGCCGCGACTTGGTCTGCATCATGGTCTCCAGCAAGGTTCCGATCTCTTTCGCGAACAGTTCGAGCAGATACATGGTGTAGTCGACTGCGCGCTGCGTCTCAACTGTACCGAGCGCGCGGTCGACGGTCGAGACGAACAGCTCCGGGTCCTCGGGAGGCGTGTCCGCCCCCAGGGCCGCCGCCAGCAGGACGACCACCGGGTCGACCGCGTCGGTCAGCTCGGTGAGCTTCGGCAGGTCCGCGGGACCGAGCGGCCGCACGGTGATCCGGTTGCCCGGCCCGAGTTCGATGCCGTTTCGAAAACGGCGCGCCACGGCGTCGGAGCCGCAGATGATCAGCATCTCCACCGGGAGCCGGTAGTCCTCGAACACCCGTGTCATATACCCCGGCAGCCGGTAGTACTTCTCCTTCTTCCACCCGTTCTGCACCTCGACCACGACGACGCGTTCCGAGCCGTCGTCGAGCGACATCTTCACCACGCAGTCGGCCCGCCGCTCCACCGGCCCCGAGGAGCCCACGGAGCACGAGCGCGTCTCGGCCCTGACGCACCCGGCCTGTCGCCGATCGGCGTCGGCGAGCAGCAGCAGCTCCGCCGCGATCGTCGGCTTGTCTTGAACGAGCTTCACGATGACTTCGTGGAGCGTTCCCGGCATCATGTCCCACTTTCCATCACTGTTCCCAGGAGACAACGAGTCCAGGAGGAGAGGGAAACGGGCTTGTCGGGTACCCGACATGATCGATCGACACCTGGCGATGCCGAACCGGCCCCGCCGATACGGCCCGGGAAAGGACCCGAGCCGCCGTCGGACGAACGGCGGCCCAGGTCGCGCCCTGCGGCCGCTCAGGCCTTCGCGGCCTCGAGCGTGGGGTAGTCGAGGTAGCCCTCCTCGTCCCCGCCGTACGCCAGATAGCCCGGCCGCAGCGCGTTGATCGGCGCGCCGATGCGGAGCCGCTCGACCAGGTCCGGGTTCGCCAGGAACGGCCGCCCGAAGGCGATGAGGTCCGCGCCCGCCTCCAGCAGGCGCTCCCCCCTGCTCCGCCCGCCGTCGGCCGGGAGCGTGTCGCCGCGGCCGAGCACCGGGTTGGCGATCAGCGTCCGCGGCCAGCGCCGCCGCAACTCGCCGAACAGGGGGTCGGCCGGGTCGGCGTACACCACGTGGAGGTAGGCCAGACCGGCCGGGGCGACGGCGTCGAGCAGCGCCGGGAACAGCACGTCGCCGTCGTCCATGTGGATGCCGTTGTCGGGGTTGCCCGGCGAGATCCGCAGACCGGTGCGCTCGGGTCCGACCGCCTCGGCGACGGCTTCGGCCACCTCGACGACGAACCGGATGCGACCGGCGACCGTGCCGCCGTAGGCGTCGGTGCGCCGGTTGGTGCTGGTGGCCAGGAACTGGTTGAGCAGGTACCCGTTGGCGGCGTGGACCTCCACCCCGTCGAAGCCCGCCCGGATCGCGTTGCGGGCGGCGGCGACGAACGCCTCACGGGTCCGGCGGAGGTCCTCGGCGGTCATCTCGCGCGGCACCGGCGCCTCCCGCTTGCCCTGCGGTGTCCGAATGCCGCCGGGCAGCGGGACCGGCGAGGGCGCGATCGGATGGAGGCCGCCGGTCTCGACGTGGCCGATGCGCCCGCCGTGCTCGATCTGGAGGAAGATCCGGCCGCCCGCCTCGGCCACCGCGCCGGTGACGCGCCGCCAGCCCTCCACCTGCTCCTCGTTGAAGATCCCGGGGATGTTCGGGTAGGTGAAGCCGACCTGCGCGGGCGTGGTGGCCTCGGCGACGATGAGCCCGGCGGCGGCGCGCTGGGCGTAGTACTCGGCCATGATCGGGCGCGGCACGCCCGCGGCGGTGGCGCGGTTGCGGCTCATCGGGGCCATGACCAGCCGGTTCGGCAGATCCAGGGATCCGACTCGGGCGGGTTCGAAGAGGCTCGGGGCCTGGTGTTCGTTCGTCATGCCGGTACCGTAGAACCTGACACCAATGTCAAGTTCAACGGAATGTGGTGAAGACCATGAGGATCGGTGAACTCGCGCGGCGCACGGGCGTCAGCGAGCGCTCGCTGCGCTACTACGAGCAGCAGGGCCTGCTGACCTCGGAGCGGACCCCCGGCGGGCACCGCGAGTACGCCGAGTGGGCGGTCGACCGCGTGGTGCGCATCCAGGTGCTGTTCGCGGCGGGCCTCAACAGCGGGGCGATCTTGCGCATCCTGCCGTGCATGCGCGACAGCGACGGCGGCCCGAACGAGTCCGCGACGCCTTGGCTGGCCGAGGAGCTGACCGCCGAACGCGAGCGCATCGACCGCGCGATCGGCGACCTGACGCGCTCGCGGCAGATCCTGGACGAGGTCATCAGCACGGCCCGGCTGCCCGAGGCGGGCGAGCCGGGCCGTTGACCTGCCGGGCCGCTCAGCGGCGCAGACGGATCGAGTCGAGATAGATCCCGCCGGAGCGGAACCGGAGATAGAGGTCTCGCGTGCCCTCGGCTCCCGCCAGCGGCGCCGAGACCGTGGCGAACCGCTGGAGGTCCCCGGTGATCGGCACCGCCACCTCCGCGAGGACCGGGCCCTCGGCGTCGTCCGCGCGCACCTCCACCACCGGATCGGTCAGGTCCGCCCAGGCGGCGGCCGTGGTGGCGCAGCGCAGCTCGACCGCCGTCGCGCCGTCGAGCACCGCCTTGGTGAAGCCGACGTGGTCGCCCGCGCGCCGCGAGCCCACCGAGTGGTAGCCGCCCCGGCGGGCCGCGGTGTTCCGCTTCGAGACCTCCCAGTACGTCACCCCGCGGCTGATCGTGGCGGTCTCCCAGACGTTGCGCGTCTCGGAGAGGTCGAGCGGCGCGAGGGTCTCGCCCTCGATGTGGACCTCCTTCTGCGGGCCCTCGGCCTCGGCGCCGACGAAGAGCAGGTACCGCCCGGTCTCGACGATCCGCTCGCCTCGCGAGGCGTCCCAGACGAAGAGGTCGGCCGGGTCGACCTCGATCGCCACCCGCCGCGTCTCGCCGGGCGCGACGTCCGCGATCCGCTCGAAGCCGGCGAGCTGCATCCGCGGGATGCGGTCCCCGTAGGCCGAGTCGCACGCGCTGGCGAACAGCAGCACGACCTCATCGGAGGCCCGCTCGCCGGTGTTGGTCACCTCGAGCGCCACGGTGAACGGCGTCTCGGCCGCGACCTCCTCGGGCGCTTCGAGGGGGCCGTACGCGAAGGTCGTGTAGCTCAGGCCGTGGCCGAACCCGTAGACCGCCTCGGCCTTGGAGTACCGGTAGGTCAGGCCCGCGGAGATCACGTCGTACTCGAGCATGTCGACCGCGTTCACCCGGAACTCCTCGGTCTCGGGGCCGGGCTCGGGCAGCGATCCGGTGTCCGCCAGCCAGGTGGAGGTGAGCCGCCCCGCGGGCGAGCAGTCTCCGAACAGGGCTTCGGCCAGCGCGGTGCCGGCCGCCTGGCCCGCGTGCGAGGTGTAGAGGATCGCGGCCACGTTCGGGTCGGCGGCGAGCTCGCCGATCGCGAGCGGGTACGAGGAGACGACCACGACGACGGTGCGGCCGGGCTTGGCGGCGGCGACGGCGCGCGCCAGATCGGCCTGGCGCGGCGCGAGGTCGAGACCGGGCCGGTCGAAGCACTCACGAGCGTTCATCAGCGGGTGGTTGCCGACCACGACGACGGCGTAGTCGGCCTCGGCGGCGGCCTCGGCGGCGGCCCGGGGCCCGTCGACGACGGTGGTCTCGGTCAGCGGCGTGCCCGGCCGCCCCTTGGCGAGCGGGAGCGTCCCGTCCTCGGCGACGCCGAGGTGGAAGGCGTCGGCGGCGCTGATGTCGGCCTCGACGTGGTTGAGCCCGAAGATCGTGACCGCGCGCGCCCGGTCCGCGGCCGCGGACCGGGCCTCGACGCGGCGGTGGAAGTTCTGGAAGGTGAACCAGGCGTTGGCGTCGACCATCTTCTCGTCGACGGCGGCGAGCAGCGGGGCGCCGCCGGAGCCGCTGGCGCCGATCTGGTTGGTGAAGCCGGCCGGGCCGTCGTCACGGGCGAGGATGTCGGCGCTGAGGAAGCGGCCGCTGCCGGTGCTGCGGAACATGTACTGGTCGTGCGCCCAGTCGTAGACCTCGAAGGACTCGTTCGCGCCGATCGTCTCGGCCGTGGCGGTCAATACGCCCTCGGGCCCGACGGTGACGTGGCGTCCGTCCACGGACCAGGCCACGACGTCGTTGCCGGTGCGGTGGACGACGTTCGCCTCGCCGAGCCGCTCGGTGATCGCCTGGAGCGGGGTGACGCGGTGCTCGTCGGCGACCAGGGGGCTGTAGTAGTCGCGCAGGTTGCGGTCGGCCAGCGGGCCGACCACGGCCACGCGCGGCGTGGAGGAGGGCAGCGGCAGCAGACCGCCGTCGTTCTTGAGCAGCACGAGCTGCTCGCGGGCGGCCTGGAGCGCGAGCGCCCGCGACTCGGGCTTGGTGTGCGCGTCCTCGCGGACCTCGATCCGGTTGTAGGGGCAGGCGTCGCCGTCGAGGCGCCCGGTGCGGACCAGGAACGTCAGCCAGTCGCGTGCGACCCGGTCGGCGTCGGCCATGGAGAGTCCGAAGAGGCCGCGCCGGATCGCTTCGGCCGCACCGGCGTTGAACGGGAGGTCCGAGCCGTCGCGCAGGTTGGTGTGCCCGGCCTTGACCATGAGGCCGCAGGCGTGGACGAAGGCCTCCTCGCGGTCGATCTCGCGGCCCTCCTCGGCGGCCAGGGCCACCGGGTAGGGCACGTCGCGGCCCTCGGGCGTCTCCCAGGTGTCGAAGGGGGCGCCCTTGGTGGTGTTCAGGTTGACCGCGTCCCAGCCGTCCGGCAGGAACATGAACCCGTCGGGGGCCCATTCGCTCCGGAGCACGTCCATGATCGGGCTGATGATCGAGGGCACGCCGTTGACGAGGTTGTAGGCCGTCATGGCGCCCAGGACGGCGCCGGCCTCGACGGGCTTGCGGTAGGGCACGGCCTGGTACTCGTGGAGCGCGCGCACGCTCATCGAGGCCGAGGTGCGGTGCCGGTGCAGCTCATGGTTGTAGCCCAGGAAGTGCTTCATCTGCGGCAGCACCCGCACGTACTCGGGGTGGCGGCCGCGCAGCCCGTGGGCGTAGGCGGTGACCATGGCGCCGACGTGGAGCGGGTCCTCGCCGAAGCCCTCCTCGTAGCGGCCGGCCAGGGGGTTGGAGCGGATGTCGGCGACGGGCCCGAAGGCGGCCAGGACGTCGGGGTCGCGCTCGCGCATCTCGGTGGAGACGACCTCGCCGATGCGTTCGAGCAGCTTCGTGTTCCAGGTGGCGCCGAGGCCGATGGCCTGCGGGAACAAGGTGGCGTCGGGGTGGTGGCCGGAGCCGTGGAGGACCTCGGCGAAGCGGTTGTCGCGCGCGGGGAGGGTGCGGCCGTCGGCGAGGGTGATCTCGGGGAGGCCGTCGAAGCAGGCGAGTTTCTGCTCGTCGGTCATCAGGGCCAGGATGGCCTCGACCCGTTCGGCGACCGGCAGCGCCGGGTCGAGGTAGTCGGTGGAGGGGCCACCCGGGCGCGGGTGACCGGCGGCGGCAGTGCCCATGAGCTTCCGATCGTCGGGGACAGGTCCCTCGACATTACGACGCATGGCCCTACTAATTCAAGGTGATATCGAGCGCTCGCGCCGTTTCGTTACGATCACACCATGTTCCCCCGGCCCGCCACGACGTCGCTCGGCATCGATTTCGGCACCTCGCACACCATCGCCGTCGTCCGCCGCGCCGACGGCGGCGTGCGGCCCCTGCTGTTCGACGGCTCGCCGCTCACCCCCTCGGCGGTGTGCGCGGACGCCGGGGGCGGTCTGCTGGTCGGCCGCGACGCGCTCCACGGCGGACGCCGCCACCCCGAGCGCTTCGAACCGAACCCCAAGCGCCACATCGATCGCGAGAGCGTGCTCTTGGACGACAGGGAGTATCCCGTCGTCGAGCTGGTCACGGCGGTGCTGCGATCGGTGGCCGAGGAATGCCGCCGGGTGGTGGGCCCTCCGCAGCAGGTCACCGTCACCGTGCCGGCCGAATGGGGCCCGGCCCGCCGCCGCGTCGTCGAGGACGCCGCGGTCCGCAGCGGCCTCGGAGCGGTGCGGCTGGTGCCCGAACCGGTCGCCGCCGCGACGTACTTCGCCAAGGCGCTGGGGCACCACATCGGCCTCGGATCGTCCCTCGTGGTCTACGACCTGGGAGCGGGCACCTTCGACGCGAGCGTCGTGCGACGCACCGCGCACGGTTTCGAGACCGTCGCCCTGGACGGCCGGGGCGACCTGGGGGGCCTCGACATCGACGCCGCGATCGTGGACCACCTGGCCGCGACCTACGGCGGGCACGAGGACTGGCGGCGGCTCGTCAGCCCCGCCACCGCCGAGGAGCGGCGGTGGTTCCGCGAGTTCCAAGAGGAGATCCGAGGTGCCAAGGAGCGCCTCTCGCGCCACCAGCAGGCCGATCTGGCGATCCCGCTGCTCGAAGTGGAGGCGCACCTGACACGCACGGAGCTGGAGCAGATCGCCGCCCCGCTCCTGGAGCGGACGGTCGAGGTGACGCGAACGGTGATCCGCACCGCCGGGCTCGACCTCGCACGGAGCGCCGGCGTGTTCCTCGTCGGCGGCGCCAGCCGGATGCCGCTGGTGGCGACGATGCTGCACCGCGCCCTGGGCCTCGCCCCGACGGTCCTCGACCAGCCGGAGGTCGTCGTCGCCGAGGGCAGCGTGCTGTGGACCGGGCCGCCGCGACCGCCCGCCGCACCGCAGCCGCCGCCCCGCCCGGTGACGCCGCAGCAGCGGCCCCCGGCGCCGCGGACGCCCCTCACGCCGCAGGCGCCCCCGCCGCGCTCGCTGCCGCCGAGTCCGCCCGATGACGCCGCGAGGACCCCGCGGGCCGCACCGGAGGACCGGGCGAAGGCCAAGCGCCTCAGCCGGAAAGTCGTCATGGGGGTGGTCATCGTGGACATCCTCATCGTGATCGCGCTCGTCATCGTCTTCCGCCCCGACGCCGACGCCGGTGACGGCGACACCCCGTACGGCGAATTCCCCGAGATCATGAACGAGTCCATGGAGGACAGCGCGGCGTTCGACCAGATCGGAGGGAGCCTCCAGGCGCACGAGGGAGCCGTCACGGCGGTGGCCGCAGCCGAGACGGAGGACGGGCCGGTGCTCTTCACCTCCGGAGACGACGGCTCGGTGCGGCAGTGGGACGCCGTCACCGGCGACCTCATCGCCTCCCGGCAGTTCGAGCACGACGTCAACTCCATGGGCGTGATGGACTTCTCGGAAGGACCGCGCGTGGTGGCCCTCGACGGGGATCTGGGCGTGCACGCCTGGGACCCGGGCGCGTTCGAGGTCGAGACGCTCCTCGAAGCCGACATGGGCGGCGCGGCGCCCGAGAGGATCGTGCCGTGCACCGTCGGCGGTCACGCGGCCTTCGCGGTCGCGAGCGCACACGGGTACGGCCTGTTCGACCTCGAGACGCTCAGTCCGGTCGCCGAATGGGAGTTCACCGAGGAGCAGCGCGGCGCCTACCGCAACTTCGCCGTGATCGACGGCGAAGCCTATTTGGTCACCGCTCACGCCGACGGTTCGGTCCGGCTCTTCGACGCGTCGAGCGGTCAGGCGAGCGGCGGGCCGCTCGACCCCGGCTCGTCCACCTGGGATCCCCAGGTCGACGTCGTGGGCGGGCTGCGCACGGTGCAGACCGAGACCGGCGCCTACGCGATGGTCTACAGCAACCGGGGCCGCCACTTCACCTGGGACCTCGAGGCCGGCCGGTTCCTCTCCTCCACGAGCGCCTTCGGGTCTCCGGACTCCGGCTACCTCCGCACGACCCTCGCGATCGGCGGCGAGGACTTCCTCCTCACCTACGGCGAAGCCGGCGAAGTCCTGGTGCACTCGTTCCCCGAGGGCGCCTCGGCAGGTGTCCTCAGCGGCCCCGAGGAGGCCCCGGTCTCGGCCGCGGCGGCCGTCGAACTCGGGCGGCACACGGTCGCCGTCACCGGCTCCGAGGACGGCACGATCAGACTGTGGGACATGGGAGACTAAGGCTCCCAACGCAACGGGAGCCCTCCCACCAAAAGACAGGGGTCGCCACAGTGGCACTGCTCATCATCGTGCCGATCGCCCTCGCCCTCGCCGCCTACTGCGTCTGGGCGATGCGCAGGGACCACCGGACCGAGACCACCGCGCACCTCGACGCGCCCGCGCACGAAGTGTGGGCGGTCCTCACCGGCTTCGGCTCCTATGCCGAATGGAACCCGCTCTTCACCGCCGTCAACGGCGAACTGGCCGAGGACGAGCGGCTCGCCGTCACCCGCACGCACACCGACGGGAGGCCACGACGCCTGCGCCCCAAGGTCCTCCACGTCTCCCCCGCCCGGCGGATCCAGTGGCTCCACCGCCTCGGCCCCGGCGGGCTCCTCGACCGCGAGCACTACCTCGTGCTCGAACCCCAAAAGGACCGCACCACGCGCCTCATCCACGGCGAGCGCGTCACCGGCGTCCTCCTTCCCATGGCGGCCGGTCGGTTCGACGGCGCGGCGGAGGAGCTCGAGGCGATGAACACGGCCCTGGCAGAGCGCGTCAAGACCTCCCGCGAGTGAACGACGAGGAACCGGCGCCGCGACGTGGAGTCGCGGCGCCGGCCTTCTCGCGTGGTGATCCGTGCGGCGCTTAGAGCAGGCCCGCGCCGGCCAGCTCGGTGACGCTGCCGACGGTGTCGGTGGCCGTGGAAGCAACGTCTTCGGGAGTCACGTTGCTGCCGAGGCCGTCCGTCAGACCGCCCGCGACCGGCAGGCCGCCGACCAGGTCCGTGGCCGCGTCGAGACCGGGGACGCCGCCGGTGGGCAGCTGCTCCTCGGTCACGTCCACGTCGGCCGCCTCGACGGAGGCGGACTCGCCGTGGAAGAACTTCTTGTGGCTGTGGTCCTCCGGCACGTCGATCTCGGCCTCGGAGCCGCCCTCGCAGGAGGCGTAGGCGGAGCCGAGGATCGCGATGGCGTTGCCGCAGACGTTGATCGGGGCCTGGATCGGCGCGAACAGCTGGTTGCCGTTGCCCAGGCCGACGTTGTCCCGCGTGGTCAGGTCGCCGCCGAAGCCTTCGATCTCGGCCTCGGAGCCGCCCTCGCAGCCCGCCCCGGAGACGCCGCCGACGGCGACGGCGTTGCCGCAGACGTCGATCGGGGCCTGGATCGGGGCGAGGAGCTGGTTGCCCGAGAGCAGCCCGACATTGCGCTCGCTCGTCACGTCGTCGGATTCGGCGTGGCGCCCCGACTCGGGGATCGAGGCGTCCGAGCCGCCTTCGGACCAGGCGGCCGCGGCCCCGCCGACGGCGGCGGCGATGCCGCTGACCTCGGTGGGCACCTGGATCGGCGCGTAGCCCTGGTTGCCGTTGAGCAGGCCGGTGTTGTCCTGCGTGGTCAGGTCGCCTCCGAAGCCCTCGTACTCGGCCTCGGAGCCGCCCTCGCAGCCGGCGTCGGCCGAACCGAGGACGGCGGCGGCGATGCCGCAGATGTTGATCGGGACCTGGATCGGGGCCACCAGCTGGTTGCCCGAGAGGGCGCCGACCTGGTCCGACGTCTGCACGTCGGGGCCGTAGGCGTGCGCCGTGCCGGCGCCCGCCACGAGGACAGCCCCCGCCGCGATCGCGCCGGTCTGTGCAGTCTTACGTGCCCATGAATTGTTCACGAACCGTCACCTTTCAGGGAAATCGTTCTCGTTGTTCCATCACGTATCCCCCGTGAAGCTCCGACGGCTCCAATGGCTTGTGCACGTTCATGATGGCGAGCAGCGCTCGCCGAAACGGGGTGCCTTGGAGACGAGGAGAGTTGTGGTTGATCGGCGGGCCGCCCGAGACCGGGCCCTTGGCGCCGGGTGCGCCCGCCGACCGAGGTGCTCACCGCGAATGGCGCGACGGTCGATGCCGCCCGCGGTCGAGCCTGCGTCCTGCCGGTGCAGTGGTGTCTTAGAAGGGCAGCGGGACCGGGAGGCCGCCACCGAGGTTGCCGAGCAGATCGGTGACGGGATTGCCGGAGGACTGGTCTTCGCCGGCCTGGTCGTCCTTCTTCTTGATGTCGGTGACCTGGTACTCCGCCGGCTGGTTGCCGAGACCCGGGACGGGCAGGTTCTGCACCGCGTCCAGGCCGGGAACGGCGTCGGTGGGAATCGGCAGTCCGCCGAGCAGGTCGGGTGCCGACTGGACGGCGTCCAGTCCCGCCTCCTCGACCTCCGTCTCGGCGGCCTGAGCCGCCGTCCCCGCGAACAGCAGAGCCCCCGTGGCGATGCCTCCGACGAGTGTCGCCTTACGCACAGTGCGTTTCATCTGCGTTGCTTGCCTTTCTCCTGGCCGCGCACAACGTGGCAGTGCGGCTGAAGTAACAGCGCAGCACGAACCACCCCACCGTGTGGGCCATGTCGTCGATCCTGTCGATGATCATCCGGCGATCCGGGGCCGCGGCGCGCCGCGCCGCTTCCGGTCGGGCCCTCAGCCGCGACCTCGCCGACTGGACGCCTGCGGGTCGAGAGCCCTCGCTCGGTCTGGCGAGCCGGTGACACTTCCGGCCGCCGGCCGCCGATCTGGTGATCGCGCAGCCACCCTGACTAACTAGGCAGACCGGGAAACGGTTACGCCCGGACGCGAAGAAAATCGGAAACGCCGTTCCACCGGACCGGATCCGCAGGTCTCAGGCCTTCTCCGGAGCCTTCCCGTGAACCCTCGACTCCCAGATCATCGCCGTCAGCACCAGCGCCGCGCCGACCAGAGCCAGCAGGATCGGGACGACCACGGACCCGGAGGGCGCCTGGAGGGCGTGCTCCTCGGACTGCCAAGGCCACAGCGCCCGGAGCGAACCGACCATGAGACCGGCGAGGGTCGCCATGGTGACCTGCCTGCGGTGGTGCAGCAGCCACTCGAGCACCTTGACGAACGAGCCCAGCCCCACCATCGCGCCGAGGGCGAACACACCGATGAAGGCGAGGTTGCGGTCGTCGATCGCGTGCTGCACCGGCACGTACAGACCCATCGCCAAGAGGATGAACGAACCCGAGATCCCCGGCAGCACCAGCGCGTTGATCGCCACGGCCGCGCCTATGAACACCAGCCACAGCGGCGGGCGGTCCAGCTCGGCCTGCGGCAGACCGGTGAGGAAGAACGCGGCCACGGCCCCGGCGATCAGCAGAACGCCGTCCAGGACACGGAAGCGGCCCGGCATCATGCGCAGCGGCACGGCGATCGAAACCAGGATCATGCCGAAGAACAGCGCCCGCATCGGCACGGGGTTCGATTCCAGCAACGGCGCGATCGTCGTGAGCGACAGCACCAGCACCACGGCCATGCCGGCGAGCACCGGCACCAGCAGGGGCCAGTCCACGGCGCGCAGGGCGCGGAGCCCCGCGCCGACGCCCCGGCGCCGGACGATTCCCACCAGCAGAGTCCTGAAGGCGTGCAGCAGTTCACTGGCGGCGTCGATCAGGTTGTCGTACAGGCCGACCACCAGCGCGATCGTTCCGCCCGAGATGCCGGGAACGGATTCGGCGGCGCCGACCAGGCCGCCGCGCACGGCCGAGATCGGTGCCGTTCGCCATGAGGTCTTCGGCCGCGGCGCAGCGTCTCCGGATGGGGGGTCGAGGGGGACCGGGCCGTCTTGCGTACTGCGGTAGATCGTCACTCGGACAGCGTAGTCGCGGCCCCTCGACACGCGCCTCGGTCCTTCGGACGATAACGGCGCCCGGCATCCTCTCGTGAAGCCGCTCCCGGGCCTCGAGCGCCCGCCGCCCGGGACGCGATCGGGCGGGCCCGTGGACCGGGGCCACCTTGTGTCGGCGCACGAGCGACGCCGGGCCATACTTAGTGGTAATTCGCGGTACGTCCGGCTCCTCCGCGCTCGGCGGGGCCGGATTACCGGCCGGTAGCCCGGAGTGGGAGGGAGGGTCTCCATGAGCCGCACCGTCGGGCCGTACGAAGACGTCGCGACCGCGCGCGTCGAAGGGGCCTACGAGCTGTGCGAGGGCGTCGACGAGACCGGGCGGCCGGTCCAGATCCTCACCCTCGGCTCCACCTCTTCCAAGGACCCGGCCAGGCGCGGCCTGCTGTCCGACACGGTCGCCTGGGCGTACGCCACGGCCGGCCCCGAGGACGCGCCGATCCTGGTGGCCGACCTGGAGGCCGAGCAGCCGTACGTGGTGGTCCTGCGGGACTCGCGGCTGCGGGGCGCCGACCGGATCATGGACCGGCTGCTCTCCCTGGGGCCGGCCACCGGCCCGCTGCCCGTCGGCCCCGCCGCGGCCCACCGGCCGCAGGCGCCGGCCTCCCCCGCCGGGCCGCCCTCGGCTCCGCCGATGTCCCCGCCGGTGGTGGTGATCGCCCCGCCCAAGCGCCGCTCCCAGGCGCGGCCCATCCTCATCGGCATCGCCAGCGTGGTGGGGATCGTGGCGCTGCTCGTGGGCGGCTGGATCATCTGGACGACGCTGGTGCCCGGCGACGACGGCGCCGACCGCTCGCTGCCCGAGTCGCAGACCACCGCGCCCGCCGCGGCCGAGGAGGCCCCCGCGGGGGCTGCCGAGGAGGGGCAGGACGAGCGGACGCGGCCCGAGTGGCGGTCCGACGCCCCGGCGGTGTCGGTGGTCGGCGAGCTGTTCACCGAGGAGGACGACACACGCGTCGTCTCGCTCACCGGCTGGCCGTTCGCATTCCGCGTGCCCGACGACTACGAGTGCGAGCAGGGCGAGCAGTCCGCCGTGTGCGGGCCGCCCGAGGGGGAGTCCTCGGTGAAGATCGGCTGGACGGTCTGCGAGGGCCCCTGCGACGAGGAGGCCCGCAAGGCGCTCCAGGAGCAGTTGCCCTACCAGCCGATGCAGTCCTTCGAGAACGGCGATGTCGGCTTCTCCCAACGCGACCCGTACGGGGAGTGGAAGGCCTCGATGAGCGTGTTCGTGGAGTACGAGGACACGGTCCTGCACGTCACGGCGGTGGCGGACGTGGACTCGGAGCTCGCCGGGGAGGCGCAGCCCATCCTCAACGACGTGCTCGGCCAGGCTAAGTCGCTCGAGGAGTAGGACTCCCACTGCTCCACGGCGGTGGCGACAGCGGTCTCCGGCCGGGCGGGCCCCTGGGGCACGGCCGGCCCGAATCCGGCCGCCATGAGCAGGTCGGTGTACTTGTGGCTGCCGTAGGAGCGCAGGAGGTTCGAGGCTGCCTCGCGCCGGGCGTCGTCGAGATCGGCGGCCACCAGCATCGGGTACTCGAACTGTCCCACCTGCACGGTGCCGCTGGGCGGCACGAGGCCGGCGTCCTCCTCGGCGTTGCGCAGGCGGACCTCGGCGGCGGCCATGACGGGGAAGGCGTCGGGGTCGTCGCCCGAGACGTCGGCCTCGTCCACGCCGAACAAGACTATCCACAGCAGACTGGCCGGGTCCGCGGTGGGGTCCTCGAGCGCGATCGGGGCCGATTCGGGGTGGACCTCGGCCGAGTCGACCCCTTCGGGCAGCGCGAGGCCCACGGCGTCGGAGGCCGTGGAGTCGTCGAAGACCTCCCACTGCTCGGCCAGGCCCGCTTCGGGCAGGTCGAGCACGAGATCGGTCTCGGGGATCCACACGTCGGCGTCCGCCCCGGCGATCTCGGTGGTGGGCACGGACTCGACGGTGATCTCCGCGCACACGTCCGACCCCCGGGAGGGGGCGCCGCCGCCTTGGGCGACGAAGTCCTGGAGGATCGGCGCGAGCCCGGGGGCCGCGGCCACCGTCAGCGTGGTCTCGGTTCCGCATGACTGCACGTGGGCGATGGCCGCGTTCAACGTGTAGACGGTGACCGGCGCGAAGACCGCCAGGAGGGCGGCACCACCGAGAAGGCGGCGTCCCTCTTTCGAGAGGCGTCGCGGTCTGCGGTGTCTGCCGGTCATGTCACAAGTGTATGACCCGACACAAAATCAGTCGAGCTCCCGTTTTTCAGTTATCCAATGTTGACCGAGTGTCACGACAGGTGAGACGCCTCGCCGTGCGCCTCGATCTAGCGGCGACGGCGACGCTTCGGCGGCGTGAGCAGGTCCGCCACGATCCGCATCGTCTCGGGGACGAGGCGGAAGTAGGCCCACACCCCGCGCTTGTCGCGCTGGACGACCCCGGCCTCGGCCAGGATGCGGAGGTGGTGGCTCACCGTCGGCTGGGAGAGTCCCAGCGGCTCGGTCAGCTCGGCCACGCAGGCCTCCTGCTCAGGGGAGGCCTGGATGAGGCTGATGAGTTGCAGTCGGTTCGGGTCCGCAAGTGCTTTGAGGACACCTGCGATGCGCTCTGCGTCGGCTTTGGAGATCGTCTCGCCGCTCACCGGCGAGACGGGCGTCTCTGCTTCGACGGTGACTCGCACCATGATCGTGTTCCTTCCGGATTGGTTCCCGGTCATCCCTGGACACGGCCGCGCCGCCATTAATCCAGTTCCAACCGTGAATATGCCCTCGCGTTGTGGCCAAGCGGTAACGACAACGCTTCCAGCACGCTAAGGCTTTCGGTTCCCACTGGTCCGAGAGAAGGCTGCACCACTGCCCTCACCGGACCTATTTCGAGAATACGCCGCTCGCACCACCCGGACCACCACCATTCGGCGATCACTTTTCGCAATGTGACCATTCTCAGTCGATCGGAAGGATGGCTACCAGGCGTTATATCCAAATACGCCTATATTTAATCGTTTGCCAGGTTTAGAGTGAGATAGACGTCACTCTCCGTAGGTGACGAACATCTCAGCATTCAGAACGGGCCGGAATCGCAGCACACGCCGAGGGGAAGGACATCCTATAGAATACCTCCCAAACTAACGTTCGACGCCGTTTCCCACCGAGAAGCCGCCGACAAGAGGGCTTCGGTCACATTCCCTACGGTCACAGAACGTCGCCCACGACGCAAAGAAAACGAGCCGCATAACGTCTTCGCGACGCCTGTACGACTCGTCATGAAACGAATACGATCATTTCGCGCGTGGCGGCGCGGTGGAATCGCGTTCGATGAGCGAGGCCCCGATCGCGATCTCCTCGGGAAAGTCCCCGTCCTCCTCCAAAGCCGCCTGAAGCGCTTTGACACCCATGTCGTGCAAGGGCAGAGCGACCGTCGTCAACGACGGCGTCAGATCCCGGACGATCGGAATGTCGTCGAACCCCGCCACCGAGACCTCTTCGGGAATGCGCACGCCGCCCTCGCGCAGCGCGGTGCACAGGCCCGTGGCCTGCACGTCGCCGGTCACGAACACCGCCGTCGGCAGCGCGCCGCCGGTGAGCAGCTTCCGCCCGGCCCGGTACCCGCCGTCACGGCTGAACTCCGAGGCCACATGCACCACCCGCGCCTCGGCGGGCAGCGCGTCCACGAACCCGTCGCGGCGCTCGCGCACCACCTGGAGCTGCTCGGGCCCGGCCACGACCGCGAACTCGCGGTGGCCCTGCCCGGCCAGGAACCGCGCCAGCTCGCCCGCGCCCTCGCGGTTCGCCGGGCGCACCACCCGACCCGGCAGGCCCGCCTGCCCGATGCTCACGACGGTCGCACCCAGCTCGAGCAGGTCGGAGAGGTGGTCGGCGAGCCGGCCCTCCGCCTCCTCGTCGACGGTCCGCGAACCGGCCACGATGACCGCGCGCGGACGGTAGCCCCGCAGCGAGTCGAGGTGCTGCACCTCCGAGTCGGGGTCGATGCCGGTGTCCGCTATGAGCACTCGGACGTCGCGGTGGGCCGCCTCCGCCAGGACGCCGCCCGCGATCTGGCCGAAGTACGGGTCGGTGACGTCGTGCAGCAGCAGGGCGACCGTCTGAGACGTCGAACGGGCCAGCACCTGCGCCCCCACGTTCGGGGCGTACCGCAACCGGCGGGCCGCCTCCCGCACCCGCTCGCTCAACTGATCGCTCACCCGATGGGGAGAACCGTTGAGGACGCGGGAGGCGGTGGCCACCGAGACACCGGCGGCTCGGGCGACGTCGGCCAGTCGGGCCGGTTGTTTGCGTTCCATTTCGCTGAGGCTACCGACCTTGGGAAAGCGCTGCTCAAGCGGTCCTGAGGCGACGGTCTCTCCATGCGCGCCACACCACATAGGCCACAGCGGCCACGCCCACTCCGGCGGCGGCGTACTTGAGGCGATCGCGAGCGGGCATGCTCGGGCGCAAGGCGACCGGGCGGCGGAACACCAACTGGGGCCAGCCCTCGTCGAGCGCCAGGCGGCGCAGCCCCCGATCGGGGTTGACCGCGCGCGGGAAGCCCACCGCGCGCAGCATCGGCTCGTCCGTGATCGAGTCGGAGTAGGCGAAGGAGGCGTCCAGGTCGATGCCGTGCTCGGCGGCGAAGCGCTCGATCGCGTCGGCCTTGGCCGGGCCCGCGGCGTAGAACTCGACCTCGCCGGTGTAGCGGCCGTCCTCGCCGATGACCATCCGGGTGGCGATGACGTCGGTGACCCCGAGCATCCGGCCGATCGGGGCCACCATCTCCTCGCCGGAGGCGCTGACGAGGACCACCGCCCTGCCGGCGGCGCGGTGCGCCTCGATGAGCGCGGCGGCCTCGGCGTAGACGAAGGGGTCGATCAGCTCGTGGAGGGTCTCGTCGACGATGGCGCGGACCTGCTCCGCGGGCCAGCCGCGCGAGAGCCGCGCCACGTAATCCCTGGTGCGGGCCATCTGCGCCTCGTCGGAGGAGCCGCCGAGGCGGAAGACCAGGTGCGAGTAGGCGACCTTGAGGACGTCGCGGCGGGCGAGCAGGCCGCCCTGGTACAGCGGCCGGCTGAACGCGAGCGAGCTCGCCTTCGCGATGACGGTCTTGTCGAGGTCGAAGAAGACCGCCCCGCCCCGCTGCGCGGCGGGCGGGCCCTCGGCGCGTTCGAGCGGCGCGGCCCGGGGGGCGTCGAGGTGATCGGCCCGCGAGCCGAGGCCCGGCCCGAGCGGCGCGGCCCGGGCGCCGCGCTTCCGGTCGGCGGAGAGTGCCGGCGAGCCGTTGATCGGCTCCTCTGGTGTCATGGCGCCAGTCTAATGACACGGGCCGACGCGTTCACCTGCTCATCGGGGCTGTCGGTGGCGCCCCGTACGCTTGCGCCATGCCGAAGAGCCAGCGGATCTCCTATGCATGCGCCGCCTGCGGCCACCGCGTCCCCAAATGGGTGGGGCAGTGCCCCGACTGCGGGGAGTGGGGGTCGATGGAGGAGTCGGCGGCGCCGCCCCGGCAGGCGACCGGCCCCGCGCCCGGCGCCGCCGCGCGGCGGCCCGCCTCCCCCGCGCGCAGGATCGGCACCGTCTCGGCCGAGCAGGCCGCGAGCCTGCCGACGGGCATCGGCGAGTTCGACCGGGTCCTGGGCGGCGGCCTGGTCCCCGGCGGTGTCACGCTCATCTCCGGCGAGCCGGGTGTGGGCAAGTCGACGCTGCTGCTCGACGTCGCGCACCGGTTCGGTGAGGCCGGGTACGGACGCGCGCTGGTGGCCACCGGCGAGGAGTCGGCCTCGCAGGTGCGGCGGCGCGCCGACCGCACCGGGTGCCTCTCCGAGGAGCTCTACCTGGCCGCCGAGACCGATCTGGGCGCGGTGCTCGGCCACATCGCGGAGGTGAAGCCCGGCCTGCTGATCCTCGACAGCGTGCAGACCGTGATCGCGGCCGACGCCGACGGCGTCCCCGGCGGGGTGACGCAGGTGAAATCGGTGGCCAGCGCGATCATCGCCGAGGCCAAGGCCCGCAACATGGCGGTGATCCTCGTCGGGCACGTCACCAAGGACGGCGGCATCGCCGGCCCCAGGGCACTGGAGCACCTGGTGGACACGGTCGTGCACTTCGAGGGCGACCGGCACTCGATGCTGCGGCTGCTGCGCGGGGTGAAGAACCGGTTCGGACCGTCCGACGAGGTCGGCTGCTTCGAGATGACCGAGGACGGCATCGTGTCGCTGGCCGACCCCTCGGGGCTGGTCCTGGACGACGCCCCGAGCGAGCCGACGCCGGGCACGTGCGTGACGGTGACGATGGAGGGCCGCCGGGCCGTGCCGGTGGAGGTCCAGGCGCTGGTGGGCAAGTCGGTCAAGGACGGGGCGATCCCGCGGCACACCGTCTCCGGGCTCGACCAGGCCCGGTTGAACATGGTGCTGGCGGTGCTGACGCGGCGAGGCGGGATGCGGCTGCTCGACCGCGAGGTGTACGCGACGACGATCGGCGGCATCCGGGTCCGCGAACCGGCCTCGGATCTGGCGCTGGCGCTGGCGCTGGTGAGCGCCGAGCAGGAGATCGCGGTGAGCGCCGACCTGGTGGCGATCGGCGAGGTGTCGCTGACCGGGCAGGTGCGCAGGACGGTGAACGCGGACCGGCGGCTGTCCGAGGCGGCGCGGCTGGGCTTCAAGACGGCGATCGTGCCGAAGGGATCGGTCTCGGAGCGGCACACCGGGATCGAGGTCATCGAGGTGGAGACGATCAACGACGCCAAGCAGGCCGCGGCGAGGACGTGGGCGCGCCGCGGCTGAGGCGTGTCATCGAGCCGCCTCCGCCCGCCCGGAGCACGCTGGAGCGTTCCGGCGGCGAGCGCCACGGCCCCCGCGGCGCTCGCCGGCGAGACGAAACGGTTTGACGCCCCGTCTCGGCCGTGCCAGCCTCGGCGGATGCTGAAACTCACCGATTTCATCATCGACTGCCCCGACACCATGAAGCTGGCGGCCTTCTACGCCGAGGTGACCGGCCTCGAGATCAAGCCCGGCAGCGACGACTTCTGGGCCGGCATCCGCTTCGGCGGCTTCGAGCTGGCGTTCTACCGGGACGACGACTTCAAGCCCCCGGCCTGGCCCGGCGAGGGGCACCCCAAGCAGTACCACCTCGACTTCGAAGTCGACGAGTTCGAACCCGAGCACGACCGCATCGTCGAGCTCGGCGCGACGTTCCAGAAGCGCTTCGTCAACGACGAAGGCTACGGCTGGCAGGTCTACACCGACCCTGCCGGGCACCCCTTCTGCCTGTGCCACAACCCCGGAGTCACCTGGGTCGACGGCGAGATGACCTGGCCGGAATGACCCCGGCCCTCGCCAGACGGGCCGATCGCGCGGCCGGGGACCGGCGGAACGCGCCGGGCCCTGCGCGGACCTCGGGGCCGGGGCCCGATCAGCTCCCCGAACCGGCCGAATCGGAAGCGGCCTCCGTCGGGGAGGGCCGCGGCCCGGCCGCCTACAGGCCCAGCTTCACCAGTTCGGTGCGGGAGGCCACGCCGAGCTTCGGATAGGCCTTGTACAGGTGGTACCCGGCGGTGCGCGGGCTCAGATAGAGCTGCTCGCCGATCTCGCGGTTGCTCAGCCCCGCCGCGGCCAGGCGCACCACCTGCAACTCCTGCGGGGTCAGCCGCTCGGCCAGGCCGGGCCCGGCCTCGACCGGTCCCGCGTCGCCCGCCGCGCGCAGCTCCCGACGCACGCGCTCGGTCCACGGCCCGGCGCCGAGCCGCTCGAAGGTCGCCGCGGCCGAACGCAGCCGGGACTTGGCCTCGTTGACGCGCCTGGCGCGGCGCAGCCACTCGCCGAAGACGAGATCGGTCCTGGCGGTCTCGAACGGGAAATCCTCCGCCTCGCGGTGCAGCCGCGCGGCGCGCTCGTAGTGCTCCCCGGCCTCCGCCTCCGATGCGAGCAGGCCGTGGCAGCGCTCGGCCAGCGCCCGCCAGTGCGGTACGCCCGTCGCCTCGGCCCACGCCTCGAACCACGCGAAGGCCTCGGCGACCCGTTCGGGAGCGCCGACACGGACGGCCGCCTCGACCGCCGCCGGCACGTGCGTCAGCGCGTCGCCGGGCGCGTCCGATTCGAAGCGCGCCGTGTACCGGTCGAGCGCCTCCTCGTAGCGGCCGAGGCTGAAGTCGAGCAGCGCGACGGCCGTGTCGACCGCGACGAGCGTGTCGGCGGGCGATTCGGCGAGCGCCGCCTCGATGAGCTCCCCGGCTCGGCCCTCGTCGCCGCGCAGCGCCGCGATCGGGGCGAGCACCCAGGCCCGGGCCTTGACCGGCCCGATGCGCTGGCCGGTCTCGCGGGCGAGCTCCACGGCGTTCTCGGCCAGCGCCACCGCGTCGGCCCACCGGCCTCTATGGAATTCGGTGAGGGCGTGGAGGGTCAGCGCTCTCGGCAGCGGCCCCGAGGCGCCCGCCCCGCGGCATTCGCCCA
>Ga0079224_100003106_pt1 | contig 20674 bp, 17 predicted proteins | sample Stecom2015_FD_80414 | JGI IMG/M metagenome (GOLD analysis project Ga0079224, IMG submission 80414) | Agricultural soil microbial communities from Utah to study Nitrogen management - Steer compost 2015 | ecosystem: Environmental > Terrestrial > Soil > Agricultural land | place: USA: Utah...
ACCCGGTGCTGTGCCGCGACCAGGCCCTGCGGCAGATGATCGATATCCTCGCCCGACGGCGCAAGAACAACCCCATCGTGGTCGGCGAGGCCGGCGTCGGCAAGACCGCCATTGTCGAGGGACTGGCGCTGCGCATCGCCGCTGGCGAGGTGCCTGAAACACTGCGTGACGTCGAACTGCTGTCACTGGACCTGGGTCTGCTGCAGGCAGGGGCCAGCATCAAGGGTGAATTCGAGCGCCGCCTGCAGGGCGTGATCGACGAGGTAAAAGCCGCCGCCCGCCCGGTGATCCTGTTCATCGACGAGGCCCACACCCTGATCGGCGCGGGCGCCCAGGCCGGCACCTCGGATGCAGCGAACCTGCTCAAACCGGCACTGGCCCGGGGCGAGCTGCGCACCATTGCCGCCACCACCTGGAGTGAGTACAAGAAGTACTTCGAGAAGGACCCGGCCCTGGCCAGGCGCTTCCAGCCCGTGCAGCTGCACGAGCCCACCGCCACCGAAGCCGCCACCATCCTGCGGGGACTGGCGCCGCTTTATGAGCGCAGCCACGGGGTCTACCTGCGTGATGATGCAGTGGTAGCCGCCGCCGAGTTGTCCGCCCGCTATCTGGCCGGCCGCCAGCTGCCCGACAAGGCCGTGGATGTGCTCGACACCGCCTGCGCCCGGGTACGCATCAGCCTGGCCTCGGCCCCCGAAAGCATCGAACGGCTGCGCAACACCATCGCCGAACAGGAGCGCCAGCTGCAGGCCCAGCAACGTGATCACGAGGCCGGCCTGCCGCTGGACGCGGGTCAGATCGAGCAGCTGCAACGGGAACTGGCCGATAACCGCGAGCGCCTGCTCGCGCTGCAGGCCAGCTGGGACGAACAGCGGCAGCTGGCCGATCAGGTGCTGGAACTGCGCAGAGAGTACGCCGAGGCGCGCCAGGCCCTATCCGACACCGACGCGCCGGACTCGCAACCTGACCCCGCACAGCTGGAGGCCCAGCTGGCTGAAGCCCAGGCCCGGCTGCTGGCCATTCCGGCGGACCAGCGGCTGGTCAGTCACGAGGTCTGTCCGCGACTGGTCGCCGAGGTCATCAGTCACTGGACCGGCGTGCCCATCGCCCAGCTGGCGCGGGAGCACAACAGCAAGGTCGCAAGTTTCGCCGACGATCTGCGCCAGCGCATCCGTGGCCAGGAGCAGGCGGTGGTGGCTCTGGACCGGGCCATGCGCGCAGCGGCGGCTGGATTGAACAATCCGGAAGCACCGGCCGGGGTGTTCCTGCTGGTGGGCCCCAGCGGCGTCGGCAAGACCGAAACCGCACTGGCACTGGCCGATCTGCTGTACGGCGGCGAGCGCTTCCTTACCACCATCAACATGTCCGAATTCCAGGAAAAACACAGCGTCTCGCGGCTGCTCGGTGCGCCGCCCGGCTATGTCGGCTACGGCGAAGGGGGCATGCTCACCGAAGCCGTACGGCAGAAGCCCTACTCGGTGGTGCTGCTGGATGAAATCGAGAAAGCCGATCCGGACGTGCTCAATGTGTTCTACCAGATCTTCGACAAGGGCGTCGCCAATGATGGCGAAGGCCGGGAGATCAACTTCCGCAACACGCTGATCCTGATGACCTCCAACCTGGCCAGCGAGCAGATCAGCCAGCTCTGCAGCCAGGATCAGCGGCCCGCAGCCGAGCAGCTCGAGCAGGCGATCCGCCCGACCTTGAGTCGCCACTTCAAGCCGGCATTGCTGGCGCGCATGCGGGTCGTGCCCTACTACCCCGTGGATGGCGCTGTGCTGCAGGAGTTGATCGAGCTCAAACTGCAGCGCTTCGGCCAGCGCCTGCAACGCCGCCAGCTGGGCTTCAGCCATTGCCCGGCACTGGTAGAGCATTTCGTCCAGCGCTGCCACCACAGCGACAGCGGCGCACGGCTGATCGACCACCTCATCGACCAGCAGCTGCAGCCCCGCATCGTCGATCAGCTGCTCGACAGCATGGCTTGCGGCACCGCCCTGCAGCACGTGCACGCCACCCTGGACGGCGAAGGGGCGCTGGTCTGTGAGTTCGCTTAAGTTGCCCGCCCTGTTCGGCCAGCTGGCCCAGCCGCTGCATTATGCCGAGCGGCTGCTGGCCAGCTTCACCCAGCTGGCACGCAGCAGGAGCAAGCAGCAGCTCCAGGACGGCCTGGCCGAAGCCGCCGGCACGTTGAGCGGCGCGGCGCTGAGTCAGCTGTATCTGCTGGATGTGACCCATACCCAGCTGACCCTGACCGCTGAATGGCTGGACGGCCGGCGGTATGAGCGGGACACCGGTGCCCTGTCCAGCGATTATCGCGATGAACAGCTGCTGCAGTACTGTCTGACGCAGAACCAGCCGTTGTACATCGAGCAGCTCGACAACCATCTCTATGCCACCGACTTCCTGCCGGCCGATGCGGGCAACTGGTGCAGCCTGCTGTGCCTGCCGCTGCAGGATGACCAGCAGCATGTCAGCGGCCTGCTGCTGCTGGCCAGCCGGGAAGCGGCGCAGCTGAAGGTCTATGGGGACTCGCTGCACCTGCTGGGCAATTTCACGCTGCATCAGCTGCAGCTGCTGCAACAGGCCCGGCCGGAACCGGCCCCCCGCCCGGCAGAACCAACACCGGCGCTGAGCCGCAGTTACGGTCTGATCGGCGAAAGCCCGGCCATGCAGCAGGTCTATCAGCTCATCAGCAAGGTACTGCACAACCCGGTGACGGTGATGATCACCGGCGAGACCGGCACCGGCAAGGAGCTGGTGGCACGGGCCATCCATGACTACGGATCGCGGCGCAGCCAGCGCTTTGTGGTGCAGAACTGCGCGGCGCTGCCGGAGCATCTGCTGGAAAGTGAACTGTTCGGCTATCGCAAGGGCGCCTTCACCGGCGCCGACAGGGATTACCGCGGCCTGATCGACAATGCCCATTGCGGCACCCTGTTCCTCGACGAGATCGGTGACATGCCCCTGACGCTGCAGGCCAAGCTGCTGCGGGTACTGCAGGAAGGCGAAGTGCGCCCGCTGGGCAGCAACGAAACGCGCAAGGTGGACGTGCGGATCATTACCGCCACCCACCAGAATCTGCCGGAAATGGTCAGCCAGGGGCGCTTCCGTGAAGACCTGTACTACCGTCTGGCGCCCTTCCCCATCGACCTGCCGCCCCTGCGTGAACGCGGAGACGATATCCAGCTGCTGGCCCGTCGCTTCGCCGAGGAGGCCTGCCGCTTCCTCAACCGTGATGCCTGCCAGTGGGCCGGCGGCACACTGGAGCAGCTCCGCGACTATGGCTTTCCGGGCAACGTGCGCGAGCTCAAGGGCATGATCGCCCGCGCCCTGCTGCTGTGTGAAGGCAACCTGCTGCTGCCCGAACACTTCAATCTGCCGGATGACAGCAACCCCTCGTCCGCAATGAGCTTGCGCGACCGCCTGGAGCGGGTCGAACGCAACCTGCTGCTGGAGTGCCTGCAGCGCAACCAGGGCAACCAGACCAGCGCCGCCAGCGAACTCGGCCTGCCCCGGCGCACCCTGCTGTACCGGATGCAGCGGCTAAACATCAACCCGGCCGACCTCAAGGCCAGGGAGAGAAATCATGTTTAGCCTGGCGAACCATGTCAATTACACCCTGACACGGCCGGGCACCGACCGCGACTTCAGTGGTGCATCACGCTGCCACAGGCGAGTGCGGCAAGCGCATGGCCCGCTACCTCCAGGCGCGTTGCAGCGTCGTCACTTGCAGACAGAGCCCGGGAAGCGAGGCACCTATCTGATAAAAGCGGAGTACCAATCATACATATTGTGACGGAGCAGTAGCGGGGCGCCAACTCAGGTGCCGGTAGCACATCATCAAAACAAGGGAAGACAATGATTTATCTGGCTGCATTCTTTCTGATAACCATGAGTATAAGCCTCATCACCTTTTATTGGGGGCTGCTGCAGGACTCATTGGAAGCAGGTCATTTCATTTTATCGAACCATCCCGCTGATACGGTCACCTGGATGATTCCTCTTTTCGCCTGCGCCACAGGCTGGCTTCTTTATTGGCGCTACGAGGTGAAAAAATATGGCGGGATACCGAAGCTACTGAAAACTGTATCCGTTAGCCTCGGAATACTGTCATTTCTTGTTGGTCTGGCTCTGATCAGCATCCACCAACCGTATAGCGGCCTTAGCGTTATTGCCGGATCACTGACGTTGATGCTAATGGCAGTACGAAGATCCTCACAGCGTTTATGTTTCATCGTGGCTGGCGGAAGCCTTCTGATAATCGTGCCGTTTACCTTTTTTATCATTCTGGGGTTCCCCTTGACGTAGCTGGCACATGGATAAAGGAGGCGCGCCGAAATCAGCATGTTCATGCCTTCTCCATGCGGTGAATAAGGCAAGTTTGGATGATCGAACCTTGATCCATTTCCCAATTCCGGTACCGCCTGGGTGCAAGCGGAGGGCAGGAATGCGATGCTTCGAGCCACCTCCAGTACCCGTATTTCATTCGCAGCGAGAACCTCCACGCAAGGGTTCCCTTCTGCTCGACGCAGACCGTCTCAAGGGAACCTGTCGCGCAGGGCAGCCTGCAACGGACGCAAACAGCACGGTCATCACGACAACCACTGACAAATCATCGCCAAGGAAATGCGCATGAACAGGAAATTCTACTCGGTACTCACCCTTTCCTTCCTGCTTGCTCTCAGCGTCGGCTGCAGCAGCAACAAGAAGGACTATCGGCCGCTTGGCGAGCCGCTGGCCACACGTGGTCTCTGATCGATACAGGAGCAATCTGGCATGGAACTGGTTTTCGATATGGTCAGTGCGCCGCAACCGATAACGGGCAGCGGTGCGAGCAAGACCTTCAGGCTGGCAGGCGGCATCATTGGTCGCTCGGAAAGCTGCGACTGGGTTCTTCCAGATCGGAATCGGGTGGTTTCCGGCAAGCATGCCCTGGTGACCTTCGACAATGGCGCCTTCTACCTCACCGACACCAGCAGCAACGGCATTCACCTCAAGGAAAGCGGTATGCCCATGGCCAGGGGCGAACCGGTGCGCATCGAGCACGGCAATGTGTTCTGCATCGGCGACTACGAGATCCGCGCCCGCCTGCTGCAGAACCCGGCGGAGTTCGAAACCGGCCTGCAGCACAGTCAGGCTACCGGCAGCATCATCCCGGATGATGCCTTCCTCGATCTGGACCCGTTGAACGCGCTGGATCAGCAGGAGCGTCGCCAGTATCAGGATGATGATCTGTCCCTGGCCTCGCCGGTCGAGACTGCACTGCCGCAGCCCCATGACTACGCCCGGATCGACATGGAAAGCCTGCCGGTGCCCGAACTGGTGGCGCCTCCGGCACCTGCGCCGGCGGAGCCGCCACCCCCGCCGCGTGAAACCATGCCCGATGGGTTCTGGTCCCGCTATTCCCAGGCGCTGGGCGTCAGCCTGGACGGACTGCCCGACGCCCAGCGCGAGGAGCTGGCGCTTACCGCCGCTGCGCTGCTCAGACAGTGCGTGGGCAACCTGCACCAGAGCCTGAAGACCCGCAGCGAATTGAAGACCGAGCTGCGGCTGGCGCAGACCACGGTCCAGACCTCCGGCAACAACCCGCTCAAGCATGCCGCGGACGGCAGCGAAGCGCTGAACCTGATGCTGCGCGGCAAGGAGCCCGGCCAGCTGCCGCCGAACCATGCCGTGGCACGGGCCTTCCGCGACCTGCAGGCCCACCAGGTGGCGTTGAGCGCCGCCAGCCGCGCCGCGCTCAAGGGCATGCTGGATCACCTCTCGCCGGAGCAGCTGAGCCTTCGTTTCGAGCGGGAGAACAAGGGCCTGCTCAATACCAACGGTGCCCGCTGGAAGGCCTACGCCCGCCTGCACCACGCCATCCAGTCCGAGGAGGACTGGAGCAAGCGGCTGTTCGCCCGCGACTTCGCCAATGCCTATGAAGAACAGATTCGATTGATCGCCACCCTCAACATGGATATCCAGGGATAAACATCATGCTGCGCCTTGCCTTTGTATTACTGCTGTCCTGCCTGTCGTTGACCGCATGCAGCCTGAAGCCGACCTCCCCCACCACCCGCATCGACCTGCACCTGACGGGCAGCGAGCGGCTCAATCCGGACCTGCATGGCCGGCCCTCGCCGATCGTGTTGCGGCTGTACGAGCTGAAGAACCCGGTCACCTTCGAACACGCTGAATTCTTCAGTCTCTATCAGCAGCCCCAGGAGACGCTGGCGCTGGACCTGGTGGCCCACGAAGAGCTGGAACTGCGCCCCGGCGAGAAGCTGGAGCTCAACCTCAGAACCACACCGGCCGGCGGCTACCTCGGGGTACTGGCTGCCTACCGGAATCTTGCCGAAGCGGAGTGGCAGCTGGCGATCCCACTGCAGATCGGTGAGCTCAACCGCATCCACCTGCGGCTGGATGAGCTGAGCATCAACCGGGACGACAGCGCGCAGGCGAGAAACTGAGCCATGATGACCAACAAAGTTGTCTGGCACGAGGGCATGCTGCTGCGGCCCCAGCATTTCCAGCAGAATGACCGCTACTACGATCACCAGCTGAAGACCCGGACCCAGCTGCTGCACAATGCAGCCTACGGTTTCTTCAATCTGGAGATCGACCAGCAGTTCCTGGCCATGGGCAAGGTGGTGCTGAGTCAGGCCAGCGGCATCCTGCCGGACGGCAGCCTGTTCGAGCTGGGTACCGGACACAGCCCGCTGTCACTGGATATTCCGGCCAACACCAGCAACACGCCGATATGGCTGGCACTGCCGCTGGTCACCGGCAACCACGTGGAAGCCCGCCGGCCCCAGCAGCAGGATGTGCTGGCGCGCTATACCATCCACGATATGGAGGTCAGCGATTCCAACGCCGGCGACGACAGCAGCGGCGTCGTCTGCTGCGCCCAGCCGGACTTCCGTCTGCTGCTTGGCGAGCAGCCGGATGCGCAGGCCTACGTGCGTCTGCAACTGTGTCACGTCCTGGACACCACCCCCGACGGGGTCGTGAGTCTGGACAGTGAGTTCGTGCCGAGCTTCCTGCATGCCCAGGCCAGCCAGTTCCTGCAGTCCTGCCTGAAGGAAGTGATCAGCATGCTGGCCCACCGTGGCGATATCCTCGCCGAACGCATCCGCGCCGGGGGCAAGGTCAGCGGGGCGGAGTTCGGCGATTTCGTCATGTTGCAGCTGATCAATCGGCATGAACCCCTGCTGCGCCATTACATGGCGCAGGAACACCTGCACCCGGAGCATCTGTACCGCGAGCTGCTGGGCCTGTTCGGCGAACTGTCGACCTTCTCCGGGGATACCCGCCGTCCGCGCCTGGACAGCCGCTACCAGCACAGCGATCAGGGCACCAGTTTCCGCAAGCTGATGGAGGCCCTTCGCCAGTCACTGTCGATGGTGCTGGAGCAGCACGCGGTGGAACTGGCGCTGCAGCAGCGCCAGTACGGTATCCAGGTGTCGCCGCTGCATGATCACAAGTTGCTCGGCAGTGCCTCCTTCGTGCTGGCCGCCAGTGCCCAGTGCGATACCGAGGAGCTGCGCCAGCGTCTGCCGGCCCACCTCAAGGTCGGCCCCGTCGAACGCATCCGCCAGCTGGTCAACCTGCACCTGCCGGGCATCCGGGTGAAGCCGCTGCCGGTGGCGCCGCGGCAGATTCCCTTCCACGCCGGCAAGACCTACTACGCCCTGGAGCTCAACTCGGAGGAGCTGGCCCAGCTTGAGCGCTCCGGCGGTTTTGCCTTCCACGTCTCCGGCGACTTCCCCGGGCTTGAACTCAAATTCTGGGCCATCAGGAACTGACCACCATGATCAAGGATATGGAACACAGCCAGGACGACCGTACCGTCATCCTCAACCGCAGCGGCGAGCCGCCGGCGAAGACGGCCCTGACCGATTTCGGCTCGGCCCCGCGCATGGAGAAGATCGAGCAGCGCATGGTGTATGCGGCGCGCCGGCGGGATGCCGGAAGCTTCAATCCCAGTCTGAATCCACTGATCTCCCTCGCTGCTTCGCTGTTGTCCGAGGTCGTTCGGTTGAAGAACACCTATCAGGCGGAGGATCTGCACAGTCTCAAGGACCGTCTCAGCGCCGAGATTCGCCTGTTCGAGCACCATGCCTTGCAGGACAGCGGCGACAGCAGCGAGGTCATGGCCGCACGCTACGTGCTGTGTACTGCCATTGACGAGGCGGTAGCCACCACCCCCTGGGGCAATGAAAGCGCCTGGTCGCAGATGAGCCTGCTCAGCAGCTTTCACAACGAGACCTTCGGCGGCGAGAAGTTCTTCCAGCTGCTGGAGCGCCTGTCGCGCAATCCGGTCAAGCATCTGCACCTGCTGGAACTGATGTATCTGTGCCTGTCCCTCGGCTTCGAGGGCAAGTACCGGGTGATGCCGCGGGGTACGCTGGAACTGGAGGTGATCCGCGACAGCCTGTACCGGCAGATCCGCCAGCTGCGCGGTGATGTGCCCAGCGAAATCTCCCCGCACTGGCAGGGACTTCAGGGCGAGCGCGGCCAGTTCGTCCGTGCGGCACCCTGGTGGGCCGTTGCCCTGTTCACCCTGCTGTGCCTGAGCATCATGTACGGCGGGTTCAGCTGGGTACTCAGGGAGCAGCGCCATCACGTCATGCAGGGCTACGAGACCATCGTCAGCCCGGCAGCGGTTCAGACCATTCTCAGGGATGATTCATGATGCAAGCCAAAGCCATACTTTTCAGAGGATTGCGCCTGTTCCGCCACAGCTGGGCCTGGAGCCTGGCCGTGGTACTCATGCTGGCCTTCTTCATCTGGCAGTTCGGGCCGGCCCTGGCGATCAACGACCGCAAGCCCTGGGGCAGCGCCACTGCACGGTTGCTGACCATCAGCACGCTGTTTCTGGGCTGGGGACTGAGCCTGGTATTCGCCAACTGGAAGAAGACCCGCAAACAGAAGGCGGAGGAAAGCGATACCGAGGCGCAGGAACGTCTGCGTCGGGAAAGCCTGATCGTGGAGGAGCAGCTGGAGTTGCACGGCCGGTTCAAGCAGGCGCTGCGCACCCTGAGTCGCTCGAGCCTGTACAAGGGCCGCAGTGAACGCTGGCGAAGCGAACTGCCCTGGTACCTGCTGCTCGGCCCTCAGGCCGCAGGCAAGACCAGCCTGCTTGAGTACTCCGGGCTGGAGTTTCCGCTCAACAACGATCAGCAGCGGGTCAGCGACGAGATTTCCGCAACCCGCTACGCCGACTGGTATTTTGCCGAGCACGCGGTGCTGCTGGACAGCGCCGGCCGCTATCTCACCCAACCCGACCCGCAGGTGGACAGCCTCGGCTGGAACACCCTGCTGGGGCTGCTGCGCAGTCGCCGGCAGCGCCCGCTGAACGGTGTACTGGTGACCCTGCCCGTTGACCTGCTGCTCAGCGACAGTCAGCAGGAACTGGAGAACCAGGCCCGCCAGGTGCGGCAGCGCCTGCTGGAGATCAACCAGAAGCTGGGTATGGACGTGCCGGTTTACCTGGTGCTGAGCAAGGCCGACCTGCTGCACGGTTTCGATGAGTACTTCGAGAACCTGTCCAGCGACGAGAACGATCAGGTACTCGGTGCCAGCTTCCGCAAGGAGCAGGACGGCACCGACCTGCAGGTGGTGCGCCAGCAGTTCGAGGATCTGCTGCAGCGGCTCAATAGCCAGGTGATCATGCGCCTGCATCAGGAGCGAGACATCGCCCGCCGCGGTCGCATTCTCGACTTCCCCCATCAGCTGGGCCGCATCGGCGAACCCCTGAGTCTGTTCATCGAGCTCGCCTTCGCCGGCAACCGCTACCAGCGGGCCACTCAGCTGCGTGGCTTCTATCTCACCAGCGCGCCGAGCCTGCAGGGCGGGCTGGATCCGCTGACCACCAGCATCGGCCGCAATCTGGGTTCCGGCAGCGCTGCGGCGCCCGCCGCCCGGACCGGCCGCCCACGCTTCATCCGCCGTCTGCTCAGCCGGGTCATCTTCCCCGAGGCGGAACTGGCCGGGCTCGACCAGCGCGAGGTGCGGCGGATCAACTGGCGCCAGCGCGCTCTGTTCGCCTCCGCTGCAGCCTGCCTGCTGGTGGCCGGTCTGGCCTGGGCGAACAGTTTCTCCGCCAACCACGAACGTCTGGAGCAGCTGCGCGAGCTGTCCCAGAAGCTGGAGCAGAACCAGCGTCAGCTGCGCGCCAGCAAACAGACCGCCGCCATGCTGCGGGTGCTGGACGCCAGTCATGCCGCCAGTCAAGTATACGCGCCGCGCAAGGATACCCGCTGGCGCGAGCGGGCCGGTCTGTACCAGGGCGATGAGGTCAATCCGCAGCTGCACAGGGCCTACCGCCAGCAGCTGGAACAGCTGATGCTGAAGAACGTGGCGCTGCGCCTGGAGTCCCGGATTGACGCCAGCATGCATGACCGCGAACAGCTGTTCGGCAACCTGCGGGCGTACCTGATGCTCGCCATGCACGACCGCCGTGACCGCCAGTGGCTGCAGGATTGGATGGCCGCCGACTGGTCCCAGCGCTACGCCGGCAATACGCTGATGCAGACCAGCCTCAACACCCACTTCTCCCGATTGCTGGAGGAGCCGTTCCGCCCCTATCCGCTGGATGCCAGGCTGGTGGCCCAGGCCCGTCAGGAACTGCGCCGCGAGTCCCTGGCCAGCGTGCTGTATCGCACCCTGGTGGAACAGGCGCAGAACCTTCCCGAGTACCGTCTGATCAACCATCTGGGACCGCGGGGCGCGCTGCTGACCAGCAACCAGAACAGCGTACCGGGGTTCTACACCCGCAGCGGCTATCAGCAGATCTTCCTCGCCCGGGGCAACGACCTGGTGCAGGACATGCTGCGTGACAATTGGGTCCTGGGCGGTAACGACGAGCTCAGCAGCCAGGATCGCAACCGCCTGATGCTGGAGATGGAGCAGCTGTACTTCGAGGACTACGCCGGCCACTGGGTCGAGCTGCTCAATCGCATCGCCCTGGACCCGCTGCCCGACGCCACCCAGGCGGCGCAGAACATGAGCGCCCTGGCAGCGGCCAATTCACCGCTGGTGAAGCTGCTTGAGGAGGTACGCCATAACACCCTCTTGACCGATGAAACCGCCACGCCCAACCGGGCCATGCGCAGCATGGAACGGCGTTTCGAGCCGCTGCATCAGCTGCTGGACAAGGATGCCAATCCCGGGCCGGAGATGCTGCATGCACTGCAGGCAATCGATGCCATGCATGGGCAGTTCAGCGCCCTGGCCCAGGCCAGCGTGCCCGGCCAGGCGGCATTCGACATGGCCAGGGCACGCATCGGCGGTCAGGCAGACGCCATCACCCAGTTGCGCAGCGCTGCCTCGCGCCTGCCCCAGCCGGTAGCCAAATGGCTCACCGATCTGGCCGGCGATGGCTGGATGCTGGTGCTGGACGAGACCTACAAGCACATCAATCAGCGTTATCGCAGCGAGCTGTTCGCCAGCTGGCGCAACTCGGTGGGCCAGCGCTATCCATTCCGCAAGGACAGCGAAAGCGAGGTGACGCTGGGCGATTTCCGCGAATTCTTCCGCAGCCGGGGCACCGCGGCGCAGTTCTTCGACCAGTATCTCCAGCCCTTCGTCAGCAGCAGCCGCGGCAGCTATCACGTGCGACAGGTGGATGGGCGCGGCCTGCCCCTGTCCCGCGATCTGCTGGCACAGATGGCCCGGGTGGAACGCATTCGCCGCAGCTTCTTCGCCGAGAACCCGAACGAGCCGCAGGTGCAGTTCCGCCTGGAGCCCTTCTTCCTCGACTCCAACCTGGGCCGCGCCAGTCTGCGTATCGGCTACCAGAACCTGGAGTACCGCCATGGTCCGATCGTGCAGACCGCGTTCCGCTGGCCGGCGGAAAACGAAGCCGGGCGCACCAGCCTGGTACTGGAGGACCTGGGCGGCAAGCGCATGACGCTGGATCACAACCGCGGTGTGTGGTCGCTGTTCCGCCTGCTCGATGAACTGCAGGTCGACCATCACTCGGATCGCGATGTGCTGCTGCTCAAGGCCGACATCGGCGGCATGCGTGCGCAGTATCTGCTGCACAGCCAGCGCTCGCCGAACCCGTTCGACCTCAGCCTGCTGCGCGGCTTCAGCCTGCCAACGAGATTATGATGGACCTGCTGACTGCCTGGCGCAGCAATGCCAGAACCGATACCGGCAAGGTGCGCAGCCACAACGAGGATGCCTTCCTGTCCCTGCCCGAGCGTGGCCTCTGGGCGGTGGCGGACGGCATGGGCGGGCACCAGAACGGCGCGCTTGCCAGCCGGCTGATCGTCGAACAGCTGGCCGAACTGCACGGCGGCAGCGATCTTGATCTGCGCGTCAGGCAGTTGCGTCAGGCTCTGCATGCCATCAACCGTCGCCTGAGCCGCGAACTGACACTGGTCAGCGGCGAGCCCGAGCCGGTGATGGGCAGCACCGTGGTCGCCCTGCTGGCCGAGGACGACCGCGCCGCCTGCGTCTGGGCCGGAGACAGTCGCTGCTATCTCTGGCGCAGCGGCGGCCTCTACCAGATCTCCCGCGACCATTCGCTGTTTCAGCAACTCGTCGAAGAGCAGCAGCTCAGCCCGGAACAGGCCGCCAGCCACCCTTCAGCCGGGGCACTGACCCGCGCCGTGGGCGCCAGCGAGACCCTGGTGCTGGATGTGGTGGAATTCAATGTCTATCCCGGCGATACCCTGCTGCTGTGCAGTGATGGCCTGTACCAGAACATGAGCGGAGCCGACCTCGGTCGCGCCCTGAGCCTGCCTTCCACCCAGCTGGCGCTTGAGCGGCTGTTCGAGCTGGCGCTGGACGGCCCCGCGCGAGACAACATCAGCGCAGTGGTCATCCGCCGCTGAATCCTGCAGGAGATTTCATGGACGCTCCCATCACCGCCCCCGAACCAGCCGTCGAGTCGAATCCATCGACCCGGAAGCAGGCCCTGCCGCCTGGCCCGATACCGGACCTGCTGAGCAAGCGCTACCGCATCGAACGCCTGCTCGGCGTCGGCGGCATGGGCGCGGTGTACCGGGCCACGGACCTGCTGCGCGAGCAGTTCGGCGACCCCCAGCCCCGGATTGCCATCAAGGCGCTGAACGACACCTTCGCCGAGTACCCGGACGCCCACGCGCTGCTGTACAGCGAGTTTGCCCTCACCAGCCGCCTGCACCATGCCCATGTGGTGCAGCTGTACGGCTTTCATACCGACTCCAGCTGCCGCCGCGCCTACATCACGATGGAGCTGCTCAAGGGGCCGACGCTGGACGACCTGATCAGCGCCAACCCGCAGGGCATGCCCTGGGATCAGCTGCAGGAAATTGCCGTTGCCCTGCTGCAGGCACTCGCCTATTCCCATAGCCGCGGCGTGCTGCATGGCGACATCAAGCCGAGCAACGTGATCATGGCCGAGGACGGCCTGCGGTTGTTCGATTTCGGCCTGGGCCAGTCGATCGGCGATCATCTGCCGGGCCTGCCGCGCCTCAGCCGCACCCGGCTGGCGGCCTGGACCCCACGCTACGCTGCCCTGGAGCTGCTGGAGGGCGAGGCGCTGACCGAGGCGGCGGATGTCTACGCTGCCGCCTGTGTCCTGTACGAGCTGAGCAGTGGACATCATCCCTTCAGCCGGCTCACCGCAAGCCAGGCCAGGGAAATGGCCCAGGACCGGACGCTGCAGCGCCCCTCCTCATTGCCGGCTCACTGCTGGGTGGTGCTGCGCCAGGCGCTGGCGTTCGATCAGCACCACCGTCCCGACAGCCAGACGTTGCTGCAGGCCTTCAGCGCGCCGTCGCCCTCCCTTCTGCGACGCCTGTTCGCCCGCCGGCAACGCTAGCCCAGCCGCCCTCCACCTGTGGGAGGGCATAACATCCCGTAGCAATTGGGTGGCCGCCGCCCTCTTCCATTCGTCCACTGGTCATGTCAGCTTCACGGAAGCTGGTACATACTCGAATAACATACCGGTCCCCGGAAACAGCTTCACAGAGGTTCAGATTCATGTGGTACAACGGGCTGCTTGATCCTACCGGCTGGCAATTGCTGGCCATCACCCTGGTACTGACCCACATCACGATTGTCAGCGTCACCGTCTACCTGCACCGCTATTCCGCGCACCGCTCGCTGGAACTGCATCCGGCGCTGCAGCACTTCTTCCGCTTCTGGCTGTGGCTGACCACCAGCATGAACACCCGCGAGTGGACGGCCATCCACCGCAAGCACCACGCCAAGTGCGAAACGCCGGAAGACCCGCACAGCCCGGTGCAGAAAGGCCTGTCGACCGTGCTGCGCAAGGGTGCCGAGCTGTACATGGAGGAAGCGCGCAACGAGGAAACCCTGCGCATCTACGGCAAGAATTGCCCGGACGACTGGATCGAGCGCAACCTGTACGGTCGCTTCCGCAATACCGGCATCGTCCTGATGCTGCTGGTCGACCTGGCGCTGTTCGGCGTGCTCGGCCTGACCGTCTGGGCAGTCCAGATGATCTGGATTCCGTTCTGGGCTGCCGGGGTAGTCAACGGCCTGGGCCACGCGATCGGGTACCGCAACTTCGAATGCAAGGATGCAGCGACCAACATCGTGCCCTGGGGCATCCTCATTGGCGGTGAGGAGCTGCATAACAACCACCATACCTACCCGAATTCGGCCAAGCTGTCGGTGAAGAAGTGGGAATTCGACATGGGCTGGATGTGGATACGGGTGTTCAGCCTGCTGGGCCTGGCCAGGGTACGTCGGGTGGCTCCTGTGCCGCACCGCATCGAAGGCAAGCAGACCCTGGATCTGGAGACCGCACGCGCCATTCTCAACAACCGCTTCCAGGTCATGGCCCAGTACCGCAAGACCGTTATCCGCCCGCTGGTTCGTCAGGAGATGCAGCGCGTGGATGACTCCATGCGTGAGCTGCTGCGTCGCGTGCGGCGCCTCATGGGCCGCGAAGCCAGCCTGCTCGAACCGCAGCAGCAGGCGCGCATTCAGCGGGTGCTGGAGCAGAACCAGGCACTGCGCATCATCCACGAAAAACAGCTGGCGCTGCAGCAGATCTGGAATCGCACCAGCAGCAACGGGCATGACATGGCCCAGGCCCTGCGGGACTGGTGCGCCCAGGCGGAAGCCACCCGTATCCGGGTGCTCGCAGACTTTGCGGCGCACCTGCGTACCTACAGCCTGCAACCCACCGCCGGCTGAACCCTTTCGCCCGGCTTCCGCGCTGCGCTTGCCGCTTCGCTGGCGCAGCGCGGAGCCTGCACTAGACTGGTCACAGACGCCGTTGTGCCCGCGCAACGGCCTTCACGCTCCTGGAACAAAGGAAATGCCCTGTGACCAGTTCAACCACCATCCGTACCTATTACAGTCCTCTGCATCCGTTGCACGCCATTCTGCTGGCGGGAAGTCTGCCGCTGTTTCTCGGCGCGCTGCTCTGCGATATCACCTACTACAACAGCTATCACATCCAGTGGAGCAATTTCGCCTCCTGGTTGCTGGCTGGTGCGTTGGTCTTCGCCGGCCTCGCCCTCCTCTGCGCGTTGATCGGCCTGTTCCGCAGTGATCGCCGCCATGGCCTGGCACTCATCTATTTCCTGGTGCTGCTGGCAGGCTGGATCCTCGGTTTCATCAATGCGCTGGTTCACGCCAAGGACGCCTGGGCGATCATGCCATCCGCTCTGGTACTGTCGGTGATAGTTACCCTGCTCGTGCTGGTCGCCACCTGGATCGGCTTCTTCGGACTGCGCCGCGGAGGTGTGCAATGAAATATTTCCGTCTACTGGGGATGACCGCCCTGTCCACCCTGCTGGTTGCCTGCGGTGGTGATTCCGATGATCGCCAGCTCTACGGCGCCAACCCTGATCTGCCAGAGGGCAAACGCGGCCTGCTGCCGAGCATGAAGGTAGCCAGCCCCGCGGAATGGGGTGATCAGCAGCCGCAGGTGCCGGAGGGCTACAGTATCACTGCCATTGCCACGGATCTGCTGATCCCGCGCCAGACGCTGGTGCTGCCCAACGGGGACATTCTGGTCGCCGAAGGCCGCGGCGGCGGTGCGCCCCGGCTCAAGCCCAAGGATGTGATTGCCGGGTACATCAAGGCCAAGGGCAACACCAACGTGCAGAGCGGCAATCGCCTGACGCTGCTGCGCGATGCCGATGGCGACGGCGTTTACGAACTGCAGACCGTTTACGCTGAAGATCTCAACGCGCCCTATGGGCTGGCACTGATCGGCAACGATCTCTACGTGGCCAATCAGGACGCGGTAGTGCGTTTCAATTATGAAGAGGGTCAGACCATCGCCTCCGGCCCGCCGGAAAAACTGGTCGACCTGCCTTCCGAGATCAACCACCACTGGACCAAGGCAATGGCCGCCAGTGCGGATGGCCGCTATCTCTATGTCGGCATCGGCTCCAACAGCAACATCACCGAGCGCGGCATGGATGCCGAGGTCAACCGCGCCATGGTGTGGGAAATCGATGTCGAGACCGGACATTACAAGCCCTACGCAACCGGCCTGCGCAACCCCAGTGCCCTGGCGGTGCAGCCCGGCACCGGAACGCTCTGGGCAGCGGTCAACGAGCGCGACGAGCTGGGCGAGGACCTGGTGCCTGATTACCTGACATCGGTGCGCGAGGGCGGCTTCTACGGCTGGCCCTATGCCTACTGGGGTCAGCATGAGGATCCTCGGGTACGCCCGCAGGACCCGGACAAGGTCGCCGCCTCGATTACTCCGGACTACAGCCTGGGTTCCCACGTGGCGGCGCTCGGCCTGGATTTCTCGATCCCGGAAATGGGCCCCGACTTTGCCGACGGCGCCTTTGTCGGTGAGCATGGCAGCTGGAACCGCAAGGAGCCGGTGGGTTACAAGGTGGTCTTCGTGCCCTTCAGCAACGGCCGGCCGGCCGGCGATCCGATTGACTTCGTGTACAACTTCCGCGGCGAGGACGGCAAGACCCGGGGCCGCCCGGTGGGTGTGACGGTCGACCCTGCAGGGGCGCTGATCGTTGCCGACGACCTGTCCAATACCATCTGGAGGGTTACACCCGACCGCTGACCAGCGGTCGGAGTAACCCTTTCCGGCGGGTCGCTTTATGCACAGGCAGGGTTTATCCTTGCGCTTCTGTCAGGCGCTGAAGGGTTGCAATGGATGCGTACCTATCTCATCGGGATTGCCCTGCTGCTGGCCAGTACCGCCACGCTCGGCTCGACCATCTACAAATACACTGACGCCAATGGCGTAGTCACCTACACCGACCAGCGAGTACCCGGCGCCCGGGTATTCGTGTTCAACGACAACATGGTCGAGGACAACGACCGTCAGGTGTACGTGACCACCCGCAAGCATGCGGGTGGCGATACGCTGATAGTGAAGAACGACCTGTACGCACCGGTCGAGATCGAACTGGAGATCACCCGCGCGGAGCATGTGCTCGGCGCCCCCGCCAAACCCATCCGCTGGGTTCTGCCGCCCAGGCAGGAGATCCGACTGCTGACCCTGGCCCCTGACGGCACCGGTACCCCCCGCTACGAACACCGGCTGCGTTACGCGCTGGGTGATCCACGTTCCCGGCATCTGGCCGAGCGTTATCCACTGCCCTGGCGGGGCGGCCCGTTCCGCATGACCCAGGGGCCGGGCGGTCGCTACAGTCACACCGGCCCGAAGGGGCGTTACGCCGTGGACATTGCCATGCCGGTGGGCACGCCGATTGTCGCCGCGCGGGGCGGGGTGGTCATACGCACCGAGAACAGCCAGTCCGGCCGTGGCACCAATCCGGCCGGCAACTTCGTGCGCATCATGCATGACGACGGCACCATGGGCGTGTATCTGCATCTCAAGCAGGGCTCGGTGCAGGTCCGCGAAGGTCAGCGGGTGAGGGCAGGGGACCTGCTCGCCAAATCCGGCAATACCGGCAACAGCACCGGCCCGCATCTGCATTTCGTGGTGCAGAAAAATGTCGGGCTCAATACCGTATCCATCCCATTTGAATTTGCCCAGCCGGTGAACAGCCTGCCGAATTTCGCCGTGGGCGGCGATCGCTGAAAGTTTTCCGGCAGACGCGGGAACTTCAATCCCTGGCCGCAGGTCAGAAGCTCTGAATGGCTCGTCAAGCCCTTCATGCTCCTTGGATGTGATTTAGTGTTGGCAGAATACCGGGTGTCCTTCCTAGCACAGCCCGGTCGTTGAACCCCGAATCTTCCCTCCCCATAGAAGTTCGGGGTTTTTTTTATGGCTGCTCGTCAGACCCCTGCGGAGCATCGGGAAACAGCCATTCCTCCAGCACCGCGTGGGCTTCTTCCACGCCCAGCCGCTTCGGCGAAGAGAACAGCTGCACGGTGGCCCGGTTGCCGAATTCGCGGCGGATCCGGTTCTGCACCTTGAGCAACTCGCCCTTGGCGGCACCGAAGGACAGCTTGTCCGCCTTGCTCAGCAGTATGTGCACCGGCAGGCCGGTCCTGTCTGCCCATTCCAGCATCATGCAGTCGAATGGCGAGAGCGGATGGCGGATATCCATCACCAGCACCACACCGACCAGCGACTGGCGGCTCGTGAGATAGGCATCCAGATGTTGTTTCCAGTGCTCCTTCAGTTCGAGCGGCACCTTGGCATAACCATACCCGGGCAGGTCGACCAGTCGGCGCTGCTCGTCCAGCCCGAAGAAGTTGATCAGCTGGGTGCGCCCCGGGGTCTTCGAGGTCCGCGCCAGGCGCGCATGGGTGAGCGTATTCAGGGCGCTGGACTTGCCCGCGTTCGAACGTCCGGCAAAGGCCACTTCCAGGCCCTGATCGGCGGGACACTGGTCAACCTGACTGGCGCTCTTGATGAATTTTGCAGTCTGGCAGAGGATCGCCAGGGGGGTCACTTGGGGCATGGAATATCCGCTTCGGTGGCTTGACGCATTCACGCAAGCCGCAAGCTTAGTATATAATGCGGCAGTTTTATATCGTGACAGTACAGTGCGACAGAATGGCCATTGCGCTGGCTTGCGGCGGTCGATAGCATGGGCGCTTGTCTGTGCCGGCTGGCTGGATTCTGTCCGAGCATACGAGGTGGCTGCCCAGAACGCGGTTGACAAGACCGGACGCAGACCAGCCCTGATATTTTTTAGCCGTAATTGGATTAGCCGATGAATAAATTACTTGTAAGTCTGGTGTTATCCCTCGGTGTGGCCGGTTCGGCCCATGCACTGCAGGGTGATGCCGCTGCCGGTGAAGGGAAAGTGGCTATCTGTACAGCCTGTCATGGTGCAGATGGTAACAGTATGATGCCGAACTGGCCCAAGCTGGCTGGCCAGGGCGAGCGCTACCTGCTCAAGCAGCTGATGGATATCAAGTCGGGCGCCCGGGTGGTGCCGGAAATGACCGGCATGCTGGACAACCTGAACGAACAGGATCTGGCTGACATCGCGGCGCACTATTCCTCGCAGACTCTGGTCGGCGGCGTCGCCGATCCCGAACTGGTCGAGCGCGGCGAAGCCATCTACCGTGGCGGCAACCTGAAGACCGGCCTGCCCGCCTGCACCGGCTGCCACTCGCCTACCGGCCAGGGCAACGACCCGGCTGGCTACCCGCAGCTGGCTGGTCAGCATGCTGACTACACCGCCAAGCAGCTCACCGACTTCCGCGAAGGCAATCGCACCAACGATGGTGATGCCATGGTCATGCGTACCATTGCCGAGCGCCTGAGCAACAAGGATATCCAGGCGGTGTCCCAGTACATTCAGGGCCTGCGCTCGGGCGCCGACCTGTAACGGCTGGTGGTAAAAAAAGGGTGGCCAAGGCCACCCTTTTTTGCGACTGTTTAGAACCCGACGGCAGAGGTCCACGGGAACCTTTCCCCCATCACCATGGCCTGATGGACAGCCAGGACACCTTTGAAACGTGGAGAACCACATGCGCAAGTTGTTGACTATCGGATTGGTCTGGTTGCTGGGCAGCCTGTCACTGGCTCAGGCCCAGGGCACTCAATTCCAGGCGGGCGTCGATTATGTCGAACTGCCCAGCCCGGCACCGACACAGGAACCGGACAGGGTCGAGGTAGCTGAGCTGTTCTGGTACGGTTGCGGTCACTGCTTCACCTTCGAGCCGCTGATCAGCGAATGGAAGAAGGATCTTCCCGAGCATGCGTACTTCCGACCGGTCCCTGCCTTCTTCGGTGGCCCATGGGATACCCATGGCCAGCTGTTCTACACTCTGGAAAGCATGGGCAAGCTCGAAGAGACCCACACCGCGATCTTCCAGGCCATGCACAATCAGGGCGAGCGTCTGGCTGATGTGGATGCCATGGTCAGGCTGCTGAAGCAGTACGGTGTCGATGAAGACGAGTTCCGCAAGACCTGGGCCTCCCCGGGGGTGAAGCTCAAGATCAACCAGGCCAAGCGGCTGGCAAAGGCCTACCGGGCAACGGGTGTGCCGACGCTGATCGTCAATGGCAAGTACCGCATCGAAGGCGGCATGGCCGGCAGCTTTGAAAACATGTTGAAAATCGCTGATTATCTTGTGGAACAGGAACGTCCCTGACCGAGGATGCAGTAATGATTGCAGCAGGTAATATTCCATGGCGGCGCTCTACCCAGGGCTCAATGGCGCCGGCCTGTTTGCAGACCAACCCCAACTGGGCGTGCAGCGACGAGGTGCCCGTGCTGCCTGAGGTGCTCAAACTCCTCAGCTTCAACATCCAGGTTGGAATCAATACCCAGCGTTATCATCACTACCTGACCCGTGGCTGGCAGCA